>OGCN01000521.1_pt1 | contig 61635 bp, 41 predicted proteins | sample 1570181 | NCBI WGS metagenome assembly OGCN01 (sample SAMEA4370584, study PRJEB24528) | human gut metagenome | reverse complement strand
AGCAGGCATTTCCTTTTCTTGCATGTTTCAACGAGCAAATATTTCTGCGCAGCAGAAAAGTAAGCTCTGCAAGAGCGGATTTGCGAGTCTGTTCCATTTCAAAAAAGGGAGCGGCTGCGTAGCAGGCATTTCCTTTTCTTGCATGTTTCAACGAGCAAATATTTCTGCGCAGCAGAAAAGTAAGCTCTGCAAGAGCGGATTTGCTCTTTCATTTGTCAGATCAATTTTCAGGCAAAAATCAATGTACTCTCAAAATCTTCTGAACGAAAAATTTCGAAATGGATTTTAGAGTTACCATATCGGAAATCCATCCGAAAGGATTTATTTTGAGAAAATACCGAGAGTACATATTACTACTCAGGAGGAAGTTATGAGAAAAAAAATTACCCAAAACAAAAAAACAGTTTTAACGCGGTTGACATCCTTTCTTATTGCAGGAAGTATTATTGTAGCACCAATTTGTGCAGTTCATGCAACACCAACTGCCACTCAAAAAAACAGTTCTGCATCATTTGAAACGACTCAAACCGCACGCAAAGATAGTTCTACATCAGCCAAAACAACTCAAACCATACGCAAAGGCAGTTCTGCGTCAGCTAAAACAACCCAGACTACGAAAAAAAGCAGCCAAACATCCTCAAAATCTTCACTTACCAAAATTACGATCAGTGCTGCCGGTGATTGCACATTAGGCTCTGATATCAAATCTCCGGCAAGTGTCAATTTCTATGCGAAATACCGTGAGAAGAAAAATCCGTCATACTTTTTAAAGAAAGTAAAGCCTATTTTTGAAAAAGATGACATGACGCTTGTTAATTTTGAAGGCACATTGACAAACCGGACTACCCGCGCTCCGAAAACATTTGCGTTCAAAGGAAATGCTTCCTATTTGAAAATTTTACAAAAGGGATCTGTAGAATCTGTATCTTTTGCCAACAACCATTGCCGGGACTATGGCGAGGGCAGTTACCGGGACACGATCAAAACATTTCGAAAACAAAAAATGCCTTTTGCTTCTTATGGTAAAACAACCATTTATAAAACAAAAGGCAAAAAGATCGGCATGGTTGCCGTTAATGGGCTGGATGGTGTTTCATCTAGCAAAAATTATATCAAAAGCGGTCTCCGCAAATTGAAAAAACAAAAAGCTGACCTGATCATTGTCAGCATGCATTGTGGAATCGAAAGAACGTATACGCCAAATGCAGACCAGAAAACGTTAGCGCATTATGCGATCGATCATGGTGCTAATCTGGTACTCGGTCATCACCCGCACGTTCTGCAGGGAATTGAAAAATACAAGAGTGCTTATATCGTATACAGTCTTGCAAATTTCTGTTTTGGCGGCAATACCAACCCACCGGACAAAGATACCATGATCTATCAGCAGACATTTGTTTTCCAAAATGATACATTAAAGAAAACCAATCGCATTAAGATCATCCCTTGCAGTGTATCTTCATCAAGCGGAATCAATAACTACCAGCCAACACCGGCTACAGGCAAAAAAGCAACAAAGATCATTCAGCGCGTCAACCGCTACAGCAAATCACTTGGTAAAGTTTCATTTGGTAAAAACGGAAAGATCCGAAGCTACTAATCTAATCGTTGACAAATCGCCAAGTGCAAGTTTTTCCTCTGCCTTTCCACGAAACAGTCAATGTAAATTCTTTATCAACCGGAACATCACACAAAGGAATCTCTATTTCACAAAAACCTATTTCGCGCCTTTGTGTGATCCAGTTCTGGTGAAAATCAAATGCACCATCGCCATTTGCTTCTCCGGCTTCTAACTGTTTTTCTTCTTCCTTTTCGGGTGCAGAAATATGTGTTTTCCCAACTTTTTTTCCATCAATAAAGATTTCAACGTTACAGGTATGTTCTTTCCAAAAATCCAAAACAATCCCTTTTGCTTTATGAGAAAGATATACTTTTTCATAATCCAGAATAATCGTATCTGACTCATTCTTTGTACAAACCGATGTATATCCGAGGTGACCGGAACATAATACATAATGAAGTGCCCTGTCAAAGCATTCTGATTCATTCGTTGCAAAGCCATCGCGACAAGGCCTTTTCGTTCCATTTAACACTATACTTTGCGACTGGCGGATATCTTTGCTGGAACGTCCCAGCAAGATCTCATATTCACCGGGTTCAAGTAACTTTTCTTTTGCGATCACATCGTAATATTTTAATTCTTCCAATGGTACAGCAAACGAAACATTACGCTTCTCTCCCGGTTTTAAATCCTTTAACCGTTCAAAACCTTTTAATTGGCAAAATGGTCTTTTTACAGTGGAATCTTTCTTTCGGATATAAAGCTGTACCACTTCATCCGAGCGATATTTCCCTATATTGGAAACTTCTGCCTGAACCAAAAGTTTCGTATAATCTTTTAACTGTACTGTCAGTCCGCTATATTCCATCTCGCTATATGTTAAGCCATAGCCAAACGGATATAATGCCTCTCCCTCATAATATTGATACGTTCTTCCTTTTTGAATGATATCGTAATCGTTGATATCCGGAAATCCATCTAAAGAACCGTACCATGTCATTGGCAAACGACCGGCTACGCTTTTCTTTCCGGTGATCACATCCATAACAGCATTGCCAAGTTCCATCGATCCCTCTGCACAAAGCAGAATCGCTCTTACATTTTCACAATCCTGTGCCATACGAAGATCATATGGTACGCTGCTGATCAAGACCAGGATCACATTACTGTTGACTTTGCAGACTTCTTCTAAAAGCTTTTGCTGTGTATACGGCAGCATAATATGGGTTCTGTCAATTTCTTCTTTGCAAGTGATCATTGGATTTGCGCCAAGGAAAAGCAGTACGGTATCTGCTTCTTTCGCAGCTATAGCAGCCTGCGCAATCCCATCCTCTACAACTTCCATTTTAACAGGCAGACCGATTGCATTTCTATCCTTTCGCAATGCACCTTTTTCATCAATGGAAATTCCCTGCTGATCCCATGTTTTTAATGTAAATGCAACTGGCTGTTTTGCATTTTCATATTCAGCAAATGTATCCGGCTGTTCTACATTTTCATTCTCAGCAAATGCATCCGGCTGTTCTACATTTTCATTCTCAGCAAATGCATCCGATTTTTGTATGGAAGCTGCAAAAGTATTTGCATACGAATCCTGTTTTTTCTCTATATAAAAAATTTCTTTGACAAACCATCCGAATGCTTCTTCTTTGGCTGCTAGAATATCGCCCTTTTCACCGATTGACTCATCATCCTGCGTTGTCAACAAAAGTCCATTACTCTTTGCACGCAAAGTTACTTTGCCATCACCCCAGTCTGTCAGGATAAACGATTCTGCAGCTTCTTTCGAAACAAGTCCAATGCTTTTTCCATCCGACTGCAATCCCAGATAAGCATTTTCTTCTACACCGGTAGAAACCTTGATTCTGACTGTAGCATTTCCACTGACTGCGCTATGTAATTCATAGATCCGACTATTCAAGCTTTCATCTGCTGCACCTTGTAATTCACTTGACGGGCTGTTCCGTTTCCCCTCCGTTACACTTTGTTTTCCAGAAATCCGGCTGTTCAGTGATTCCGGTTGCAATGCATTTTTCACACCGTCCAGAGGTGTTACGAAATATGGCGGCACACCGGAATACCAATCCTTATACCATACATCACTTAACGGTCCGATCACAGCAAGCTTGGATTTTACATTTTCTCTTTCCGTGTGCAATCTCTGTGATACATCATAGCTTTGGAGAGATGAAGACACGTTATCGCCACTATCCTGCGATAACAGATTGCAATGATCTTCTGCTGCTTTTTGTGCTCCTAATGGTAAGATTCCGTCATTTTTGACCATCACAACGGATTCTGCCGTGATATCGCGCGCAACCTTCTGACTTTGAGCTGTACCAACTTCTTCCATTGTAATCTGCTCATACGGATTACGTCCCCCACGGTCAAAAAAGCCCAGTCGAAGCATAACCCGAAAATACCGGTAAAGAGCTTTATCGATATCTTCCATCTGTATCATATGGTGTTCATAAGCTTCTCTTGCCGCAGATTCTATCATTTCCATATCATCCGTAAAACAGTCCATTCCTGCTTTTAAGCCTGCCGCTACTGTTTCCGAATGACGTTTAAAATATTTATGAAAATGTACTGTCTGGTTGACATCACCGCCATCGCTGACCACATGGCCAAGTCCCCAGCTCTTTGCCAGCTTAATATCATTATCCAACAACATACATGGTATTCCATTGATCTCATTGTATGCTGTCATCATTCCTTCGACATGATGTTCTGTGATCACTTTGCGAAACGGTTCTAAATAATATTCATATTTATTTCTCAGATCTACAGAACTTGAAATATAGGTTCTTCCCTGCTCTACATTATTCGCATAATAATGTTTCAATGTAGCACCACAGCGTAAATAATGCGGATGATCTCCTTGCATACCTTCCACATAAGCACCTGCCATTTCCGCTGTCAGATACGGATCTTCCCCATAACCTTCTTCTGTCCTTCCCCATCGTGGATCGCGTTCCATATCTACTGTCGGTGCCCACAGACTCAGACTTCCATGAAGTCCTTCTTCATATAATGCTCTGGCTTCTGTTCCCACAACGGTACCGGCTTCTTTGATCAACTCACGATCCCATGAAGCACTCATACCGATCGGATTTGGAAAGATCGTCGTTGCAACCGGCTCTCCTTTATCATAACTTTGGTCATGACGGGCCTGTACTCCATGAGCACCCTCTCCGCCTACACCAAAGGCAGGAATCCCAAGTCTTTCAATCGCCGGATTTCCTGTACCGAGACAGGCAAATTTTTCATCTAATGTCAATTCCCGCAACAGATATTGTAATCTTTCTTCTTCCGAAAGCCCACTATTCCATAAAGGTGTATTTTTATAATCTTTATACATATTCTCTTCCTTTTCTTCCCTGTAGTTTTACTCCAATTTTTTTCCTGCCTCTGACATACTGATTTCGAAATATAAGATACATTTAAAATCTATGTACTACGTGCTATCTTAATTTATTTTTTTACTTCCGTCAATTCCCCAAAAATAGTCGGATTTTCATAAAAATATTCATTTTTTCAGCGTGATCGGATACACTCACATTTAAACAATGTTATTCTCTCACATTGTGTTTATATTCCCGGCAACATAACCTTTGTATGCCTAACAATATTATCTTTTTACCTCCAGCAACATTATTTTTGTATCTCTGACAATATTCCTTTCAAATATCCCTCACATTCCGTTTTTCATACAAATCTCCCCCCGCATTCCGTTTTTCTTGACACCTCTTTTTTCCACCACTATAATAGGAATGACACATTGAAACGCAAACATAAGGAGGATTTATGAAAATTTCAAAGAAAATCGTATCTATTCTGACAGCAACCGCTTTAGTTGCTTCCCTGACGGGCTGTGGTTCAAATGGTTCTTCTTCTAAGAAGTATACCATTGGTATCTGTCAGCTTATGGAGCATGAAGCATTAGACGCTGCTACAAAGGGATTTAAAGATACACTGACAAAGAAACTTGGTAAGGATAATGTAGAATTTGATGAGCAAAATGCTCAGGGTGAATCTACAAACTGCTCTACAATCTGTAATGGTTTCGTAACGAGCAATGTAGATCTGATCCTTGCAAATGCCACAGGGGCTCTTCAGGCAGCTACTCAGGCAACTGCTGATATTCCAATTCTCGGCACCTCTGTATCAGATTATGCTACTGCATTAAACATCAAAGACTGGAAAGGCAAGACCGGCACGAATGTATCAGGAACTTCCGACCTCGCTCCGATCGACCAGCAGGAAGCAATATTAAAAGAAATCATTCCAAATGCAAAGAAAGTCGGTATTCTCTACTGTTCTTCAGAACCTAATTCAGCTTATCAGTCTAAATTAATGCAAGAGGCGTTAAAGAAAGATGGTATTGCATATAAAGAATATACTGCAGCTGATTCCAACGAAATCCAGTCTGTTACAACAACAGCCTGCGACGAATGCGATGTTCTTTACGTTCCTACTGATAATACAATGGCTTCCAGTGTCAACACGATCAAAAATGTCGCTATCCCGGCAGGTATTCCAATGATCGCAGGCGAAAAGGGAATCTGTGCAGCCGGTGTTGCAACGCTTTCTATTGATTACTATAACCTTGGCTGTCAGACCGGTGAAATGGCTTACGATATTTTAAAGAACAAAAAGAAAGCCGGCGACATGGAAGTACAGTTTGCTAAAAAGCTTACAAAAATGTATAACGCAGAAAATGCAAAAGCTTTAAACATCACAATTCCGGATGGCTATGAACCAATCGAATCGAAATAATTTATAGGCAACTATTTCCACAAAAAATGCAAAAGCCAGTGCTTTGCTATATGCACCACTACTATATGAACAGTTACCTATTTCATAAAATAAAGAGGACAATGTTTATTAACACGTTGTCCTCTTTGTTTTATTTTTTAAGCAGGATTATTTTACTGTAACCGTAATTTTCTTCTTTGCTACTTTATAGTTTCTGCTTGCTTTAGCTTTGATCGTAATAATTGTTTTACCTTTCTTTTTCAAATTCAGTTTTCCATTGCTGTCTACTACTGCCACACCGGTATTACTGCTTTTATACTTTAATGTTCCCGTAGAACATTTCGCTTTAAGATTAACACTCTTTTTGCTTAATGATACCGATACGTTTTTGGCTGTAATCTTCTGTTTTGCTTTTGAAATAGTAAATGTCTTAACCAGCGTTCCTGTGCAATTATCCGTTATTCCTTTGATTTTAATCTTTGCATTTTTAGAAACCTTACGGTTATTAGAATATGTGACAGAATAATCCTCACCCTCCTCAAGGTCTACGTCATCTCCATCTTCATCCACATAAGAAACCGTAAACTCCGGTTTTACTGCTTTACCGGTATAAGGATGTGTATCTTCATCAAAAGTCACTTTACACTTTGAAATATCTACTTCAACATCCTCTTCATCATCCTCATCGTCGTCCTCTTCTTCTGCATCAGTATCATCTGCGTCCGAAGAATCCTCAGCCAATGCCTTCTTCATATTCCAGGAGCTGCTTCCAAAAGCACCTGTCACGACAAACGACGATACAACGACTGTACAAAATATTTTCATAAGATTTTTCCTCATAAAAATCCCCCTTTCCTTTTGCACTAGACAGACTCGCAAATCCGCTCTTTCAGTGCTCTCCTTTCTGCTCCGCAGAATTATTTGCTCGTTGAAACATGCATGAAAAGGAAATGCCTGCTTCGCAGTCGCTCCCTTTTCTTTTGCACTAAACAGACTCGCAAATCCGCTCTTTCAGAGCTCCCCTTTCTGCTTCGCAGAAATATTTGCTCGTTGAAACATGCATGAAAAGGAAATGCCTGCTTCGCAGTCGCTCCCTTTTCTTTTGCACTAAACAGACTCGCAAATCCGCTCTTTCAGAGCTCCCCTTTCTGCTTCGCAGAAATATTTGCTCGTTGAAACATGCATGAAAAGGAAATGCCTGCTTCGCAGTCGCTCCCTTTTCTTTTGCATGTTTCATTATAACATAACTTTTCTACGTTATGGGGATTTTTGACACACTTTTAACATTTTTTTGCTATTTTTTCAATGTAATGATAGTATAGGATAGGATATGGATTAAAAGATTGATGATAGAAGAAGGTGATAATTTGAAAGTTGAAGAAGTAATCGCAGAAGTTGCCAAATTAAGCAAACAATTTGGTGCAACGGAAATAATCTTATACGGCTCAAGAGCCAAAGGATGTGCAAGAGAGCGAAGCAGCGAGATCTTTCTGATTCTTTTATACTTAGTGGAACGGGTGCAAAATTCAGCATAACCTTTGATCTGGCATGGAAAGTAATGAAAGACATTTTAATACAATATTATCAGATTACCGGCTTTGTGGCAGGCTCTCCAAGAGAAGTTTTAAGAGAAGCTTACAAAGCAGATCTGATTTCCGATGATGCATGGATGAAAATGCTTAAAGTCAGAAATGAACTAACCCATGATTATGACTGCGAAATTGTAAAAGAACATTGTAATACCATTGTAAATAAATATATTGATCTTTTTTTCGATTTTGAAAAGGTAGTACAACATTTGATATTAGATTTTTAACAATACAAACTTTTGAATTTTGAATTAATTATATAGGAAGGAGTTACCATCTTGCTTTTTCTAATAGCAGGATGACTACAAACATTATGAAAAAGAACTTTATACATTACCCGGTTGCAGCCGGTATACTTACTATATCTTTATTATGTACAGGAAGTATCTCAAATACTTCAAAAGCAATGTCTGCTTCTGTTGTAAATGTATCAATTGCGACAAAAGCTTTTACAGCTGCAAATACATCCATTACGCCAACTACATCTAATGCAGCAAACAGTACCGCCACACCGGATTTTGTAAATGCAATTCCTGCAACAAACAGTGCGATCAGCACACCGGAACCAACTGATTTTGAGACACCAAATCCTAACGAAATCAAAATAGCCGATATTTTATCTTTGACCAAAAGTAAGCTTCTTGCCAAACCCGGCAACACATATTACTTAACATATAATGCTTCTGCTACTCCTAATGTCCGCTCTTCTAACAAGAAAACTGCTATTGCCTCCTTACAGCGGCAGAAATTAAAAATTACGATCCCGACTTCAGCTGCCAAAGGAAGCTCTGCTACCATTACATTAACGCTTGGTTCTCATAAGAAAACTTTGCTCGTAATAGTAGAAAATAAAGTAAAAAAAATTTCTTATTCTAAAAAGCAATTGACATTAAAAAAGAGAAAAAACAAAAGAATATCCATTCCAATAAAAAATGAAAACAATAAGAAAAAAACAACCGATCTGATTCACGTCACTTCTTCGAAGCGATCTGTTGCAACGATCAAGAATTGTAAAGTTAGTGCAAAAAAGATTACTTTTTCTATCCATAGCAAACAAATTGGCAAAACAAAAATACAGATCAAGGCCGGTAATCGAAAAAAGACGCTTATATGTACCGTTAAAGAAAAGAAAACAATCAAGAAAAAACAGTAAAGTAAAAGCAGTTGGATATATAATCCTAAAAATCAAACCTATACAAAAAAGCAATAAATCAGATGTATATAACATATATTTTATACAAAGCATGATATTAACTCTGTAAGACATTTGCAAAAAGCAAAGCATGATATTAATTTTGTAAGACATTTGCAAAAAACAAAGCATGACATTAAGTTTATAAAACATTTACTGAAAACAAAACATGGCATTAATTCTATCAAGCATTTGCAGAAAACAAAAACACCGGCAAGTTACATTCCTGTCGGTGTTTTTTGTTCTGATCAGATCATACGGTAACCCGGTGATAAAACCGAAGCTTTTTAAGCACCGCTTTTCCGATCATATTGTTTCTAAGTATGACTTTTCTAATCGTAACTTTTTCAAATACGACTTTTCCAGTCACAGTTTATCTTATTTTACTTTTACAGTAACTTTGGCTGATTTCTTACCAATTTTAACAGTTACTTTTGTGCTGCCCTTCTTCTTTGCCTTGATCGTAACAGTAGCTTTTTTCTTAGCAAGACTCTTCTTTGTAACAGAAACAATCTTCTTGTTCTTTACAGAAACTGTCATCTTATCTGTTGTCTTAGCATTTTTCTTTGCGGCTGTTACAGCAAAATTGAGAGTTACTTTCTTACCCTTCTTTACAGTTACTTTTGCTTTCTTAGCTTTTACCTTTTTGCATACATTCTTCTTCGCTACAACAGGCTTTGCTGTAGGTTTTACAACAGGCGTCTGTGTAGGTCGAATAGTTGGTGTGGTACCCGTCTGGTCAGGCTGATTACTTGGTGCCGTAGAAGGTGCTGCACTTGGCGAAACTGTTGGTTCAGGAGAAGGTGTTACTGTTGGTTCAGGAGAAGGTGTTACTGTTGGTTCCTGCTCAATGTCCTTTGCAACGTAAACAGTAAACTTCTTACTTAATCCATTACTTGTATACGCCGTTACCGTTGCTTTTCCTGCACTTACTGCTGTAAGCTTAGCTGTAGCAATACCGGCTGTAGGAGCTATTGCAGTATTATCTACACTTACCACTGACTCATCGCTTGATACAAATGTAACTTTAGAAGTTGCATCTGCCGGTGCTACATTGACCGCAAGATCTTTCTGATCTCCAACAGCATTCATCTTGAATGCTTCATCTTCTTTACTTGTGATATCTGTAGCATCTACTTTGGAAGAAGTAATTGTTCTAAAGACTACATTTGCTAAAGTAAATGTAATTGTGATCTTTGTAGGATCTTTGATTGTCGAAAAACTTGCTGCATGTGTCTTAGAATCTACAGTAATACCATCAATATCAGATCCATCCCAGCCATTGATCGGTGTACCTGTATCAATCTTTGTACCATTCATCATAGATTTTCCGGTAGAATCACTACCATTCTTTGTGATTGTCATCTCTGTATCATTTACAGTGATCTTATCCCATTTGATCTTACCTTTCTTAATGTTAGATCTGGCAAGATTTCCGACTGTAACATCATAATCCTGTAAATAAATAGCTGTTACACTATTGATCGTTGTGATACCGGCTTTCTTTCCTGCTGCTGTAAGATCCTTAGACAGATCAAATGTAGCTGTATACTGTCCGTCGCCACTTACTTCTACAGGAGCACCATACTCAATCGTATTGTATTTTCCATCTGTTCCCGCACTGTTATAGTAAACATTGATAGCCATATTTGCTTTCGTTGGATCTACTAATTCTTTTACTTCTACAGGAACCGTCTTTGTAAGGCCACTTGCAGCAGTAATGGTAATATATGTCTTACCGACTGCAACTGCTGTGATCACACCATATTCGCTTACTGTAGCAACACTTTCATCAGATGATTTGAAAGAAAGTGTATCTGTTGTATTTGCAGGAGCTACTGTTGTAGTAATGCTTTCGCTCTGTCCTGTCTTAACCGTGTAAGATTCCTTATCTGTCTTAATCTCTGTGGCAGATGTCTCGCTCTTAGCCGGTCTTGAAACCTTAACCGTAATATCTGCTGTCTTAGATCCACTTAATGATGATACATGAACTGTTGTTGTACCAACATTCTTAGCATGAATTACACCTTTGAATACAGTCGCAATGCTGTCATCATCTGTGCTCCATACAACGACATCATTTGTAGAATCCGGTGCTGCTGTTGCTGTTACTGTCTCTCTTTCACCCATAGTAAGAGAAACTTCTGTCTTACTTGGTGTAAGATCTGTAATCTCTGTAATCGTAGGATCTTTCTCAATATCAGAATAATCACCTGATTTATTCTTTGTAGTTGCCTTTAACAAAGTACCTCTTGCCATACCATCTGTAATTGTCTTATAGATCGGCTTTGCCTCATCACGATTCCAGAATGAGAAGAGACCTGTCTTAGTCAAAGGATTATCATCTTTACCATATCCCTGATCCCACACACAAGGCACAATGCCATTTACCTGACATGCTCTGTTGATGATTTCAGAATACCATGCTCTTTCTACATCATTGTATCCCGTCTTAGAACCACTTAATTTCTGGTTTCTCGTACCGTATTCACCAAGATACATTGGATAATGTGAGCCAAACTTCTTGTACATACTCTGTAACTGTGAAACCATCTCTGTAGCTTCAGCATACGTCCATGATGTATTTGTAGACTTAGAATATCTATGTGCAGCAAACATTAATCTTGGGTTATCCTTGTTATAGTAATCTATTGGCATTTTGAAGTCACTTGCTGTACCAGTAGATGCATAATGATCTACAGCTGTCAGCCAACGTTTTGTGTTATTTGATCCTGTAGAACGAACTGCGTTCACAAATAACTGGTTGAAGTTCATAATGATCGGTCTGTCAAAGTTTGTAGCATCTGCTGAATTCTTCATGCTTTCATCATAATCCATACAAGATACTTCGTTCATTGACTCAAAAATCAGATGCTCGTCATAATTTTTAAAGCGATTTGCAATGGTCTTCCATACTAATTCGTATTTGTACTCGATAGGATCGATATCATCAGATCCGACATTAAGCCATCCACCATCTTTTGCTACATCATCATGATGAACATTCAAGATGACATACATATCCTGTGAAATACAATAATCAACGATTTCCTGAACACGGCTCATCCAGACTTCTTTGATCGAACCGTCATCATTGATCATGTTACCCCAGGTGACCGGAATACGAACCGTATTATATCCGGCATCATGAAGAGCTTTCATATATTTCTTAGTAGTAACCTGTCCCTGCCAAGAAGTCTCACTAGGAGTAAATCCGGAATGACCATCCAGAGTGTTACCAAGGTTTGTACCGACACCCATCTCGTCAATAACTTCATCTTTTGAAAGTACACGGAACTCTTTTGGATTAGCAGCTTCTGTACTATCCTTAAAAAGCATATTACAATGTACCTTTTCCAGTGCATTTCTTGCTGCGATATATACAGAGTTCTTGCTATCTGTCACATCATATGCAGCCTGGGCAGTAGTAAGTGCTTTTTGCAGATCGCTTACAGAAGAATCCTGATATCTGCTTGTGTCCATTGCCTTCAGATAATCAATTGATTTCTTTAAGTTTTTACGTGCATCTGCTGCAGTCATCTGAATCATCGGTGTACGTGCAGGTGAGACAGCACCGGACTCTAATGCAGCACTTTCACAAACAGGTTTCGTAAAGTCATTTACGCCCGCGATCGTACCATCTGTATTCAATGTTACGCTTGTACCATCACTAAAGATAAATCCAAGAGGAGTTGCTTCTGTGTTGGTTGTATTGATTGCAATAGAAAGTGAGAAGTTTACTACTTTCTGAATCTTAGAGGTTGTAATACCGCAAGCCGGGAATTCATAGTTTCCTGTTGCTGCAGATCCAATCGGCTCTTCATCCTGATTGATCTGGATATAATTACCGCTGCTTTGTTTTGTACATTTTGCCGCACGCAGATATTTGTTCGATGCACCTATACCCTGCTTATTTGCTTCATCAACCGTAACACCGGATTCAGAACCGATATAGCTGTCACTTGTCAGATGATCTGCACTAAATGCATTGACAGATCCACTTCTTGCTGACATCCATGAGTAAGCATCTGCTTTTCCCATATGTACATATGCTGTTACTTTTCCGCCGCCATTGTCGATCAATGCCTGCAGTTTTGTCTCGTCCATTCCTGCTTTGACCAACTCCGGTCCTGTTATGTTCGTAATGTATGTCGGTGTCTCTAACTGATGAGCAGCTTCTGTATCTGCTGTATCCGCAGCTTTTACAGGCATTGATGTCATCGTAAGTAACATCGCTGCTGACAATACACACGAAATTAATTTCTTTAATCTCATACTCGTTCCTCCATTTTTTTGTTGGACAGTCTTAATAACTGCCGATTTTTTTACACTGCAGCCTCCTTCCGTTTGTAATAATTGCATACATTTTGTATGCAATATTGTTTATATTATAGCATTTTTTCAAATACTTGCAACGTGTTTTTGTGTATTTTTACTATTTTACAATACTTTATATCTTTTTTGTGGTATATTTATTGGAATTTTCCTACAAATTTTTGTAAATATTGTCCAATATAAAAACATTTTAACAAAAAATAGTATTCTCTAGACATCAAAAAATCGGAGAAACATCTTTTTATGATATTCCTCCGATTATAATTTCAGTTCCCCCAACCGTTGACAAAGAGCCGCAAAAACAGAAACAAAGAACCACATTTTGACCATCTACAGAAGCACACAGAAAAGGACATTGCAGCAAGCTGCAATGTCCTCATCCAAAAATTATCTTATAAGACCAGTAATTTAATTATTTAACCTTAACAGTTACTTTAGCGGACTTCTTACCAATCTTAACAGTTACTTTTGTGCTACCTTTCTTCTTACCTTTTACGGTAACTGTAGCAGAACCCTTAGAAAGTTTCTTCTTAGATACTGTGACAATCTTCTTGTTCTTTACAGAAACTGTCATCTTATCTGTTGTCTTAGCTTTCTTGTTCTTAGCTGTTACTGTGAACTTAAGTGTAGCTTTCTTACCCTTCTTTACAGTAACTTTAGCCTTTTTCGCTTTCACCTTTGTACAAGCATTCTTTGTAGTCTTCTTTACAACCGGTTTCTGTGAAGGCTGTACTGAAGCAGCTGGTTTCTGTGAAGGCTGTACTGAAGCAACCGGTTTCTGTGAAGGCTGTACTGAAGCAGCCGGTGTCTGTGAAGGTGCTACTGATGTAGCCGGTGTCTGTGAAGGTGCTACTGATGCATCCGGATTAGCAATGTTTTCAACTGTTGAAACAGTATATTCTACATTACCATACTCGCCAGCGTTTACTGTATCTTCAACTTCTGCATCCTTATCGGCAATCTGAGTATATGTCTTAGCAGCTTTTTCTGATTCAAAACCTTCTACTGTAAATTTAACCTGAACAACATCACCTTTGTTTACAGCGTTCATACCAGCATCATATTCTTCATCTGTAATAAGATCTTTACCTAAGAACATGTTAGCTTTTGTACCTTTAACCTTTGTCTGATGATCAGCAAAATCAAAGAGTGAATTGTAATCATTCTTGATGTTAAGTCTGTATGTACCCATCTCACCATCTTTTACAGCATCCTGATCCTTGAAACCAAGGTATCTTTCATCTGCTTTAGAGAATGTATATAACTTAGTACCTAACTGGATAGACTTAATAGTCATCTTGAAGTCTTCACTTACATCACCATTTTTCAGATCTGTTTCAATCCAACCCATGTTGATTGTAGACTCAGCATTTTCGCCAGCCCAAGTAGTCAGAGTATAGTCACCATCTTTTGTTACTTCCACAGTGTCTTCCTGTGTAGCCCATGATGGATCAAGATACTGTAATGTAGCATGGAAACTTTTACCTGCCGGTGTTTCTCCACCATCAGTATAAGCAGCATCAAATACTTCTACCTTATTAACAATTACGTTTTTCTTCGCAGCTGGTGACACAGCTACAAACTGAGCATCTGCATCTTCTTCTGTGACAGGGATATCCTTTTCAATTGTTACTGCAGCACCTGTAGCAACTTTAATCTTTTCAGAATCAACCCAATTATCTTTTGAATCCTGCTTAAAGCACACCTCAAGACCGTTATCAATAGCTGCATCTGTAGTGTTTGCACATGTCACTCTAAGAACCGGTTTCTCAAATGCTGAAAGATCCACAGTAGCTGTTAAGTTAGCTCCACACCATGAACCTACTCCGCCGCCAGCCCAAGTACTAAAATTACCTTCACCACAAATCTCGCTTTTTGTGAAGTTCTCTGAAGTTGTTGTAGCTTCCCAATCAGACTCTGCTTTAATACCAACAGCCTTAATTGTTCCTTCCCATGTTAACTTCTCAGCTGAAGCAGCTTTTGTCTGTGTAGCCGGGATAGAAGCACCTGTAACTACTAAAGCACCTGTAAGAAACATAGAAAGTGCCTTTTTCATTCCTTTTGTTAATCTCATAACAAATCTTTCCTCCTTATTATTTGTCCCACTTCGGGGTATTTTAGATTATGATGATACAATTCAGGACGTCCGCTTCCCTCGTTGCTATCATATCCTTGTACATTAGTATAGCAAATTTTACGTTTTCATGGAACAGACATATTGCACAATTAGCATGTGTATTTTTTGTGCAATTTTCACACTACAACTTTTTCTTTTTATATTTCGTTTAGGATTTCATTTGTTTTTTCGACATTTTTCTCTGCGTTTTCCTTTTTTTCCATGCAAATCTACTAATCCTTTAACAACTTTGTGTCAAAACAATGACATATTCTTTCCTTTACTCCGGCAGTAAAAATCATATCACCGGCTTTTGGCTTCCTTCTTACTATAGAACCTGATCATAAGAGTACCAAAAGGGCATTGCAACAAATTGCAATGCCCTTTTCTAAAAATCATCTTATTAATTGGCAATAATCCGATTATTTTACTTTAACCGTAACTTTTGCTGACTTCTTGCCAATCTTAACTGTTACTTTTGTACTGCCTTTCTTTTTACCTTTTACGGTGACTGTAGCAGAACCCTTAGAAAGTTTCTTCTTAGATACTGTGACAATCTTCTTATTCTTTACAGAAACTTTCATCTTATCTGTTGTCTTAGCTTTCTTATTCTTAGCTGTTACTGTGAACTTAAGTGTAGCTTTCTTACCCTTCTTTATAGTAACTTTAGTCTTTTTCGCTTTCACCTTTGTGCAAGCATTCTTTGTAGTCTTCTTTACAACCGGCTTCTGCGAAGGCTGTACTGAAGCAGCTGGTGTCTGTGAAGGCTGTACCGAAGCAGCCGGTGTCTGTGAAGGTGCCACTGTCGGCTGTGTTGAAGGTGCTACTGTTGTCTGTGTTGATGCTTTCTGATAGTGTCCATTCAGGAAACAATGTCCTTCCTGATCAATCTCTACAGCTTCTACACTTGTCTTAATTGCCTCACACTTCTTTGTAACAGTCGGTAATACAACTGTGTCTTCTCCGGTTGACTCTAACGGAGTACCAAACGGATTCTTATCATAATTAATCAGGTCTGACAATGTGAAGTTTACTTCGATTGTCTTTGGATTCTCAATACCAGGGAAGTTGATACGATAATTCTTTGTATCTACCGATACAAGACCATCTGTTGTATCAACAACACTACCATCCCATGCATTCAAAGGATTACCTGTATCTAATACTCTATTAGACTTAATCAGACTCTTTGAATTGTTAGGATCTGTAATAGTAAGTTCCTTACCATTTACTTTGATACTGTTATAGTGGATCTTACCTTTTTTGATCACTGATTTATTGATCAGTCCATCATCTACATCTGCATCTTTAATATAAATTGATCCAAAGTCTCTTAATGTAGATACACCGGCTTCTGCTGCTGATGCAGGAAGATCAGTATCACAATCAAATTTCAAATTGTAAGTACCATCACCTGTAATCGTCACTTCATCTGTAGATCCTACATTTTCATAGAACTTAGAATCCTGATAGTATACATATAATTTTGCTCTCAGCTTTGTCGCATCCCATTTTGCTTCTGCTATCTTAACAGGGATTTCTTTTTCTTCGCCTGTGCTTGCTGTTACTGTGATCACTGCTGTACCAAGGCTGATACCAACCACTTTACCGGTAGTAGATACCGTAGCTACGGATTCATCAGAACTCTTGTACATTAATGTTGGCTGTTTGCCATCTGCTGCGGATTCTTTTGTTACGGTTACTTTCACAGTCTTTAAGACACTTTCGTCTTCCTGCGAATATGCTGTGATCGTTGTCGTGCCGATTCCACGTGCTGTGATCACGCCATTGTATACAGATGCAACTAATGCATCATCAGACTTCCAAAGGATTACATCATCATTTGCCTCAGGTGTAACATTCTTTGTTGTGATTGTCTTTGTTGTATTGCATTCCATAGATACTTCCGAATCACTCAGGTCAAAGCTTGTGATCTTTGTAATTGCAGGAGTTTCTGCTGTTGTGCGATCAGGAATACTCTTATAATCAGTTGTTGTAAAGAAACCACGCGTCAATGCTTTCGAAATCTCTTCATATCCTGTACGTCGTGCACATTCTGTTCTGTCAAAGAGTGCAAAGGCATTGTTATCAATTCCACCATCATCCCAGTATACAGGAACTACTTTGTTCTGTTTTGCAAGGTAGTTCAATGCTTCTGTATAAAGAGCACGATTACCATTATTATCTTTATCTACAGCACCATATTCGCCAAGAACAACAGGAATGCCCTTAGAAATGAATTTTTCATTCAATGATTCAAATGACGATTTATAACTGTTTGTAACATCCGATAATGTAATATCGTTCTCTTCTCTCGGAGATCCGTCCAGACACTTATTTGTAGGTGCATAGTTATGTACGGAAATCATTAAACGGCTTTCACTTCTTTTATCTGTCGGCATAACAAAACCGGAATTAGATGAGAGTAATTTACCGATATTTGTTCCCCATGGTGTTACCATTAACCATCTGTTCGCATTGTTTCCACCGCTCTTACGAACTGTGTCGACGAAAATCTGATTTGCTTTGTTAAGATTTTCACCGAATGCTTCATTAGCTTCGCTGCTATTCCAGCTTCCGCTCTGAGGCTCATTTAATGCTTCAAAGATCAGATGTTCATTGTAATTCTTAAATCTTGTTGCAAGAGTTGTCCATACTGACTCATACTCATCATATACTTTTTGTAACTCATCACCGGTCGACTTTAATTTAAGCCATCCATCTGAGTTTGCACCATCATGATGAACATTGATGATCACATACATGTTCTGCTCTACAGCATAATCAACAACATCCTGAATACGGCTTAACCATGTTTCATTGATCACATATTTGCCGTCTTTTTCGGTAATCTTTTTTCCCCATGTACATGGAATACGGATTGTGTTAAATCCCTTATCATGTACCTCCTTGATCAGTTTCTTTGTTGTAGCTACAGTCTGCCATGATGTCTCTGATGGCATCATACCTGTATGACCATCAAATGTGTTACCAAGGTTCCAGCCTGTACCCATTGCTTCGATCATCTGGTCGCTGTTTAAATCCGTAAATCTCTGAGGATTATCCGGTGTCTCGACATCTGCTGATGTCATAGTAGATAATGATGACGCTTTAGCAACATTTTTTGTGCCTAAATTTGCGCCCGCAAATACCGACGTTGTCACTAAAGCAAGTGATAATGCGATACTTGAAATACATTTAAAATGTTTTCTCATTATTTTCTCCTTTCTTTCTCTACCCGACAGATTTGCTGCCGATATTTATGTACAACCGCATTGCTATGACTTTATGCCATAGCAACGCACTGTAACCCTATTTTACTTTTACAGTTACTTTGGCTGATTTTTTGCCTACTTTAACCGTAACTTTTGTGCTTCCTTTTTTCTTTGCTTTTATCGTAACACTTGCACTGCCTTTTTTCAATGTTTTCTTTGTCACAGATACAATCTTCTTATTCTTTACAGAAACTTTCATCTTGTCTGTTGTCTTTGCTTTTTTGTTCTTTGCAATAACCGTAAACTTTAAGGTGTTTTTCTTACCCTTCTTTACAGTAACCTTAGCCTTCTTTGCCTTCACTTTAACGCATGCATTCTTAGTCGTCTTCTTTACCTCATCTTTAAGGTTTACTGTTGGGTCTGCACTTGTACCGGCTGTTGGCTGGCTGCTTGGAATGCCACCCGGCTGAACACTTGGCTGAGCACCCGGTGCTGTTGTCGATGTTGGATCTGGTTCCGGTGTTGCATTCGGATCAATGATCGATACAGGAATCTCTTTTGTAAATCCATCTGCTGCCGTCAAGGTGATTACCGCTTTACCATAGCCATAACCAAGAAGTTTGCCTGTAGATGATACAGAAACAACATTTTCATCTGATGATTCAAATGTAACGGCACCATTACTTGCCGGCACTGCTGATGCATTCAGATAAGCAACAGGAGACACCAAAAGTCCCTGATCATTTATTTCATAATCAAATTTTTCAAATTTAAATGCATCATAATCTGTCTGAATATCTGTTGTTTCTTTTTCTAATGTTTTCTTTGTAACCGTAACGGTAATTTTCTTTTCTACCGAACCACTCTGTGCAAATGCTGTGATCGTTGCTGTACCGATTCTTCTTGCATGAATTCTACCATTTGATACAGAAGCAACACGACTGTTATCTGATTTCCAAAGAACAACATCATTGTTGTCTGCAGGAGCAGTTGTTGCTGTAACCTTCTCCATGGATCCTACTGCTATAGACACACTATCTTTATCCAGATCTAAAGACGTCATTGCACTTACCGTCGTTTTTTCGTTCAACTGCGAATCATCGCTATCCGTATAGAAGCCTCTCATGACACCATCTGTATAGTTTTTATTATACGGTGCACATTGTTCTCTGTCGAATATTTCATAATTATCCGTAGTTCCCTGAGTTCCATGATTATCCCATATACATCCTGCCAAACCGTATTTTTTCAGCATATAGCTAACGCCTTCAAACTTATATGTTCTGTCAGATCCTCCACGGAATCCACACTCTCCGACAACCACAGGAATCCCCTTATCTACAAATATATCTTTTAATTTTTTAAATTGATTTGCATATGAATCTGACTTGCTTTCATTCATCGAATCCGTATAACCACCGATCTTAAAATCGTCATAATCATGAACAGATACCATATAACGATCCGTGCCATCATTCGGAATTTCAAATTTGTCAGCATTTTTATACAATGACTTAATATTGGTATTGCGTGATGCCAATAAAAGCCATCTCTTGGCATTATTTGATCCTGTGCTACGTACAGCCGCACCAAATGTCTTGTTTAATTTGTTAATGCGTTCCATGTCCTTCTGCAGATTTGTATCTCCCGATCCGGAGTACACCTCATTCATAGACTCAAAGATCAGGTGCTCATCATAATTCTTAAAATAGTTTGCAATGCTTGCCCACATCTTCTGATACTTTGCTTCTACAGCAGCAAACTCTTCATCTGTTCCGCTAATATCAATCCATCCATGAACTGATTTGCCCTCTTTGTCTGTGCCAGCATTATCTGCACCATCATGATGTGCATTCAAAATCACATACATATCTTCATCCATGCAGTAATTGATCACATCCTCTACACGACTGATCCACGCTGCATCAATTGATCCATCATCCTTAACCATCGTTCCCCAGGTAACCGGAATACGGATAGTATTAAAGCCTAAATCATGCACGGCTTTAATCATCTTCTTTGTAGTAACCGGTGCTCCCCACGCTGTTTCACCCGGAGTCTGGTTTGTATGGGAATCAAATGTATTTCCTAAGATCCAGCCAATTCCCATCTCTTCAACAATCTCTGTACTTGACAGATCACGGAACGTCTGTGGATTTACCGGAATCTTTATATCGTTTGTAGTCTGATCATCATCCCAACTCATATAGGTTCCGATTCGGTCTGCTGCATCAGCTTTTTGTACGACCGGTCCGACACTAAACGACCCAACCGCCAAAGCCGCTGTCATCATAAAAGCAATCGCTTTACTCCATTTTCTCATATTTTATCCTCATTCTTTCTGTTTCATTCTTAAACGACAAACTCTGCCGACAAATTTCAGCCAACAGAGTCTGTGTTTTCACTCATATAATCTCATACGATTTTTTTGAAAGCATCCTATTATAAGCTCATATATTCTATCTATAGCATTTTACAACTTTCATATGACATATATCACATCTTAACAGATAGAAATTATTTTACTTTCTTGTATCCGGCTTTCTTGATCTGCTTCTTAGTATATTTTACATATGCTTTCTTACCAGAAACTTTAATTGTCTTCTTGCATCCCTTGAATGCTTTCTTAGAAACTTTTACTTTCTGGCTTACTGTAATCTTGCTAAGTTTCTTGCAACCTGCAAATGCAGATCCACCAATCTTCTTAACTTTCTTACCGAGTTTGATTGACTTAAGTGAAGTACAATCCTTAAATGTAGAACCAGCTACACTCTTTACTGTGCTGTTGTATGTGAACTTAGAAAGTTTCTTGCAACCGCTGAATGCAGATGCTCCAACAGATTTTACATTCTTAGTAAGTTTGAAGCTCTTTAATGCCGTACAATTCTTAAATGCTGCTTCGCCAATACTCTTAATGCCGCTTGAAAGCTTAAAGCTCTTTATGCTCTTGCATCCGTTAAATGTATCATCAGCAATCTTTGTGATGTTCTTATTGTATGTAACTTTTGTAAGTTTTGTACAACCCTTAAATGCTGCTTCACCAACTGTTTTAATTGTATCACCAAGTGTAACAGTCTTGATCGTTGTATCCTTTGCAAATGCGTTATCAGCGATACCTGTTACATCATAATTCAAAACAGTTGTTCCTTCTGTTGTCTTTGCAGTAGCCGCGGTCGTAAAGTCTGCTTTCTTTGTAGCAAGTCCTGCTACAGCGACTGTACCTTTACTGTTATTTGTCTTTGTTCTCTTTGTAACAACATACTTCACACCATTATCCACAAAAGTAGAACCAACAGTAGGACCGTTGTCAACTACAACCTCCTTTTTAGCAGTTACAAAGTCTACGCCGCTGATTGTAAATGTAATCTTCAAGCTCTTTGCAGGCATAGCGTTGATTGCAGTATTTAACTTACCTGTAGTCTTATCAATCGGGCGAAGAACTTTACCTTCTATACCATGACTGTCTGCGTAGTTATCAATGATCATAAAGTCATAATATCCCTTATTACCACTACCCTGTGGATCTGACGCCTGTGCATTTGGGACAGCTTCTTTTACTTCAAAAATCTGCTTGTCATCGACAGAAACTTTTACATTTGTACATTTTACGTTTTTCATGGTCAATGGAATATCCGTAGAAATATGAAGCACATCATAGTATGAATCGCCTACAGTTTTATACTGTGTTGTATCTAAGTTTGTTATTTCTGCTGTCCACTCACCGTTAGCAGTCATAGTAGCATCCTTAATCGTAGCTTCTGAATGAATACGTGCATCACCTCTTGCCTTACCACGAAGATCCAGTGCCTCTTGTGCCTTAGTCAGGTTATTTGCAATATAATTCTTAGTGTAATCAAATGCTGATTTGCCCCACTTTGAATTCTTTGAATCATAAAATTCCTTTACTGTTAATCCTGACTTATCACTTGTCCATTCTGAACGATAGATCCATGGACCTGCCATACTAAATGCTGTATAAGCCATATACGATGTTGCCGGTGTTGCAGCAGGTGTTGCTGTTGCTGTTGCAGAAGCGGTAGGATCTGCAGCCTTTGCTGTACTTCCGTTTGTGTTTGCCACTCCGGCAAATCCACCGGCAGTTACTACCATAGCTGCCGCAAGAGTAGTTGAAATTGCCTTAGTTAAATTTTTTCTCATGTTTTGCCTCCTTGTGTATTATAATTGTTCATTCTCTATAACAGAGAAGCATGAGCACCTTTTTCCCATGCTTAAGCTATAGTATAGCGTTCTTTCCATCAAAAGTCAACAATTCAGTTACTCTTTTTCGGCTTTTTCTGTGCAATTTGACAATCTATTCTGATATAGAATAAAAAAGCATGAATCCGTTTCATACATTTTCAACAAATTCATGCTTTTTCGTTCTGTTTTCATTTTTCTTGTATAAAAAACCTAAAACAACAGGTTCCATTTCAACAAAATACTATTACTATGTTTCTATTTCTTATAATCAGCAATAAGAAATCCATCGTATTTTATTTCACTTTTTTATTACATCCTCTAATTTCCATTTGTATTAATCTACTTTGCATCAAAGATCTCCACTTTTGTAATAGAGGCTAACGGAGCTGTTGTACTGATCTCCAAATATGGATTTTCTTCCAGATCACTTGGATACAATGCGATACATTTACCGATCACACCGGTAAAGTTTGTAAGATCAGCCCCACCATCTACTTTTGTCGTATAACCAATCTGTAATGTATCTGCCTTCTGACTCGTTTTATCAGTGCCAAAAGTAAACCGGATCACCGGATTGGTAAGTTTTGACCAGTCATATGTCAAGAACATCTGCCAATATGCAGAGTTGGTCTCTACTGTAATGTCACCTTCTGTAGCTGTTGTCTCAAATGCGCCTTTTTTACCATTTGTTCTTGTCCATATACCTTCCCATGAAGCAACTTTTGTCAATGTCGATTCATCTTCAATAACCTTTGCACTGACAGGACCTGTCTCCTTCATGTTATCTTTGATCTCGCCATTTGCACCTGTCACATCATTGTATACCTTGGCAACATCTTTGAATTTGAATAATCCGTTCTTTCTATTGTACCAAACACCGGTATCCCAGAGAACAGGTGTAAATCCAAGCTGTTTTCCATAAGTTGCTACTTCTTTAAAGAAGTTTGTAACACCATATTTTGAAGAACTGCATACACCGTATTCACCAATGATCACGCCATATCCTTCTTTTGTAAAGACTGACATCTTGTCAAAGTCCGCATGTAATGTAGCTACCTGCTCATCCGTTCCCCAGTCTGCATCATAACCCCAGCTGTTCTTAGGATCTTCTGCGATACAATATGTACTTGGTGAGTAATAATGAATCGATACGCTTAACTTATCTTTACCATTCCCATCAATGTCTGTAGGCATTTTGAAACGGCTGTCTACTGTCTTATCAATATCTGTGTTATATCCAGCGATCAAAAGCTGTCTCTTAACATTGTTTCCGCCTGTAGCACGTACAATGTCAACAAACTTCTGATTGATCTTGTTTGTCATTTCATAGCATTCATCTTCTGTCAGGACGCCGGTTCCAAGGCTTCCCGTCTGCTGCTTCTTCCAGTCATCATTTAAACGATCTCCAAGTTCCTCGTTTGCAGATTCAAATACAAGATGTTCTGAATATTCTGCATAACGGTTCGCAATCTGTGTCCAGAATGCTTCGAAACGATCCCATGCCTGCTGTCTGACTGTTTCATCTTTGTCGCCGAACTGTCCCCACCAGTCACTATCGTAGTGGATGTTAAGAATGACATACATGTCGTTTTTGAATGCATAGTTCATAACGGTTTCTACACGGTTAAAATATGCATCATTGATCGTGTATTTCCCATCGTCTGACATCATGTTTGACCATGCTACCGGAATACGCACCGAATTGATACCATAGCTGTGGATTCCATCCATCGTTGTCTGTGTAGTAGGTACTTTCTGCCAGAATGTTTCAAAATCTTCCGGTGTAAAACCCTGTGTCTCTTTTGCACTTCCACAGGCTTCTAATGTATTTCCCAGATTCCAGCCCTGTCCCATCTTCTTCATCAACTCTGTTGCCGTAAGATTTGCATCCATCTTACCGGAATCATACATGACAATGCCATTCTTTGAGGTCGGCTGTGCCGGTGTCTGACCTGGTGCTGCCGGTGTCTGACTTGGTGCTGCCGGTGCCGGGCTTGCTGTAGCTGCAGGTGTTTTACGTACTGCAGGTTCTTTTGTCGCTGCGGGTTTCTTTGCTGTAACTTTTACAGTAAATTTTAACTTCTTGTTAGCAAACTTCTTTGCACCTTTTGCTTTGTAATTTACTTTTGCCGTAATTGTAGTCTTTCCTGCTTTGACTGCCTTGACTACACCTTTTTTGCTGACGGTTGCAATCTTTTTGTTCTTAGAAGTCCATATGATCTTCTTTACTTTTTTAATGTTCTTCTTTGTGATCTTGAGTGTTGTTTTCTTCCCCTGCCGGATGCTTACCGTTTTCTTAGCCTGTTTTAAGACTGCTTTTCCTGCTGCATCGGCTTTTGCACCATCGATCATTGACACGCCTGTTGAAGTCAGGATCATTGCCGCCGATAACAATGTTGCAAAGAATTTCTTTGTGCTGTTTTTTCTCATACGTTGCTCCTCCTATTCAATATCGTATTTATGTACAATAACACAAAAACCCATTGAAAACAATGGATTTTTGTGCACATTTATATTTCTGTTCACAGCATTACACTTTCAAAACTTTTCTTTCTGCTTTATAAAAACAACAATCTGTTAAATCATGTCAAAAAACTAGTACAGATACGTTCTTTACAGCCCTATTCTTTGCAGTTTTTTTGAAAACATTTTTCAGCTTTTATTACGTTGCCGCAACAAAGACTTTTTTACCCTGTCCTTTGTTCTTAAAAAGCTTGCGGTATGGTTTGAATTTCTTTGTCGGCACTGAAATCTTACACTTACTTACTCCGGTCAGTGCCTTCTTGCCAACTGATTTTAAGATCAAAGAACGTACGATAATTGCTGAAAGTTTGGTACAGTTCTTAAATGCTGAGTTACCGATCACACTGACTGCACAGTTTACGATAACGGATTTTAAGTTAGAGCAGTTTTCCAATGCATTATTACCGATTGCAATCTTCATATTCAATGCTGCATAAGAAGAAACTTCTTCCTCTGTTATGATGAGATTTCCTGTTTTTGCAGCTTCTAATATCTCCTGCACATCAGCCATTTTTTCTACAGATGTAGTTGTCAATGTATCAGACGGTACAAGCATTCCTCCTGCTTTTTTCGCAGCCTTTTTCTTCTTTCCGACTGTAAACTTTTTGAGTTTCTTACAGTTCTTAAAGGCTTTCTTTCCGATTGTCTTTACAGAATCAGGAAGAGATACCTGCTGTAAACCGGTACAATTTTCAAAGCTTTGTGCTCCAAGCTGCTGTAAATTTGACGGATAGTTGACTTTCTTAAGCTTTTTACAGTTTCTGAAAGCTTTCTTTCCGATCTGTTTTACATTTTTACCCAATGTAACATTTTTGATTGAAGTATTCTTCTCAAATGCACCTTCCGCGATCATTGTAACTTTCAGTTTCTTTCCCTGCGATATGATTGTGTCAGGAATCGTAACATTTGCTTTCTTAGTATTCATTCCTTTGAATGTTACACTATTCTGATCGTTGACTGTAAAATTCATATTGTTTTGTTTGATCGTAGCACCTTTTGTAAGTGTTGTATTCGTATTCTGCGAATTGTTCTGTGTATTGTCTGTAGTATTATTAACATTAGAAACGTCCGGTGTCTGTGCCGGTGCTGTCGTCGGTGTTGTGGTAACTGTCGGACGAAGCGTTGCTACTGCCGCTGTCGGATGTGGCGGTACCGGTTCTGCTGTCGGATTATCTGTAACAACTCTTTTTTCTTTTTTTACTAATATAACGCAATCTTCTTCTATTGTAACAGATGTGACCGGAGCACCAGCCTCCCATGTACCATCCTCCTTTTGTACACCGGAATAATATGTGTAGATTTCTGTTTCCGTTGATTGCTTTGGCATTTCTAATATACTATGTAAATTTGCGTAAACCGGATCTTTACTGTACTCCTCATCTGATTCTTGTAAATACGGAATAAAGCGAATACGGCATACCGTGTCTGTCAGATTGTTGTTTTCGCTTCGTACCGCATCCGGATAATCCTGCTTACCGATTTTTTGTACCCATGATATATTTTCGCCCTGCTGATGGGACAATTCCCATGCCACCTGACCGCTCTTGTATTGCGCTTTCGTGCGCCCCCCTGTAGTATCCTCCGCATCGTCTGCCAAATAATATGAACGTTCTACTGTCTGATCTGCACCGATCAATTGTGTTTTTCCCTCTAAAATTTCTGAATCACTTGTAATTTCTGCTGCATTATAACAGTCTGTTACCGGAGTCACTGCTTCTACACTACTATCGTATTCCCGATCACCCGATATATCATAATTGCGATTACCGACAATACCCGCTGTATTGCCAAGTGCAGTTACTTTCCCGCCATTGCCGCTATATCTTACCTGTAATGCTTCTATTCCACTCTGGTATTCAAAAAATCCAAACGATCCAACGATTCCACCAAATGACACACCGTTTGACTTTAACGGGATCACATCCGATGCAGCTGCCGTTGCCGACATATTTTTATAGCTATGATCTGCGTTCCCACTGTAAGAAACATCTCCATAATTCATACAATAAGAGACATTGCCTATCGTTCCGCCGGCAATACCGCCACAGATTTCTATTCCCTTAACATCTCCTTCATTCTCTGATGCTATAATGCCGGCTGTACTCTTTCCGGCAATGCCGCCGATACAGACAGCCGGTGCATATGCATCATAAGCAGACGTACCGCTAAACCAGGTGGTTCCTTCTTTATGTGCTGTCTCAATCTTATCCCAGATCTCCTCTGACCATTCCAGCCCACTGACAGCAGATGTATTCTTACATTCCCTGATTGTCACACCATCTGTCAGACCTGCTATTCCGCCAACATTGATCGTTCCGCTAACAATTGCATTATTTGTGCAAGAGATAATCTCACCACCATCAAACATCACACCGACAATACCGCCAACATCTTTAAGTCCTTTACAATTGATATTGCCACTTTCATTCGTACAATTGCGGATTGTTACATTTTCTCCTGCTTCTCCAACAATTCCGCCAAAAGCACCTGATACAACTTCATAATCTCTGACCTTACCGCCTTCCACATTATAAAAACAGTCTGTTGTGTCCGGTTTAAATAAGTCAGATGATACTTGCAGACTTCCATCCAAAATATGGCAATTCTCAATCAAAGCAGTTTCATCTGTTCCATAAGACGTTACTTTTCCGGCAAGAAAACCACAGCCTTCACTCCATACACTCAACTTACCTGTAATCTTTGGGTTTTTCAAGCTGACATTTTTAATCTCACCGCCTGTTCCTACTTTGCTAAACAGACCTTTATCTACCAAACTTGTTTCCGTGTCGATCGTCATATTAGAAATGATATATCCCTGTTCACTTCCACCGTCAAATTTTCCGCAAAAACCATTATACGCTCCTGCACCGATGCCACTCCATTCTGTAATACCATATTCTTTTAACTCTGACAGATCAATATTTCCCGTTACTTTAAAATAACAATCCATATAACTGCTTCCGCTGTCACTGTCAGCCACATTGTTTTCATTGGTGACTGCGTTCTTTCCCACATAATACAAATTGTATAACTGAACTGCATTTGCAATCTCTAATGGATTCTGTTCTGAACCAAGTTTCGCTGAGGCATCGCAATCTGCCGGTTCATTAGCAAAATACGGATAGGTTCCTATTTTCTGGGATGTATCTGTCTGCGCTATATCCTGGGCAGATGCTTTTGTTGTCACACCTGCTGTTGTAAACAGATCATCTACAAAGGAAAATCCCTGCAACGGTGCAACAAGCATCGCTGCTGTTACTACAACAGAAAGAAAACGGTTCCACTTCTTTTTTTTCATAATCATATCCTCCTATCTTTTTGATAAAACATCTTTATTTTATATGTGAACTACCCATCGTCTAAAGCCAGTGGGATTGCGGTAGCCCTATTTCAACAGATCATATTACTGCTGTCATATCATTGTCCATAAAGCAAAAAATACTTCTGTGTAAGCATGCCTTGTACAAATTTATATAAATCGAAAAAGAATGCATACAAGCGTAAATCCTGCCTATATACATTCTTTCTATCCTTATGGTTAAAGGTGTCAAAAGACCTGCATATCTGATATTTATCGCCTTAACCTCAAATGATGTCTCTTATAATCTTTAAAATGTGAATTTGTCTTCAAAGTATTTGTCAAGATCTTCAATCTTAACACGCTCCTGCTCCATACTGTCACGGTCGCGGACAGTTACAGCACCATCTTCTACGGAATCAAAGTCGTATGTGATGCAGTATGGTGTACCGATCTCATCCTGACGGCGGTATCTCTTACCGATATTACCACGCTCATCAAATTCACAATTATATTTCTTGCAAAGGTTTGTATAAATCTCTGTAGCCTGTTCTGATAACTTCTTTGATAACGGAAGCACCGCAATCTTAACCGGTGCGATCGCAGGATGGAAATGCATAACGGTTCTGACATCTCCTTCTCCGATCTCTTCTTCATCATATGCCTGGCAAAGGAATGCAAGTGTAACACGGTCTGCACCAAGTGATGGTTCAATAACATATGGAATGTATTTTTCATTCTTTGTATCATCAAAGTATGTCAGATCTGCTTTTGACACGTTCTGGTGCTGTGTCAGATCATAGTCTGTACGATCTGCGATTCCCCAAAGTTCGCCCCATCCGAATGGGAACAGGAATTCAATATCTGATGTTGCTTTACTATAGAAAGAAAGCTCTTCTTTTTCATGATCACGGACACGCATATCTTCCGGCTTAATGCCAAGGGACTGTAACCAATTGATACAATAGTTCTTCCAGTAGTCAAACCACTCTAAATCTGTATCCGGTTCACAGAAGAATTCCAGTTCCATCTGCTCGAATTCGCGGATTCGGAAAATGAAGTTACCCGGTGTGATCTCATTACGGAATGATTTACCGATCTGACCAATACCAAACGGAATCTTCTTGCGTGATGTACGTGCTACATTTTTGAAGTTTACGAAAATACCCTGTGCTGTCTCCGGACGAAGATATACCGTACTCTTTGCATCTTCCGTAACACCCTGGAATGTCTTAAACATCAGGTTGAACTCACGGATATCGGTAAAATTCTTCTTACCACAGCTTGGGCACACAATATCATGCTCATCGATGTATTTCTTCATTTCTTCTTTTGACCATGCATCTACGCTGCCTTCGATCTTGATGTCATGTTCTTCCATGTAATCCTCGATCACTTTATCTGCGCGGAAACGTTCATGACAATCTTTACAATCCATCAAAGGATCGGAAAAGCTGCCAAGATGTCCTGATGCTACCCATGTCTGCGGGTTCATAAGAATCGCACTATCAATACCTACGTTGTATGGATTTTCACGAACAAATTTCTGCCACCATGCCTGCTTAATGTTGTTCTTTAATTCTACGCCAAGATTTCCGTAATCCCATGAGTTTGCCAGCCCTCCGTAGATTTCTGAGCCAGGGTATACAAAACCTCTCGCTTTTGCAAGAGCTACGATCTTGTCCATTGTCTTTTCCATAATAAATCTTCCTCCACTTTTTGTCTTATCAGCACATCATCTTCTTATCAATGCAGCATTCAGATGTTGTGTCATTTTTACTTTACTTTTTAAGATACCATTAAAATCCTAAGATTGCAAGTATGGTACGGATCAGCGATGCTTTTTGTATCTGTTATGGAATCCGTTATGCCCATGTCACGGTATCATCAATCGGAAGGCGGCTTGCGTGCAGGATGCATGGCTTTCCTTTTTCATCGGGATAGCCAAGTGGCAGTAATAACACCGGATGTTCAGTGACAGGGATTGCAAACATCTCACGTACCTTGTCGGCATCCATCATTCCTACGATCGTAGAACCAATGCCTAATTCTGTCGCTTTGAGTGCCATGTGTTCTGCCACGATACCGATATCGATCAAGCCGAATTTGTACCAGTCATCGCCTTTCATCGCAGAATCTTTTGTATCTTCTTCGATCGAAAGTATAATGATCGTGGACGCTTTGAAATGACATGGTGTACAATCCCTGAGCTTTTGAATGCCTTCTTTCGATGTTACGACTTTCAAACGCTGTCTTTGTAAGTTGCATGCGGTCGGACTGAGTCGTGCAACTTCAAGGATCTGGTCAAGCTTTTCTTTTTCTACTTTTCTTTCACTCATCGAACGGGCTGAATATCTGGCTTTAACTAAATCCGTGAAATTTTCGATCTCCTGTGTGTTTTTCTTTTTATAAATCTTATCTGTTAATTTCATCTTTGTTCCTCTTTTCTGATTCTTATTGTCAGGTTCAATGTCATGCATTCATTATATTCCTTTTAGGCTTCCTGTGGTACATTGCAAGATTTGTCCTATTCCTTTTGGGATTGCTGTAATACGTTTTTGAGGCTTGCTGCGATGCTTTTTTACTTACTGTAATGCCTTTAAGTTTTGTGCTTTACTGTTATTTTTGGCAACCATTAAATGTAGTGTCGTTATTTTTTCTTCTTGATTTTAGTCAGGATGCAGTTTGTCTTTTATGATCTTTCCGCTGTCGTTTTTAGGAAGCTGCTTTCTGACATAAATACAGCGTGGAATTTCATAAGATGCAAGCACTTTTTTCAATTCATTATGCCATTTTTGACAATATCGTTCAAGGAAATCTTCCTTTGCTTCGACATACACTTCCAGAATTGTTTCCGAATGATGTGTCCTGACTTTAACCGCAGCTTCTTTGACTTCATCAATCTGTAAAAATGCATTTTCTACTTTGAGTGCTGAGATCTTGCGTCCTCGGATATTTAAAATATCGTCTTTTCTGCCTGTAAAATAAAAGTTTCCTTCTGTGTCGCAATATCCGGTATCATGCAGTGTATATGGTGTGGTAATTCCCTCTACGTGATAAGCCGTATCAATATAAAATTCATCTTTTTTCAATTCTACCGTAACACCCGGAAAGGCTTTACCGATCAGATTTCTTTTCTCATTCATCTGCTGTCCGGTCACATAAGTAATATAATTTAATTCGCTTGCACCGTAATACAAAATGATCTCGGTATTCGGATAGATCATTTTTAATGCTTTTGCATCTTCTATGCCTAAACTTTGCGAGCCGGATAAGATCATTCGTATCTCTTTGTACGGTTCTTTTTGGACTTTAGGCAACAGCATTAATTTCGACGGGATCAGATAGATTGCATTGGCATGGTATTTCTCAATAGCCTGCTGCCAGCTTTTAGGCCAGAATGCTTCCAGTGCGATCACGGTACCGCCTGCATAGAATTGTGCAAGATATAAGTTTAAGTTGCCGGTAAAAGCAAGACTTCCCTGCGTAAAAAGCCGGCTGTCTTTTGTCACTTGAAAGATATCATTTTGCACACCAAAAAAGCCTGCCCAGCTTTCGTAAGTACGAAAATAGATCTTCGGAATTCCAGTTGTTCCAGAAGTCATAACCGCCATGCAGACTTTTGTAGTGTCTGTTTTTTTATCTATTTTTTCCAGCTCGTTTTGTGCAAGCTGCCACACCTCTTCTTTTGTGATCTTACAATCATTTGGCATGATCAAAGGAATGATGCCGACAGCATTACAAGCCAGAAAATCAATTAACTGCTCTAAAATATGCTCTTTCCTGATAATATGGATCTTAGAAGTTTCCTTTGATAACAGAACTTTTGCTCTTTTGGATGCAAGCAGTTGTAAATCTTCATATGTATAACTTTTGTCATTGAGTACAAGTGCCTCTTTTTCTTCCGGTTGTTCACATATCATCTTATAGTATTGCATGGTTTGTTCTCTTTTCTTTTTTCTGTTCCTTTGTTCCTTTTGCATCTTTCTGTTGTTCTTTCGCAATTTTAGAATTTTTTTGCTTTTCTGTTTTTATTTTTGTCACTTTTTCGTTTTTTGTCGTTACCTGGAAACTTTTCTGCTTTTGCAATTTCTTTTTGTTTTTCATTCTTATCTTACCGGGCATCGTTCATACGCTGTACTAATAACGCTGTGCCGACTCCGCCTGCTGCCGCAATGCTGCAAATGCCATATTTGCCATTTCTGTTTTGCAATGCCTTTAATAAATGAAGTAAGATCATACCGCCTGACGCTCCATAGGGATGTCCGTATGCCAATGCACCTCCAAAAATATTATAATCTTTAACCTGCTTTGGAAAATGTCTTTCAAATAAAACATCGATTACGGAAAAAGCTTCGTTACATTCCCATGCGGCAATCTGTTCCGGACAGATATCTGCTTTTGCAAGTAATCTTTCGATCGCTGTGATCGCCGTCAATGGGCTTTTCATCGGATCTCCCGCACTTTCTGCAACCTGTACAAAAAATGCTTGTGCCTGCTTTCCTGTCCGTGCCTGATATATCTGATGAAATTTTTCAGAACACAAAATCACAAAAGCCGCTCCATCATGTGTCAGACAGGCGTTGCCTGCCGTGATCAAACTGCCTTCCTTTAACACCGGTGGCAGCCTTTTTAACAGACGTTCACTCATTCTGTCACGGATTCCTTCATCTTTAGGGAGATCACCTGTAACAGATACAATGCAATCTTCTAATACGTGATCTTCTCTGGCTTTGACTGCTCTTTTGTGGCTTAGCAATGCCCATGCATCCATTTCTTCTCTTGTGACCTTCTCTGTGACCGCTGTATGTTCTGCACCTTCTAACATCACCTGTTCATGATGGTATTCGGGTACAAATTTTGCAACACGATACCAGTTGTCTTTCCCACCATATTTTTCATAATCAGGATGGTTGGGATGATAACTTCGTCTTGGTGCGGTAGAACTGCTTTCAAATCCTCCAGCGATCACTACGTCTGCCTGTCCGCTCCGGATCTTTGCGGCTGCAAGTGCTATGCTTTCTAAACCAGAACCACACTGCACATCTACTGTCACTGCCGGTATGTCTTTTCCGATCTCTGACTCTAAAAGCATTAATCTTGTCAGGTTTCCGCCTGCTCCTACTGCATTTCCGGCTATGACAAGATCGATCTTTTCCGGTTCGATGCTGTACTTTTCTAATAATTGCTTAAATACAGCCGCACCGAGTTTTTCTGCCGGAATATTACAGTATTTCCCATTTTCAATTCCTATATCACTTCTAATCCCACCTAAAATATATGCTTTTTCCACAATCTGTCTTCCTTTTTCTGTATTACCATCTGATTATTTTTAGAATCATTTTACTTTGCATATCCAAAGGATCCGCCGGTCTGCTTTACCACACAGAGCAAACGCATCTGACCGGTAAATCGTGCACTTTTCTTTACAAGATAATATACCTTTCCATGTCATTTCGATCGCAAACCCCTTCTTTTCGCCGGAAATTTGCTGCTCTTCGTTGCATTGCTCTCTGTTTCCTTCTTCCAGCTCTTTTTCTTTATCCTGACAGGAATGATCCATTAATACTCTTGCAATCTTGTTCTCTTTTAGCAGATCTGTAACGTGCAACTCAAAAAGAAGCTTTTGTAAGATCAAAAATCCCGGAACAATTGCATTTTCTCCTTCGTGAATCGGATTATAGTCTTTGGTCTGTTCTAAATAGTCTTTGATCTGACTGTTTGTAAAAGAAATTGTCTGCTTTTTTTCATCCACTTTATAAACCGTGGCTGTATCTTGTTGTGACAGACTTTTTCTATGTTCTGTCTCTGCATACGCCGGTTGTTTTCGTTTATCCGGCTGGTCAGACCCACACGCTTTTGGCTGTCTTGTAACATGGTTAGAAAAATTTTCCTTAGGTTTGACCAAAATAACCGTAATTTCATGTCGATAACCGTCATCTGTTCCCGACAGAGTAATCGTTGCAAATGCTTTTTTCTTCTTCTCCTGTATCTGCCAGTTGATCTGTACCGGTTTTTCGGTCGTTTCCATCTCTGGTTCCTCTGTTTGATATTTCTTTTCTGCCCGAACTATGTTTGGCTGCTGTTTTGCTTCTTTGCCGGAAAGAGCGGTTACATGCCAGTTCATCTGTGCAAGCAGCCAGCCTTCATATCCTTTTAGCTTAGAAAAGCACCGAAGCATATTCCAATATTCTTCTTTCCTAATCATTCCACAATCTTGGTTCATATCCTAAACTTTTTATGGTCTCCATATCTTCTTTGCTTGTGACTCCTGCTGTGGTCAATAGTGTACCTGTGATCGTTGCATTGGATCCCGCTGTAAAACAAGTCATTCCATAATGTTCCATCAATCCTCGTCCACCTGCCAGACGGATAGAAGCTTTAGGCAGGATAAAACGATATACCGCAACGATACGACGCATATCATCCTCTGTCAGGCATTTCTGTTCGCCAAGCGGAGTACCTTTGATCGGACTTAACATATTAACCGGCACAGAAGTGATTCCCAATTCACGTAATGTCATTGCCATATCCACACGGTCTTCATCGCTTTCTCCGATTCCCATCAAACCACCGCTGCAAACGGAAAGTCCGACTTTTTGTGCTGCTTTGATCGTTTTGATCTTCTCATCATAAGTATGCGTGCTGCACATTTTTTCAAAATAACTTCTTGAACTTTCTAAGTTATTATGTACTCTGGTCACTCCTGCTTCTTTTAATTTAATAAAATCTTTTTCTTCTAACAATCCAAAGGATGCACAAAGCTCGATCGGCACTTCTTTGTGTACTTCGCTCAGACTTTGACAGACACGGTCAATCTCTTCTTCACTGAGACGTTTACCTGAAGTAACGACTGCAAAACGAAGTGCGCCCTCTTTTGCATTCTTTTTTGCACCTTCCATGATCGTATCGGTAGATACCAATGGATAACATTCCTGCCCTGTCTGGTAACAGCCTGCCTGTGCACAGAACTTACAATCTTCTGAACAATGACCGCTTTTTCCGTTGATAATGCTACAAATATCAAATCCGTTACCACAATATTTCTTGCGGATCTCATCTGCGGCTTTGCTGATCTCTTCTAAATCTGCGTTCAGCAAAAAAAGGGCTTCTTCTTTTGTGATATCTTCCCCTGCAAAAACTTTTTCTTTTAATTCCTGTACTGTCATTTTTCTTTTATCCTCTTTCTTTTTTTATTGCTATTTTTATATTTTTGTTGTAATGCTTTTGCCACACCTTTTTCATGCTTTTTAGATTGCAATGCTTTCATTATAACTTTTCATGTTTTTGGATGACAATGCTTTCGTTGCATCTTTTCATGTTCTTTTGGTTGCAATACTTTTATCTTTGGCATTCTTTTCGGTGTAATATTCTGTTTACATTGCTTTTTTTCATTTTCTTTTCAATGCTGTTCTTTCTTTAGTTTCTTTAGTTATTATAGAGAGGCTGTTGCTTATTGTCAACCTGATTATTTTATGGTTGACAACCAATCTATCTTCTTGTATACTCACTTTTGTTCTGAAATGTGAGGTTGCAATCTACATTTCAAAACGGGGTTTGAGTTTTTTATACAATAGCAACTGGCGTTTTATGTGCTTGTCATAAAACGTCCACAAATGGAGGATTATTATGGAAAAAAATATGGTTTCCGAAAAAAGTTTTACATCAAAGGCTCTTGTGATCAAGGCGCTTTTTGCAGCAGTATTATGTGTATCTGCTTACATTAGTATTCCGCTTCCAACCGGTGCTCATATTACATTTTTGAATTTTATCGTACTTTTGATCGCGCTTGTCTTCCCATGGCAGGATTCGTTAGTCATTACTCTTTTATGGCTTGTTCTTGGTGCGATCGGTATTCCGGTCTTTATCGGAGGCAATGCCGGTATCGGTTATCTTTTAAGCGGATGGGGCGGATACAGCTTTTCTTTTATCATCGTTGCTGTACTTCTTCCATTGCTTCGCGGTAAGAAATACAACCGTCTGTTTTATACGATCTTATCGCTTGCCGGAGCTGTTGTAATTGACATTATCGGAGCTGCATGGCTGATGGCAGTTACGCATATTTCGATCAAGCAGGCATTTATGATGGGATTTTTACCTTTTATTCCTTTGGATGCTTTAAAAGCAATCGTTGTTGCACAGATCGTACCACAATTCCAGAAACTGATCACATTCAGTTCAGAATCATAGGATAATAACTGCTACTGTACAAGCAGTTTCTTATTCCACAAAAAAAGACAATGCATTAAGTGGTGCAGACCATTTATTCATGCATTGTCTTTTTTGTGCTATCTGTTTACCGAAATGTCTTTACGGTCTTTTATCTCTTTTTAACTCAAATTATATTTCCCTTTTCTTTGTATCTTCTTTTATTCCCATACTTCGTAAACAGTATATGGTGCAAGATAGGTATACCCAAGGTCCTTTGCAACCTGAACCGATGTCATATTACGGGCATCCCAGTTTGGATACAGTCCTCTTTGCAAACATTCTAAGATCAGCTTCGCTCCCGATGCATGGGCAAGCCCTTTCTTTCTATAGTCCTGCCTTGTGATGATCTCGATTTCAATACCTTCCCGGTAGCTTGTATAACTCGAAGCACCTGCAACAATTTCATCTTCATCACAGATCACGACACCGATTCCTCTTTGCATAAAATCATTTGCATCTTTATAGTTACAGCAAAAATCATGTGACCATTCTTCCTGCATCAAAGCAGCAACATCTTCTTTTTCGATCAAGCGGATCTCGTAATCCTTTGCAATTTTTGTAACATATTGCTCTAACCTGTCACGATCAAAAATGTCTCCTTCTTTCTTTAATGCATATCGTTCGATGCGTTTGTATTTTCCTGCAAATTCTTTTTCGATCCATGCAAACCATTCGGTGCGGTCCGCTACTAATGTCTGCGGATGCTGTTTCGTGCCATCCATACCGCAATGTAATATTTCTATATCAGGCTGTCCTGCCAGGAACGCAAAGTCGGATACAACAATCTTACCCGATGTCGGATTTCTTTTCTGATCTACCCATGCCCTTCCAAAATAATTTTGAATACAGGATTGTATCAAACTGTCCTGTAAGCTGCTAAAAAGCATTTTTAAACATTCTTTTTCATCTTCTTTTAATTCTGTCATTTGCAAATCCTTCCTAAACAATAAAACTTTTTTCTCTTTTATTATATATCCCATTCCATACAAAGCACAACCGGTGTATATCACTCCGGCATAAATGATCACACCGCTCTTTTTTCTCCATTCAGATATAACATAAATGGTATAATTTTTTTTTGAAAAGAGAATACTTGAAACAGACTATAACATATGTTATAGTGAAAGAGTTAAATGATGTAATCATTAAGCTGTTAACACCCACAGCACAACGAAACCCCGCAAGTGGTGGCTTGCGGGGTTTCTTCTCTATTTTGGGGATGAGCAGTCCCAGGCTAATTGTCTTTTCCCTTTCTGTCTAACCATTTGCAGATATAGTAACATACTATGCCTGCCGCAACAGAAACAAGGAACGATGTAAGCACCGTCAGCACCCAGAGCACCCCCTTTCTGTTGCCAGAATGGGTTGAGACAACAAAGTCAGTATAGCATACTTCTTTTTTTGCAATTTGCTGAAATTGCTATCTTCAGTTTATCTATTTTTACATAATCCCTTTTTTACTATATAAAAAAGAATATTTTATTCCATTATGATATTGTTCCTACCAGGAATATATTTTTATTTTAAGCTTTACAAAGAACATATGTTCTGTTATAATTACCTTAGTTTTCATCTTTCCTCTAAAAGCGCGTTTATACAAGGCATGACTGATGAAAGACGAGAAATAGAAACGAGGTTTATTATGAACGATTATGTTTACGAATTTACAAGGAAAAGAAAACGTCATATGCTTTTTCGCAGATGTTTTTACGGAAGCCTGATCCTCATAGCATTGCTATTGGCAGTTGGCATTTTACAATACAGCCATCACCATGATTATCCGTTTGTTGCTGCTGTTTTTGGTATTTGGATATTGCTTACCTTATACTTTTGCTATAAAATCTATCTGACACGTATGTATCATGGCGGATTTCAAAAAGGATATCTGAAAGTGGGCGAGCTGGATGATCTGGATGGGCTTGCTTTCGAAGAGCTTGCCTGTGAGATCCTGCTTGCAAACGGATTTGATTCCGTTGAGAACACAAAAGCTTCCGGTGACTTTGGCGTAGATATTCTTGCATCAAAGGAAGGAATGACTTATGCAGTACAGTGCAAATGTTATCACGATAAAGTAGGTCTTGAAGCAGTACAGGAAGTCTATGCAGGACGTGATTATTATGAATGTCATGTCGCTGTTGTATTGACGAATCAGACTTTTACACCTGCTGCCATAAAGCTTGCCGATAAGATCGGCGTTGTGTTATGGGATCGCAATACATTACGTGATCTTTTATAACCAGGAGGATCATTCCATGTATGAGATAAAGATTTCTGTTCGAAATCTTGTGGAATTTATTATGCGTTCCGGTGATCTTTCTGTATCGTCTACCGGTCTGAAAGATGCAAATGCGATGCAGGAAGGAACACGTATCCACAAAAAATTACAAAGAAAAGCCGGTGCCGGTTATCATGCTGAAGTAGCATTATCTCATACATCCGAAGTCACTTATGATGGCCTGACATTCCAGATCACGGTTGAAGGTCGTGCCGATGGCATTTATTCCGATGAACTTGGCTGGAATATCGATGAGATCAAAGGCATTTATCGTGATATCCATACTCTTTCCGAAGCGATTCCGGTTCATCGCGCCCAGGCACTCTGTTATGGGCTGATCTATGCTTTACAAAATACATTAGATGGCATTGGCATCCGCATTACCTACTGTCATATTCCGACAGAAGAAGTCCGTTATTTTCATGAATTTATATCTTTCAATGAGTTACAAAACTGGTACGATACGCTGTTAGCATCTTATGCAAAATGGGCTTCCTGGCAGATCAGATGGCAGGAAGAACGTAATAATAATATCAAATCCTTAGAATTTCCTTTTTCTTACCGTGACGGGCAAAACACTTTAGTAAAAGGTGTTTACCAGAGTATATTGCGAAAAAAAAGATTATATATCGAGGCACCTACCGGAGTAGGAAAAACTATTTCAACCATCTTTCCGGCTGTCAAATCTCTAGGAGAAAATGTCAGTGAAAAGATCTTTTATCTGACAGCAAAAACGATCACAAGAACCGTTGCCGAAGATACTCTCTTTTTACTACAGGAGAAAAAAGTTCCGTTAAAATCGGTCACCTTAACCGCCAAAGAAAAGATCTGTTTCTTAGAAAAGCCTGCCTGTAATCCGGCTCAATGCGATTATGCAAAAGGGCATTTTGACCGTGTCAATGACGCTGTCTTTGACTTATTGACACATGAAACGATCATGACAAGAGAGACCATTCTTGAATATGCGAAGAAACATATGGTCTGCCCTTTTGAGATGGCACTTGATACTGCAACATGGTGTGATTTTATCATTGGCGATTATAATTATGCTTTTGATCCGACGGCCTCTCTGAAAAGATTTTTCTCTGTTGATAAAGAAAATAACTTTGTTTTTTTGATCGATGAGGCACATAATCTGGTCAGCCGTGCACGTGATATGTATTCTGCAAGTCTGACCAAAGAGGACTTTCTTTCCATGAAAAAATTGGTCAAAGTCCGCTCCAGACGGGTTGCCAATGCATTAGACGGATGCAACCGTGCTCTTTTAGAATTAAAAAGAAGCTGCGACGAGTTAGAAAAATTTGATTTCTTAGAAACAGAAAGTCTCGTTCTAAAACTCATGCGGCTTTCTACTATTATGGAGGAATTTTTTCAGGAACAGGAACATCCACACCCTTCCTTTCCCACTACACCTTTACCGCCTTCCGATAAAGAGCAGCTATTAAATTTCTATTTTGAAATACGTTCTTTTCAAAATATATACGAACTGGTGGATGAGCATTATATCATTTATGGCGATTATACTTCCGATGGACACTTTGTTTTACATTTACAATGTATGGATCCATCTGCGAATTTGGATCTCTATTTAAAGAAAAGTCGTTGCAGTGTCTTTTTTTCTGCTACGTTTCTACCGATCCACTACTATCGCGAACAGTTAGCCGGACGAGAAGATGATTATGCGATTTATGCACCATCTCCTTTCTCACCTGACAAAAGATTGCTAATGATAGGAAAAGATGTCTCGACCAAGTACAATCTGCGTACACTCGCAATGTATCAAAAGATTGCAACGTATATCCGTAACTTTATCAGTGCAAAAAAGGGAAATTATCTGGTCTTTTTCCCATCTTACCGAATGATGCAGGAAGTGGAACAGGAATTAGAACTTGCACCTTTTGAAACACCGATACAGTTTTTTTCACAGAAAATGTCAATGAAAGAACAGGAACGCGAAAGCTTCTTAGAACATTTTCAGGAAAACCCGGCACAGACAACGGTTGGACTTTGTGTTATGGGTGGTGTCTTCGGAGAAGGGATCGACCTGAAAAGCAGTCGTCTGATCGGTGCTGTCGTTGTAGGGACAGGTCTGCCTATGGTATGTACGGAAAACGAACTTTTCCGCGAATACTTTGACAAAGAAAAAGGCACAGGTTTTTCCTATGCCTATCAATATCCCGGTATGAATAAAGTCTTACAAGCTGCCGGTCGTGTCATCCGGACCACAGACGATATCGGTGCGATCCTTCTGTTAGACGAGCGCTTTTTACAAAACTCTTACCAACAGCTTTTCCCACGCGAATGGTTTCCGCATCATGTTGTCACAATCGATTCGATGAAAGAAACATTAGAACAATTCTGGTCGGAAAATACATAATTCATATATAATAAATCCATGCATTTCATGTTTGTCGCACTTCGTGCTTAATGATTTTGTCGTTCATGAATTACTATATTCTACCCAGACTTCTACATACTTTCCTTATTCATAAAACGCTCCCATGTTTCTCTGTCATCTTTAGCTTTGATCGTATACGTGTAGGTTCTTTCTTCGGTATCAATATAAAAAATATAATTGCCATTCTCAACAGTCAGATCATAGATACGGCTGTTTTCGAGTTCCTTATAGATTTCTTTATATCGTTCCTGCGGGATTACTTCATCTTCACAGGAGCTTTTCGGATTGCCATCTGCATCAAATACTTTAAATCCTTCTTTGACTAAAGTTGTTTCCTCTACGCCCATCAGGTCGAGTGTCAATGCATTGGTTCCCATTTCGCGAATATCACGATTACAACTGTTTTGTCCTAAGATCGTTACATAACCGAGTTCAAAAGTAATCTTGTCCCGAATGCCTTTGATCTCAAAAATTTCTGCATCGGCAAAGCGAAAATTCATTACTTCATTTTTTGTTGTATATCCCATAATTATCCTCTTTTCTGTCTGTCATAATCAAAATATCAAAAATTCATATAAATATTATGATAACACAACAACTGCCATTCTGACAAAATTATTGTCTTATTAAAAAAATCAAAAATAACAATATCCGATTGCAATATAATTGTCTTCTTTCAAAACATTACATTGCAACCGGATAGAACTACTTCAAAAACAAATGATTCGTTCTATTATTGCTCTTTTAAAACGCAGACATCCCAGTCAGTCAGATGAATCGTATCGCCTTTTTGATACTCTTTGCCACTCAGCAGATCTACTGTATGATCATATGGAGAAGTAATCTCACATTCTTCTTCACTATAATGCAATAAATAATGAATCGTATCGTTCTTTGCATTGATACCGCTGCGAATGATCACAGGCCATTCAAATGCTGGGACGGTCTCTTTTGCTTTGGCATATGCTTTGCGGTAAACCTTTTTTAATATCTCTTTAGATGTAAAACAACCAATATAAAATGCGCAGCCTTTGCCATATGCATTTTCGGTAAGGCCGGCATATCTGCCCCAATATTTATGATCGTAGTTTTCATAAGAACCCGCTGTCGTTACCTGAAGTAATTCTGCAAAATAAGACAATGGTTCTCCGGCAAATTTTGTCTTGCCCGGTTCTGTAAACTGATTATAATGCATACCGAAACATTCTGTCATACCATGTGGCTGTGCATCCGGATATACACTAAGTTCTTCATTGGCAACAAATGACTTAAAAGAACTTACCAATACACCGCCTGCTTTGACAAACTCACGGATCAGAGCAATCTTTTCTTCTGCAATACTATATAAAACCGGAGTTACAAGCATACTGTACTTTACAATATTTCTCTCATTCAAAGCATGGATATCTAAAATATCACATTCCATATTCATCTCATACAGACTATCATACATCCAACGGACAACGTCATTGTAACTTAGATCTTTATCAATCGGGAACCACTTAAATGCGTCAAGAGATCTGTTATCAACGATCAGGGCAACCTTATTTTCTTTTTTAATGCAAAGCGTATCTTGTCCAAGTCTTTCAAATTCACGTCCCATCACTCCTGCTTCTTCGTAAGTCGGATTTGTTGCAAGATCATGACTTAAAATACCCTTCCAATAAGTTTCATATCCGTTATGGATTGAATGCCAGTTCCAATATAAAATACTCTGCGCACCGCTTGCTAAATGACTGTATCCATGTAATCTGAGCTGTCCCGGATATGGTGTCCAATATTTAAAAGCTTGTGCCTGACACTCTAAAACAAAATAATTATCATATTTTAAACTGCGGATCGAATCACCGCCAAAAGCAATCTCTGCTCCTGTCAGTTCATCCTGTGTCGGATGATAAATATCCGTTCCTGCTATCGTAACGGCTTTGGATGCTTCATAGTGATTGATATCCGGCTGCACTCCATAAGAATAACCGTCCTGTGCGATGTCTGCCCCAAACTTCTTCCACTCAAAGTCAAAATTATGTGTAATAAACTGCTCTTTTTTCTTATATTTTGAAACCAGATCCGACTGCCATTGCAGATATTGTGCGGCAAGGCTTCTTTGAAATGCCGCAAACTCGGTTGCCAGTCCACCATTAATACAGCCTAACATATCCGGCAGATCATCCCAGTCATGGATCGAGTTGCTCCAATATGCCAGATAAAAAGCTTTATTCAAAGCTTCTGTTGTATGATATTTTTCTTTTAAATGTTCTTTGAAAAGTTCCTGTACTTCTCTGGAAGCTGTACCATAGTGCTTTGTTTCGTTATCTATCTGAAAACCGATCACTGACGGATGTGCTGCCGTATGCTCTGCCAGTTTACAGATTGCTCTCTCAGCATATTTTCGAAAAACAGGATGCATGATATCCATGATCTGACGGTGTCCGTATCTGACTCTTCCTTCTTTGTTATATACCATCACTTCAGGACATTTCTTTTCGAGCCATGATGGAATCGCATAAGTTGGTGTTCCGATGATCACATTCATCTTTCTCTTTTGTGCTTCCTCTAACACACGATCAATATAAGAAAAATCAAACTCTCCGTCTGTTGGTTCTAATGTACTCCATGTAGATTCCGCAATACGAATTGTATTCATTCCTGCCTGCTGCATCATGTCTAAATCTTCTTTCAAACGGTCGTATGGCATATATTCTAAATAATATGCAGCACCAAATAGAATTTCTTTCATTATAATAGTCCGCCTTTCTGAGTAATTTCTCTGCCTCTTTTAAATTCTTTCTATAAGTACAAGGAAGGATACTGTTTTTACACAATATCCTTCTCTTATTCTTATTAAGATTTCTGTCACAAGATATATCTTACTTATTTTATCCTAATCTGTGTTTTCCGTTCTCAAGATCTTCAACAGCTTTGTCATAGTGCTTGTCAAGATCAAAGAACAGAAGTGCTACAAATGCGATTGCCATTGCAATAGCAGGAATCCATGCAAATGATGCGTTGATCGCTGCTAAAGACGATGATGACTGTACTGCTGCTTTTGCATCAAATCCACCTGCTGCAAGGATCCATCCAAGTGCTGCTGTACCAATGCCTGAACCGACTTTCATACAGAAAGAAGAAGCTGCATTACCCATTCCGGCTGTACCGTATCCGTTGTACCACTCGCCATATGTGATCGCATCCTGTAAAAGGCCAAACATGGTAGCACCTGCACAGGCAAATCCAAGACCTTTGACAACAGACATTGCACAAATGATCGTATAATTTGTTGTAAGACCTGTAATTGCAAAACCTACTACGGAAATACCGGCACCGATCATGAATAAGTTTTTCTTAGATACAAACTTCATGATAAATGGTGTCAGGAACAGTCCTATGATCTGTGTCATAGACAGAAGGTTTGATACGGTTGCATATTTCCCTGCATCATTCATGTTATACTGTGTAAAATAAACTGCTGAGCCAAAGAACGTCGACATCATAAAGTACATTGCAAGGATACATACTACAAGAAGCATCCAGTATTTATTTTTTAACAGTCCTGTAAGACCTTTGACAAAAGATACATTTTCTTTCTTATCATCAGATCCTGCATTTTCTACAACACGTTCTTTACAAACAGCAAAGTTAAAGAAATTGATAATTACAAATACTATCATTAAGATAGAAATTGTGGCTGTCCATCCTTTCTGTGTATATGGATCTCCACCACCAAATGCTGTTGTCATTTTTAAAACAACAGTATTGATTGTCATAGTACCTGCTGTAGCAAGAAGGTTTCTGAAGTTTCCAAGAAGACCTCTTTCATACTGGTTTGTTGTCATCAAACCGTGCATTGCAGCATAAGGTACGTTGATACCTGTGTAAAATACTGTTGATACTAAGTTATATGTTAAGAACATGTAAGCAATCTGTACCGATCCGGCAAAAGAAGAAGGAACGGTAAACATCAGAACCGTACATACTGCCAACGGAATACAAAGTCTTGCAATCCATGGTCTTGCTTTTCCCCATTTGCTATGTGTGTGGTCTACGATATAACCCATGATCAGGTCAGAAACACCATCAAAGAATTTTGAAATGGCAATGATAGAAGCTGCGGCTGCTGCACTTGCTCCCACTACGTTTGTATAGTATACCAATAAAAATGCGCTGATTGCAGAGTAAACTAAGTTTCCTGCGTAATCTCCCATACCATATGCAAAACGCTCTAAAAAGCTGAGTTTTGCATTCGGATTCATATTTGTCTCTTTCATAAGTACCTCCTTATGTGTGCTTTCGTTCAATTTTAAGTTCATTATATGCTTTTTCTACTGTTTTTCAACAAAATTACAGATCCCTTTTATCAAACCAGCCAAAATCAATACATCTGCCGAGATCCCAGCTATCCCAGCCAACCCAGCCTTCTGTATTGACTGTATCTGTTAAAAGCTTGTAACTCCAGTAAAAATATCCTGATCCTTTGTTCCATGCTTCTGTCTGTACTTTTGCTACTGCATTATAGATCTTCTTTTTCTCTTCCGGTGTGTAGCTTTCTACAGAAGCACCATCCAGACCGTTTAATACTGTCTGACCGCCTTTTGTGTCCCAGCCACAAGCCAAAGAGTTAAACAGACACCACTCACCGCAGATCACAGGGAAATACTGCTGCATTTCTTCGATCTCTTTTGCGAAATGTTCCTGAACATATTTTGTATATCCTTCGATCGTCTGCTCGCATCCGTTCATTTCGGCAAGCATCAGATACTGGTGTGTATCTAATACGATATTTTTGTATTTGTCTTCCTGCATAAAGTCTTTCCAGATCGTCAACTCGAAACCATCATGGAAAACAATGTATTTCTCTTCCGGAAGATATACACGCAGACGGTCATAAGCGTCTTTATAGAATTGACGGATAAAATCATATGGTACAGGACCGCTGCCCTTTGCCATCTCTTTGTCAACCGGTGGATATCTCTTTTGCATATCCATCATCTCCCACGCCTTTGGAAGTGCCGGTTCATTTAATACTTCAATTCCCCAAAGTCCTTTTCTTTTGCCATAACGCTGTGCAAGTCTTTCTAAAACGGTATGAACAAATTCGACTTCCTTTGGATTCTGTGCCCATTTACATACACCACAGATACCACCATTGTCGGAACCATTCTGTCCTTCCGGTGCTGTATGCAGATCAATAAGGATCTGTAAACCGTATTTTTCAGCCCAGTTAAATGCCTTATCGAGTTCTTCGATACAACCGATAAATGGTTCTCTGTCACCAAAAATGAAATATGGAACAGGAATACGAACGGTATCTAATCCCCATGATTTAATCGTTACAAAATCTCTCTCTGTGATATATTCGCTTCGATGAATACGGATACGCTCTGTGTACGCTTCTTTTGATAACTGTCTTGGAAGCCAGTATTCATCTTCTGCTGTTGTTCCTGCAAACAAAGCCGGATTCATCCATTTTTCCAATACCAGCCAGTTGCCTAGGTTTACGCCTTTGACTTTCATAAAATCATCCTCTTTTCTTTCTATGATCGTTTTTAGTGTTTTGCGTCAGAAGCATGATACATGTGCACCTGCATCATCTTGTGTTTTCGCTCTTGCAATTTGTATGATGTAATCATAATCAAATTTATGCTTTTTCTATATCACATTTCTATACTTTCTATCACGTTTCTACTATAACTTTTCTTTTCCTTTTATTTCCTTGTTTGCATTTCTTTTTCGTGTATAATGAATATATAGACAAGTTCATAATGTGTAGTTTTCCCCAAACTCTGCCATGATATATTTTCCTGTTGTAGCTTAAAACTTTAAAATCTATTTAGGAGAAATTTCAAAATGAATCTTCCTGTATTGATAAGATATATTTCCCATACTTTGCATACATTTGTACGCATCTGCTCACCGGACGGACAGATACAATGTGCCGTCTGCGATGTTGGAGGCTTAGAAGATACTCTGATCAAACAGCCTGATGTATATGATTTTTTATTGCATCGGGAAAATACAGACCTTCCGATCATCAAAGGAATCAATGATACGATTGCTTATGTACAATTCTTCGTTGACAGCGACTGCTTTTTAGTCGGTCCGGTCTCATTTTCTTCTCCGCTCTATCCGCTCCACCAGTTAGAGCATGTGATAATTGATTCACAATTAAAGAATCATCTTTCTGTGTTTTCCTATGACCATTTTTGTGAAGTCATTTTGTTCTTTTATAATGTATTGGCAAAGGAGCCACTTTCGGAAGACGAATTTATCAGTTGTAACTTTGTTAAAAGTTTTTCTTCAGATCAATTGCAGCAGGATTTTTCCGATTATCTTTTTGAACGCCAGGAGTCAGAACAAAAACATAACCCATACGACCAGGAATGTCGTGAGCAGAAAAGTATCGAAGATGGCGATATTGAACAGCTAAAACGAAGTATTGCTGAGGATTATTCCGGCAGCCTTGGTGTATTGTCACATGACAGTCTGCGTAATTTTAAAAATTTATGCATAGTCGTGATCACACTTGCATCTCGTTCTGCAATTCGTGGCGGAATGTCCCCGGAACTATCATTTTCTTTGTCTGACAATGCGATCCAGAGGATCGAAGCTGAGAACAACCTTGTACAGCTTGAAAAAATGATACGTGAGATTGAGATACAATATGCCCAGATGGTAAATGAGATCAAAAAAGCCCAAAAAGGAACATTAGCACACCGGAAAAATCCGCATATGATAAAATGCAAAGATTATATTTTTTCACATTTGCATGACAAGATCACAATGGATGATCTTGCTTATGAAACCGGCTGCAGCCCGAACTATCTTTCACGGCTTTTTAAAGAACACGAAGGAATCAGCCCATTACAATATATTCTACGCGAAAAGATCAACCGTGCCAAAAATCTCTTGGTATATTCTGATTATACTTACAGTGAAATTGCAACATATCTTGGTTTTTCTTCACAAAGTCATCTTGGCAAGCAGTTCAAAAAATTTACAGGTTATACACTGCTGGAATATCGTCGTAATTTTATGCGGCAAAATCCTTAAAAAGTGCAAATCAAAAAGCCCATTCATTATTATGTACCCCGATTATGGATTCATAATAATAAATGGACTTTTCTTTTTCGTTATCTTTTCTTGCTTTGCTTTTTCATATTCCTGCATTTAGCATGGGATCGGAATAAACCGCTCTTCTTTCGAACAATCATTCTATGCAAAAATATTCTCTCTTCTTATCAATCTTTCTTAATAGAAATCCCAGGAAGAATATCTCCGATATCACTTAAAAAACCATCTGAGTCATCTTCCTCGTCTTCATCATCCTCTAAAAATTCATCCGGATCTTCAAAAAGCTGGTTGAAAGCCTGCGCTACTACTTCAAATTCGTCCTCATCCTCCACCGGGGCGAACTGTGGATTCCCCTCGGCATCTTCTGAATACTCTAAGATCAAGGCTTCACCTTCCTCAAGATCTTCCGTAGCCTGCTGTGGCATAACAGCTACATACTCTTTACCGAATTCTTCAATCTCAAGTGCAGCCATGATCTCTGCATCAATATCCTGGCCATCTTCATCTGTTAATGTAATTACAACTGTTTCTTCATCGCTATCACTAAATAATAATTTCTGATTTTTATCGTTCATTCTTTTCTCCGTTTCTTTTTCAATTGATTCCAATAGTAACCCAAAATGCTATTACGTCTGATAGTACCATTGGCCGGAAAAATTGTCAATCAGTCAGTCGCCTTTTTCGTTTTATTTTTTTTGCCCCTTCGTTACCCACTCCCAATGATCCAATACATATTGACCTACGATCGGATCATACATGGCTCCAAGATTTTTCCGAATCTCCTGATAACAATATGTAAAGTCATGTGCTCTGCGATAGCAACGATTCGATGTGATCGCATCGATTGAATCACAGATTGCAATGATCCTCGCTCCGATCGGAATATCACAGCCTTCTCTTCCATTAGGATATCCTTTGCCGTCATAACGTTCATGATGACAAAGCACAATATCTTTTAATTCGTTCAGATGCGCTGATTTACTAAGGATTTCCGCCCCAATCTGAGGATGACGGCGTATCAGCTGCCATTCTTCATCGGTCAAAGGCTCCACTTTATTTAAAACAGCATCCGGCACGCCAATTTTTCCTATATCATGCAGATGAGCTGCAATATGGATCCTTTCTACATCATGATCTTTAAATCCCATGATCTGGCATACCCGCAGCGTCATGTCGCTCACACGCTGGGAATGTCCTGCTGTATAGGGATCTTTTGCATCTAATGCACAAGTGATGCACTCTATGATCTCATGATAATCAATGCTGTTTTCATCTGTTGAACAATATTTGCAACTCTCCATTTTTCTTCCGCCTTTTCTGATTTTCTTCCGTTTCTTCTACACATAAAAAAGTGCAAAGCCAGCGCTTTGTCAAAAGTTTAATGGAACATTAAACTTTGCAAGAATTGCTATTGCAATTCTTGTTGATGCACCGCTACCATACGTGCATTTTCCTATTCCGTAAAAAAGTGCAAAGCCAGCGCTTTGCTATGTGTACCACCACTGTACGAGCAGTTTCCTATTCCATAAAAAAGAGTTAGTCAACATCTAACTCTTTTTTTATAAATCCTTCTATTCAAACGAACAATTTTCTGACTATTCGTTCAGTAATACAAAATAAGGTTAGCCAAAACTAACCTTATTTTAACACATCTGATATTTCAGTACAAGAATACAAAAAAGAAACTTTGTTTTCTTATCATTCTGTTCTACCGATCAATCCAAAAGATTCTGCATGCTCTTCAAACCGATCAGCAAAGTAGAAGAGTTATGTAACACCGCAGATGTTGTCGGCTGGATCACACCGCTGACACCAAGTAAGATCAGCATCGTATTAAAGCCTACGATAGAGCGATAATTCTTGCGGATTCTCTTCATCAGATTATCACTTAACATTTTTAAAGTTACAATCTGATACAGGTTATCTGCACCGATCGTAATATCTGCAATCTCTCTGGCAATCTCTGCACCATCACTGATTGCAATGCCCGCATCTGCGGCGGAAAGTGCCGGCGAATCATTAATACCGTCACCGATCATAATGACTTTTCTGCCTTTTGCTTTTTCTGCTTCTACAAAGGAAGCTTTATCTTCCGGCAGAACTTCTGAATAATATTCATCTACGCCAACTTTCTTTGCAATAGCAGAAGCAGTTCTCTCACTGTCACCTGTCATCATAACAATCTTTGAGAGTCCGGCTTTACGCAGGGAATTCACAACAGCCTGTGCCTCCTGTCTGACAGGATCTTCAATACAAATAACGGCTGCAAGTTTTCCATCAATTGCAAGATACAACTGTGAATATTCCGGTGGAAGACTTTCAAACAATGCCTCTTTGCCCTCCGGAATGATACATTTCTCGTCTTCAAAGATGAAATGATAACTACCTATGATAACACGCACATCATTGATCGTAGTAGAAATTCCATGTGCTACCAGATATTCTACTTTTGTATGCATCTCGTCATGCTGCAGATTTTTTTCGATCGCTGATTTCACGACAGCTTTTGCCATGGAATGCGGAAAATGTTCCTCTAAGCAGGCAGCAATCCTTAAAAGCTCATCAGGTTCTCTGCCATCAAAGGATACGACATCCACCACTTTCGGCTGTGCTTTTGTCAATGTTCCTGTTTTATCAAATACGATCGTGTCTGCATCCGCTACTGCTTCCAGATATTTTCCACCCTTTACGGTAATTCCATATAGGCAGGATTCACGAATCGCTGACAGAACGGAAATTGGCATAGCAAGCTTTAATGCACATGAAAAATCAACCATCAAGATAGAAAGCGCTTTTGTTACATTTCCGGTCAGAAGATACGTCAGTACTGTTCCACCAAGGCTATATGGTACAAGACGATCCGCCAGATGTTCTGCTTTACTTTCAAGCTGTGACTGAAGTTTTTGAGAATCTTCGATCATTGTAACAATCTTCTCAAATCGGCTTGAACCACCTAATTCCTTGACACAAATAGTCAACTCGCCTTCTTCAACAATCGTACCGGCATAAACCGAAGCCCCTGCCACTCTTCTGACCGCAATAGCTTCTCCGGTCAGCGATGCCTGATTGACCATAGCTTCACCGGCACATACCAGACCATCAAACGGGATTACATTGCCCATATGTACCACAACCTGATCACCCTGCTTTACATCAGAAGTGCAGATAAGTCTCTCTTTTCCATCCTGCACGATCCAGACATGACTGATATTTAATGACATGCTCTGTGCAAGATCATCTACTGACTTTTTATGTGTCCATTCCTCTAGCAATTCACCGATACCAAGCAGAAACATGATCGAACCTGCCGTATCCAGATCATTTCGCAAAACAGAAACACCGATTGCCGTCGCATCCAGTACCGGAACTTCTATCTTACGCTGCCATAAAGTCCGTACTCCGTTCTTGATATATTTGATTGCATTTGCAGTAATAAAGCAGGCTCGGATTGGATAAGGCAGAAGCCATTTTCCTAAATAGCGGAATACAACTTTTCCAATTAATTTTTCCTGGTATTTGGCATTTAATTCTCTTCCTGAATTTTCAATCAGACCGGTCGGAACGTCCACTTCATCATAGTGAAACTGCTGTAACAGATCGATCACATTTTGACGATCACCAATATACTCAATCGAAACATCTCCTGTTCTCTCATATACTTTGACATAAGAGATTTTTTTTGCCTGATGCAGATAATACAATAAAGTATCTGCCTGTTCATATGTCATACGATATGCATGCATATGAATGCGCATACGATGAGACGATTCATGTTTTATTGTAAATTTCATAAATGTTCACCTGCGATTTTTAATGATTTATTCTTCTGTTTCTGTTGTTGTCTGAGCATCTTCAAATTCTGCTGCCTCTGCCTGTGCAACGCGTTCTTCATTGATATCCTTTGCATCTGCTAAGATATCTTCCGCATTCTCCTGAACAGTAGAAACTGTTTTCATCACACATTCTTTTGCTCTTAACGCTGCCGCAGTGCAATTTGTGTAGAATTTCTTTGCGTCTTTGCTTGATAACACTTTAATACCGGCTGTACCAAAAGCCACACCTGCTGCAAAAATACCTGTCTTTTTCCAATCAAAATCTTTCAAAAAGTCTACCATAATTCTTACCTCCTAAGTATTTTATGTACTCTCGGCATCTTCTAAACGAAAATTTTCGAGATGGATTTTTGATATACAATGACATTTTTGCAGTGCGTACACGGTGTGTACGACGAGAAAATGGAAGCAGTATATCGTAAATCCAGTCGAAAAGATTCGTTTTAAGAAGATACCGAGAGTACATTTTTGTAAAAAATTTGTGTATATCTTGAATATATGCAGGAATAAATCATTTTGTCTTCTTGCATTCTTCATATTATATACTTCTACACCATCTTTTTTCAAGAATCTATCTGTTATTGATATTTTTTATCATTTATACATAAACTTCATTTTAGTGACGGCTCAGATCTTTGATCACTTCTCCTGCAATGATCAGCCCCGCCACCGATGGAACAAAGGCAACACTGCCCGGAATATCACGGCGTTCCGTACATTTATGCTTTGCTCCCGGTGGGCAGATACAATTTGTACGGCAGCTGATCGCCATATCTTCGATCGGTCTGGTCGGCTTCTCTTCCGAATATACAACTTTTAACTTCTTCACGCCACGTTTCTTTAATTCTCTTCGCATGACTTTTGCAAGCGGGCAGACTTTCGTCTTATAGATATCCGCTACCTGAAACATACTTGCATCCAGTTTGTTGCCGGCTCCCATGCTGCTGATGATCGGAACATTTTTCTCCTGTGCTTTCATAACCAGTTCGATCTTAGCAGTAACCGTATCGACCGCATCAATAATATAATCATATTCTTCAAAAGGGAATTCATCGGCATTCTCCGGCAGGAAGAAACATTTATGTATCGCAACATCCACATCCGGGTTGATTTCAAGCATACGTTCTTTCATCACATCTGTTTTGTATTTGCCAACTGTCTTTCTTGTCGCAATGATCTGACGGTTTAAATTCGTCAGACAGACTTTATCATCATCGATCAGGTCAAATGCACCGATTCCGCTTCGTACCAGTGCTTCACAGGCATAACCGCCTACACCGCCTACACCAAAGACAGCTACCCTGGCCTTACTTAACTGTTCCATTGCTTCTTTGCCAAGTAATAATTCTGTTCTGGAAAATTGTGTCAACATATCTTATTTCCTAACCTTTCCTCTGACATCCATTGATTTTTTATCACACAAGCAAAAAGCGAATGCAAAATGCTTTCTGCATTCTGTACCCGCTCTTTTCCTACTGTTTTAATAGGTTTTATTATACTGCTATCGTCCCGATCTGTCAACGCTGTCATACTATTCCTGTACGGAAGTTTCACGAATGATCTTACGAATCGGAAGGACAAAAGATGGTGATACCGACAACTCATCTACTCCCATCTTCAAGAAAGTTTCTGTTAATGTCGTGTCTGCACCAAGTTCTCCGCAAATACCAACCCAGCAGCCTTCCTTATGTCCGTTTTCAATTGTTTTTTGGATCATACGAAGAATAGCCGGATGATGCGGATCATACATACTGTCAAGTTTCATATTCTGACGATCCATCGCAAGCGTGTACTGTGTCAGATCATTTGTGCCAATGCTAAAGAAATCTACTTCTTTTGCCAATTCGTCACTCATCACTACAGCTGCAGGAGTCTCGATCATGATGCCCTGTTCAAAGCTGCCATATGCAATTCCCTGTTTCGTAAGTTCTGTTTTGACTTCTTCTACGATTTCTTTGATCTTGCGCACTTCTTCCACTGAAATGATCATCGGATACATAATGGCGATCTCACCATATGCACTTGCTCGGATCAGGGCACGAAGCTGTGTCTTAAAGATCTCAGGACGGTCAAGGCAGATACGGATCGCACGATATCCCATTGCCGGATTTTCTTCTTTATCCAGATTGAAATAATCAACCTGCTTGTCTGCACCGATATCAAGAGTACGGACAACAACCTTTCTGCCTGCCATGTTTTCAGCAACACGCTTATATGCTAAGAACTGTGTCTCTTCATCCGGATAATCCTGTGCCTCAAGATATAAAAACTCACTACGGAACAAACCGATTCCTGCTGCATCATTTGCCAAAACATTGGCTACATCGGCAACTCCGGCAATATTTGCATACAGCTTAATATGTTTGCCATCTACTGTAACATCTTCTTTGCCTTTGAGTAAAGAAAGAAGTTCTCTGGCTTCGATATCTTTTTGCTGCTCTGTGCGAAGTTTTTCTAATGTTTCTTCATCAGGATCAATATATAATTTTGCATTCTTTCCATCGACGATCGCCATATGACCATTCCATTCTTCTTCGATCTCTACGCCGATCAATGCCGGAATGTTCATGGTTCTTGCAAGAATTGCCGTATGGGAATTTGCCGAACCATAGCGTGTCACAAATGCTAAAAGCTTTTCTTTGTCCATCTGTACAGTCTCACTCGGAGCGAGATCATCGGCTACTACGATCACCGGCTCTTCTCCCATATCACCCACGGATTCTCTCTGGCTTAATACAGCGATCAAACGATCTGAAATATCTTTAACATCTGCTGCTCTTGCCTTGAAATATTCATCATCCATTTGTGAAAACATTTCAGAAAAGTTATCACCGGTAGATGCGATTGCAAACTCTGCATTGACCTGCTGTGTTTCGATCATGTTGCGGATAGAGGAAACATAATCATCGTCTTCTAACATCATCATATGCACTTCAAATACAGCAGCGTTGGCTTCTCCGACTTCCTTAACTGCTTTTGCATGCAAAGCTTCTAACTGCTCGATCGCTTTTGCATTCGCAGCTTCATAACGTTTCTTTTCTGCTTCCACATCATCGATCTTAACCCGTTTTACCTGTTGTGTCCCTTTTTGATAGAAAAAAATCTTACCGATCGCAATTCCTTTAAAGATTGACTTTCCTTCATATACTTTCATCGCAGCCTCCTTTTCTGCATTATGTACTCTCAATATCTTCTATGCAAAAATTTCGAAATGGCTTTTTGATATACAATGACAATTTTGCAATGCGTACATGGTTGTACGACAAAAAAACGGAAGCGGTATATCAAAATTCAGCCGAAAGGATTTGTTTAAGAAAGATACTGAGCGTACATAATAACCTTTCAATGCTATGTTACTATTTCATGCTGTGCTTTATCATCCATATGCTGTGCTTTATCATAATAGCTTTTTGTAAAATATCTGCCAAAATATCGTTTCTATAACAACTCTTTTTGCTATACATCCGACAATATATCGTTCCTGCAACAATTTTTTTCAACATGCCTGACAATATATTATTTCTACTTTCTATACAGCCATGGCATATTATATTTTTTAACTTTACTTTTATAAGTTCTCTTTAAAGCATTTTTCCATCTCAACTGCTGCCTTCTCTTCATCTTCACCTGATATTTCTACTGTTACTTCTTCGTTGCACTTAACACCAAGTGACATTAACATCATTATTTTTTTTGCATCAGCTTTTTTACCTGCTTTGTTGATCATAATGTCAGACGAATATTTTTTTGCTTCCATTACGAGCATTCCTGCCGGTCTTGCGTGAATTCCTACTTCGTCTGTAATTACATAGTTAAATGTCTTCATAATCATCATCCTCCATTTTTCATTGATCTTATTTTTGTTTTGGGTTTTCTTTTTTATTATGATTGCTCTTTTTTATTTTTCGTTACATTTTTCTTTTGCTGTACTTTGTCTTTTGCTACACTTTGTTTTTTATTGCATTTTTATTTTTTTGCTATGCATTCTGTAGCTGCTTTCTCCTTTTATGACTTTGCTGCTCTATCGCTTTGCCGGCTCTCGCCGTCAAGCCCGCCACTTGTCACACGACAGATATGCATTGCCAGATAGCCTATTTCTGCATCTTTTAACGGGGATTTGATCATCTGCCCGATCTCATCACAGATTTTTGCCGCCAAGGCAAACTCTTCCGGGTATTTCACCTGCATATAATCGTTCAGGCTGAGTTTTAACTTTTCTCCTTCTAATGCCCGCACGATCATATAACGTACATGATTCATCAACCGGTTATATGACAATGTCATAACATCGATCTTTTTGCCCATGGATTCTTCTACAATACGGATACATTCTCTGACAGCACGCGCTGTTTGCATTGCATCCGATACTTTTTCATCATCAATCGCTGAATGTACATGTAACGTGATGTATCCCACTTCATCTTCACTGATCGAGATTCCAAAGTGTGATTCGAGAAGAGGTATGACACAGCTTGCTACTTTATATTCCATATGGAAAAGGACCCGGATATCTTCTGTCAACGGATTACTGATCGTTTCATTTCTCCGGATCCGCTCTACCGCATAAGAAATGTGATCTGCTAACGGGAATAAAATATTACGGTCAATATGACCAAATACCTTTTCTGCTTCATCCAGAACCATGTTCGCAATCTCCAGGAACTCCGGATTGATCGATTTTGCAAGATCCTGCGCATCGTTTCGTTCTTTCCTGTCTGTCAGTGAATAAACCCTACAGCTTTCATCTGCTTCAAACTGCTCACTGACTTTCTTTCCAAATCCGATTCCTTTTCCCATCAAAAGATATTCTTTTTGATCTGTAACATCTGCTGCTAATACAGCATTATGGTTTAATGCTTTTACTACTCTGTACATACCTTTTCTCCACACTCTTTCTGATCCTGATCAGATGCTTTTTAGTCATCTGATCTTATTCATAGAAGTCGACTGCAAAGAGAGGTTCTCCGGCTTTGATCTCTCCCTCTTTTAACAGACGGATCTTCTGGTTATCTTCCAGTTCCGTACAAAGTACAGGTGACGCAAGCGATGGTGCATTTTCACTCAGATAAGACAGATCCAACCTCATCATCGGATCGCCTTTCTTTACTTTCTGTCCGTTTTCCACAAGGACTTCAAAGCCTTTTCCTTCCAGCTTTACAGTATCAATCCCGATATGGAGCAGCATACTAAGTCCGCTGTCTGTCAGGAAACCGATTGCATGCTTTGTATCAAAGACAAAGACAACTTCTCCGTCTTCCGGTGCCGTGATCAATGCATCCTGTGGTGTAACAACGGCTCCATCTCCCATCATTCTTCCGGCAAATGCTTCATCCGGTGCGGTTGCCAGATCGGCTGCTATTCCTGTGATCGGGCTGGATACCGTGATCGTCTTTGTAACTTTTTCTTCTCTATGCTCTTCCTGTACTTCTTTTGTCTCTTCCATGCTGTCAATGTTATCTTTAGTATATTCTACATCGGGTGCAGTTTCAAGATAATCCTCAAGATTTGATTTGATCACTGTGACATGCGGACCATAGACGATCTGAATGCCGCTTCCTTTATGAATTACACCTGATGCACCTGTTGAACGTAACAATGCATCATCTACCAGATCCGGTTTGATTACTGTACAGCGAAGTCTTGTCGCACAACAGTCAACACCATCAATATTTTTCTTGCCGCCAAGACCTCTTGTGATCAATTCACTCAATTCGTCCTGTACAGCTTCTCCATTCTTTGATGCATTTTCTCTCTTCGCATTAACATCGGCTTTTGTATATAATTTTACTTCCTGATCATCGTCTTCACGTCCCGGTGTCTTTAAGTTCATCTTCTTGATCAGGAATGAGAAGATAAAATAATATAAGAAGAAATAAATAATACCTACCGGAATGATCAAAAGCCAGCTTGTCTTTTCATTGCCCTGTAAGATACCAAACAGGAACAGGTCAAGCAAGCCGCCTGAGAATGTCAGACCAACTGCGATATTTAACATATGTGCGATCATATATGCTGCACCGGCAAGTACTACCTGAACAGCAAATAAGATTGGTGCTACAAACAGGAAAGAAAACTCAATCGGTTCTGTAATACCTGTCAGCATAGAAGTAAGTGCTGCTGAGAATAAAAGACCTCCAACCTGTTTTTTCTTTTCCGGTTTTGCTGTACGGTACATTGCCAAAGCTGCACCCGGAAGACCAAAGATCATAAAAATAAACTCACCTGAGAAATATCTCGTTGCATCTGCACTAAAATGTGTAACATGGGATGCATCTGCAAGCTGTGCAAAAAAGATGTTCTGACCACCCTGTACGACATTTCCGGCAACTTCCATCGTACCGCCGACAGCTGTCTGCCAGAATGGCATATAGAATACATGATGCAATCCGAATGGGATCAATGCTCTCTTAATAATACCAAAGAGTAATGTTCCGCCATAACCGCTTCCTGTTACAAGACCGCCAAGTGCATAGATTCCATTCTGTACGACCGGCCATACAAAGTACAGCAAAATACCGACAAACATATAAACGACTGTTGAGATGATCGGTACAAAACGTGATCCTGCAAAGAAGGAAAGGGCATTCGGTAACTGAATCTTATGGAACCGGTTGTGCAAAGCAGCAACACCAAGTCCAACGATAATACCGCCAAAGACACCCATTTGCAGGGTATTGATACCGCAGACAGAAGCAATTGTTCCGGTCAATACATCGGATGCGATCTTGCCATCTGCTGTAATTTTACCGTTAATCTCTAACATACCGCTGATTGAGATATTCATAACGAAATATGCAATCACGGCTGATAATGCCGAAACTTCTTTTTCTTTCTTTGCCATACCGATCGCAACACCAACGGCAAATAGCAATGGAAGGTTATCAAAAATAGCACTGCCTACCTTATTCATGATAACCAAAAGTGCGTGCAGGATCGTTCCCTCTCCGAGAATACCTCCTAAATGATACGTGGCAATTGTTGTTTCATTCGTAAACGAACTACCGAGTCCCAAAAGCAGTCCTGCCACCGGCAAAATGGCAATTGGCAGCATGAAGCTTCTACCGACTCTTTGCAATACTTCAAAAATCTTGTCCTTCATAATGAACCATCCTTTCTTTTTGGTATTTTTATATGGATTGTGCCGTTTGTTGCTATTTTTTGTAGCTGTCTGCTCTTTCCTTTTGAAGCAGTGTGTCAAAAAGAGAGTATTGTGCGATTTTACTATCTCTTATATCTTCCTCTTTTCTCTAAAAAAATATACAAAAAAACGAGGCACTAACACACATAAAAATACTGTAATTTTTATTGCATAGTTAATGCCTCGTATTCGTTTCGAATCAAGTAACATACTATATATTATTTATATATCATTTTGTGCAGAATTTGTCAAGACATTTTTTATTCCTGTACGATCGCATCTATCGCATCGCATTCTTCCTTTGTAAAGTCTAAGTTTCGGATGCATTCGACATTATCTGCAAGCTGCTTTGGACTGCTCGCACCGACTAAAACGGTAGTGACCGCTTCATTATGCAGACACCATGCGAGTGCCATCTGCGACAGCTTTTGACCACGCTTTGCAGCTATATCATTTAATACATTGATTTTTGCAAGCATCTTTTCATCCAACTGATCGCCAAGCCATGTATTTCCCTTTCCGATTCTGGAATCTTTCGGAATACCATGCAGATAGCGGTCTGTCAGAAAGCCCTGAGAAAGCGGTGAAAATACAGCAAGCCCCAATCCATTTTCTTTGGCATACTGATCCAGGCCATCTTCCTCGATCCAGCGATTCAGAATCGAATAGGAAGGCTGGTTAATGATAAATGGTGTCTTTTGTTCCGCTAAAAGCTTTTGCATTTCGACAGTCTGTTCTTTATTATAATTTGAAATACCAACATACAGGGCTTTTCCCTGACGCACGATCTGATCCAATGCCATCGCTGTTTCTTCAAGCGGTGTATCGGGATCATAGACATGATGATAAAAGATATCAACATACTCCAATCCCATTCTTTGCAAGCTTTGGTCTAAAGATGCGATCAGATATTTACGGGAACCATTTCTGTCACCATATGGTCCTGCCCACATTTCATATCCTGCTTTTGTCGAAATGCACATTTCATCACGGTATTGCTTCATCCCGTTTGCAAGGATCTTTCCAAAATTTTCTTCGGCACTTCCATTGTATGGATGCCCATAATTGTTCGCAAGATCAAAGTGCGTAATACCAAGATCAAAAGCAGTATGAACAATCTGTTCCATATTTGAAAACTGCCCTTGCGCACCAAAATTCTGCCAAAAGCCCAAAGAAACCTTCGGAAGCTTTAATCCGCTTTTCCCACACCTCGTATAAATCATTTTATCATATCGTTCTTCTTTTGCCTGATACATAATTCTTCCTCCTTGTTCGATTTCTTTCCGAAAATCGGCAAAGCGCTTTTTTTGCCGCCTTTCGGAAAGGGACTTCCGAAGAAATCCTTTTCGTAAGGAAAAGGCGGCAGCGGAAGCTCCGCTACCGCCATCCTTAAATGGTTAGCTATCTGTTATTTCACAGATTTTCTTTTTTAGTATAAACAGTAGTTGTCACAACTCCGAAGCCGCTGACGAACAGCAGAGCGATCCACAGCCACTCATACTGTTGTCGCCGGTCTGCGGATTCTGAACATCATCCGAAGGCTTGGTGGTATCGTCAGACTTGGTAGGAGCGGCAGGTTTGGTTGCCTTCTGACCTTCTTCGATAGTCTGAGTCGTTACTGCAGAGCCACCGGCAGAATCAAAGGTTACGGTATAGTTTTTATTTCTTTGTTGTAACAGTCTTAGCTTTTGACCAGCCTGAATAAATCCTTATGGATTTGCCGTTAATCTTAACTGTCTTATAGGTGCGAACTCTTACATAATACTTTTTCTTGCCCGAAAGCTTTGAAATTTTCTTTGATACTGTTGTATTCTTGCCTACTGTTACGGTCTTAGCCTTGCTGAATTTACTTGAGGCACTGTACTGTACCTGATAGCCTGTTGTCTGTGTAGCCTGCTTCTTCCACTTTACTGTAAACTTCTTTG
>OGCN01000509.1_pt1 | contig 62148 bp, 55 predicted proteins | sample 1570181 | NCBI WGS metagenome assembly OGCN01 (sample SAMEA4370584, study PRJEB24528) | human gut metagenome | reverse complement strand
ATCGCTTTCCAGATAGACGGAGGATACCAACTTGCGAAGCGCGGCACGGCAATCCAATAGATTTCCCCATGCTGAAGTGTGAGACTGAAGAAAAGTCTCGCCCACATTATAATAGGCCGTAATCGTGATATGATATGCTACCCCCAGAGTATTCAGAGTTTTTGTTTTTACTTTGTCTACTTTAGGGGTAGCATATCAAAACGGCGAATGAAATCTTATATTATTTTTTCTGTCTACTTGACGGAGTGCACCTCACTCTCTGGGTGGAATTTACAATTTATTGTTTTCTTTTTCGATCTATTGTGATATAATTACATCGCCAGTACGAGCGGTCAGATCAGACTTCGTTTGGCTCGTGATCAAAAAGCGGGCGGCGTCGTACCTGCGGGTACAGACGCATTTTTTCCGGCAGAAGTGCCATCAGCACCCGTCCACCCCGACACTGTGACACACGGACACGGCGACACAGTAGCTGGCCATGTAGCCAGTGTGTATGCGTGTCTCGTTGTGGCGGTGTATGGTGATTGGGTGTTGAGCTGAACAGTATAAAGCTGTTTGGGAAGTCGGATTTGTGCTGGTGCGAATTAGGATATAAGGCTGCAATATCTCCTTGTTATTGGCGGACGGGAAGTCCCCTCAGTTTTGGGGGCCAATAATAACAAGGAGGTGAATTCCGTGAAGAAAACGGACAAGCCAAGTGTTGTCATCAACATCTACGGTGACAATAACAAGGTTTACCTGAATGAGACTCGCTCTCATGTCCCTGCTGTCGCAATCGGCGTGATCATCGTTGCGTTGGTTGCGGTGGCCGTACTGGCTGTATCCTGCTGCTGCCCTGAACTACTTCCCGATTTTGTCCGTTGGATAATCGGTAAAGTAGTCAACAGCTAACACCAGCACATTTTAAGAATTGAGGTGTAACGCCTTTTGAAATATGCCGATTGTCCACTGTACGGAATTCAATCCAAAAAAATGTTGAAATATGTTCTACATATTAAAAATGGTGATTTATTGAAACAAGACTACGTTGTTTCAATGATTGGTCCCTATATTGATAAAACTAAAAAACCTCGACTCATTGAGCCCCCGCAGGCTGAATTGAAAACTGTGCAAAAACGAATGAAAACATTATTGGGAAAAATCCAAGTGCCCGATAATGTTTTTTCTGGTATTAAGGGAAGATCATATTCTGATAATGCTTGTCTCCATTTGGGTAAGAGTAAGCGGAACTTATACAAAATTGATTTGACCGCTTTTTTCCCCTCGATCAGTAGAGAAACAGTCTACTGTTTTTTCTTTGAAGATTTGTGCTGCTCTCCTGATGTTGCTGAGATATTGACGAATTTAACTACCGTCGACCTTAAAAAGCTCAACCAAAGCAGTCTGTTGGAAGTTTATGATTTCTTGGCTAACAAAGGGGTTAAATGCTATAACCATTTGATTTCCGGGGCACCGACAAGCCAAATCCTTTCATACTTGGTTAATCACAAAATGTTTGATGAATTGCAGTCTTTATCAGATAAAAGCAATGTGACGATGACGATTTATGTAGATGATGTGGTGTTTTCAAGCGAACATAAGATTTCATCCGAATTTAGACAATCTGTACTGTCCCTTATCAAAAAATATAATTACCAAGTATCTCGAAAAAAGGTAAAAGGATATTCCAAAACATATCCAAAATTAGTAACAGGGGTTATAATCAATAGCGAGGGCAGGGCTACAATCAAAAATGCGCTCCGAAAAAAGATTATGGTAGAATACGAGCACCTTCGCAATAATCCAGATGACATTAAGAGTCGTCAGCGGTTGCGAGGTTTGGTAACTGCTGCCCGTCAGGTTGATAAATCAGCTTATCCTAATATCCGAAAATTTGCCTTTGACAATCCTGCCAAAAGCTAAAGCCACCGCATTGAATTAAACGGTGGCTTTAGCTTTATGATTATTTTAAGATGAAAGCCTTGCTTGCTGCTTGCAAACCATTGATATTACTGGATTTCCACAGATCCTTTAATGACACTCGGGCCAAACAGAAATGATCCGAACTTGTTTCCGATAGGAGATGGGTTCGGATTATTTGTTTTCTTCGGAAAATTAGCGTTTGCGAAGCAATGAAAGCCCTAGTGGGGCTTTTAAGCGACGGAACGGCGGGTGCTGCACCAGAACGGACACGTCTCCAAACAGCTCAAATTCTTTTAAATTATTGCAGGAAGGTCAAAATCAGCTTGAAACATTTTTAACATAATGATAAAATAATAACACTACTTTCATAGGAAAATCAGCGTGCTGGAACAGACCGTCAAGCGCTTCCGCGTTACCCCCGAAAATAAATAGTGGAATCGCACGGTTTCGCAGATGACCGACACCCACGACCTAGCAGGGCCGCCCATTTGCGGCCCAGCTCTTTTTTGTGAGAGAGCAATCGTGATGAATCAATGTATTGGATGGTATTGTGTATGGAACAACAGCCAAATAAAATCCGGCCTATGTTGCTATCGGCACTTGCCCAATTGAGCGCCTGCCTGATCGTCTGGAATTTTCATATTCCAAATCCAAATATCCTGCTTTTTGTTGTTCTTTCTGCTGTGCTCGTGAAATACGGCTATGCAGCAGGAATCGTAAGCGGCCTCATTGCATTCCTATACTCCGCGTTTTTCTTTTCTACCGACCACAGCTTTTTTCTTTACACCTCTTTGAACCTTCAAAAGCTCATCGTGATCGGCCTTGGTATCGCTGCGAACATTCTGCTGATCGGTCGTCTGCAATGGCAGTTCGAGCGCTCCAGCATGGAAAAGATGCAGGCCGAAGCCGAGGAAAAGCTTCAAGAAACAACAGAGAGCTACCGTGCAAAACTTTACCAAGATGTCTTGACTGGCACATACAACCGCCGCTACTATGAGGATATCGCATCCCGTATGGTCGGCCCGGCAGGGATCGCGCTGATCGATGTGGACGATTTCAAAATCTGCAACGACACCTATGGGCATTACGCCGGAGATATGGCACTGGAAACAGCGGCAAATGCCATCCGCTCCTGCATCCGAAACGCCGACCTGCTCATCCGCTACGGCGGGGATGAATTTCTGCTGGTGCTGCCCGGCATTCCGAGCGACACCCTGCAAGCCAAGCTGGAGCAGATCAGAGCCGCCGTGCAACAGGCTACTGTACCCGGCTATTCGCATTTTCGCCTCTCACTGAGCATCGGCGGAACGATGCAGTCCATCACCGACCCGATGGAGAATGCGGTTCGCCGTGCCGATTGGCTGATGTATCAGGCAAAGGGCCACAAGAATGCTGTCATGGTGGAGGTTCCGGGGCATAGTCTTGCAGCGCTGGAAAAACTTTTACAGAATAAATCCCAGATCCTACTTGTGGATGACTCCGCAATGAACCGCATGATGCTGGCAGAGATCTTGGGGGACAGTTACCACATTCTAGAAGCGGAAAACGGACGGGAATGCTTGGAAACATTGCAGACGGAAGCCGGGAACATTGCACTGGTGCTGCTGGACATCAACATGCCCGTGATGGACGGCTTTGAAGTGCTGAAGGCCATGAACGCCAACCACACCATTGAGGATACCCCGGTCATCATGATCTCCAGCGACGACTCCGACGCCGCGATCCGGCGCTCCTATGAGCTGGGAGCCAGCGATTACGTCAACCGCCCCTTCGATGCGCGCATCGTGTACCGCCGCGTGACCAACACCATCAAGCTGTACGCCAAGCAGCGGCGGCTGGTGCAGATGGTCTCGGACCAGATCCGCGCCCGTGAAAATAATACGGATACGCTGGTGGGTGTCCTGAGCCATATCGTAGAATTCCGCAATGGAGAGAGCGGTGCCCATGTGCGGCACATCCGTACCATTACAGAGATGCTGCTCCACCGTCTATTGGAGAACAGCAACAAGTACTCGATTTCTGCAGAACAGCAGGATGAGATCCCGCTGGCCTCTGCCCTGCATGACATCGGGAAAATCGGCATTGACGAAAAGATCCTCAACAAGCCCGGCAAACTGACCCCGGAGGAGTTTGAGGTCATGAAGACCCATAGTATGCTGGGAGCCGAGATGCTGCACGATCTGGATAATTTTGGCGAGCAGCCGCTGCTGCAAACGGCCTACGAGATCGCCCGCTGGCATCATGAACGCTGGGATGGGCGCGGTTACCCGGATGGGCTGAAGGGCGATGAGATCCCCATCAGCGCACAACTGGTCTCACTGGCCGACGTATACGATGCACTGACCAGCGAACGCTGCTATAAGAAAGCCTTTTCCCACGAAAAAGCCGTGCAGATGATCCTGAACGGCGAGTGCGGAGCGTTCAACCCGCTGCTGCTGCAATGCCTGACCGACGTGCAGACCGACCTGAAAGAAGAATTACGGCAGCATGACTGAGCAGCGGATGCAATAAAAACAGGAGAACGAAAAGCCCAAATGAAACACAGAATCTCACGCCGTGCATTTCTGCGCGGCTGCACGCTGCTGGCGGCATCTGCTGCTGCCGGCAGTCTGACTTCCTGCGGCGGAACGGACGCAAAGAACAGCGGTCTGCCGCAGGTCATAGTAGGGAGCGACACCTATCCGCCCTATATTTACCTGAACAATGACGGTGTTCCCGCCGGGATCGACGTGGAGATCGCCACCGAAGCATTCCGCCGCATGGGATATGCTGCCCAGTTTGAATCGATCGATTGGGAGCAAAAAACAAATCTGGTGGAAAGCGGCACCATCGACTGCATCTGGGGCTGCTTTTCCATGGATGGGCGCGAGGAGGTCTACCGCTGGGCGGGGCCCTACATGGTGAGCCGTCAGGTGGTCGCTGTGGATGCCGACAGCAGCATCCGGACATTCAGCGACCTTGCCGGAAAGACCATTGCCGTGCAGAGCACCGGCAAGCCGGAGGAGCTTTTTCTCAGCGGCTCCGATCCGCGGCTCCCGCAGACGGTGGAGGTGTTCAGCATCGAAGACCGCAACGTGCAGTACGCGATGATGGCCTGCGGCTATGTGGATGCGATCGCTGCCCATGAGACAGGCATCCTGCAATACATGAAGGACAATTCCGTGGAGTTCCGCATCCTCGAAGAACCACTGCTGGTCACCGGGCTGGGCGTCGCCTTTGCCAAAAACGACAGCCGCGGGCTGGACCACCAGCTGAACGATACCTTTGCGCAGATGCGCACAGACGGCACGTTGGAGCAGATCCTTGGCAAATATCTTGAACATGCTTCGCAGTATCTGGAGGTGGACACCCTTGGCGCATAAAAACAGAACCCTCCCGGATACATGGAGATGGGGGCTCCATCTGATCGTCGGCGTGCTTTTTATGGCCGGCATCGTTTTTCTCTCCGGTTGGCGGGCACTGCGCGCAACGGAGAAGCGTTTCTGCCAGACCCTTGATTTTGTCAAATCGCAATCCACCAGCTTTGAAAAGTACAACGATACGGTTACGGCCAAAGCGCTCCGCCGCGCAGCGGTGTCGGTGCATCAGCTGGCGCAGGACCCGGCGCTGGACCTTTCCGACCCGCAGTGCCTGAAAAAGCAGACAGAGACCCTCTGGCTCACAGGAATCTCGGTTCTGGCCCCGGACGGTACGCTCCTGTGCGAATCCACAACGAACGGCATCGGCTACGCCCGGTTTGGAGAACAGCTCAAAAATGACGCCGTTCTGGACGTTTTCTCTTACCCGCAAAAGACTTACCTGAAGCGGGTTTTGCTGGAAGATGGGTCTGCCGTGGATGTTGCGGCATATCGGGCAGAAGAAAAAGATGAGATCCTGCTTGCCTACCGCTATACCCCGGCAGAATCTGTTGAGGGAACGGCCCTGTCCATCCAGAGTATACTGGACGGCTACTCGGCTGAGACCAGCGGCACATTGTTCATCGTGCAGGACGATCAGGTCATTGCCTCCAACCGCCCGGAGCTGATCGGGCAGGATGCTGCGGACAGTCCGCTGGTGCAGGGGATCCGCAAAGTCGTGACCGCCGAAACGCTGACCCATACCCGCGGTTGGAACGGCTCCGGCTGCTATTTTGGAATGTACTGCCATGGAAGATCGTTCGATCTCTATGCGTATACGGATGAAAGATCGGTCTTCCGGGAATCCCTTCCGTTGATCCTGATGGCGCTGGTCGGTTACATCCTGCTGGTAATGGTCCTTCAGGTGCTGCGCAGACGCTCCGTGCAGGAGATGGAGCAGCAGAAGAAAGAACAGGAGAAAAAGTATCAGGCTCAGCTGGAGGAACAGAACCGCAAGCTGGAGATCGCGCTCCAGCACGAGGGGGCGGCAAACCGTGCCAAGCGGGAGTTCCTGTTCAATATGAGCCACGATATCCGCACCCCCATGAACGCCATCATCGGCTTCACTTCGCTGGCTGCGACCCATATCGACAATAAGGAACAGGTGCTGGACTACCTGAAAAAGATCTCTACCTCCAGCCAGCATCTGCTTTCCCTCATCAATGATGTGCTGGATATGAGCCGCATCGAGAGCGGAAAGGTAAAAATTGAAGAAAAAGCGGTGCATCTGCCGGATCTCGTCCACGATGTGCGCTCCATCATCCAGCCCAATGTTTCGGCAAAGCGGCTGTCGCTTTTCATCGATACCATGGATGTGGAGAATGAGGACATCATCACCGACCCGCTGCGGCTGAACCAGATCCTGCTGAACATTTTGTCCAACGCCATCAAGTTCACTCCCACAGGCGGCATGATCAGCATCCGCATTGCTCAGAAGAACGGTGCGCCCAAGGGCCGTGGCTGCTATGAGTTCCGCATCAAGGACAATGGCATCGGCATGAGCGAGGAGTTCCAGAAGCACATTTTTGAGGCGTTCAGCAGGGAAGAAAGCTCCACTGTCAGCGGCATTCAGGGCACCGGTCTGGGCATGTCCATCACCAAGAACATTGTGGACCTGATGGGCGGCACCATCGCCATTGAAAGCGAACCGGGCAAGGGCAGCGAATTCATCGTAGACCTCTGCTTCGCACTCAGCGGACAAAAGGTGGAGCCAAAGCCGCTCCCGCAGCTGGAAGGGCTGCGTGCGCTGGTGGCAGACGATGATACCGACACCTGCCTGAGCGTCAGCACCATGCTGTCCAAAATCGGGATGCGGCCGGAGTGGACGATCTCCGGCAGGGAAGCGGTGATCCGCACCCGGTACGCCATGGAACAGGGCGACGAGTTCAGCGTCTACATCATCGACTGGCTGATCCCCGATATGAACGGCATCGAGGTCGTGCGGCAGATCCGCAAGGTGATCGGGAAAAACTGCCCTATCATCATCCTGACGGCCTACGACTGGGCAGATATCGAAGAGGAAGCCCGCGCTGCCGGTGTGACCGCCTTCTGCGAAAAGCCGCTGTTCCTTTCCGAACTGCGCAAAGTGCTGGCAGAACCCTTCTGCGCAGAGCCTGTCCCCGAATCATCGCAGCCCAATGCCGCCGATCTCAAGGGAAAGAAGCTTTTGTTGGTGGAGGACAATGCGCTGAACCGTGAGCTTGCACAGGAGATTTTGAAGGAAGCGGGCTTTGCGGTGGACACTGCTGAGGATGGTGAGATCGCCGTCCGGAAGATGAAGCAGGCAGTCCCCGGGCAGTACGACCTGATCTTAATGGACATCCAGATGCCCAAGATGGACGGCTACGAGGCGACGCGGCAGATCCGTGCCCTGCCGGATGCCGCAAAGGCAGACATTCCCATCTTTGCAATGACGGCAAACGCCTTTGAAGAAGACCGTCAGAATGCTTTGAAGGCCGGGATGAACGGCCACATTGCAAAACCGCTGGATATCCCGCATCTGCTGCAGGTCCTTGCAGATGTACTAAAATCATAACACCAGCCGACAAAAACAAAAGTACCCGCAGCAAACTTCGCAGAGGCTCTTGACCTCCGAATGCGAATGGCTGCGGGTGCTTTATTTTTTATGCCTGACAGGCGGTGGGGTCACAGGATCTTGTGCAGCTCCTGCACCAAGTCGCCGATGACGATGGGCTTGGACAAAAAGCCGTTCATGCCGCTTTCCATGGCGTTGCGGCGATCCTCATCGAAGGCATTGGCGGTCATGGCAAGGATCGGAATTCCGGCCAGAGCGGGATCTTCCAGAGCGCGGATCTGCCGGGTGGCGGTATAGCCGTCCATGACCGGCATCTGCACATCCATCAGCACCAGATCATAGCTGCCCGGCGCGGCGGTGCGGACCTTTTCCACCGCCACGGCACCATTTTCAGCCGTATCGACCCGGAAGCCGTATTCCCGCAGAATTTCCTGCGCGATCTCGCGGTTCAGCTCGTTGTCCTCCACCAGCAGGATGTGTCTGTCCTTGAAGTCGGCGTCCTCTTCCGGCAGAAGTTCCTGCGACGCATCCGTCAGCTTCTGGCCGAGGGCACTCATCAGGGTCTCGCGCAGGTCGGACATGAACATGGGCTTGGAACAGAAGGCGGTCACACCGGCAGCCTTTGCCTCCACTTCAATATCCGACCAATCGTAGGCCGTCAGGATGATGATGGGCGTATCATCGTGCAGGCTGCGGATCTGGCGGGTGACCTCGATGCCGTTCATATCCGGCAAGCGCCAGTCGATGATATAGGCGTGGTAGACATCGCTCATCTCGATGGACTGCCGCGCGCGCAGCACCGCTTCCTTGCCGGAAAGGGTCCACTCGGCGCGCATACCCACCTTGACCAGCATCTTTGTCACGCTGTCGCAGGTGTTGAAATCGTCGTCCACCACCAGCGCCTTCAGGCCCTCCAGCTCGGTGATCTTTTCCACCGGGCGGTGTTCGTCCTGAGTGCGCAGGGGCACACAGATGATAAACTCGCTGCCCTTGCCCTGCGCCGTCTGTACCTCGATGGTGCCGCCCATCATATCCACGATGTTCTTGGTGATCGCCATGCCAAGGCCGGTGCCTTGTATCCGGCTGACCGTGGAGGTGCGCTCCCGCTCGAAGGGCTCAAAGATCTTTTTGGCGAACTCCTCGCTCATGCCGATGCCGTTATCCTTGATGCGGAACTCGTACTGCCCGCAGCCGTGCACTTTACCGGCAAGCTGCCGCACCCGCACCGAGACTGTGCCGCCCGCCGGGGTAAACTTGATGGCGTTGGACAGCAGGTTCAGCAGGATCTGGTTCAGCCGGGTCTTATCGCAGTAGACGTCCTCGTCGGTCACATCCGTGGCGTCCATATAAAGTTCCAACTGCTTTGCGTAAATTTGCCCGCTGACGATGGTTTTCAGGTCGTGCAGCACATCCGAAAGGTTGACTTCCACCTCTTCCAGATGGATCTTTCCGCTTTCGATGCGGCTCATATCCAGCACATCGTTGATGAGGGAAAGTAGATGATTGCTGGAAGCGAGGGTCTTGGCAAGATAATCCTTCACCCGGTCTTTATCGTCAATGTTGCTGAGTGCCAGCGTGGTAAAGCCGATGATGGCGTTCATGGGGGTGCGGATGTCGTGGGACATATTGGAAAGGAAGGTGCTCTTGGCGCGGTTGGCGGTCTCGGCGGCAGCAACGGCATCGGAGAGGGCTTGGTTGATCTGTTTGTCGGCGGTGCGGTCAGACATGACAAGGATATACTTGGTTCTGCCTTCTACCTCGCTGCCCATGGCAATGATGTGGAACCAACGCAGCTCTCTGGTCTCCTGATGCAGATACGCCGCATCCCACTCGCGCTGTTCCCCGCGGGAAAGCCCCTCCAGAAAGTTCTTGTCGCGGTCCGGGTCGTTCTGGGGGACCAGTTCCGCAAGAACATGGACATCCTGCCGGACTGTTTTCCACGGGATGCCCAGCAGACGCCCAATGTTCGGGCTGACATAATCTGTCTTGGAAGTTTTTGCGTCCAGCATCAGAAAAACATCGTCCACATTCAGCGAGAGCTTTCGGAATAATTCGTCCCGGTACAGGATCTCGGTGTTCTTCCGGCGCACAGTAGCACGGTTTCTGCGCACGATGAGCAGAATGACCAGCACCGCAAGGCCGAAGGCGATGCCTACTACGATCTGTATCGTATAGGACCACAGCTTATCCAGACTGGCATTGACGATGCTGACCGGGACAAGCCCCACCATCGTCCAGCTCTGGACCGCCGTGCCCTCGTAGACCAGATAATAGCTGGTATCGCCCAGCTTTACCTTCATGTTTCCGCTTCTGCCCTGCGCAAAGGCATTGGACAGATCAAGGATCTGCTCCTCGGTAAGATCGGAGTGGTCGCGCAGCATCGCAATGAAGTTGTAGATCGTTTTCTTGCGGTTTACGGAATTGTCGATCACCACCCGCCCATCTGAGTAGATCACATAGTTGCTGGCATTGCCCTGAAAAGCAGAGTTGTCCAGCAGCCGCAGCACAGCATCGTTATAATAGGAAATGGCAATGGCATCGTAGGCAAAGCCCCGGTAGCTGCCCTGCGTTTCGGGGCAGACAAACACAAGCAGCTGGGGTTTGCCGGGCAGCGCTGTGTTCATGACGATATCGTCGCCGTCGGCAAGCATTTCGTCCAGATTGGTCTGCAAGCCAAGGTAGCCGGTTTCCCCGGTCACGGTCGTATAGTTGCCGTCGTAGGAAAGGAAGTAAAAGCTGGCAAATCCGGTGTCCTGCTGCGCTTTCTCGATATACGCCTGAATCTCTGCTTCATCGGAAGTGCTTTCCAAAAAGCGGTTGTACAGATGCAGATAGGTCAGGTTCTTGCGCACCATCTGGTTCAGCATATTGTTGGATTTGTGCAGCACTTCTTCCAGATGCGAGGTGCTTTCCTGATAGATGATCTGCGACACAAACGAGAGGTACCGGACGCAGAAGCCAGCCGCCAGAAAAATCAACAGAAGGAGGGCACAAGCGGCAGAGAGCCATTTTTGCCGGAGACGGCGGTTTCGTTTGATTTCGTGGGTTTTGTCTGCCATTCCGCTCACCTCAACGTGATGTAGTTTTCAGGTTCTGCAAGCGCTGCGCCGGAGACGTGATCGCGCCATCTGTCTTTTACCCATGTATCCTCGGCCAAAGGCGTGCCGCTTCCGCTCGCAAGCAGCGCTTCCATCTGTTTTTCCGTGGCCAGACAGGTCACGGTAACGGTGTCGTCGTCCTTCAGCGGCTGCCCGTTCCGGGTGATGCCGGTCAGGGTATAGCTGCCGCTTGCCTCTTTTACCTCCACGGCAATGCCGCTGACCACCGGCAGAGAACCGCGGTTGAAGGGCACAAAGCCGCCCTCGCAGCCTTCCACAAAGGCGCGGACGGCCGCTTTCAGCTCGGCACCGGTCATGGTGCGCTGGCGGGACATCAGACTGTTGGGCATGATCATGGAAGCCGCCATCTTTTGGGGATAGTCCGCCTGCAGCACACTGCCGGTAAAGCTGTTGGCGGTGGCGATGAGTACATCGGTGCCATAAACGCCCCGCAGCGTGTTCGCCATAACGGAGAAGGAAGCGTTGCCGCCGTTTGCGTGGAACACATTGGAATAGCTTTGCCCGGAGGTCAGCACGATCTCCTCATGGGCAGACCCATCCTCGGCAAGGAGCTGGGAATTGAATGCCCGATACGCTTGCTGTGCCGTGTACTCGCCCGCGATCATTTTGGAGACCACATCCTTGGAGGCGGCAAAGAAATCGTTGGAGGCGATGCGGATATACATGTGGTTCTCTTCCACAACGCTGCGCACATCCTTCAGATACTCGGTCAGGCGCAGGGGGACGTTCTGGCTGTAGCTCAGCATATCCTGCCCGTCGGAGATAATGCGGTTCTGCGCCTCCTCGGAGAGCATGACGTTCAGCACCTTCATGGCTTTTTCGCGGCGCGCGGCGTCCTGCTCCAGATCACGGTTCAAGGCAACTTGGAAATAGGGGGTGGTCATGATCCACTTTTCGCCGTTCTGGCTGAAGAAGGGCAGAAAGATCGTGTCGATGCCCTCGTCCCGAAACATCTTGACACCGGCAGAGCTGCCAAAGTACATGGCGACCTCTCCGTTCCGAAACATCCCGGTCACATCGTCGTAATTCAACACAAGGTCGTCTGCCGTAAGGTGGGTATCCTGAATGAACTGCGCCATCCGTTCAAATGCCCCCGGCCACACGGTGCCGTCCAGACCCACCCGTGTGGTGCTGGCAGGGTCGCTGTAAGCAGTGCGCCACTTGCGCCCTTCCGTCGTGGTAAGCTCGGCAGCGGAAAGCCCCTGCAGGGTTTCCATGCAGGTGTAGTCGTAGGTATAATCGGCGGTAAAGCCCCGGATGCCCAGCGCTTCAAACGCCTGACAGGCGGAAACAAAGCTTGCGTAATCGGTGGGCAGGGGGATATCGTATTGCTCAAAAAGGCTGCGGTTGACCACAAAGCCGTGGGCATCGGCGCAGACCGGCAGCCAGTTCACGCTGCCGTCCTCGTTTTTGAAGCTGTTGAGGTAGGCGTTGTACACAGCACCCGCCTCGTTGGTCATGGCAAGGTTCATCAAACTGTCCTTCAAAGGAGCTGCATCGTGCAGCGAGAAGCGGCAGCAGGTGATGATATCCGGCAGACCGCCGTTCTCTTGCAAAAATTTATAAAAATCCAGATCGTTGTTGCCTACGATGAACTCGATGTTCACATCCGGCAGTTGGGACTGAACATAGGGGGCATAGGTCTCGTACAGGCTGGTGCTCCACAGATACACCTGAATGGTCTGGGCATCTTCCTGCTCCTGTACCTGTTCTGGGTTTTTTGCGCCGCAGCCGGTCAGCAGGAAAAGCCCCATCGCCAGTGCTGCCAGCACGGATATCAGGCGGCGCAATGTTCTTTTGTGCATCAAATCCTTCTCCTCACAACTCTTGGTCAGCCGCCGTTTTGCGGCAAAGCTGCTGCGGCTTATGGATCCTACATCGCTGCCCGCAGGAGTGTGCGCGGTAAAACCTGCCCACGGAAATGCGTGCGTCCTGTTTTGCGGTCCCGAATACCACAAAAGGTACCTGAAAAGGCGTAGGCACAGCAGGACAGAGACATAAAAATATTCTACCACCACCATGAAGGCTTTTCAATATAATTTCATGTATTTCGTCATAAAAGCAACGTGTGTCCTGTTTCTTTGAGCCAGTGGATGCTGCTTTTTGCATCAACGCACAGGGTGGGCGAAAAACTGTGGAACAGCCGGTGTTCCTGCACCGCGCTCTTGACACACCCATCCCTTCTGGTACAATGGTTGTACCTACAACGTTGTATCTACATCATTCCAACAGATCCCGGAGGCATTTATGGACATTGCAGAGATCGAGGCGGCGCTGAAAAAGCTGTACGTCGTCTCCAAGACCGAGAGCCGGGCGGGCTTCCCGCACTTCCGGAACGCAGCAGAAGGGGAGACCACCGATGAAGCCTGAGAAAAACTTCTGCCCTGACCGGGTCCTTTCCTACTTCCGGCTGGAGTGGCTGCCGCTGGCCTTCGTGACCCTTTCGGGCCTTGTGTATAACATCGGTCTGCTGGCGACGCCGTGGTTCGAGGGCCGTCTGGCCCAGTGCCTTGCCGACATCCTCGGCGGCAGCGAGACTGCGGCAAAGATGGCGATGCTGGTGCCGGCCTACATCCTCGTCACCTTGCTGGTGCAGGCGGCGCGGTTCGTCAAGCGGTTCTACGTCCGCCGGTTCGCCAACAACATCGACCGCCGGATGAAGGGCATCCTCTACGCCAATCTGGTGCGCCAGAGCCGCGCCGCCCTCGAAAAAGAGGGGGCCGGGGAGCTGATGACCAAAGCCATCTCCGACGTGGACGACTGCGTGGAGGGAATGCGGAAATTTACCACCGAGGTCTTCGACACCGGCGTGGCGCTGGTGGGCTATGCGGTCATGCTGCTGGTGTACGATTGGCGGCTGGCCCTGCTCAGCCTGCTCTTCACGCCGGTATCCTACGTCTGCGCCGCGTGGATGAAAAAGCCGGTGCAGCGCGCCGGAGCGGCCTATAAAAAGGCGGCCGGTGCCCTGAGCGCCGCCACGCTGGATCGCGCCCAGAACGCGGTTACTTACCGCATCTACGGCTGCGAGGACGCCCGCGCGGAAAAATACGAGGACGCCCTGAACACCTACGAAAAGACCGCCGTCCGCAGCAACGTCTGGCAGTCGGCCCTGCCGCCCCTCTATCTGGCGGCGTCGGAGGCGGGCGTGCTCTTCATCCTCTGGTTCGGCGCCAAGAACGTCCTCGGCACCGGGTGGAGCGTGTGGGACATCGCGGCCTTTACCACCTTCCTGTCCTGCTTCACCAAACTGGTGGTCAAGTCCTCCAAGGCAGCCAAGCTCTTCAACGCGGTGCAGAAGGCCGAAGTCTCGTGGACGCGGATCAAGCCCCTGATGAAGCAGCCGGAACAGCTGGCTCCTCTCCGCATCCCGGAACCGGCGGATGTGACGCTGGAAAACCTCTCCTTTGCCTATGGCGGGGAGCCTGTTTTCACCGGCCTGAGCCTGACGGCCCGCCCCGGCGATATCATCGGCATCACCGGCCCGGTGGCCTGTGGCAAATCGACGCTGGGCCGTGTTTTCCTCTGTGAGGCTCCCTACGGCGGCTCGGCCCGGTTTGGCGGGACCGAGTTCTCCGCACTGACGCCCCGGCAGATCTCCGCCACCGTCGGCTATCTGGGCCATGACCCGGAGCTGAGCGCCGACACGGTGCAGAACAACGTCCTCTGCGGCAGCGAACAGGAGGCTGAACCCTATCTGGCTGAGGCTGCGCTGGACGACGAGGTGCGCCGGATGGAGCAGGGGCTGGAGACTGTCATCGGCCCCGGCGGCACCCGCCTTTCGGGCGGTCAGGCGCAGCGGCTGGCGCTGGCACGGACGCTGGCTCATCCGCGCCCGGTGCTGGTCCTCGACGACCCCTTCTCCGCACTGGACCGCAATACCGAGGACATCGTCTTCCGAAATTTGCAGGAGTACGCCAAAGATAAGGTGGTGTTCCTGATCTCCCACCGGCTGTACCACTTCCCTCAGATGCAGCAGGTGATCTTCATGGACGGCGGCAAGACCACCGTCGGCACCCACGCCGAGCTGATGGCTGCGGAGCCGGTCTACCGCCAGCTTTACGAAAGCCAGACCAGCCAGAAAGGAGGCGGGGGAGCATGAAGACCGACTGCAAAAATGGCGTGTTCACGGCCATTCGGATGGCAGCTGCGTCCCATCCGCTCCTCACGGCGGGCACGCTGCTCTGCGTGGCAGCGTCGGTGGCGGCATCGCTGCTGCCGCCGCTGCTGCTGGCCCGCGTCATCGACAAGCTCACCGCCGGCCTCCCGCTGACGTTCTGGGCCGTGGTGGCCTACTTCGGCAGCCTTGCACTGGAGGGCGGGTTCTCCTCGGCGCAGGAAAGTCTGCTGGTCCTCTTCGGCCAGAAAATGACCCACGCCCTCCGCTCGGAGATGTCCCGGAAACTGACCCGGCTGCCCGCCAGCACGCTGGCGGCCCAGAACCCCGGCGAGGTGGCGGCCCGCTTTTCGGGCGATGTGGACACTGTGGAAGCGTTGTTCACCTCCGGCATCATCAGCATGGTGGCCGATGCGTGCCGCATCCTCTCGATCCTCGCGGTCATCGCCGTGAAGAACTCCGGCCTTGCGGTGATCCTGCTGCTGGTGCTGCCGCTGTTCGCGGTGTTCACCCGCCATGTGCAGAAGCGGATGCTGGCCGCCCAGCTGGACAACCGCCGGGCCGTGGCCGCTGTTTCCGGTCAGGTGCCGGAGACGCTGCACAACATCCGCACCATCCGGGCGCTGGGGCTGGAGGACTACATGGAGCGCCGGTATGACCGCTGCATCGGGGCCGGCTACGCCGCCATGGAGCGCACCAACTTCTACGACGCCCTCTATTCGCCGGTGGTGCTGGTGCTGAACGCCGTGGTGGTGGGCATCGTCATGCTCCTGTCCGCCTCCGGCAATCCGACGGTCCTGACCTTCTTCGGCATGTCGGTGGGCACCTCGGTGGCCGTCATCAACTACATTTCCCGCATCTTTGCCCCCATCGAGAGCCTCGGCATGGAAATCCAGACCATCCAGTCGGCCATGGCGGGCGTTGAGCGGATCGATGCCTTCCTCGGCCAGCCGGAGCGCACTGCCTCTGCCGCGCAGCCCAGCGCCGGGCGGGGGGATGTGGAGCTCTCCCATGTGACCTTCGGCTACGGCGAAAAAGAAGTCCTGCACGATCTCTCCATGACGGTCAAACAGGGCGAGCAGATCACCCTCATCGGCCGGACAGGCGCGGGCAAGAGCACGGTGTTCAAGCTCCTGCTGGGCCTTTACCCGCCGCAGGAGGGCACGGTGACCATCGGCGGCGTGCCGGTGGCAGCCATCACCGACCGGGAGCGCCGCAGCTGCATCGGCTGTGTGGAACAGCATTTTGCCCGTGTACCGGGCACGGTGCTGGAGCAGATCACCCTCGGCGACCCGCAGATCACGGAAGAGATGGCAAAGCGTGCCGCCGTTCTGGCGGGCATCGACGGAGCCATCCAGACCCTGCCACAGGGCTACGGCACCCCGTGCACCGACGGCATGTTCTCGCAGGGCGAGTGGCAGCTTTTGTCCATCGCCCGCGCCGTCGCCGCCGACCCGGCAGTGCTGCTGCTGGACGAGATCACCGCCAACCTCGACGCCGAGACCGAGGCCCGCGTGCTGGAAGCCCTCCGCCGCGCCTCCGCGGGCCGCACCGTCCTCTCCGTCTCCCACCGCATCTATGAGGACCTTGGTGGAAGAACGGTGGAGATCAAGACGAGGACGGAGTGAAAAGATCTTCCTGCCGGGAAACTTTGGCTGGAAGAAAGCTCGCGCAAAAACGACAAAAAGCCCGCCCAGCATATCACTGGACGGGCTTTTCACTTGGAGCAGGATACGGGACTCGAACCCGCCGCCTACTGCTTGGGAAGCAACACAAAATAACGGAATAACGACAAAAAATGTGCATTGGGGAGCTTAGTGGGAGCCTATATTTTGAACTTCTGCATTTCCTCGGCGAGATAGGCTGCATCGTGTACCGTGTAATAATTTGCCGTGGTGGTGAAGTCGGCGTGGCCAAGAATGGCCTGCACAGCGGTGGGGTCGGCCTTGCCTTCCACGAGGCGCGTGGCAGCTGTGCGGCGGAGAGAGTGCGGCGTAACGCGCTGCTCTTTGGGGGTGTCCTTGGTATTGATGCCGCACAGTTCCATCAGGCGGCGGAAGGAATGCTCCACGGCGTTGATATCTTTTTTACGCCCGGCGGAAGTGGGGAGCAGGTAGACGCTGCCGATGCTGTCCAGCATCCACCCGGCCAAAATGTGCCGGATCGGGGCGAGGATGGGGATGATGCGCTGGCGGCCAGCTTCGGTCTTTTCGCCGCCGACAAGATAGCCCTGATCCAGATGCACGTCGTCCCGGCGCATGGAGAGCAGCTCATCAATACGCATGCCGGTGTACACCAGCACCAGCGCGATCTGAGCGGTGAGCCGCAGACGGTTGGCCGGGGCGGGATCGTCGGCGACAGTCTGGATGCGCTGGATCTCGGCGCGGGTGAGGGTGCGCTCTTTTTTGGGAGAGGCAGAGGGCAAACGCAGACCCTCGGCGTAATTGATGGAAATGATATCGTTCTGCATGGCCCACTTGCACAGCTGGCTGAACAGCTGCCGCTGCTTTTCACAGCTGCTGCGGGAAAGACCGTTTTCGGCCAGAGTGGTGATGACCTGCTGGTAGTCCTCGGTCTTGAGCTGGCGCATCTCTCGATCATACAGAGACGCAGCTTTGGCGTAGGCTTGCTCGTAGCTGTACTGCCCTTTGGGGCCGACATCCTGAAAGTGGACATCCTTCCACTTTGCGTAAACATCAGCAAAGGTATAGCGTAGCCGGGCGGCGCTGGTGTGTCTGGCGTTATAATCGTCCAGCGCAAGCGTGGCCTCGGTGGAACTGGCGTAGCTGCCAAGGATCTCGCCGCGTCCGGTCTTGGCGACCCATGGATTTGCGCGGAGATGATCCTTTTTCAGATAGACAGTGCCGCTGCCCTTTGGCCGACGGCGCCGTTTGCGCTGCGGCGGGGGTGCTACGGCGGTCTGGCGCTTGCCGCACCACGGACAGAACAGGGCACCTTCCGGCAGGGGACGGCTGCAGCGGATGCAATCCACGACATCACACTCCGTTCGGAGGCTTGCCATAAAAATTTCAGCTCCTTTGGGTCAGGCGCGAGCTGATGTGGTATAATGACCTTGTCAGATACGCACCCATGATAAGAATTCTCCTTTTTAGTTTCCGACATTCTGATTTCTCATTGGTATCGACTACGCAGAACTTCCCGGCAGACTTCCGACATCTGCCGGGATTTTCTGTTCTTTTGGGTCAGATGTGGGAAGGTGTGCTATACTGAAAAAGCAGCCGGGTTGTGATGCCCCCGGTTGAGCCTCCTCGATGCAACAGAGGAAGATGTTTTTTTATGGGGAACCCCGTTGGTGTTGTGAAGCCCACCAACGGGGTTATTTGTTTGAATTGGAAAGACTCTCTCGCAATGCGGCGGCATCTCCAGATGTCCAACTAGAGCTGTTTGCGTATTTTTCATTAAACTCTTTTTCCCACTGTTCAAGCTGAGATTTTGATACGCCATCAGTTGTGCTTTTAGAATTAGTGGAAATTCCAGCGTTATAACCTTGCTCATATCCGTTTTTCTTTCCAGAGCTGTATCCCGAATCGTATCCTTCACTAAAGCCGTCTTTTTTGCCGACGCTATAGCCAGACTTATATTCCGCTATGATGGATTTGTTTAGGTTGTCGATATACGGAGATGACGGGGTAAAATGTGGAATGAAATATCCCTCGCCGAGAAGTAAGCCGGAGAAAAAGATACCGATAATTAGAAAAATGGCCAGTAAAATGATTTGCTTCTTTTGACGCTTTTCAAAGTTAAGAGCCTCTTGACAGTCAGAGGCGTTTCCGTACCAATAAAGAGCATCATGCCCGTGAATTTCGTATGTGTCATTCATCGCAGCAATGTGAGTTTTCGATGAAAGAAGTTCTTTCTGAAGGCTTGCGATTTGAGCGTTTGCGTTATCGCATATGTTTGCCCACTCTTTTGCAGTAGAACCTTTATAACGGGTGGGAGTATCTTCCTGCAATCGACTTTCCAATTTTTTAAAGGAAAGTTTGGAATAGGCAACCTCAGAATTTTTATAGGCATTATACCAATACTCAGCAGTTTGTCCCTGAAAGATTTCGGGCTTTGATTCACATTGAGCTTTTTCGCGTAAATCGGCGACCTCTGTGCGCAAATCTGCAATGGTGGACTGATACAGAGAACAGCTTTTTTCAAGGCTCAGATACTTATCACGCCACTCAATTGCACTGGAATTGTCGGGTATTCGGGTCTGTGTCTGCTGCTCAAAATATTTTTCGGCCCAGTATTTTGCACCATGACCAAGATAGGATGAACTGGACATGATAGCCTCCTTATCTATGCTTCTTTCGAACCCAATTCATGCGAACCACGTTTTTTATAGTAACCTGTGCGCCACAAATCTTCTGCATATTCAATGACTTTGCCTTGGCCCTCATCATTTAACTCATCAAAAATCGAAAGCAAGGAAGTCTGGGTAGGCGTAAGTGCGGTATCAATACTGCTAGCAGTGAAATCATCCTGATACAAGAAGTTTGGTTCTACCTGTAGAACATCGAAGATTTTGACCAAAACATCCCATTTGGGACTGCTGACTCCGTTTTCGTAGTTGCTGATTGCGTTCTTTGTTACGCCGAGTTTTTTAGCAAAATCCTGCTGTGTAAGGTTCGCCTGTTCACGGGCCTGCCGCAGACGAGAAGAAAAAGACATGATACGTCACCTCTCAAAAACTACTTTTTAACGTCAGTATAAAGGCAGCATCTTCAAAAGTCAAGATAAAGGTCCAAGAAATTTGAACAAAAATGTTGACAAGTAAAGATTCTTGTGCTATTTTAAAAATGTTCAAGAATCTTGTGCATTGAAGGAGCGTGTGAAATGGCAGTATCAGATATGATTTATAAGGTTATTAACGAAAAGTGCTTAAAGCAATCAGCGGTTGCTCGTGCGGCTGGCTATGACCCGAAGATTTTTAATGCGATGTTAAGAGGACGCAAGCGGATGACGTCTGATGATGTGGTTCCGATTTGCAAAGCATTAGGCGTTACCCCAAATGAGCTTTTCGGTATCGACCCGAAGAAGAGCGCATGAAAGGAGGAAGAAGAGATGGCAGAAGTTATTTGTATCACAGTTAGCCTTTTAGTGATTCTGCTGAACATGGTCGGAACGATTCTTTTTACTGCCGGAAGCATTGGTAGGAGGACAGGCATGATGCGGACCGGCGTGGTCGTCATAGTGTTTGCAACAATTACAGCGGCGCTGAATTTGTCATGCTATCTAGTTCATCTTTCATTACTCGCATAGCAGCAGTCTGAGCATGGATAAGTTCCTGAAAGTGAACAGAAGAAGAAGGAACGTTCTGATATTCGATCAATGCTTTGCCGTAAGCACTCAAAATGTCCTCAGCATCCTTGCTTGAAAATAGAATGGCATACGTACAATCGCTTTCCAAATTTAAGATATTTTCATTGGAAGGGTTCGCTTGAAATGCGGAGGCTGAACGAAGCAGGGCATGGTACGCTTCTGCTTTGGCGTTAAAAAAGAGCTTTTCTGTTTCGAGTTGGTGTGTTGCACGGAGATTGTATTTTGTCAAATGACAGTTGACAAATACACTCGCCAGTGTGGCAGCACATGAAACAAGAGCTGCAAGTGCTGATATTGATGCGGTAAACAGCGGGTCATTCAAGAAAAACACATCCTTTATGAAAAGACTTATTACAAAAATAAGAATACTGGATTTGAAGCTGAAAATCAAATGCTGTGCAGTGATTTGTTCGATTTGTGAGAAAATCGAGCGAAAATTGTACAAATACACTACATTTGGCTACCATCCGCATTCCAGCCCAAAGAAGAGCGCATGAAAGGAGGGAGCGAGAGATGGCTGAAGACATGAAAAAGCCCTGCGAGCCTGTGGAAGAGGCTGGCAGGGACTACACGACTGTATTTTGTGAGACAGACCCATTGTGTGCTGCGCTGGATGAATTATGCTCCGCATTAAATTTCTGGTATGGTTCAATGAACAACCCGTGGCAGCGGGAAGATCGGGCTTACCGGAAGATGCTGGCTAAACAGACTCAGGCGGCATTGAAGCGAGTATTGGCCGAATCAGCTTCGGAATCGTAGCACGCATAACGGTATTCACTGCACGAGGGTCTTTATAAAAATTGATCTCGCCAGATTGAAACCGGCGGAAAATCTCCCGGTAGCAGTCAACACAAGCTTGGCAGCCATCGAAGCGGGGGCAACCGCTCGGATAGGAAAATGCCGGTGTTTGGCCGGGGCCCTGCACCATCTGTATTTCGGCGTGGAGCCTAGGAGAAGTTTCAGGGAGACACATCGGGCAACTGATGTAAAAATCAATGATATAGGACATAAAGCTCACCTCCTTCCGGGGCTATTATAGCATAACCGGATGGAGCTGAAGGAAAAGAGCGCATGAAAGGAGAGTAGATGGACGACAACAAAAAAGCCCGCATGAGGTGGGCACAGAGGATGGCATTGCACAATGGCAGACAGGACAGGGTGTTTACCGTAACATACGAGGAAGGAGGTGAAAAGGATGGCAGAGAAGTTGACCATGAGCCCGATGGAGTGCTGCGAGGCGTTCCATGTGGTGCCGGACGGGTTTGAACCGATCCAGATGAGCCCGCCGAAGTTTAAGGCCATGTGCATGGCAAATCGGTTTGATTGGTGTGTGCCGATCCCGATGAAGCAGGATGAGTTTCTGATCAGCCGGGCGGGATTTTATGCGTGGCTGGACAGCTTTTTCCGGCAGAAGGTGGGGCGGCTGTGAACTGGTACAACAAAAAAGAGAGCCCGGCGGTGTGACAGCACCGACGAGCCCTGCAAGGTGATAGATGTGACGACCTATCACCACAAATTTACCACAGAACAGGAGAAATTGCAAATGAAAAAGAAGTTGAAGGCGAATGCCTACTACATGGGTTCCATCCTGCTGGGGGTGGGCGTGCTGGTGTGCGCGTCCGGCATTGAGCACAGCGAGGGCTGGGCGATGTTCGGCTGGCTGGCCGCAGCGCTGGTACTGGGCGGCGTGGCCCTTGGGCTGGCCGTGAAGGGCCTTGTGGCCGAGCAGCAGCCGGACGAGGACCGGAAGGTACACAAAGCACCCACCGGCACCGTGACAGCGGGCCGCCGCAGCGGAAGAAAGGCGGGGTAAGGATGGCGGAGAGCGAAACGGCATTACAGGCGTTTGATTACACTGTTCTGCCCGCCAACATGTGCACCGTGATTCGGGCCAACACAGAGGAATTCACGTTGCACATGAACCGGAGCGTGCAGGAGTACGGACAAGCGTGCGTGAATGTGATGAATGTCCATGCGGCACTGGCCGACCGGTACAGCGGGCGTTGGGCACAGTGGTGCCAGTCGGTCGGGCTGAGCATCCGCAGCGCGACCCGGATGGTGGAGGTTGGGAGCAACGTGATGGGTTCGGCCAAATTGGCCGAACTTGTGCAGGACGGCCAGATCGGAAAGAGTCTGCTGCAAGCCATCTGCGCCCCCAGCGCGGAGCCGGAGGCGGTCGATCAGGTACTTTCGGGGGATATCACGACGCATAAGGAGTATCAGGAGATTTTGGCCCAGCTGAAGGCTGAGAAGGAGCGGGGTGCCGCCGCCGAGGCGCGGGAGGAAGAGGTCTGGAAGATGCACGAGGAGGCCAAGCAGCGGGCCGAAACGGCAGAGAGCCGCTACAAAGCAGCCTTGGCAGATGTAAACAGCCTTGCAGAGGCGAACCAGCAGAAGAATAAAGAGCTGGAGGCTGCAAGGAAAGACCTTCGCGCAGCGAAGGACTGCTATTCTGTGGCCAAGAAGAACGAAGCGTCCCAGTGCGAGCGCATCAAAACCCTGCAAAAGGAAAATGCCGCCCTGAAAAGCCAGCCCATCACCGCCGTGGTGGACGAAGAAGAGATGGACAAGCGTGCCCACCAGCAAGCCTATGCCATTGCCGCCGACATGACCGGGGAGCTGCGGCAAAAGCTGGAAAGGATGCAGGAAAACGACGCGGCATGGGTGTTTCAATCCAAAGACCGGATGGAAAGCGAGTGGGAGCGCATGGTCCCCATGCTGGAACGGATGGAGCCGGACATCAAAAAGGCAGCGTTGGACGGGGTGCTGAAGATGCTGGGCCGAATCCAAGGGCAGGTATTTGCACTGTACCCGGAGGAAGAGGAGGCAGAGCATGACGTACCGGGTACACATTGAGTGCCGGAGCGCGAAGATGGTGGAGTGCATCGCGTATGTGGTGCAGACGGGCAGTGCGGCGGAAGCCAAGAAAAAGGCCCTGCACATGGCCCGGCAGTACTACCCGGAGTTTGACGAATTCCGGGCCTACCATGTGGAGGAACTTGGAAAATGACGCTGGAACAATACAAAGCAAAGCTCGATGAAGAGCTGAAAGCGATGGACTGGCACGAGCGGGACATCAAGAACAGCCGCGCTTACAAGGTGCTGAGCGCGGCAGCGCTGGATCGGGAAAACGTACCGATGGAAGAATGGCTTAAATTGAACGCCTATTTTTACAAGCGCGTTAAGGAATTGCAAGGGTGACACGGAATGGATGGGACTCAGTGCGCCCATGTGTTCGAGATCACGCAGCCGGAATGTCTGGTCTGTGCCGGACGGAACCGAAGCTGCGAAAAATTTGTAGAACGGAGAATGTCGGATGAAAAAGAAAATGAATCTTGCGACAGAGATCGACCTGACGCAGGACAGTGTGGTGCAACTGACGTGCTGGTGCGGGCAGATCGCCCTACACGAGTTGTGGGGGCTTGGGCGTGTGCGGCTGGATCGGATCACCCGGCGGCAAGAGCAGCTGGGCAACGAGAGTCTGGCTGTGGTGATGGTGCCGGATCGCAACGGGATGCCCCAGACCGAAAAGGCCCGGCAGCTTCGGGCGGAGGCGCTGCCGGAGGGCGTGCCGGTGGAGTTCCGGGTCCCGGCGATGCGCACCCCGCGCACCCGGCGGGAGCAGCAGCTCAAAATAGTGGGCGACCGGGCAGCCACGATGGCGTGGCAGTTGATGGCGCTGGCCTGTGTGCAGGAGCTGGGCTTCGGGGCGGAGCGGCTGAATCGGCTGTACCGGGAAATGCGGCACAACTATGAGCAGCTCAACGAGTGGGGCAAGGCCGACGGCATCGAGGTGGCCATGGAAAAGCTGCGGCGCTGCGCGTGCGAGGCGTTGCAGACCGAGGAGATCGTAGTGGAGAACATCGACGACGAGAAGACCGTGCAGACTCTGAGCCGGAGCTATCAGGCGCAGGAAGACGAGTTTCTGAAGCGGGCCGTGATGATGGCCGCCGGACGGCGGGCCGGAAAGCAGGGCGGGGCGGCGCTGCCGCTTTCCGGCGACGAGGTGCGCCGGAAGATCGAGGCGGCGAAGGCACAGATGGACACCGGGGCCTACCGGAGGAGGGGTTGAGATGGGCGTGAGCAAGTACATTTACACCGTCTACGACGCGAAGACGGGGGAGTATGTGGCAAAGGGGACGGCGGCGCAGCTGGCCGGGAAGGGCATTTTCAAGGACGCCGGGAGCGTTTCCACCTGCTACCTGAGCAACCGGAAGACCGACAAGCCCCGGCGCTGGCGGATGGAGAGGGTGGAGGTCGGCCCTCTCAGCGCGCAGTCCGGCACAGCCGGAGCTGCTTGCAGCTCCCCCGAAGTGGGAGCTCTGCTTAGAGGAACCCCTCAGTCTGCGTTGCAGACAGCTCCCCGACGGGAAGCAGATGAACCTCAAGACACGAGTGCGCAGCAGCGGCGGGTGTACATCTACAGGGTCTGGGACATGGCCGAAAAGCTGCTGGGCGAGGGCACCGCGAAAGAACTGGCAGAGCAGGGCGTTTTCGGCAGGGAGAGCACGGTGCGCGATGTATACCGGCGGGGCGGCAAGAGCGAGAGGTTTGGCGTCGGCAAAATGATTCGGTGGTGGGAGGTGCGACCGTGCCCGGTGAAACCGTATAAGCGGCGGGGTCCGAACAGGAGACCGGAAGAAAAGCCAGAACTATGCAAGCCGTGCAAGATCCCAAATCCGACGCCGTTACAGCTCGACGTGCACGACCTGTGCCTCTACAACCGCAAGGCCCGGAAGCAGGGAAAGCCGGAGCTGAGCTATGGCGGCTGGGCGGCAAAGGGCAAACCGGGGAGACCTTAATAAGCTCCCCGATGGGGAGCCGGAGTTCTGTTTCAGGATAAATCCCCCGACAGATGAAACTGCCGGGGGATTTTGCGACGAATGAGCCGCAGCGGGTGCGGCGGACAGAAGAGTGTCCGCCGTAGGCGCTGGGATTCATTTATATAAAAGAAGGGGTGCAAGGCCCCTTTAGGGAGCTTGTATACCCGTTATTTTTGTGACGGTGGGGACCGTCAGAAGAGAAAGAACACCGGAAGTGAAGGGCCAGCAGGAGGGCAGCGGGATGAGATGCAACTACATCCGCGAGAAAAAGATACTCTGCGGGGATGAGTACATGGCCGTGGGCGTCTACTCCATCACGCCGACCGAGCACAGCACCCGGCGGAAGAAGAGCAAGGAGTCCACCGAGGGGCAGAAAGCCAAGAACAAAATGGCTTCCCTGCGCAACCGGCAGCGGGTGGCGCTGGCGAATTTCGACAAGAGGGGATTCTTCCTGACCGGAACCTACGATGACCCCTACCTGCCGGAGGACATGGAAGAGTGTCTGCGGGACGTGAGGAACTACAGGCGGCGGGTGATCGCGGCGACGTGCAAGAGGTTCGGCGTGGAGAAGAAGCACATCCGCCTGATGCTGGTGGCTGTACGGAAGGGCGAGGCCGGACGGCTGCACATGCACGGCTTTGCTGAGTGCTGGGGCATGGGAGACGCCGAGCGCCGGGAATGGCGGGAGATGCTGGAAGACCTGTGGCGGCGGCGAATTCCCGGAACCAACGAGTTTGAGCCGCTGGGCACCATGAACGTTGACAGAATGGACATGGGCAAGCTGTTGGGCAAGGATGGCGGGAACGGAACGCTGGGCTACCTGTACGGACACAAAGAACGGATCTGGGTGGAGACCAGCACCCTGCGCCGCCCGGCGGAACAGCCCCCCAACGACACCCGGTGGAGCCGGAAGCAGCTGCGGACCGCGTGCGGAGAGATGGCGCAGGATGCCTATTGGTGGGGCCAGCGGTTCCCCGGCTGGGAATTGCAGAAGTGCGTGGTGCTGGAGCCGGGAGAGCTGCACGAATCGCCGGGCCGCGAACGACCGGACGGCTGGGAGCGGAACGAACCGCAATGTTATGTGATCCTGCGGCGGGTGCACACTGTATCTGCATCTGCGAAACCTCGCACCTGACAGAACCGGTACTGGTATTTTGCGTTGAAACACGCGCCTAAAGGGGGGCGGTGCCGTGACGAAAGAACAGAAAAAGGCCACACGAAAGGCTCTGCGGCAGTATGCCGAGGGGCCTGTTCGTGCTGCGTGGGCCGAGGTGATCGAAGGGGTGCTGCGGCACTACGAGGCCGTGGAACCCTTGTGCGCCCAGCTGCTGAGGCTGCGGTATCTGGAAGGCAAGACGGAGGACGAGGTGGTGCCCGCGCTGTATGTGAGCCGCAGCACATACTACCGCAAGGAGCTGGAAGTGCTATCGACGGTGGCGGTGGAAGCGGCGAGGCGGGGGCTGCTATAGCCGAAATGTTTCAAGTATTTTTGTTTGCCGTGTTGTGGTAGGCTGATAGACAGAAGGGGGCGGGGACTTGACGAAAAAGCGGGCGTATTGCAAGAACACGGTGCAGGGCAGCCAGCGGGGGCGGAAGTACCCGCCGAAGCTGCGGGCCGAAGTGGTGATGGCGATGGTGGCGTCGAACAACGTCTGCGCGGTGGCGCGGCGGTACAAGGTGCCGGAATCCACCATCCGCTCATGGCTGGCCGAAGAAGCAGCCAAGGGCGACGCCTTTGCCGAGGCGAGACAGGCGGCGGCGCGGGAAATCGCGGTACGGGCGTCCATCGGGGCCAAGGAACAGGTGGCCTATCTGCAAGGCCGGGTGGCGGAGAGCCAGCGGGCGGCAGAAATCCGGGCGAAGCTGGACAAGCGGCTGGAAGAGGGCGTGCGGGCAGGAGACGCCGAGGTGGGAGCCTTGCTCAAGACCGAACAGGAAGTTCTAGCCGACGCCGCCGAGGTGGGGCTTGTGGTCTACAACAGCCCCGGCAGCTACGACCGGAAGCTCTTGGACAACGACCGGCGGCAGCTCGAAGCACTGCGGGAGCACTACGACGGCCTGACCATGGACGACAAGAACGCTGCCAACGTGGCGCGGGTATTGATGGACGTGGCCGAAAAGGCGGCGGCGTTGACCCCGACGGCCAAAGCGGCCGACGAGACCGAAGCGGCCCCGCCGATGATCTGCATCGGAGCCGAAGGAACCGGGGACGAGGCGGAGGTCGAGGTGGAATAGGGCCCCCGATGGGGGAAGCGCATGGGGAAGCAGGTGAGTGAGACGGAACGCAGGAAAGTGATCTGGAAGCCGCAGCCGAGGCAGCTGGCATTTATGGCCCGCACCGAGGACGAAGCGCTGTACGGTGGGGCTGCTGGCGGCGGCAAGAGCGACGCACTGGTGATCGAGGCGCTGCGGCAGGTGGATATTCCCCACTACCGGGCGCTGATCCTGCGCAAGACCTTCCCCCAGCTGCGGGAGCTGATCGACAAGACCATGCAGTATTACAAGCCCTGCTTCCCGAAAGCCCGGTACAACGGCTCGAACCACTGCTGGACCTTCCCCAGCGGGGCGAAGATCTATTTCGGCAGCCTGAACCACGAAAAGGACAAGTACAACTACCAAGGCCAGCAGTACGATTTCATCGGATTCGACGAGCTGACCCATTTCACGTGGGCGGAGTACAGCTACCTCATGAGCCGTAACCGACCAAACGGCCCCGGCACGCGGGTCTACACCCGCGCCACGGCCAACCCCGGCGGCGTGGGCCACGGCTGGGTGAAGGCAAGGTTCATCACCCCGGCCCCGCCCGGCACCCGGATGGTGCAGTACGTGAAGGTCAAGACGCCGGAGGGCGGGGAGATCGAGCAGCGGCGCACCCGCATCTTCATCCCCTCCACGGTATTCGACAACAAGGCGCTGCTGGCCAACAACCCCGGCTACCTCGGCAATCTGGCCGCGCTGCCGGAGGCGGAAAAGAAAGCGCTGCTGTACGGAGACTGGAACAGTTTCACGGGGCAGGTGTTCACCGAATGGCGGAACGACCCGGAACACTACGACGACCAGCGGTACACCCACGTGATCCATCCGTTCCGCATCCCGGCCCACTGGCGCATCTGGCGCGGGTACGACTTCGGCTATGCGAAGCCGTTCTCGGTGGGGTGGTACGCGGCGGACGAGGAAGGGCGGCTCTACCGGATCAAGGAACTGTACGGCTGCACCGGGACCCCCAACGAGGGAACGAAGGTGAACCCGGTGGAACAGGCCCGGATGATCCGGGAGGCGGAGGAAAACGACCCGATGCTGCGGGGGCGGGTCATCACCGGCGTGGCAGACCCGGCCATCTTCGACGAGAGCCGGGGCGAAAGCATTGCGGCCATGCAGGAGAAAAGCCCGAACTTTTTGCACTGGATGCCCGGCGACCACACGAGGCTGGCGGGCAAGATGCAATTCCACTACCGGCTGGCCTTCGACGAAGAAGGCAAGCCGATGTTTCAGGTCTTCGACACCTGTAAGCACTTCATCCGCACCATCCCGAATCTGGTCTACGACGAGAGCCGGGTGGAGGACATCGACACGACGCAGGAAGACCACATCTACGACGAGTGCCGGTATGTGCTGATGGAGAACCCCATCAGCCCCCGGCAGCATATGGAAGCTCCGCTGCTGCGGGACGATCCGCTGGAGATGGATTCCCGGCGTGCAAAATTTTACAGAGTTTGAGCCCCGGCAGCGGGCTTGCCCTCTCACCGCTCCGTCCGCCAAAGGCGGCGCGTCGCGGAGCTCCCCCAAAGTGGGAGCTCTGCTTAGAGGAAGCCCCTCAGTCTGCGTTGCAGACAGCTCCCCGATGGGGAGCATTTGGGAGAAGGGAGAACCAATGGAAGACGAAGTGATTCTGGCTGCCGAAGACGTCATCGGCACCGAAGAGGTGGCGAAGGCGGCGCAGCTTTTGCAGCAGTACAAGAGCGGCAAGGCCGCGCTGGACACCCGGATCGTGGACAACGAGCTGTGGTTTCGGATGCGGCACTGGAAGAATTACAAGAACAAGATGATGGAGGACAAGCCAACTCCGGCGAGCGGGTGGCTGTTCAACTCCATTGCCAACAAGCACGCCGACGCCATGGACAACTACCCGGAACCCAACGTGCTGCCCAGAGCGGCGGACGACGAGAAGACGGCGAAGGTCCTCTCGAAGGTGCTGCCGGTGGTGCTGGAACAGGCGGACTACGAACAGGCCTACAGCGACACATGGTGGCGCAAGCTCAAGCAGGGCACCGGCGTGAAGGGCATCTTCTGGGACCCGACGAAGCGCAGAGGCATCGGAGATATCGCCATCAAGAGCATGGACATCCTGATGTTGTACTGGGAGCCGGGGGTGATGGACATTCAGGAATCGCCGAACCTGTTCAGCCTGAGTCTGGAAGACAACGACCAGTTGAAGGCCAAGTGGCCCCAGATGGACGGCCACACCGGGAGCACGCTGGAAGTGGCCAAGTACATCCACGACGAAAACATCTCCACCGCCGACAAGAGCGTGGTGGTGGATTGGTACTACAAAAAGGCCCGCCCGGAGGGGCAACCGCTGCTGCATTACTGCAAGTTCTGCAACGGGGTCGTCCTCTACGCCAGCGAGAACGACCCGCAGTATGCCGACCGGGGGTTCTACGATCACGGCCAGTACCCCTTTGTGTTCGACCCGTTGTTCATGGAAGAAGACAGCCCGGCGGGCTTTGGGTACATCGACGTGATGAAGGACACCCAGACCGCCATCGACGAGATGAATCACGCCATGGACGAGAACATCAAGCTGGCGGCAAAGCCCCGCTTCCTGTTGAGCGACGCGGCGGGGGTGAACGAAGAGGAGCTGGCGGACTGGTCCAAGGACATCGTGCACGTGGCCGGGGGCATCCGGGACGGCATCCTGAGCCCCTTGCAGACGGCGGGCTTGCAGGGCAACTGCATCAGCTACCGGGACGCGCGGGTGAGCGAGCTGAAGGAGATCAGCGGCAACCGGGACGTCTCGCAGGGCGGCACCACCAGCGGCCTGACGGCGGCTTCGGCCATTGCGGCTTTACAGGAGGCGGGTTCGAAGCTCTCCCGCGATATGCTGAAGAGCGCCTACCGGGCCTTCGCGAAAGAATGCTACCTCATCATCGAGCTGATGCGGCAGTTCTACGACGAAGAGCGGGTGTACCGCATCACGGGGCCGACGGGCCAGACGGAGTTCGTGCCATTTTCCGGCCAAGCGCTGCGGCCCCAGCCGGTTGGCATGGTGGGCGGCGTGGAGCTGGGGGCCCACGAGCCGGTGTTCGACATCACGGTGAGCGCGGCGAAGAAGAGCACCTTCAACCGCCTCTCCCAGAACGAGACGGCAAAGGAATGCTACCAGCTGGGGTTCTTCGCCCCGGCCAACGCGGACGCCGCACTGGCGGCGCTGGACATGATGGACTTTGAGGGCATCGAGAAGGTGCGGGAGCGGGTGCAGCAGAACGGCACCCTCTACCAGCAGCTGCAACAGGCCATGGAGCAGGTGCAGAAGATGGCCGGGCTGCTGGATCAGATGACCGGCTCCAACATGAGCGCAGCGGCAGGAGCGGCCGCACAGGCTGCCGGGGCATCCGGCGGAGGCGGCGGCGGGACCAGCGAGGGGCTGAGCGCCACCAACGGCCTTGGGGCACAGGTGGGCAGCGGCGGCAACAGCCTTGCCACACAGGCGGCGAAGCGGGCCATGAACGTGAATAACCCGAATAAATAACCCTCTCACCGCTCCGTCCGCCAAGGGCGGCGCGTCGCGGAGCTCCCACGAAGATGGGAGCTCTGCTTAGAGGAATTTTTACAGGAGGCAATGAATGATTCAGGTAACTTACAACGAGGTCGGCGACGAGATGATCCTGCGGGCGGAAGGGCACGCAGGGTACGCCGAGAAGGGCAAGGACATCGTTTGTGCAGCGGTGTCGGTGCTGATGCAGACGCTGGCGTGCAGCGTCGGGACCTGTATGGGCAACGACGGAAAAGGATTTTCGGTTGTGTGCAAAAAGAGCAATAACAATATCGCGAAGTTTGAGTTGGTGACGGACGGGCTGGTTCTGTTGCAGCGAGAATACCCGGAAAACGTGCGGTATATCAATGCGACCGAGAGAAAGACCAAAGCACTGGAGTTGCAGCTCTTTGCAGATGGCGGTGCTGCTTCTACCGGGGACGCTGCACCGGCTGCGGACAATGCAGCGGAAGGCGGTGCTGACCCGGAGGCGACGGACTCCGCGGCGGAGGGCAGCGGCAGCGAGAACGGCGAAGGCGAAGCGGGCGAGGAGGCCAAGAAGCCCAGCCCGGCGGAGCGGCGGAAGGCGTTCGGGCAGATGATGAGCGGCGAGTACAAGGATCTTGCCGACGAGATGATGCAGAACGCGGTGCAGATCGCGGCGCAGAACCTCGAAGCCAGCCCGGAGATGCGGGGGCTGCTGGAAGCCATCGCAGAGAAGTACGGCACCGACGCCACCGACCTTACGGCCCTGACAGACGCCATCCGCAACGGCGTGGTGAAGGACGATGCGTATTTCGAAAAAATTGCCATGGGAAAGGGCATCTCTGTGAGGACCGCGCGGGAGATGGACAAGCTGGAGACCCAGAACAAGCGCCTGACCGCCCAGCAACAGGCGGCCCAGCAGATGCAGAAAGCCGCAGCCGAGCGGGCCCGGATCGCACAGATTCAGGCCCGGTGGGACGCCGAGGCCGAAGCACTGAAAGCCAAGTACCCGGATTTCGATCGGGAAGAGGTGCTGGCGAACCCGGAGGTGGAGAAGATGATGCGGGCGGGCTGCTCGATGGAAGCGGCCTACCGGGCCGCCTACTTTGACCGCCTGATGGCCCGGCAGACTGCCGCAACGGCCCAGCAGACCGAACAGGGCGTGCTGAACCGGGTTCAGCAGCGGGCCAGCCGCCCGGCTGAGAACGGCACCCGCCCCGGCGGCGCGGTGCAGACCCACCTCGACGTGGAACACATGAGCCGTAAGGACCGGGAGGCACTGGAAAGAAGGGTGCTGCGCGGGGAGATCATTACGTTGTAGCCCTCTCAGCCGCGGGCAGCGGGCTTGCCCTCTCACCGCTCCGTCCGCCTAGCAGCGGAAGCAGGGAGGAGCTGTTGGGGCAGCGGCCGGCAGGATGCAAGCGAAGCGAAGCAGATGCTGGGAGCCGCAACCCGTAGAGCTCCGCTTAGAGGAAAGCCTTTTGCACAAGGCTGTTTAGAGAAACAAAATATTTTCAGGAGGAAAAACATGAAGGACAAGACCATGAAGCTGGATCTGCAGATGTTCGCACAGGCCAGCGCACAGTTGCAGAACACCACGACCGCATCCGGCATGACCGCCGAGATGAAGACCTACTACGAGAAGCGGCTGCTGGATCAGGCGGAACCGGCACTGGTGCACGACCAGTTCGGCGACAAGTACCCCATCCCGGCCAACGGCGGCAAGACCATCGAGTTCCGCAAGTACGACAGTCTGCCCAAGGCGACCACGCCTCTGACCGAGGGCGTGACCCCCGACGGCCAGAACCTGAACGTCTCCACCGTGACGGCAGAGGTGAAGCAGTACGGCGGCTGGACCCCCATCACCGACACGCTGCAGCTGACCGCCATCGACAACAACATCGTTCAGGCCACCAAGATCCTTGCCTCTCAGGCGGGCCGCACCATTGACAGCGTGGTGCGCGACATCCTTGTGGGCGGCACCAATGTCATCTACGCGCCCAAGGTGGCCGACGGCGTAAAGGCCGAGGTGAAGAGCCGCGCCAATCTGGACAAGACGGCCAAGCTGACCAGCGAACTCATCATGAAGGCGGCGACCCAGCTCAAGGCCATGAACGCCGACCCCATTGATGGCAGCTACATCGCCATCATCCATCCTTACATCTCCTATGACCTGCGCAGCGACCCGGCTTGGATCGACGTGCACAAGTACGCCCAGCCGGATGAGATCTACAACGGCGAGATCGGCAAGCTGCACGGCGTGCGGTTCGTGGAGACCAGCGAGGCGAAGATCTGGAAGGACGCCACCTGCCCGGCGGGTCTGGCCGTGTTCGCTACCCTGATCCTCGGCGCCCACGCTTACGGCACCACCGAGATCGAGGGCGGCGGCCTCGAACACATCGTAAAGCAGCTGGGCTACGGCGACGACCCGCTGAACCAGCGTGCATCCGTGGGCTGGAAGGCCACCCAGACGGCAGAGCGTCTGGTGGAGCAGTACATGATCCGCATTGAGAGCGTTTCGACCTATTCGGCCAGTGCATCGGCGAACTAAACGCGCCCTCTCAGCGCGCAGTCCGGCGATGCTTGCAGCTCCCCCAGAGATGGGAGCTCTGCTTAGAGGAACCCCTCAGTCTGCGTTGCAGACAGCTCCCCGATGGGGAGCGTTTTGAGCCCGAACGGGCAGATAGGAGAACAGCAAATGGCAGCAAAGAAAGAAAACAACGATGAAATGGTGAGCATCCGGCTGTTCAGCGACAACGGGCGCTACAAGGGCGACCTGTTCGTGAGCGTGAACGGCGTGAACTACCAGATCAAGCGCGGTGTGACCGTACAGGTGCCGCCGGAGGTGGCGGAAGTGATCCAGCACAGCGAGGAGCAGGACGCCCAGAGCGCCGCGCGGATGGAAGCCATCATCGCACGCGGGGAGTGACCTTGCCCTCTCAGCGCACACAAAATCGAACCCCGGCCCGGCGGCACCGCTGTGCCGGGGAATTTTTTATTGGAGGCCAGATAAATGACGGTAGGAAAAGCAATTGAGCTGGCGGACAAGCTGCGGGCCAACAACGGGTTCGACCGCGAGCTGAAGATCTTATGGCTGCGGCAAGCGGATGCGGGGCTGCGGAAAAGCGTGGTGGAGAAAAGCGACACCGACGCCTTCGACGCAGTGGGCGCGGATGTGCTGTACGACCGGGAAGAGGAGATGCTGCGGCAGGATGCCGAGCTGATGCTGCCCCAGCCTTACGATGACTACTACCCGCACTACCTGAGCGCCCAGATGGACCTTGCCCTCGGCGAGACCGACCGGTATGCCAACGAGATGCAGGTGGCGAACAACTGCCAAGAGGAATTTGCCATCTGGTGCCGCCAGCATTACCTGCCGAAAATGGACACGAAATGGAGGTATTGAAATGGCGCTTCCGAGCGTATACAGCCTTTCGACCGGGCGGAGCAGCCTGACGGCCTTCGGCGGGCTGAATGAGAGCTATGCCTGTGCGGAGGCGGAATTTACCCGGATGCAGAATTTTTCCAGCCGAGGCTATCCGGCGTTACAGACCCGGACGCCCCGGAGGAAGATGGAAGCAGTGGAACACTGCAACGGGATGTACCATCTGAACGGAATGCTCCTGTGCGAGGGGACGACGCTGCGGTACAAGGCCGACCACGAGGAAACGCTTGCCACGACGGCCGCAGAGGAAGAGATCGTGCTGGAAAACGCCGTGAGCGACAGTGAGAAGATCATGGTGGGCATGGGCACGAAGATCATCCTCTTCCCGGACAAAGCAGCTTTTGACACCAAGACCGGCAGCCTGACCCCGCTGGGCGCTGGGTGGGAGAGCACCGGCACCGTGACCCTGACGCCCTGCGATGCGGCGGGCCGGACTTACACCGCCACCGGGCACGCCGCAAAAGAGCCGGACAATCCCACGGACGGGCAGGTCTTCTTGAAAGTCATAAACAGCCAAGTGCCCTACAGCAGCGAAAGCGTGCTGGAAGTGTACAACGAGACATTGGGGAGCTGGTCGGCGGTGGAGCTGAACTACTGCAAGATCGAGGCAACGGGCATCGGAAAGGATTTTGCGGTGTGGGACACGGTGACGATCAGCGGCATCGGGGCCAACGAAGACGGGTACTGGAAGGAGCTGACGGGGGACCGCGTAGTGTATGCACAGGGAGACGACTTCGTGCAGGTAAAGGCGGAACCCGGTGGCGATTATTTCTACGGGACCCTGACCAAGGAGGGAGATCGTCTCCGCTGGCAGAGCATCGACGGAAAGGGCAGCGGCTTGGAGGGCAGCCTCGAACTGTTCCGGGTGGAGCGGCGGGTGCCAGACCTCGACTTCCTGACCGAGTGCGACAACCGGGTATGGGGATGCTCCAGCCGGGAGAACGTGATCTACGGCTGCAAGCTGGGCGACCCGACCAACTGGTTCTCCTACCGGGGAACGGCTGCGGACAGCTACGCTGTGACCGTGGGCAGCGACGGCGAATTCACCGGCGCCGCCACCTGCATGGGCTACGCCTTATTTTTCAAAGAGAACACCCTGCACAAGCTCTACGGCAGCCGCCCGGCGGATTTCCGGCTGGTGAGCGTCCAGTGCCGCGGTGTGGCGAAATACGCAAGCCGCAGCCTGTGTGTGATCGCGGAAGTGCTGTACTACCTGAGCAACGACGGCGTGATGGCGTGGGATGGCAGCTTGCCCGTGAAGATCAGCGGCGTGCTGGACAGCACATGGCTGATGAACGTGCGCGGCGCGGTGGGCGGCGTGCTGGATACCCGGTACTATCTGCACATGCGGCAGCCCAGCACCGGCGAAACGAGGCTGCTGGTGTACGACACCGAACGGCAGCTCTGGCACGAGGAGGACGTGGCCGGGGACAGCGAAGCCGAGGGCTGGGCTATGTGCTCCACGGGGCGGCAGCTCTACCAATGGGACGGCGCAAGCCTCTGGGCCACAGAGCCGAACCGCGAGGCCGACCGGGACACCGACGAGGCCAAAGCGGCGCTGGAAAAGAATGTGGCCTTCGACGCGGTGACCGGCGACATCGGCCTGAACACCCCGGCGGACAAATATGTGAGCCGGGTGACGCTGCGGGTGGATGCGCTGTCCTACAGCGTGGTGAAGCTGCAAGCCAGCTACGACGGCGGGGCGTGGGAGACGCTGGGCGAGGCAGCGGTGCTGAACAAATACACGCGGGTCAACCTGCCCTTTGGGCCAACACGGCACGACACGATGCGCTTGCGGCTGACCGGAACGGGGCAGATCGCGGTGCGGAGCGTCGCCTTTACCATGGCGGACAGCCGGGGCAACCGGGTGGCCGGCGGAGAACCGAGGAACTGATATGGCGGATATTACACGCTTAGGCGAGATCAGCTTGCCGAAGTTGAGCGAAGACATGAACCCGGAGGATGCGCGGGCCATCAACAACTACCTGATGCAGCTCCGGGATCAGATGCTGTACATGATGCAGAATCTGGACGAGACGAATTTTTCCGACACCATGCGGGACAAGCTCACCGCAATGGGGTTGAAGGTGGAGTGAACCTCTCGGCGCGCGGGCAGCGGGCTTGCCCTCTCAGCGCGCAGTCCGCCTGACGGCGGCGCTGCTTGCAGCTCCCCCAGAGATGGGAGCTCTGCTTAGAGGAACCCCTCAGTCTGCGTTGCAGACAGCTCCCCGATGGGGAGCAGTTAAAAATGGAAGGAGACAAGACAAATGGCAAGTGGAAAAGCGTGGGAATATTTCATTCCCGGATGGAGCGCTGTGCGGATAACGCAGGACATCTACAACGCGGGAAAGGACTACATAGACAACCGCAAGGCCAGCAACACCGCAACGACGAACCGGGTGAATGCGGCGCAGAGCAACCTGAACAGCCTGAAGAGCCAGATGCCGGGCGAGTACAAAAGCGAGTACGGCAGCCAGATCGGCAGCACGCAGAGCGAACTGAACGACCTGACGAAAAAGGGCTTTTCCTACGATTACACGAAGGACAACGCCTACCAGCAGTACAAGAACCGCTACACCCGCGGCGCAGAGCTGGCCAGCGAGGACGCCACGGCACAGGCGGCGGGCAAGACCGGCGGCTACGGCAACAGCTGGGCCAGCACCAACGGGCAGACGGCCTATCAGAGCACCATGGCGGGGCTGAGCAACGCGGTGGATGACCTGTACAGCCAAGCCTTCGACGAGTACACCTCGAAGAAGAACGACCTGACCACCCGGCTGGAAGCATTGCAGAAGCAGGAGCAGCTGGCGCAGGATGCCTATAACACGAAGCTGAACAATTACTATAGCCAGCTCAACAACGCACAGGCCGAATACGCCGACGCGGTGGGCGAGAAGCAGCAGAACACGGCCAACAAGACGAAGTTCTGGGGGAACGTGGCACAGGTGGGTGCGATGGCGCTGCCGTGGGTGCTGCGGGCGATGGGCGTGCCGATCTGAGTGGCTTGGAAGGAGTGTGACGATATGCTTTTTGATACGTTGAAGCGGAAGAACAAGGCGGAGCAGGAAGAACAGGAATGGAATGCCAACCGCCCGGCGGACTATGTGAGCCAGAACAAGGAGGCTATGGACGCGCTGACCGGCCAGATCGGCAGCGGGTACGATGGGAGCGAGCTGGCGAAGGCTTACCAGCAGTACCGCGACCAGACCGCCGCCGCGGCAGCGGCGGCCGCCGACAACACGCGGGCCAACGCGGCGGCGCTGAGCAGCGGGTACGGCAACAGCTGGGCGGACAGCTTGGCAGCACAGGGACAGGGCGCGGCCACCGCGAACATGGACGCCGCCCTGACAGCCCTGCGCAGCCGGGCCCTGAGTGAATACAAGAACCGGCAGAGCGGGCTGGTGGAAGCCCTTTCCGGGATGGGAAACACCGAAGCGCTGGATCGCTCGGCATACGGCTCGAACCTTTCGAACTGGTACAACCGGCAGAATTTTTTATCCAACCAGAGCGCACAGGCCCGGAACGAGAACGACAACTACTGGAACAACCTCTGGAACGGCATCAGAACCGTGGGCAATGTGGCCAAGAGCGCCTACGACGGGTACATGGGCTACACGCAGCAGCAGTGGGAAAATGAGTTTGCGCGGGAACAGTGGGAGTACAACAAGAACCGCACCGATCAGAGCGACGCACTGAGCGCCTACCAACAGGCATTCAACCTGTACACGCAGGGCGCGGGCGACGCGGCCAGCGACGTGCTGAACCGGTACGGCCTGAACGCGGATGCCTTTGCGAATTACACTGGGGCACCCATCACGCGGGACGATCAGGCGAGTGTGCTGAGCACCGCGGCTTCTCTGGTGGCAAGCGGAAATCAGGAAGCAGCGGCCAACCTGCTGAAGATGTACGGCATGGACGCCAGCGCAGCGGGCAATTACGGCACGCTGACGAGCCGACTGCTTTCCACCGATGCGGCCAAGACGGCAGCCACCAAGACGGGCAGCAGTTCGGGCTCCGGGAAAAGATCTTCGGGCAGCAGCGACAGCTCCGGCGTGAACAACCACGGTTATACGAACGCCCAACTGTTGCAGATGTCGAATACCTACAGCAGCATGAAGGACAGCGACCCGCAGAAGGGCTATTACAAACAGGTGTTGACTGATGCGGGATATATGGAACCGGAGACGGTGAGCGGAACGGGCAGCTATAAGCCGAGCTATGCGGCAGTGGACGCCGTGAGCGGTGCGCAGAAAGCAAACAACAGAAGCACCGGTGCGGTGGGAAAGAGTGGGCAGACGATCAGCCGGGCACAGGTGGCTGCCAATGCGGCCAAGGGACAGTGGGAAAAGGGCGCGGACATGCAGACGATCTATAACAGTCTGCGGCTGCAAGGGTATTCGGAAGCAGAGATCGAACAGGCATTGAATGCGTTGTAATAACAAAAGCACGAGAAAGGACGCACATTATGGCAGTGACCAAAAGTCAGCTTGCGCAATGGAGTAAGGAATACGAAAAGAATTACCCGGAAAAGAAGAACACGGAAGCAGCCCAGACAGCGGCCAATGGCACGAATACGGTGCGGCCCAAGGCAGAGCATGTCACAAAAGCGCAGCTTGCGCAGTGGAGTGCGGAGTTTGACGCCGGACAGGCAGCAAAGCAAGAGCAGGAGAAGAATGCACTGAGCTCCAAGGCGTTTGACGAATACCGGGCAAACAACAATCTGGGTTTTGCGGACGAGATGGACAGCCGGAGAGACTGGGCTGACGGGCGTGCCCTCTCCGCGCCCCGTCCGGCTGACACCGGCGCGTCGCGCAGCTCCCCCGAAGTGGGAGCTCTGCTTCAGAGAACCCCTCAGTCTACTTCGCAGACAGCTCCCCGATGGGGAGCGGCGGCGATGGATGCGCTCAGCCCGGAAGCGAAGTGGGGCTTGCCGACGCAGAATGTTCTGGAAAAGACCGACAGCGGCGCGGTGGCATACGGGGACAGTCCGGCCCAGAAGCTGAAAGCCAGCTATGCGCCCTACAGCCAGAAGGACGAATTCGACCGGCTGAATGAGTGGTTCGACCAGCCGCGGAATCAGGAACTGGTGGGCAAGCTGCTGGAACAGAAGAGCGGCTTCACGACCTACGCGGAACAGGGTACGAGCCGGAACGCCGCCAGCGCCGGGGACGGGAGCATCGACCCCTTCCGCACGGCGGCGGGGAAAAGCCAGAGCGGCGCGAAGTACACCGACGACGACCTGAGAAAGCAGGGCTACAGTGCGGCGGAAATTGCACAGGCAAGGGATTACCTGACCCGGTACGACGCCATCCCGGAATGGAAGAAACAGGCCCGGCGGGCGGGCAACACCATCGGCGGCATTGCGGACAGCGCGGCGGGCAGCGCGGTGATGACCGGCGAGACGGCGGTACAGAGCGCCAAGAACATTGCGGACACCCAGAAGAACTGGGCCAAAGTGCAGCAGGAGATCAAGGGCGATGAGCGGGCGGAGAGGCTGTTCCAACTGCTGACCGACGTAGACATGGACTACAACCCCGTCTACCCGGAAAGCCGGAACCGCGACCTCGTGCTGATGGGCTACGGCTCGGAAGAGATCCGGGAGATGCGGGACCGGCTGGCGGGGCTGGAAGTGAACGACGGCATCGACCCGGAAACCAGCGTGGGCTACCAGCTGTACAAGCGGGGGCAGGAGCTGACGGGAGCTGCCCAGAGCGGCCTGACCGAGGGGAGCCGGGCGGTGCAGGGAGCTGTGAGCAGCGCGGCGGAGAACCTCGCCGTCAGTTCCATCAACCCGGCGGCGGTGCTGCCGGTGCTGAGCTTACAGGGCGCGGGCGACGCCATGGGCCAGAGCATCGAGAAGGGCGAAAGCGCGGGCAAGACGCTGGCGGGCGGCGCACTGAAGTTCGGCGCGGGCTGGGGCATCAACTCGGTGGGCGCGGCCGACCTTGCCAAGACCATGGGTTCGGACTACGCCAAGGACACGTTGGCCGGGCAGATCGCGGCCAAGATCCAGAGCCTTGTGGGGGATGCACCCTTTGCAAAGGCCCACCCGACAGTGGCGGCAGCGCTCTCCGGCGGCATCGACAATGCCATGCAAGCCTTTGTGGAAAGCTATGCCGACAAGGCCATCGACGCGGCGCTGGGTGACGAGAAAGCGGCGCAGAGCCTGTTTACCACGGATACCCTGATCGCCGCGCTGGAAAGCGGCCTTTCCGGCGGAGCCTCCGGCGCTATGGGCGGTGCTGTAGGCTCCGCTCTGGCGAAGTACAACGACGGCAACGCCAGCCTGTTGGGACAGGCGGAGTATTACGATCAGCTCGACAACTACGAGAAGGCCGTGGCGGCGGAGAAGAAACGGCAGCAGCGGGTGGAAGAGCCGGGAATGGCGAGTGAGCAGCAGACGGCACAAGAGGCTGCGAAAGCCGACAGCGGGCTTGCCCTCTCAGGCGCTTCGCGCCAGCTCCCCCAAAGTGGGAGCCCTTGGCAGGACGGCGGGGCTGTGCGGAATGAGCAAAGCTCGACGGCGCAAAAAAGCGAGGGCTCCGAGGCAGAGGGATTGAAGAGTGACAACCCTGCGGTGCGGCAGTATGCCAAGGTGGTGCAGGAGAATGCACTGACCGGAAAGACCATCAACCTGTTTACGCCGGAGGCTGGGAACGAAGCAAACCGCGCGGCCTTTGAGGAAGCCTATGGGGTACAACTTCCCGGCACAGCAGCAGCGACCCGGCGGGCATTGCGGCAGGTGGCCGAACAGGAAACCGCCGCAAGAAATGCAGCGAACGCGGAACAAAATGCGGCGAACGCTGCAAAGCCGGAAGCGGAGCAGACCGTGGAAAACGCCGGGGAAACGGTGGACAAACCTCTCAGTCACGCTTCTCGTGACAGCTCCCCTAATGAGGGGAGCCCTTGGCAGGACGGTGGGGCTGTGCTGGGTGAGCAGGGCCCGACGATGCAGAAGAGCGATGGCTCCGCGACAGAGGAAAGAGAGTATGCGGACGTAGACCGGAAGGTTGACCCGGCGGGGCTGGACGCGGCGGACGAGGGAAACGGGCAGATGCGGGAGACCTACGGGCTGCGGGAACCCAGCGGCCAGACGGCCCGGCAGAGCGAGGTACAGCGACAGTTGGAACAGTGGGGCGTGGAGAGCGGCAAGACCAAGGCCGCGCAGGACATCAGCCAGAAGCTGCCCGCCAACATGGATGCTGATCGGTATGCCGCCGCGGCTTCAACGATCTACCATCTGGCGCAGATGGACGAGGTGAAGAGCTTCGACGACGCGTTGCGGCTGGCCGGTGTGATGGACAATACTGCCCTGAATGTCAACTATATTCTGGACAGCGGCGAGGGCGGGCGGATCGCGCTGAATACCGCCTACCTCTACGGTGCAGACACCAAGGAACAGGCGGGCGGCTACGGCGGTGGCCTGACCGACCAGAGCACGAGCGGACAGGGGCTGGTCTACTATAAAGGGACGCTGGATCACGACGGCACCGACATGGGCAGCCGGATCATCGAGCTGAACGCCGCCGCCACCGGCACCGACGCTGTGCTGAAGAACGTGCTGCAAAACAATCCGAACGTCCGGGCCTATGTGGAAAGCGAGACGGCCCGTATTTTCTTCGGGGACAGCGTCAGCGACATTTTCGGCACCGTGCTGCACGAGGACTACCACTGGTATAACTCCCTCGACCAAGCGGGCGCAAAGAGCTTGCAGGACCATGCCCTGACCTACCTTGCCCAGATGGACGGCTACGAGAGCGTGGACGAGATGATCCGGGACAAGATGGACGTGTACGCCAGCCAGAAGCTTACCTACGAACAGGCAGCCGAAGAGCTGGTGGCAGATGCGTGGCGGGGGATCTTTGCGACGGAAGCGGACTTCAAGCGCTGGGTGGAATTCCAGCGCGGACAGGCCGAGAAAAATGCGGGCGTGAGGGGTTCCATCCACAAGGTGATGAACCGGGTGAAGAATCTGCTGAGCGACATCATCAGCCGGGCCAAGGAAGTGCTGACCATCGACCCCGGCAACGCCGCCGCCCTGAAGGCAAAGCGGCTGGCCGAGGCCCAGAGACGGACCTTGCGAGACGAATACTTCGCCCACGCCGAAAAGGCCATGGACGCCCTGCGGGCAGCAAAAGAAAACGCCGCAGCTCTCAAGACCGAGAGCGCGGCGGAACAGCAGGGGGTGAGGTTCCAACTTCAGGAGGGCGAAGAGACGCTTGAGAAGCAGCTGAACCAGAACCTTGATAAGCTTGAACAAATGAAGGCCGTTTCCGCAATCAGCGGAACAGAAATCGAGTACGGTGCGAATAACAAAGAAAACGCAGAAAATATCGTGCGCTTCTTTGAATCCATCGGCAGCAAAGTGGAAAGGGCCGGATTTGGCACGGTAGAACTGACCCGGAAAGGCGCAAAGGCGACGGTGCAGCACGGCAATGGCCCAGCAAAGCAAATCGCAGCAGCGGCAATTCCGGAGGTTATCAAATACGGTGAGCAAATCGGGTTCGTGAAAAATTGGAAGGGAAGAGGCTACAATACCTATACCTTCGTCGCTCCTGTTATGGTGGGAGAAACGAAAATCTATGAAGCAGTGATCGTGAACGAGTACACGGTGCCCAATGCTGCAAGCAAGTTCTACGTACATGAAGTGTGTGGTTCGGATGGAAGTTTGCTCACCATTGAAAACGGAAAAATAACAAAAAAAGAAAACAGCCTTACCTCGGTATTCAAGACCGAGCAGGGCGGTGAAGCCCCTAAGCTGTTTTCTGAATCCAGTATAGCACAAGATTCCGCCGAAAGCAAGAGAACCGACGAACCTGTGAAGAAATCGGTGCGGTTCCAGATGAGCGCACCGGTGGAGGTGGACAGCCAGAAGGACCTTGTGGCCGTCCACAACCTGACTGAAGGAAATCTGCGGGAAGCGCTGGAGCTGGGCGGGTTGCCGTCGCCGTCGATTGCGGTGGTCAAGGCACAGGAAGGCCATACCCAATACGGCCCCATCTCGCTGGTGTTCAACTCCGATACCATTGACCCCATGGTGAACCGGGCCAATCGAATCTATGGCTCCGACGCATGGACCCCCACCCGGCCCAATGTGGAATACGAAGTGCACGCGGACAAGGCAGTGAAGCTGAACAGCGAACTTGCACAATTGAGCCGACAAACCGCTGGCGGCGCATTTGCGCGGGGAAATGTGCTCAGCGGAACGCTGGACATGGAAGCGTCCGGGAAGAGCCCGAAGCAACTGGCAGAGAGCCTTTCCCGGAATGATGCGGTCAAGGCGGCCTATCTGGCAGACAAAGGCGAAACCGTGCAGGTGGTGACAAAGCAGGAGGTGCGTTTTACCGAAAGCCAGAAAAAGCGGTATGAGAAAATCATGGAGGCCCTTGGCGGAGAAGCTGTCCTGCGGGACATCGTGGAGTCCGACGTGGTGAACGGAAATCACGATAAATCCAATGCCGTGCTGAATGAAGTGCGGGAAGCAGAAAAAAGCTGGGCTATGGAAGAGTTTGGCTGGAGCGAAGAAAAGGCGCAGACCAAAGCCGACCGGCTGATCGCACCGATGCTGCGGGCCAGACTGGAAAACGCATATGAATATGTGACGACCAAAGATATGGCCGGGAAAACCGTGCAGGATACGGAAGCGATGCAGAAGGAGTTACAGCAGAAAGCCCCGGATGCTGATGTGGAAGAGTGGCTGCTGCCGAAGATGGAGGGTATTCTGGGAAAAAAGGGAATCCGAAATGAGAAGGACCCCTATACCAGAACCGGAAACCGGAGAAGCTTTGCCCAACTGCACAACCCCTACACGTTGCAGAATCTGGTGGAGGCCATGAACCAGCAAAATGCACGCGGAGAAGGCGCATGGGGCCTTTCGGCAAACACTCTGATGAGCACGGCCACGGCAGAATATCAGAATCTGGACGAAGTGCGGGCAGACAAAGGCCGCTTGCAGCAGATGCCGGCGGAGGAGTACAAGGCACTGCTGGAACAGGCCGACGGCCAGATCGAAGAAGTCATCAACCGCATCCGACAGGAGACCGCTGCACATTCGGACAGCGGCTATGGGGAGCGGGAAATCCTCGGCGACATCCTGTTGCGGGCCGCACAGGGAAAGCAGACCATGGCAGCGGTCAGCAAGGCATTTTCTAAGGAAGGCTATACCATCAGCCGGGAGACGGCAAAGCAGATCGTGGCGCTGTACAAGACCATCGCAGACATCCCCACCGGGTACTTTGAGGCGAAACCCCAGCGAGCTGTAGAGTTCGACGAGGTGCGGGCGGCTATTGTGCCGGACAATGCTTCGGCGGCGCTGCTGGACAGCCTGAAGGAAAAGGGTGTGACCGTCTACGAGTACAAAGCCGGGGATGATGCGCAGCGCACGAAGGTGCTGAACCAAGTGCCGAACGTCCGCTTCCAGATGGCCGAACAGGCCGACCGGGATGCGAAGCGGAACCGCCAGCGGCAAGCCAGCCGGACCATTGCGGACAACAGCGCGGCCATCAAGACGCTGACCGAGATGATGGGCCTGACCCGCGGGGTGCGGGTGAGCGACGACAGCATTCTGGGCGTGGCAGAACGGCTGGTGAAGGCCAGCGGCGCGAAGGGCAAGGCCGACACCGAGCGTGTGGCCCGCGAGATGCGCACCCTGATCGAGTACATGAAGACCGAAGGGGCCGACATGAACAAGGCGCAGGGGCTGGCCGAGACCATTGCCGGGGAGATCCTCGACGAGGCGACTTATCGGAATACGGAGCTGTGGCAGCAATACCCGGAATACCACGAGCTGAGCTACACCGTGGACAAGAACGGCAAAGCCAAGGCGGAGCTTGTGCGCCAGTACGGAAGCTGGAGCGAAGCGGTGGCCGAGGCCCGGAAGCACGGCGTGAAGCTGCGGCAGGAGGAAGGACACCGGGACGGAAACCCGGCGGAAGAATACGAAGCCATTGTGAACGATACCCGGAGCATGGGCGGCACAAAGCAGGGCGCAGCGGAATTGTTCCGGGGAGCCGCCAAGGCGGCGGGCGTGGACGGCGCGGCCAGCATGGAGAGCGCCGAGTGGCTGGATGTGCTGATGAACGTGCACGACACCATCAAGCCCAAGATGATGAGCCGGTTCGCGGATGTGGCTGAGTACGAAGATGCCAAGGTGGAGCTGGCGGGCCGGATGATCGGCGACCTGCTGCATGTGAACGAGATGAACGATGCACAGGCCATCTTCGATTCCTTCCAGCAGTGGCAGCGCCGGGCCGCTGCGGCAGCAGCCGGAGACGAAACCAGTGCGGCCAAAGCTATGAAAGACCTGCGGGCTGTGCAGAAGGAGCAGACGAGAGAATTCAACCGACGTTTGGCGGAGAACCAGAAAGCCGGGAACCAGAGCGAAGCAGTGCGGCAGATGCAGGAGCAGCAGCGCCGGAATGCCAAAGCAGAAGCGATGCTGAACGCCAATCTGGATGCACTGGGCGTGGACATCACCAACTCCGGCGACATGGCCGAGAAGCTGGATGTGCTGAAGGAAGCCTACGAACGGGAATGGAGAGCCGAGAAAAAGCGCCTGAAGGAAGAGCGACAGCAGATGTTGGACGAGATCACGCTGGAAAACAAAACTCTGAAAGCGGAGAACCGGGACCTCGCCCGACAGGTGGCCAACGAGCAGCGCCGGGCTGACCGGGCGGAGTACAGCCAGATCGTGCAGGAGCGCGAGATCATGGAGTGGGAAGCCGAAAACCAGAAGAAAGCCGAAGCGTGGCAGCAGAAACAGGCCCAGAAAAATGCCATTGCGGTGGAAGTGGCCCGCCAGCAGCGGGACGAGGACATTGCCGTGGCAAAAGCACTGGCCGAAAAGCGGGTGCAGCGGGCGCGGGACGGACGGAAGGCTGATGAGCTGAAGCGGAGCATCCGGAACAACGCCGCCCAATTGAACCAGATGATCCTGCGGCCTTCGAAGGGCAAGTATGTGCAGCCGCGGCTCATCCAACAGGCGGCAGAGGTGGCGAAGCTGGCGGATATGGCCGTTCTGAACGATGCGGCGGTGCGGAAGCTGACGGCGCTGGCCAACACCATCAGCCAGACGCAGGGCACGGCCAGCGACCCCAGCAGCCTTGCCTATGATTGGGAGCAGACCGGTGTGCCGAAGCTCATCCAAGCCTTACAGGCCGACATGATGAACGCGAAACAGGCGCGGCTTGACCGGCTGCACCAGCAGTTGACCGAGGCCGAGGCGCTGGGCGACGGCGAAAAGGCCGAGAGGCTGCGGGACCGCTTGAAGGCCCGTATCAGGGAGACGGAGAACCGCACCTATCTGCCTATGACGGTGGAGCAGCTGCGGATGCTGAAAGCCATCACGGCGGGGACGCTGCACGTGATCCGCACCGAAAACAAGACCCTGAGCCTTGCCAAGGCCGAGGAAGTGGACGCCTTTGCCCAGAAGGCCGGGCTGGAAGTGCTGGCCGCCAAGGGAAACGAGACCGGCAGAATCCGGGATGCACTGACCAAATACAATCTCGACATGCTGGGCGCGAAGCGAGTCTTCCGGATGCTGGGCGGGTACACCAAAAACGGCCAGATGGAAAAGCTGGCCGACATGCTGAACCAAGGCCAGCTCCGGCAGACCCAGATCACGGTGGAAGGCACCAAGCTCTTCGACAACGTGACAGGCAAGGCCAACCTCAAGCAGATGGAGCGGTTCGCTGGCCCCGGCGCGGAGCTGGTGGACATCGGGCTGACGGACGCAAAAGGCAAGGCCGTGCCGCTGACCCATGGGCAGCTGTGCAGCCTGTACATGCACTTGCAGAACACGGACAGCCGGGAGCACCTGCTCAACGGCGGCCTGACTCTGCCGGACACAACGCTCTACAACGAGGGTGACATCGAGCGGGCCTACCAGAAGGGGCAGACCGTGAAGATCGGAATGCTGACGGGGGCCGACGGAATGCCCATGGCCGACACCATCCTGAACACCGTGGAGAATGCCCTGACCGACTACGACCGGAAGTGGATCGAGGACATGAAGGGCTTCTTCGGGGACTACACCACGAACCTCATCAACGAGACCAGCATGAAGCTGGTGGGATTCCAGCGGGCGACGGTGAAGAACTACTACCCCATCGCGGTGGACAAGACCCAGCTGGCCAGCGAGATCGAGGGCCTGAAGCTGGACGCCACCATCGAAGGACGCGGAATGCTGAAGGAGCGCGTGAAGAGCGGCTTGCCCATCCTGCTGGAAGAGTGCAGCAGCGTGGTGCAGCGTTCCCTTCGGGACACAGCGGCCTACGCGGGCCTTGCAGCCCCCATCCGGGACGCAAACCGCATCCTGAACGCGAATGTGGAGACAGAGGACGGCATCCAAAAGCTGAAGAGTGGCGTGCTGAAGGAACACTGGGGACGGGACGCGGTGAACTACGTGGATTACCTGCTGACCGACTTGCAGACGAAGCAGCGCAAGCGCTCGGACGGCATCGGCCGGGTGATGGGAAAGCTGCGGGGTAACTACGCCGGGGCTATTCTGACCTTAAACCCCGGCGTCGCCATCGCACAGGCGGCGTCCCTACCCACGGCGGGGGCCGTGCTGGGCAGCGATACCATGGCGGCAGTGCTGCCCTTCGTGAAAAACCTCTCCGGCAAGCAGCGGCGGGCACTGGAAGCGGAGATCAGCGAACACGGCGACGCGCTGCTGCAATACCGACTGCGGGGCAGCCAGCGCGGAGAGCTGGCGTCCATCGGCGTTTCGGGGAGCTTTGCCGAAAAGGCCATGGACAAACTGCCCAAGGGCCTGACCGGCTGGATCAACTCGATGGACGAGATCACGGTGGCGGCACTGTGGGAGGGTGCGAAACATTATGTGGAACACCACGCCGGGGAGTTTGCCGACGGTGCGGCCACCAAGGGCAGTGACGCCTACTGGAAAGCTGTGAACCAGATGTACCAGAAGGTCATTGAGGAGACCCAGCCCAACTATACCGTGATGCAGCGGGCGGGCATCCAGCGCAGCGACAACGAGATCACCAAGACGCTGACCATGTTCACGACCCAGCGGTTCCAGAACTACGGCATCCTCGCCGATGCGGTGATGGACTACAAGGCCCAGAGAGCACGGTACAATGCAGAGAAGAGCGCCGAGAACGAGGCCGAAAAGCAGCGGGCCGGGAAGAGCTTGCGCCGGGCTGCTGTAAGCCAAGCGATACAGACGGCGGTATTCGCCCTGATGAAGATCGGCGCGGACTTCCTGCTGCATCGGTGGGATCGCGAGCAGGATGAAAACGGCGACGTGACCGCCGAAAGTCTGCGGAACCGGTTTGCGGGGCTGTTCACCGAGAGCGCGGCGGGCAACTTCCTGTTTGGTTCGGAAATCTACAGCATGGTGGGCAACGCAGTGAACGGCACGGACTACGATGTGGTGAGCGCGACCAACATCAGCGCCGTCAACGACCTGTTTGCCGCTACCACGAAGCTGTACACCCTGATCCGGAAGGACACCACCGGCATGGACGAAGAGGAACTGGAAGCCTACCACCGGAAGCTCCGGAAGGCCGGGGTCGATGTGATGGAATATGGGCTGGACATCGCGGGCATCCCGGCGGCAAACGGGCGGAAGATGGTGGAAGCCTTCGCGGCCTACGCGGACGACGTGCAGGGCCTTGCAAACGGCGAAGTGTTCAGCCTGAACGGGACCCCGGCCAGCGCGACCGGGCAGTACGACCGGCTCTTCAACGCCATTGAGCGGGGTGACGCAGAGGAAGCTGCGGCCGCTCTTGGCAAGCTCGAACAGATGGGCAAGAGCGACAAGGTGAAGGCGGAACTCAAGAAACGCCTGAAGAACTACGACCCGGACATCGAGACAGCGGCCAAGGCCCGGAACGCGGGCAATGACAGGACCCGGCAGAAGGCGACCAAGGACTGCATCCGGGAACTGTATGCGGGCCTCGGCATCCGGGAGGGCGTCAAAGAGGATGCAGCCAAGCGGGAGGCCATCATCGACCTTGTGACCGGGGCCGTGAACCAGAAGGCCGATGAGCTGCTGGCCGGAGACAAAGACCGGAATGTTTACGATGACCTGACCGATGCACTGGAAGTGGGCCGCGCCAAGGATGTGCAGACAGAGGTCAACCGACTGCTGACTGCGGGCAAGGACAAGGATGCCATCAAGAGCAATATCACCGGCGTTGTCAAGAGCGAGTATCTGGCCGGGAATGACCACGACCGGGAGAAGCTGGCGGAGATGCTGCTGCGGCTGAAAGCCGGAGGTGAACCTCTGTACGAAGAGAAAAACTTCGAGAGCTGGATCAAACAGGACGAGAAGAAGCAGGAAGCCGCGGCGGGAGCCGTGGATGAGTGGGCGGAGGTGAGATAAAATAACGAAGACGCTTCGGCCAAATTGGCCGGGGCGTTTTTTGTTTGCCCGGCGGAAAAAGTAGCAAGTAGTCTGGCCCGGCGGGAGATGATACACTGGGGCAGAAGGGAGGAAGAGCATGAGCGAGTTGAACATCAAGGTCCGGAAATCACAGGACAACGGAAGCACGTTCCGGGCAACGCCGGACACCCTGTACATGGGCGGCGTAGGCTCGGCCAAGGTGGACACCCTGCACTTCGAGGTGCCGGAAGAGTGGGCGGGCTGTGCCATCACGCTGCACGTGCAGCGGCTGAGCGGCGCTCTGCCGGACCCGCAGATGCTGGACGAAAACAACTGCGTTGTGGTAGACCGGCGCTGGACACAGGAAAAGCAGGGCAGTTGGATGCTGCTGGCCGTGGACGAGAACGGCTACATCGCCATGACGAAGCCCGGCCAATACACCTGCTATGAGACCATCGACACCAACAGCACCACCGAGACCATCACGCCAAGCGTATACGAGCAGTTTGTGGCGCTGGTGAAAAAATGGGGACAGGCAGCGGTGGACGCTGCAAGGGCGGCAAAGGAATCGGAAGAACGTGCCGCTGACAGCGCCTCCGCCTCTGCCGGTTCCGCAGCCGCAGCCGCCCGGAGCGAGAGTGCTGCGGCGGGAAGTGCCACGGAAGCGGCCGGGAGTGCGTCCGAAGCGGCGGGCAGCGCTGGTTCCGCTAAGCAAGACGCCGACCGGGCAACGGAAGCTGCCAATAATGCAGCCAACGCGGCCACGGACGCGCTGAAGAAAGCCAAGGATGCCGGAGACTTCAAGGGCGATAAAGGTGACACCGGCCCGCAGGGCCCTTCCGGGACCATCATCCGGGCCTACGATATCACACTGCCTGTCGCTGGCTGGGCTGAAACTTCGGACGCTGAGACAAAGGCCGCAGGGTGGAGCTATCAGTGCGACGCCACCGTAAGCGGCTGCACAGCGGAGCTGGAGCCCAGCGCCACCATCAGCGTTTCCAGCGTGCCGGACGCCCAAAAGGCAGGGCTCGGAACCATCTGCAGAACCGGCGCTGGGTATTGCCGCTTTTATGCGGCCACGGTTCCTTCGGCAGACATCCATCTCCGGCTTCTGCTGATGGAGCGGGTCCCGACCTAAAGGAGGCATGTTCTATGGCAATCGGAGCAGTCAACACACTCAGCAGCAAATGGGTGCCGCCTGTTGGCGCGATTATCACGACCAGCAGCTCCGTCAGCCCGGCGGCTGACTATGCCGGAACCAGTTGGGTGCAGATCAAGGACCGTTTTCTCATGGGCGCGGGCGGCAGCTACACGCTCGGCAGCACAGGCGGATCTGCGAGCCACACCTTGAGTGTGGCCGAGATGCCCGCCCACAACCACAGCGGCAGCATCACAGCGACCGGAGATCACACGCACACCGTATCCAGCCTTGGGGGTACAAGTCAAGGTGTCTATTATGCAGGTTCATCAAAAGGTTGGATGGAGACCGCAACAAAAACAACAAGCAGTGCCGGAGCGCATACCCACTCGGTTACGATCGGGAGCAGCGGAAACGGCCAAGCATTCAGCATTCTGAACCCGTATGTTGGCAAATACGTTTGGAGGAGGGTCAGCTGATGGCAATCGGAATGGTAAAAGGTCTGAACGTGGCTGCCGATGCCCCTCCCGTTGGCTTTGTCTGGAAGAGCGCGAGCCCCATCAGCCCGGCTGCAATCTTTGCCGGAACTACATGGTCCCAGCTCAAGGACCGGGCGATCATCGCCGCGGGCGGGGGCTATGCAAACGGGTCTACCGGCGGTCGGGCAAGCGTCACACTTACAACCAAAGAAATGCCCTCGCACAATCACAGCGGCAGTACCTCTTCCGCCGGTGCTCATACACATACCGCCAAAGTCTGTATAGCGAGTAGCACTGATGGTACCATGGCATTTGGCCATATTTATATCGGCAATGCCACGCACACGACATCCAGCGCCGGTGCACACAGCCATAGCGTGAGCATTGGAAATACCGGAAACGGGAAAGCATTCAGCATTTTGAATCCTTACATTGTACGTTATATGTGGGAACGGATCGGATAGGAGGAAGCTTAAATGACCGGAGCAGTTACCGGAATCGCAGATCCCGGCTGGGTCCCGCCTGTTGATTTTGTGATGGAAATGGCGGATTCCACAAGCCCTGCCGCCATCTATGCACATACGATCTGGACTCAGCTGAAAGACTGTATTGTTTTCGCCGCCGGAGATACTTTTGCCGCGGGAAGTAGCGGCGGGCGTGCCAAAGTTACCTTAACCACAAACGAGCTGCCTACGCATAACCACAGCGGAAGTACCAGCCAGAGTGGAGCGCATACCCATACGATTGCAAGTTCTAACAGCAGCGGGTACGATTTCAACAGCGGCACCACTTATAAGGCGGGTAGTACCACCGTGACTACGTCCAGCGCTGGAAGCCATGGGCACACCCTGACCATTGGCAGCACCGGCAGTGGGCAAGCGTTTAGCATTTTGAACCCGTATCAGGCGGTGAACATCTGGCAGCGCGTAGGCTGAGAAAGGAACATCTATGAAAATCATTGACGAAACCGGTGTGGAGTTGACCGAAGCACCCGATCTGAGCCTTGGGCGGCTCATCGACGACGTGGAGATCGTCCCGCACGAGGCCATTGCCGGGGTCAAGCAGGTCAGCCATTTTGTCCCCATTGAACATCTCGCCAATGGCAGCACCATTGTGGAGGAAGTGATCGATGTGCCCGGTGTGGACCCGCAGCCCGCTTGGGAAGAGACGGTCCCCATCCAGCGGTATATCCGCTACACCGAAGACGAGCTGGCAGAGCGGAGAGCCAAGGAAGAGCACGAGGCCAAAATGGCGCAGATGCCCGAAGCACTGGCCGCCATGAAAAACGAAAACGAAATGCTGAAGCAGTGCTTGCTGGAAATGAGCGAGACTGTCTATGCGTAAAATCACACAAAAAATCGAAAGGATGGTATTTATGATGGCTATGTTATGGGCACAGGAAATTATGTCCGCTGAGACTACGGAGGATGCAAAGGCTCTGTATGAGCGCTGCCCTCGTCTGCTGAAGGAGAAGGTCAAGGCAATTCTTATCAAGAGCGGCTTTGAGGAAATCACGCAGTAAGGAGGACGATATGGCTGAAATCATGGACGTCTCCCGCTGGCAGGGCCGCATCGACTGGGACGCGGTGAAGCGCAGCGGAAAAATCGACGGTGTGATGCTGCGGGTGTTGGGCAGCAGGGGCGGCAAGCCCTACGTTGACCCGGCCTTCGAGCGCAACTATGCCGCGTGCACGGCGCGGGGCATCCCGGTGGGCGGCTACTACTACACCTGTGCCGTCACGCCCCGGCAAACGGCCGCAGAGCTGGCCGCCCTGCGTGCTGCACTGGCGGGCAAGAACTTCCAGATGCCCATTGCCATCGACGTGGAGGGCACAAACCTGCGAGCCCTGACCCCGGCCAAGCTGTCCGCCCGCGTGGCCGAAGCCGCCGCCCAGCTCGAAGCGTGGGGGCTGTATGCAATGGTGTACACCTACACCAATTTCGCGGACACCGCCCTCGACATGGCAGCCCTCGCTGCTTACGATCTGTGGATCGCGGACTACCGCGGCACGCGCCCCACTCGCAAGCACGGCATGTGGCAGTACACCAGCAAAGGCCGGGTGGCGGGCATCGACGGCCCCGTGGATCTGAGCCATGCCTACAAGGATTACCCGGCCATCATCCAGCGGGCCGGATTGACAAAAGTGAAGGGAGTATAACAATGAACAGCAGAGAATTGTGTACATATGTCGGTGTCATCGGCGGGGCCATTGCGGGCCTGTTCGGCGGCTGGGATACGGCGCTTCAGACGTTGGTGATTTTCATGGCCGTAGACTACATCACCGGCCTGATCGTGGCGGGAGTCTTCCACACCAGCCCCAAGACCAAGACCGGCACCCTCGAATCCCGCGCCGGTTGGAAGGGCCTGTGCCGCAAGGGCGTGAGCTTGCTGGTGGTGCTGGTGGCGTGCCGACTGGACGCCATCATCGGAAGCAGCTTCATCCGGGACACCACCGTGATCGCCTTTGTGTGCAACGAGACCATTTCCATCATCGAGAACGCCGGACTCATGGGAGTGCCCATCCCGGCGGCGCTGACCAAGGCAGTGGATGTGCTGCGGCAGAGGGCGGAAGAAGAGCAGAAAAGAAACGGAACATGAGGCCACGCACGGCCTTCCCCTTTGCTTTTGGGGTAGGGGAAGAATAAAAAGTAGATATGGATAAAACGACACTCCCGAAGGAAAGAAAAAGCCATCGGGAGTGTCGCTTTATTGGGGGGGCTTATTGGGGAGTTTACGAGGCGTTGACGCGGGATTCTACGTCATTTTTGCGGAAAAACAAAACAAAAAAGCGGTGGGACGAAATGAAAAACAAACGCCCCACCGCTTTATTTTGGAGCAGGATACGGGACTCGAACCCGCCGCCTACTGCTTGGGAAGCAGTCGCTCTACCGGATGAGCTAACCCTGCAAGTGCGCTATTAGTGTAGCAAAGGCGGGCGGATTTGTCAACTGTTTTTTGTGGAAGGTTTTGTCGGCGGGCAAAAAAACTTGCATTTTGCGCCGCTTGCTTTATAATGATAGTATCTGTATTGTTGGAAAGGACGCAACATGATCTTTGTGCCATTGCTGCACTACTTCAAGTGCAAAAATCTTTACAGCGGCAACGAGGCCGGGATGCGCTATCTGCTCACGCCGACGAAGCGCACCGTGCCGGACCCGGAAGGCGGGGAGGGGGCCGAAAAAGAAGAGGCCATCCTTGCAGTGGACATCTGGCCTGATCCGTGGGCGCTGGACAAGACCGATCCTGCCCTGCGCCGCCACGAGGAGTTCCCACTGAGCGACGAGGGCCGCGCAGCCGCCGCTCAGTGCTTGGAGGAAGCCTACAACGCCGAGCCGGACCGTTGGAAAAACCTCCCCTCCATCCTCGATTGTGAGCCGTGGGCCCCGCCCGCAGAGCCGGAGGAGGGCAAAGCCGAATGATCTACCGCTTAAAAGAGCAGAAGGGCGATGCCATCGCCGTGCCGCAGCTCGTGTTCGCGAAGCTGGGCATCGCGGAGGAATACAATGTGCGGGTGGCGCTGTATGTGCTGGCCACCGGCGTCACCGACCCGGAGAAGATCTGCGCGGACCTCAAACTGCGCAGCAAGATGACCGCCGAGAGCGCGCTGGCCTTCTGGGCCGGTGCCGGGCTGCTGGAGCGCTATGAGGAGAATGCAGCCCCCGGCGAAGAGCCCAGCGCCCCGGCCCCAATGACGTGGGCCGAGATCGCGGCGGCATCCCGCACCGACCCGATGATCTCCAGCCTCATCGACTGCGCACAGGCGGGGTTTGCCCGCCCGCTGACCCACAGCGAGATGGAAAAGCTGGTCAACCTGTACATCATCGACGGGTTTGCGCCGGAGACGGTCATGCTCTGCGTGGCCTATGTCGCCAGCAAGGGCAAGCGGACCATGGGCGCGGTCAGCCACGAGCTGAAAGTCTGGCGCGCCGAGGGCGTGGAGACCGGCGAACAGGCGGACACGCATCTGCAGCTGCTGGCCCTTCGTGCCCAGCGCGAACAGTATGTCAGCGGGCTGCTGGGCATTGCAGAAAGCGAGCTGACCCTCGGCGGGCGGAAAGCCATTGCCCGCTGGTACGAGGTGTACGGCTACGACGACGCCATGGTGCAGGAGGCGGCTGTGCAAGCGGGCCCCAAGCGCGATTTGTGGTACTGGAACAGCATCCTCAAAACGTGGAACGCCAAAGGTCTGCGCACCGTCCACGATGTGCGCGGGCCGGTGGCCGGGGCGGGGGCCAGTCGGAACATCCGGGTGGACCGCGAAACACCCAGTGGGAACGATTTCCTCAAAAACGCCGTCCGCCGCCGTTCGCTGCGAAAAAAATCGGACGAGACATCGCAATAAGGAGAAGCTATGCGTACCAAACGTGAACTGTATCAGGAGGCAATGCGCACCGTGGCGCTGCGGCGGCAGGCCGCCCGCGCCAACGCCGAGGATGCCCGCGCCGAGGCGGAAGCGGCCATCCCGGCCCTCCGCCATGCCGAAGAAGAGGTGCGGGTGCGGGGCGTGCGGTGTGCGCTGGCCGGAGCCTCCGGCGGGGACCGCACCGCTGCGGCCGCTGCGCTGACCAAGGCCAAACAGGAGCTTGCCGCGCTCTTGGCGTCCAGCGGCCGCCCAGCCGATGCGCTGGAGCCGCATTTCACCTGCAAAAAGTGTCAGGATACCGGTTCATTTGAGGGGCACACCTGCGAGTGCATCCACAAACTGATGCAGAAACTCCGCCGCGAGGAGATCGAGAAGCTGTCCAGCCTGTCCGTTTCCAGCTTCGACACGATGGAGCTGCGCTACTACCCCAACACAATGGACGAGAAGCTGGGGGAGCCGGTCCGGACGTACATGGGGGGACTTCTGGAAGAACTGCGTGCCTACGCAGAAGAATTCGACCGCAGCAGCGAAAGTCTGATGCTGTTCGGCAATGCGGGCCTTGGCAAGACCCATGCGGCCCTTGCCATTGCGGGCATCGTGCTGGCGAAGGACATGGACGTGATCTATGTTTCCAGCCCCGATTTTTTTGCCAAACTGGAAGCGCTGCACTTCGGCTCGGACCCCTCCGGGGAGGAGGAGACCCTGCTGCAAACGGCAGCCGGGGCAGACCTGCTCATCCTCGATGATCTGGGCACGGAATTCAACTCCAGTTTCTTCCTCAGCACCCTGTACAGTCTGCTGAACAACCGCCTCGGTGCGCATCTGCCCACCATCGTCACGACGAACATCACGGACGGGGCGCTGCTGGAGAAACTCTACACCGAAAAAATTTCCAGCCGCCTTTCCTCCTTTGTGCCCTGCCTGTTCGTGGGCAAGGATATCCGCGGCCAAAAGGCACGGGAAGAGTCATAAAACGCGGCAAACGCTGCGATACGATAGAATAAAGTGAGGAACCTTACATGAACCAACAAAGAACCCCGGCCAAACGGATGTCGTACCGGGAGTGGAAGATCCGCAAATGTCTGCGGCTGGCGCGGAACTGGGTGCTGTTTCTGGCCGCGTGCGGCGGGGCTGTGGCGCTGATGTCCACCGGCATCCTGTGGCTGCTGCCGAAAGCCCACGCCCTTATCGCGGGGCCGGTGCCCTTTGCGGCGCGGGCTTACAGCGCCGACGGATATGTGTGCGACACGGACGATGCCCGCTTGGTGGTGGTGAACGCCAACCTCCCGCTGGAAAGCGAACCGGCCCCGGAGCTGGCCGTGGCGGACGACGCCACCGGTGAACAATTGGAAACGGAGGCCGCTGCGGCTTACCGCAGCATGGCCGAGGCCGCACAGGCCGCCGGTGTGGAGCTGAACCTTGTCACGGGCTGGCAGGATGCCGACACCCGCACCGCCGCGTATGAAGCCCTGCTGACGGCCTATCAGGCCGAGAACAGCCGCCTTACCGGCGAGACGGCAGCGGCGCACACTGCGTCGCTGCAGCCCACGGCAAGCACCAGCGAGCAGGGAACCGGCTACTGCGCCGATATCCTCTCGCCGGACTGCACGGAGCGCTCGGAGGCTTTTGCCGAGACCCGCGCCTACGAGTGGCTGACCGCGTATGCCGCGGACTATGGCTTCATCCTCCGCTGGCCGGAGGAGCGCCAGAGTGCCACCGGCATGGTCTATGCACCGTGGCACTGGCGGTATGTGGGGGTCGAGAACGCCCGCGCCATCCGCGAAAGCGGCCTTTCCTTGGAAGAATTCCTCGCGCTGGAACGCGCAAAACAATAAATTTGCAAAAAATCGAAGGAGAAACCATTGAAACGAACCGAGATCGCGCCCGGCGTCCATCTGCTGTGGGACCCGGCGCCTAAATTCAACCGCTGCCGCATCAGCATCCACTTCGCCTTCCCGGCCAAGCGGGAGACGGCTACCGCCCACGCGCTGCTGCCCTTGGTGATGGAGCGCGGCTATGCGGACTGCCCCGACATGACCCAGATGACCAAAACGCTGGCCCGCCTCTATGGGGCGGATCTGACCGTGGACGCCCGGCCCTTCGGCGCGAACCATAACCTCTGTGTCAGCGCCACCGGCATCAAGGACCGCTTTGCGCTGGAAGGGGAACCGCTGACCCGCGAATACGCTGGACTGGCGCTGGGCACGGCCTTCCACCCCGCCTTTGTGGGCGGCGTTTTCGACCCGGAGGCGGTCGGCATCGAAAAGCAGATGCTCCGCAAAGCGCTGGAAGACGAAGTAAATGAAAAGCGCATCTACTGCCAGCGTCAGGCTAACCGGGAATTCTTCGGCGACAGCCCCGCCGGCATTCGGCAGGAGGGCTATCTGGAAGAGGTGGACGCCCTGACGCCGGAGGCCCTGACCGCTGCCTACCGGGAGATGCTGGAAACGGCGCAGATCGAGCTGCTGATCCTTGGCTGCGAAGAAGCGGAGACGGAGCAGGTCAAAGACGCATTGCTCCGGGAGCTTTCGGCGGTGGAACGCCGCCCGGCCCCCCTGTGCGGGAACATGGCAATGCCCCGGCGGGAACCAGCCCGGAAGGTGGAGTGCTTCGACACCGTACAGGCCAAGCTCTGTATGCTGTTCACCCTCGGTGAGCCGATGCGCCCCGACCAGATAGCAGCGGTCCGGCTTGCTATGGCCTTGTACGGCGGCAGCGTGACCAGCCGCCTCTTCCTCAACGTCCGGGAGCGGGATCACCTGTGCTACTACTGCGCGTCCAGCTTCCAGAGCTTCACGGGGAGCATGGCTGTCAACAGCGGCGTGGAGCACGCCGACGCGGCCCGCGCGGAAGCGGCCATCCTGAAGGAGCTGGACGACCTGCGCAACGGGCCCATCACCGACGAGGAACTGGAAGACTGCCGCCTGTCCCTGCTCAGCGGGATGGCGGGCATTGAGGACAGCCTTGGCGGCATCGAGACGTGGTATTATATGGAAGTGCTGCGGGGCAGCGGGCTGCAAACGCCCGACGAAGCCCGCGCCGCCCTGCGCGCCGTGACCAAAGAGGATGTTCGCGCCATTCTGCGGCAGCTGAGCCTGTCGGTCAGTTATCTGTTGACGAGAGAGGAGGGGACTGCCGATGTCTGAACTGCGCAGCCAAGCGCTTGCCGATGCCGCCGCGGATCAGTGGAAGATCCTGCCCTCCGGCCTGACCGTCCTTGTGCGGCCCATGCCGGGGTATTCCGGCACCCATGTCATCTATGCCACCCGCTTCGGCTCCATTGACCGGGACTTCCGGCTCAATGGGCGGGAGGTGCATCTGCCCGCAGGTGTGGCGCATTTTCTGGAACACAAGATGTTCGAGGATCAGGACGGCGACGCCTTTGCAAAGTTCGCGAAGACGGGGGCCAACGCCAACGCCTTTACCAGCTTTGACCGCACCTGTTACCTCTTCACCGCCACGCAGCAGCTGGACGAAAGCCTCGATGTGCTGCTGGGGATGGTGGGGCACCCCTACTTCACCGAGCAGACCATCGCCAAGGAGCAGGGCATCATCGGGCAGGAGATCAAGATGTACGACGACAGCGCCGACTGGCGGCTGATCACCGGCCTGTGTGAGTGCCTGTACCACAGCCACCCCATCCGCAGCGACATCGCGGGCACCTGCGAGAGCATTGCTGAGATCACCCCGAAGATGCTCTATGACTGCTGCGAGGCGTTCTATGCACCGGGAAATATGGTGCTGGCCGCAGCGGGCAATATCACCATGGAGCAGATCTTGGCCGCGTGCGAACGCCATGGCCTGATGGAACTCCGCCCCGAAGAGCGGGTGCAGCGGCTCTGGGCCGAGGAACCCATGACGCTGGCAGCAACGGAAAAACGGATCCGGATGCCGGTGTCAAAGCCCTGCTTTGGCCTCGGCTTCAAGGAAACGCCCCTCGCCCCGGATGATCTGCGCAGCGAGCTGCTGTACGACCTCATCCTTTGCTGCGTCTGCGGCGGGATGTCGCCGCTCTACCGCCGCCTGTACGACTCCGGCCTGACCAACCCCGGTTTCGGTGGGGAAGTGCTGCGGGTGGACGGCTGCTGCTGCATCCTCTTCACCGGCGAGAGTGACGAGCCCGACACGGTGAAACAAATGCTGCTGGGCGAGATCGAGCGGGTCCGGCGCGAGGGCATCGATCGGGAGGTCTTTACCCTCTGCAAGAACGAAAAGTACGGCCAACTGATCGAAAACCTCGAAAACGTGGAGGACTCGGCCAGCCAGATGGCGGACTTCGCCCTCTCCGGGCAGACGGTGGTGCAGCAGATCGAGGCACTTGCGGCCCTGACGGCGGACGACGCCGACGCAGCCCTGCAGCACATCTTACAGCCCGCCCGGATGGCGATGATGTACATCGAGCCGGACGGCACGGCGGACCTGCCCGAAGCAGATGACGAAGAGACGGAGGACGAAGAATGACGAATCTGGTACAATTTCCGGCGCTGGGCCTGAGTTTCACGCTGAACCGCGTGGCCTTTTCCATCGGCGGCATCAACATTTATTGGTATGGCGTCTGCATCGCCGTGGGCATGTGCCTTGCGCTGGTGTTTGCGTTCCGGCATGGCGTCGAGTTCGGCGTGGACGCCGACGCGATGGTGGATGTCATCCTCATCGGCGTGGTGATGGGCATCCTCTGCGCCCGGCTCTACTATGTGGCCTTGTCCCCCTACAATTACAGCAGCCTGTGGGACGTGCTGGCCATCCGGGACGGCGGCCTTGCCATCTACGGTGGCGTCATCGGCGGCTTTTTGTTCGGCGGCCTTGCCTGTAAATGGCGCAGGGTGCCGGTGCTGCCCATGTTCGACCTTGCGGCCATGGGCTTCCTCATCGGGCAGGGCTGCGGCCGCTGGGGCAACTTCTTCAATCAGGAGGCATTCGGCTGCAACACGACCCTGCCGTGGGGCATGTACAGCGAAGCGACCCGCGACTACCTGCTCAGCAGCGTGGTCACAGCCCCCAAGGGCACCGTCATCGACCCGAACCTGCCGGTCCACCCTACGTTCTTATATGAGAGCATCTGGTGCTTCGTGGGCCTGTTCCTGCTGGTGAAGTATATCAAAAAGCGGAAGTTTGCGGGCGACATCGCCCTGCGCTACCTCATCTGGTATGGTGCGGGCCGGTTCTGGATCGAGGCCCTGCGCACGGACAGTCTGCTTCTGGTGCCCTCCATCGGGCTGCGGGTGTCGCAGGTGGTGGCGGCGGTGGCCGTGGTTGGCGGCATCATCGCAGAGGTCATCCTGACCAAGCGATACAAGGATGAGCCGCTCATGGTCAAGCTGGCCCTCAACAGCGAGGGCCGCACCCTCGCCGCCAAGGCGAAAAAGGCTGACCCCGCGTTCCGGCTGGAGGAAGAAGAACTTGTGGCCTCCTCGCCCCGGAAGCTCTTTGTGGAGCGGACCGAAGCCTATAATAAGCGGGTGAAGGAAGAGCTGAGCGCACAACAGCAGTAATAAAACGCTGATACAGAAAAAACAGAAGCTGCAGGGCGGAGAAGTCGGAAGGCAACTCTTGCCCTGTGGCTTTTTTTGATGTATAATAAAGCCACAAAAAGAGCCGCGAGATATCTGGGAGGGTGAATGTATGCAGATCATTCCGATGCGTGAACTAAAAAATACGGTGGAGATCGAGCGCCGCTGCGCCGAGGAGAATGGCCCGGTCTTTGTGACGAAAAACGGATACGGCCGCCTTGTGGTCATGGACATCGAGTACTACGAGCGCACCATGAAGGAGATGGAAGAGGCAAAACTCATCATGGAAGGGTTGAGAGATGTTGATGAGGGCCGCGTGGTGGATGGTCCGACGGCACTGGAAGAGATCAGGAGGGAATATGGACTGTGAATATCATTTCCAATTGACTGAACGTGCGCGGCGGGATGTGCGAGAAACGGTAAACTACATCCGAAATGAGCTTGATAATGAGAAGGCAGCAAAAACGCTGCTGGGCGACATCAACAAATGTATGGAAAAGGTCTGTGCTTTTCCTGCAAGTGGGGCATTGGTCGTGAATGATTTTCTCCCAAGGATGATAATCCGCAAGAAAGTCGTTGGAAATTATGTTCTATACTATATGGTGGAGAAGGAAAAGAAAATGATTTGGGTGCTCCGCATCGTCTATGGAGCCCGGAATATGGAAGCGGTGCTCAAAAATCTGAGCAATTGACGGCAGAGCTTGAAAAAACTTTGCCGCAATACGCAAAAACCCCTTGAAATCAGCTTGCTTTTCTGCTATACTATTCTAGCCGCTTGGTGTGGGCGCCGCAAATGGCCCCTGTAGGGGTCTGCCTTTACGACCAGCGAGTACAACGAAAAGGAATGAAACAAATGTACGCAATCATTGTTACCGGCGGTAAGCAGTACCGCGTGGAGCAGGGCGA
>OGCN01000494.1_pt1 | contig 63624 bp, 61 predicted proteins | sample 1570181 | NCBI WGS metagenome assembly OGCN01 (sample SAMEA4370584, study PRJEB24528) | human gut metagenome | reverse complement strand
ACGCTGAAAGCATCTAAGCGTGAAGCCGACCCAAAGATAAGATATCCCACTGATTCAATCAGGTAAGATCCCTTGTAGACTACGAGGTTGATAGGCACGATGTGTAAGTGGAGTGATCCATTCAGCAAGTGTGTACTAATAGATCGAGGGCTTGACCACAATTCGCTTGAATTCTCAAGTCAATGATAAAATGTGAGCAGTGATTATTCAGTTTTGAAGGCACGTCCTTCTAAAAACACTGGACAAAGTAAAACAGAAATGTTATACTGAACCAGTCATATTGGTCGGTGACGATGACGGTGAGGTTCCACCTGTTCCCATTCCGAACACAGAAGTTAAGCTCACTCGTGCCCAAGATAGTTCGCTGGAAACGGCGCGTGAAAATAGGTAGTCGCCGACTTAAGTGGAAAACCGCTCTGAGATCTTTCTCAGGGCGGTTTTTGTTATGGCTAAACCTCCAAATCTTCGCTCCCGTTTTTGTGTGGATATACAATGATTGATTTTTCTATTGAAAAAAAAAAAATAAGTGTAGAATTTTTGTATGGAATATTTCGATTTGCTTCAATTTGCAATGGAGGAGAGATATATGATGATGGAAAAAATTAGCCGTCGCAATTTTTTGAAAGTAATGGGGCTTGCGGGCACTGCATGTGCAATGACTGTATTGACTGGATGTGATGATAGTACAACGGTGCCAGCTGGTGACGGTTCGGTTCCGCTTTCGGATTTGAAACCGTTTAATGGTTCTGTCGCATGGAATAATGTTGTACCAGAAGATCCTTTTGGAAATACGTATAGTAGTTCATCAAACTATATGGTATTTAGATCATATAAATGTGGCTGGGAAAAGATTAGATTTGAATATGTCCATTTTCATGGTATGGTAGAAAATACATTTTGCGGTACGGTAGAGTATAACCTGAATAAAAAATATAGTAAATTGACTATGAAACTGAATCCATATAAAGAAATAGGCGAAAAAGGTTGGGGGCTTATTAGAATCTATGCGGATAATAAATTGGTGGCAACATCACCAGAAATTCGTCAAAAAAACAAGGATACCGTAGAATTTGAAGTGGATATTAAAAGCGTAGAATATCTCAAAATTGAACCGGTTGTAACGCCTGGTTTTTCAACAGAATATAACGGTGAAATTATTATAAGGGATGTTAAGCTCTGGCCGTAAATAATCTCAGTAAAGTGCATATAAAAAGCAACCCTGCTGTGTGGGCATTTGGCGTAACAGGATCGTATCATTTAAAGAACCTAGGAGTTAAGACGAGTTCCACCCTTTTTACAAAATTCAAATTTTTTACCACATAATGCCTTAAAACCCGTCCCTGAATCGTATATGGGATAAGCAGGTATTCCGTCTGCGGTGAAATCGCAAAAAGAGGAGGGGCAGGATGAAGCTTTTATTCAAACAACGGATGTTTTCGTGGTTCGACAGCTACGATATCTATGATGAAAACGAGAACACGGTCTATGTGGTAAAGGGGCAGCTCTCGTGGGGGCACTGCCTGAAAATCTTCGACACGGAAGAGAACGAGCTTGGTACTGTTAAGCAGGAAGTGCTGACCTGGCTGCCCAAGTTTGAACTCTATGAGGGTGAAAATTATATCGGCTGCCTCGAAAAGGAACTGGGCTGGTTCAAGCCCAAGTACAACATCGATTTTAACGGCTGGCATGTGGAGGAAGATTTCCCTGGATGGGATTACACCATTACAAAGCCGGTGGGAGAGACAGTCGCAACGGTTTCCAAAGAGCTGCTGCAGTGGACGGACACCTATGTGCTGGATATCGTTGACCCGGCAGACGCGCTCCATGTGTTGATGTTCGTGCTGGCCATCGATGCCGAAAAGTGTTCTGCAAAATGAAATTGAATTGGCCCGGCTGTGTGGGATTTCCTGCATGGCCGGGCTTTTTACGTTGCATGGGTTGGGAAACAGTGGTATCATTAAAAAGTACGATAAAACCTGAAAATAACGAGGTACAAATGGAAGTATTTGAAATCGAGACAGAGCGTCTGCGGCTGCGGCAGTTCCGGGTGGAGGACGCGCAGGACGTATTTGCGATTTTCTCGGATGAGCAGACCACGCTGGATTGCGGAGGTTACCATGCCTTTGATGCAATGGATGAGGAATATGACCGTCTGATGCAGAAATTTGCGGGACAGACCCGTTACAGCGTTGTCCGCAAGGCAGATGGGCGTGTGATCGGCGTGATCTCGCTGATGGATGCCGAGCGTGCCGTGCCCGGCTGGGAGCTGGGCATTGAGATGGCCCCGGATGTCCGGCGGCAGGGCTATGCCCGGGAAGCGCTGGCGGCTGTGATTCAGGCGTTCTTCGAGAAAACGGATACGGTGCTTTTCACGGGTGGGCATTATGCCTATAACACCATCTCCGGGGAGCTGCTGAAAATGCTGGGCTTCACCTATGAGGGCATCGAACACAAGGCCATGCGCCATGCAGAGCGCGGCCCCACGGATCTGGTGTGCTATTATCTGGAAAAATAAGTTCTCCCTTAGAATTCCTACAGATTTCCCTGTTACAATGATAGCATCATCGAAAGGGGAATTTGTATGCTGACAAAATTGAAAAACGGGCTGGACGGTACCCAGCTCAAGACCATTGCACTGGCGCTGATGGTGCTGGATCACATTCATTATTTCTTCGAGTTCACCGGCTGCATCCCAACGGTGTTCAGTATGCTGGGGCGGCTCAGCGCACCGCTGTTTTTGTTCTGCACGGTGGAGGGCTTTGCCCACACCCATGACCGCAGGCGGTATTTTATCCGCATCTGGGGTATCGGAACGGCCATGGCGGCGCTGGAATTTTTTATGATCTACGCCAAAGCCTTCCGGCGCGGGGATGGCTTCTACCCGCTGAACGCTATTTTTCAGGATCTGATGCTGCTGTGCATCGTCTGGCAGGGCATCGACTGGCTCCGGGAAAAGAAATTTGCAAAAGGCATAGCTGCCATTGCCGCCGTTTTGTGCTGGCCGTTTGTGACGGTGGCGTTTCTGAGCGCCTTCCCCCAGATCCAGCAGATGCCGTGGGCTTCCACGGTGGTGGCGTTTGTCATCACCAGCCCGCTGCCCCTGTGGACCAGCATCACGGACGGCAGCTGGAGCTTTTTGCTGGGCGGTGCGCTGCTGTATGCATTGCGTGGACGGCGCAAAGTGCAGCTGACGGTATGGGCACTGGTGATTTTCCTGTGTGATTTTGTGCTGACCTTCGGGATGGCTTGCCGGCAGGAGGGCTTTGTTTGGACCCAGATGTTCACCAACAACTATGAGTGGTTCGGGGTGGCGGCGGTGCTGCTGATGCTGCTGTACAACGGGCAGCGTGGCAGCGGACACAAGCAGCTGTTCTACTGGTTCTACCCCGCCCATGTGTATCTGCTGTATGGGGCGTCCTGCCTGCTTTATAACGTTTTGAGGTGATCTTGTGGCAAATATTCTGGCAGTGGATGACAATATAGAACTCTGCAAGCTGATCCGCACTGCCTTGGAGCGGGACGGCCACCGGGTGGAAACGCGGCTCTCCGGCGCGGAGCTTACTGAACAACTCTGCCATTGGGCGGACTGCATCCTGCTGGATGTGATGATGCCCGGGGAGGATGGCTTTGCGGTCTGCCGGCGCATCCGGGGCCTGACCGATGCCCCCATTCTGTTTCTGACGGCCCGGACAGACGAAGCGTCTGTTCTGGAGGGGCTGGGCATCGGGGCAGACGACTTTTTGTCCAAGCCCTTCCGGGTGGCAGAGCTGCGCGCCCGGGTGGCAGCGCATCTGCGGCGGCAGAACCGCACCCCGGTGCATCGGCTGGTGCGCGGCGGGGTCAGTTTTGACCTGTCCGCGCGGGAGGCGGCGGTGGGAGAAACTCCTTTGCCGCTGACCCGCTCCGAGTATGCCATCTGCGAGTATCTGGCGCTGCACGCCGGGCAGACCTTTACCAAGGAGCAAATTTACGAAGCGGTTTTTGGCATTGATGGCACAGCGGACGACACCGCCGTGACACAGCACATCAAAAATATCCGGGCAAAGCTGCGGGCGGCGGGGGTAGCAGAGCCGGAAACACTGCTGAAAACCATCTGGGGAGTGGGATATCAATGGAAAAACGAGGGCTGATTTCCCTGCGGGGCGTACTGCTGCGATATCTGGTGCAGACCGTCTTTTGCTGTGTGCTGGCGCTGCTGTTGTGGTTTGCGGCGCTGATGTGCGTCATCAACAGCGGGCTGGCGCTCCCGGCCAATCAGGCCGCGCAGGCCTGCCAGAAGGCTGCACAGGACGTTTTGCCGGGCATGACTGCCGCCACCTTTGATGAGACCCAGCTGGACTCCTTGTGCCGTTACGCCCTGTTTGCCGCGCCGGACAGCAGCGAGGTGCTGGCCACCAACATGGATGCCGGGCACTTGCAGCGGGCAATGGAGAACCGGCAGGGGAAAAACCGCTGGCATTTTGGATACACACAGTATTATATGACATCAAAATTGCGGGACGGAACGGTCTGTCTGCTGCAATTTGACTATGCCGTGCCCTACGCCGCCCCTGCGCTGCGGGGAAAGCTGCCAGATGTGCAGACGGTGCACAGCATTCTGGGCATTCTGCTGCTGGTGGGAGCGGTGGTGTGGAGCACCCACCGCTCCAGAAAGTTTCTGGCCCGGGAGACGGCCCGCCTGACCGAGGTCTCCCGGCAGGTGGCTGAGAAAAAGGGCGTGGAAGAGATCGATTTTTCCGGGGCGCAGGTGCGGGAATACGCCGAGACACTGGCTGCCCTGCAGACCATGGGGCAGGAGCTGACGGCCAGCCTGCAGGCCCAATGGAAAATGGAGCAGCAGCAGCGGGAGCAGATCATCCAGCTTTCCCATGAGCTCAAAACGCCGCTGGCCGTCATTGAGGGCAACGCCGACCTGCTGGCCGAGGACGAGGCCCTGACCCCGGAGCAGCGGGAACAGGTGGAAGCCATCCTGCGGGGCACCGAGCAGACCCGGACCTATCTGCTCAAGATCCGTGCTCAGGTGCAGACACCGCTGAAATATAAGCGGCCCTGAACAGAACTGAATGATATAAAGGAAGCCGCCCGGCTGTGTGGGAACGCCCGCATGGCCGGGCATTTTGCATTGCATGAGCAGGAAAACCGTGGTATCATAAAAAACGATAGGGTCTGAAAATAGAGGGGAAAATGAACACTTACGGCCATTCGTTCGTCTATCCAAAAAAGAGAGGGGAAAAACAATGAATTTTGAAGAGACAGAAGTCCTTTACAATGTTTACCGTGGAATCCTGCGGAACAATCGGAGCTTTCAACCGGGAAAGAGCACGGCGGTGGAATATCGCATGGAATGCCCGGAGTATGCCGACCTCCTGAAAAAGTATCCCTTTGAGAAAATTGCAGGAAAAGGCACGGACCTGCAGCGGGCAATTCGGGTGCTGAAATACATCTCGCCTAAGCTGACGCACAGCCCGTGGTACGACGGCCATGTGGACTGCAACGCCCTGGCGCTTTTGGATTACAGTCTGGATAAACCGGAACAGGGCATCAACTGCCTGAATAAGGCCAAAATTCTGGAGGAGGTCTGCCTGGCACTGGGAATCTACGCACGGCGTGTGCGCTTCCTGCCCTATTCTCCCTTCGATTTTGATTGTCACGTTGTCACGGAGATCTACGACCGGTCGCAGGAAAAGTGGTATATGCTGGACCCAACGACCAACGGGTATCTGGTAGATGAGAATGGCACGATCCTGAGCCTGCTGGAAGCCAGAGAGCGGATGGCAGACACCCGATTTGTGACGTATTGCAAGGCGACGAGCCGGGAAAAGGATCTGCAGAAGCTCTACCGGAAAAATATCGCAAGGACCGCTTACTATGCGAAGAATCTGTTCCGCATTCAGGTGGACGCGGTCTCGCAGTTTGGAGAGAGTGGAAACTGGCTGAATTTCCCGCCGGAGCACTTTTCTATCCGGGAATGGAGCGTTGCAAGTGCAGAATACCGGTTGGAGATGGTGCCTGTCTACGCAAAGGGATATGCGGATTTTGATGAAGCCGTCCAGCTGCCGCGGATGCGTGAGGCGGTGGAGCGGACGCGAAACATGGAGGAGCCGGAGGCGATCTCTGCCACCGCTCTGACCGAAAAGCCGATATCATAAAAAACAGATCGCCGCTGCTTTCCTGACGGAGAGCGGCGGCTTTTTCACACCCGGCGCTCCATGGGCATAGGATGACGCAGACCATGGGGAGGAGGGGCCGGGAATGGATGGACAAAGACGATTTGCGGTGATCGGAACGGACCCGCGGCTGGCGGCGGCAGGCCGTGCGCTGGCCCGTGCAGGGTTTGCGGTTGGCGGGCCGGAGCAGACGGCGCTGGCCGATTACATCTTACTGCCGCTGCCGCTGGACGAGAGCCGCACCCCGCTGGCGGAGCTGCTGCGGGCCGCAAAACCGGGGGCGCTGGCGTTGGGCGGAAAGCTCTCGGCGCAGGCAAGGCAGATCGCGGCGGAGGCGGGCGTGGAGCTGGTGGACTACTTTGCCCGGGAGGAGCTGATCCTCTGCAACGCCATCCCGACAGCAGAGGGCTGCATCGGCATCCTGATGGCGGAGCGGACGCGGACGCTTTGGAACAGCGCCATCCTGCTGGCCGGTTTTGGGCCGGTGGGGCAGGCGCTTGGGGTACGGCTGGCGGCACTGGGCGCACAGGTGACGGTGGCCGCGCGGCGGCCGGCCCAGCGGGCACTGGCGGAGAGTTTCAGCCTGCGGGCCGTGGATCTGGCCCGGCTGGAACAGACTGCTCCGGCCTTTGACACGGTGGTGAACACCATCCCGGCCCCTGTCCTGACGGAAGCCGTGCTGGCAGCCCTGCGGCCCGGGAGCCTGGTCGTGGATCTGGCATCGAAGCCGGGCGGCACTGACTTTGCTGCGGCCCGGCGGCTGGGGCACCGGGCCATCCATGCCCTGAGCCTGCCCACGGCCTGCGCTCCCGAAACGGCGGGCGAGGCTCTGGCCCGGACGGTCTGTGAGATCCTGGCGGAAAGGGAGGGAACACCATGAAAAGGCAATTGTGCGGGACAGTGGCGTTTGCGGTCTGCGGGAGCTTCTGCACGCTGGGCGCGGCGGTGGCTCAGGCCGAACAGCTGGTGCGGCAGGGCTGGGAGCTGCTGCCGGTGATGAGCTATGCGGCCTCCGGCCTGAACACCCGCTTTGGCCGGGCGGATGAGTGGAAGGCGCGGCTGGAGACCCTGACCGGCCACAGGGTGCTGGATACCCTGCAGGATGTGGAGCCGCTGGGGCCGCGGCAGCTGGCCCGGGCACTGGTGGTGGCCCCCTGCACCGGCACCACACTGGCCCGGCTGGCGGCGGGCCTTTCCGACACGCCGGTCACGCTGGCGGCAAAAAGCCTGCTGCGGGTCGGGTGCCCGGTGCTGCTGGCGGTCTCCACCAACGATGGGCTGGGGGCTTCCGGGGAGAACATCGCCCGGCTGATGCAGCGCAAGCACTATTACTTTGTGCCCTACGGACAGGACGATGCAGCGCAGAAACCCCAGAGCCTGAAGGCGGATCTCACCCTGCTGCCCGCTGCACTGGAGGCGGCCCTGCGCGGACAGCAGCTGCAGCCGGTGCTCCGGGAGTGGAACTGAGGGTTTCTCTTTTCAGAGGGATAAAAATGTGGTATACTATATTATAATATCTTGAGATAGAGGAACTGGAATGAAAAAACACATCGCCATGCTGTGTGCGGTGCTTTTGACCGCACTGGCGGCGTTTGCGCCGGGCGCGGCAGCTGCCGGGCCTGCACTGACGGCTACGGAAGCGTACTGCATCATCGATGCCGACACCGGTCTGGTGCTGGCCCAGCAGAACATGAACGAGGAACTGCACCCGGCATCCATCACCAAGGTGATGACGCTGGGCCTTGCCTGTGAAAAGGCCCAGGGCAAGTGGGACAATGTCAAGCTGACGGTCAGCCACGAGGATGTCTACTCGCTGGCGGGCACCGATTCCAGCCACATCGCCCTGCAGGAAGGGGAGGAAGTGCCCCTGACCGATGCTCTGTATGCCACCATGATGGCCAGCGCCAACGATGGGGCCAACCTGCTGGCCGAATACTTCGGCGGCGGCTCCATTGAGGGCGGTGTGGCCGCCATGAACGCGCAGGCAAAGGAGCTGGGGCTGGAACACACCCACTTTGCCAACCCCCACGGCATCAGCGATGAGAACCACTACACCAGCTGCTATGACATGGCGCAGATCCTGCGCTGGGCGCTGACCCAGCCCGGGTTCGAGACCCTGTTTACCCGGAACGAGATGTACACCATGGGCCCGACCAATGTCCAGCCCGTGACCCGGTACTTCCACCAGCAGGATAAAATGCGGGTGAGCTCCAGCCGGTACTATATCCCGGCCATCCTGGGCTCCAAGATCGGCTACACCAACATTGCCCGGTACAGCTATGTCTGCCTGGCGGAGCAGAACGGCGTGCGGCTGATCTGCGTGACCATGCAGAGCCAGATCAAGACCGACAAATACAACGATGTCCGCACCCTGCTGGACGATGCCTTTGCCCGCTACACCGGCTACACCGAGATCCCTGCCCAGGGCGTGACCGGGGAGCTGGAAGTGGCGGGCGGCGGCAGCACGCTGGGCACGGTGACGGTTTCTGACCCGGGCGTGAAGCTGCTGCTGGCCGACGGCCTGACCGCAGCGGATGTGTCGGTCACGCTGGAACTGCCCGAACGATACCTCTTGGGGGTTGACCCGGCGGTGTATGCGGTGTATACCATTCATGGGCGGGACGTGCAGGAAACGGCCAGCGTCCGGGTGCCTGCCGCTGTGACCGGGCTGGAGGAGCTGCTGGCCAAGAGCGCCAACGCCACCCTGCCCGCCTCCCGGGATGTGGGGCCGAAGAGGATCGCAGGCGGCCTGCTGGCCATCTCGGTCGGTGCCACCGTGTTGGCTGCCCTTGCGGCGTTCGGCGTGGTGCGGCTGAGGGCGAAGCTCCGCAGGAAACGGAAGGCGAGACATTGACGGCCTCGCCCTCTCAGGCGCTTTGCGCCAGCTCTCCCGAAGGGAGAGCCGATAGCAGCTCATGGTCAGCAGCAGCTGGATCCAGGAGATGCGTTGCCTCTCCCTTTGGGAGAGGTGGCAGCGCGCAGCGCTGACGAAGAGGGTGGGCTTGACAGGCAACGAGCCGTCTGAAAATCGCGCAAAAGCCCGCAAGGACTTTTCCATATACTACAAACAGACAAAATTTTCTGAAAGAAAACAGAGAGGAAAAAGAAATATGGGCAAGTTTACGTTTACTGAGACCGAGATCCCTGGTGTTGTGGTTATTGAGCCGCAGGTGTTCGGTGATGACCGCGGTTATTTTATGGAGACCTACCAGAAGGATCAGTTTGCTGCCGCCGGCATCGACAAGGAGTTCGTGCAGGACAACCAGAGCCGCTCCACCCGCGGCGTGCTGCGCGGCCTGCATTTCCAGAAGAACCACACCCAGGGCAAGCTGGTGCGTGTGACCAAGGGCGAGGTCTATGATGTTGCCGTGGACTGCCGCCCCCACAGCGCCACCTTTGGCAAGTGGGTGGGTGTGACCCTGAGCGAGGAGAACAAGAAGATGTTCTATATCCCCGAGGGCTTTGCCCACGGCTTCCTGGTGCTGAGCGATGTGGCCGAGTTCTGCTACAAGTGCACCGATGTCTATGACCCCACCAGCGAGGGCGGCATCCCCTACGATGACCCCACCGTGAACGTGCAGTGGCCCGACTGCGGCTGTGAGCATAAGACCAGCGCAAAGGACAAGCTGCATGAGCCCTTTGCAGCCCAGAAGTTTGAATTCTTTGAAAAGTGGTGATAGCCCGTGGCGAAACTGAAAGGAATGTTCAATGGCTTCTGGCGCTACCGCTATCTGTTGTGGAATCTGGTCAGCCGTGATTTCAAGCTGAAATACCGCCGCAGCGTGCTGGGTGTACTGTGGAGCGTGCTGAACCCCCTGCTGATGTGCCTGGTCTACTGGGCTGTGTTCAGCAGCCTGATGGATATGCGGGGCAGCGGCATCGACAACTTCCCGGTGTTCCTGATGTGTGGTCAGCTGCTCTTCAACTTCTTCAACGAGGCCACCTCCTCCAGCATGAGCAGCGTGCTCAGCGCCGCCCCCCTGCTGAAAAAGGTGTATATCCCCAAGTATATCTTCCCGCTGGAAAAGTGCTGCTTTGCCATGGTGAACTGTGTGTTCAGCTTTGTGGCCCTGCTGCTGGTGATGATCTTTACCGGCGCGCCCTTCCACCTGACCCTTCTGGAAGCGCTCTACCCGCTCATCACCCTCTTCTTCTTCAGCCTGGGGGTGGGTCTGTTCCTGGCGGCGGCAACGGTGTTCTTCCGGGACATCATGCACATCTGGAGCGTGTTCATCACGGCGCTGCTCTACTTCTCCGCCATCTTCTATGACCCTACCCAGATGACCTTTTCCATCGGTGGGTTCAACATGCAGCAGATCATCAAGCTGAACCCCATGTACTGGTATATCACCGGCTTCCGCCGCACCCTGATGTGGGGCATCCCGCTGGACCTCAACATGTTTGCGGTCTGCGGCATCTGCGCAGTGGTCTCCATGTGGGTGGGCGTGCACATGTTCCGCAAAACGCAGGATCGTTTTGTGCTGCATATTTAAGGAGGGGAGAAGAATGGAACCAATCATCAAAGTGGACAATGTGTCCATGTGCTTCAACCTCTCCACCGAAAAGCACGAGAGCCTGAAGGAATATCTGCTGGCCATGGTGCAGGGCCGCCTGCAGTACGACGAGTTTTACGCCCTGAAGGACGTGAGCCTGGACATCATGCCCGGCGATTTTTACGGTCTGGTGGGACTGAACGGCTCGGGCAAATCCACCCTGCTCAAGACCATTGCGGGCGTGTATAAGCCCACCAAGGGCAAGGTCACCGTCAACGGCACCATCGCCCCGCTCATCGAGCTGGGTGCGGGCTTTGATATGGACCTGACCGCCCGGGAGAACATCTACCTCAACGGCACGGTGCTGGGGTTCTCGCCCAAGTATCTGGACGAGAAGTTCGACGAGATCGTGGAGTTCAGCGAGCTGCAGAACTTCCTGGATGTGCCGCTGAAAAACTACTCCTCCGGCATGGTGGCCCGCATCGGCTTTGCCATTGCCACCATCACCAAGCCCGATATCCTGATCGCGGACGAGGTGCTCTCGGTGGGCGACTTCTTGTTCCAGCAGAAATGCGAAAAGCGGATGAAGGAGCTGATGGCAGGCGGCACCACCGTCATTCTGGTGTCCCACTCCATCGAGCAGATCGAGCGGATGTGCAGCAAGGTGGCATGGCTGAGCCACGGCCACCTGAAAATGAACGGCGATACCGAGACAGTCTGCGCGGCCTACAAGGCCACCCAGCGCGGCGAGGCCTGAGCCATGAATGTGCGATTGAAACGTGCCAGAGAGCTGGCAGGCTATGCGGTGCAGCTGACAAAGGACGAGGGTCTGGGCACAATGCTGGCCCGTGGCGCAGGCTTTGTCAGGCGGCGGTGCTTTGGCAAAAAGGCCCGCTACCTGCCCGCAAAAAAGGTGCTGGAAGCCCAGAGAGCCGAAATGGCAGGAAAAAATTTTGAAAACTGCCAACTTTCGACGATTTCCGTGTTGACACCGTTGTATAATACTCCTGAGGTGTTTCTGCGGCAGTTTCTGGATTCCTTCGTGAACCAGACAGCCCCCAATGGTGAGCTCTGCCTGGCGGATGCCTCGGATGCCGCCCACAGCAGTGTGGGAGATATCGTAAAGGAATATCAGGCAAAATATCAACACATCGTATACAAAAAGATCGAAAACAAGGGCATTGCGGCCAACACCAACGCCGCCGCTGAACTGGCATCGGGGGAATATCTGGCGCTGGCCGACCACGATGACATCCTTGCGCCCCACGCCATGTACACCATGGGTCAGGCGATCCGGCAGCTGCGTGAGGCAGGGGAGCCGGACGGCTTCCTGTACAGCGACGAGGCCCTCTTCACCAAAAAGATCGAAAAGCCGCTGGTGGCCCACTTCAAGCCCGATTACGCCCCGGATTATCTGCTCTGCTGCAACTACATCTGCCATCTGGCCGTGTTCCGGCGGGAGCTGTTCGAGCAGGTGGGCGGGGAACGCCCCGAATGTGATGGCAGTCAGGACCACGACCTTTTCCTCCGGCTCATTGAGCAGGTGGGCGGCGCGGCCCATGTGCCGCAGGTGCTCTACTACTGGCGGGTGCACGAAGGCTCGACCTCCGGCGGCACCGATGCCAAGCCCTACGTTGCCAAAGCGGCAAAGAAGGCGCTGGCCGACCATCTGGAGCGCACCGGCCGCACCGGTACCATAGAGGATGGCCTGTACCCCAGCACCTATCGGGTCAGGTGGGACATTGTGGGGGAGCCGAAGGTGAGCATCCTCATCCCCAACAAGGATCACACCGAGGATCTGGAAAAGTGCCTGCAGAGCATCTGGAAAAAGACCACCTGGGACCGGTTCGAGGTCATCGTCATCGAGAACAACTCCACAGACCCGGCCACCTTTGCCTATTACGAGAAGGCCCGGCAGCGGTACGATGGCCTGAAGGTGGTCACCTACCCGGACAAGGGCTTCAACTTCTCGGCCATCAACAACTTTGGCCGGAAAGCGGCAGAGGGCGACTACCTGCTGCTGCTCAACAACGATGTGGAAGTGGTAAACGGCGACTGGCTCACGGAGCTGCTCCGGCAGTGTGCCCACCCCGGCGGTGCGGCGATCTGCGGTGCCATGCTCTGGTACCCGGATGAGACCATCCAGCACGCCGGGATCGTGACGGGTCTGGGCGGCTACGCGGGCCACAGCCACAAGTATAAGAAGAAGGGCGGCAGCGGCTATCTGTTCCGCACCTCTACCGTGCAGGACTTCTCCGGCGTGACCGGTGCCTGCCTGCTGGTAAAGACCGACGTCTATGACGAGATGCACGGGCTGGACGAGCAGTTCGCCGTGGCCTTCAACGATGTGGACTTCTGCCTGCGGGTGCGGGATGCGGGCTACCGCATTGCCTGGACCCCCTACGCCGAGCTCATCCACTATGAGAGCAAGAGCCGGGGCGGGGATGAGAAAGACCCCGTCAAGGCGGCCCGCTTTGCGGCGGAACAGCAGCGGCTCTACACCATCCATGGCAAGGAAAACATTCTGGATGACCCCTACTACAACCCCAACCTGACCCGCGACCGGGAGGATTTTTCGGAGAGCGACGATCTGCGCAGGTTGAAAGAGGGCAGGGTAACGGTAAGATTCCGGGGAGGTACCCTCCAATGAACATCAAGGGACACTTTGAGACCATCACCCGGCATAAACTGCTGGTGATGAAGTATTGCTTTGAATGCGGCCTTTATCGGCAGGGCCTGACCCATGACCTGAGCAAGTACAGCCCCACCGAGTTCATCCCGGGCTGCATCTACTATCAGGGCGACCACAGCCCCAACGAGGCAGAGCGCGCCGCCCGGGGCTATTCCTCGGCATGGCTCCACCATAAGGGCCGCAACAAGCACCATCTGGAATACTGGATCGACTACACAACCAACAAATCCGGCCTGGGCGGCATGAAAATGCCCCTGCGCTATGTCTGCGAGATGGTCTGCGACCGCGTGGCGGCCAGCCAGATCTATCTGGGCGACAAGTACACCGACGCATCCCCGTGGCAGTATTATGAAAAGAGCAAGGATCACTATCTGCTCCATCCCGAAACAAGGGCACTGCTGGAAAAGCTGCTGCTGATGGTCCGGGATCTGGGGCAGGAGCGCACCTTTGCCTACATAAGATTCCTGCTCGGGTGTGAAGATAACGATTAAATAAAATCAAGGAGGCATTGCAATGAAGCGTTTCAAAAAAGTTCTGGCACTTGTTCTGGCCGGTGTTCTGGCACTGGCAATGCTGACCGCCTGCGACGGTGGCACCACCGACCCGGATAGCATAATGCCGGAGGACGGTACTCCCGAAGTGGTGATGACCGTGAATAACATGGCTGCCAATAAGGGTCTGGGCCAGGTTGAGTACAGTGCAAAGTACAGCGCAGTGACGAAGGCTCTGCTGGAGAACTGGCTGGAGTATACCAATAACAAGATCAATAACACGACCTACTGGGAAAATTACCGTAAGATCACTGCTGAACTGGGCAGTGTGAAGATTGTGGTTGGCATGACCAAAGATTACCGTCCCATCACCAGTGATTATAACCCCGCTTCCAAGACCAGCTTCAAGTATGATTCGCTGTTCAAAGATACCAGTGCATTCAACTTAGCAGAAAAGATCGGCGTTGCATACGTTCCCACTTCTAACGGCACTGTCTATCAGGCGGTCTGCCTGTTCGACGTGAACTGAGCGTTCCCCGATACAGAGGAAAAAACCATAAAGCATAAAGATCCCCCGGAGGGCGGCGCGGGCCGCTTTCCGGGGGATCTTGTCTGTCAGAGAAACCGCTTACTGCTCGTTCTCGTAGATCTTAATATAGTGGGGGGCGTTTCTGTCCTGCACAAAGAGAAGCGTGCAGGTGAGTGCGGCGGCTAAGAACGTGAAGATGGCAAGCAGAGCTTTGAGAACTTTCATGGTATCCGATCCTCCTTGGCGGGCATGGCCCGGTCGTTCAAATGCGGAGCAGGGGACGTTCCGCAGGGTCATTAGCAACAGTATACCATAATCCCGGCAGAAAGGCAAACGGCAGTAAAGTTGCGTGAAGTTGGTGGTTGTTAATAAAAAAACAATTGGTTAGATACGACTAATCGTTAAAAATGGCAAAGAAAATTGAGGAAATTGCATCATTTTGGTGCTGTTGTCGTTGAACTTCCGGCTGTAAAATGATACAATAACTGTGTTAAGCAGCTGCTGTCCCTGCCGCAGTGCGCCCGCATGAGGGCAGGGGTGGCAATTCAAGCAGAATGGGGGATTTATTCCATGTTGAACAAGCTGAAACGTGCGGCGCTTGGCGCGCATACGCCGCATGACAAGGCAACCGCTGCAAGCAAACCAGTTCCGATGCCTCTGCCCGCGCAGGTACGCATCCTGATGAGCCAGCACATCGGCGCTCCGGCGAAAGCCCTGGTCAAAAAGGGCGACGAAGTGTTTGTTGGCACCAAGATCGGTGAAGCAGGCGGTTTCGTCTCTGCAAATATCCACTCCAGTGTTTCTGGTACCGTGGCCGCTGTGGAACCCTTCCGTCTCTCCAATGGCCGGATGTGCGACTCTGTTGTCATCAAGACCGATGGCAAGCAGACCGTGGACCCTGCCGTGAAGGCACCCGAGGTCACCGACAAGGCCAGCTTCCTGGCAGCCGTGCGTGAGTGCGGCCTGGTGGGTCTGGGCGGCGCAGGCTTCCCGACCGATGTCAAGCTGCAGCCCAAGCAGACCGTGGACACCCTGCTCATCAACGCTTCCGAGTGTGAAGTCTGGCTGACCAGCGACACGCAGGAGATGCTGAACTGCAGCGATGATATCGTCCGCGGCATCGAGGCCGTGCTGAAGTACACCGGCATCCCGAAGTGCATCATCGGCATTGAGAACAACAAGCCCGAGTGCATCGAGCTGTTGAACCAGAAGACCAAAGACAAGCCCGCCATCGAGGTCAAGGCGCTGCCCAGTGTTTACGGCACCGGCGCAGAGCTGATCCTGATCGAGAAGTGCCTGGGCCGCGAGGTGCCGCATGGCGGTCTGCCCGCAGATGCAGGTGCCATCGTGATGAACGTGACCTCTGTTTCCACCCTGGGCAAGTACCTGGCTACCGGTATGCCGGTGGTCAGCCGCTGCATCACCGTGGACGGCGATGCCTGCGCAAAGCCCCAGAACCTGATCGTTCCCGTGGGCACTGCCTACGAGGATGTTCTGAACGCTGCCGGCATCAAGGGCGGCGTGGAGCTGGGCAAGGTGGTTGCCGGCGGTGCCATGATGGGCCCCGCTGTGGAGAACCTGAGCTACCCCACCACCAAGACCACTTCCGGCCTGATCATGCTCAGCGCCGCTGCTGCAGAGCCCCCGCAGGTCAACCCCTGCATCCGCTGCGGCCGCTGCGTGGAGTACTGCCCCATGGGTCTGGAGCCCGTGGAGGTCAACCAGGCTTACGCTGCCCGCGACGTTCAGGAGCTGGGCAAGCTGCATGTTGATTACTGCTTCAACTGCGGCTCCTGCACCTTTGTCTGCCCGGCAAAGCGCCCCTGCACCCAGATGATGGGCCTGGCAAAGGCGTTCTACCTTGGTGAAATCAAAAAAGGAGGCAATAAGTAATGGATACGAAGCTTATTGTTTCGGCCTCCCCGCATCTGCGCAGTGAGGAAACGACCCAGAGCCTGATGGCCAACGTGATCGTTGCCCTGTGCCCCTGTGTGGTGGCCTCTGCAATCATCTTTGGTGCGCGTGCCCTGCTGGTCACCGCAGTGTCCGTTGTGGCATGTGTGGCCTTTGAGTGGCTGTACTGCAAGCTGCTGAAGAAAGCAAACCCCATCAGCGACCTGTCCGCTGTGGTCACCGGCATCATTCTGGCCATGAACGTGCCCGTGGGCATGCCCATCGGCCAGCTCATCATCGGCGACCTGGTTGCCATCATCGTGGTCAAGCAGCTGTTCGGCGGCATTGGCATGAACTTTGCAAACCCTGCACTGGTCGGCCGTATCGTGCTGTTCGTTAGCTTTGCCGGTTCCATGAACAATTGGGTGTTCCCCGATGCAGCGGTTGACCAGCTGTCCAGCGCTACCCCGCTGGCTGTGGCTGACACCAGCAAGCTGAGCCTGCTGGATCTGTTCATGGGCGTGCACGGCGGTGTTCTGGGCGAGACCTGCGCTCTGGCCATCCTGCTGGGCCTGATTTATATGGTGGCCACCAAGACCATCAGCATCGCCATCCCCGCTTCTTACATCGGCAGCATGTTTATCTTCTACCTGATCTCCACCGGCAGCCTGCACGGCGCACTGGTCGGTATCCTGTCCGGCGGCCTGATGTTCGGTGCTGTGTTCATGGCAACGGACTATGTTACCAGCCCCTTTACCCTGAAGGGCAAGCTGATCTACGGCCTGTGCCTGGGCATCGTCACCTTCGCCATCCGTCAGTGGGGCAGCTACGCCGAGGGCGTTTCCTTCGCGCTGCTGTTTATGAACCTGTGGGTCCCCTTTATCAACGATTGGACCCGTCAGACTCCTTACGGCTATGTTAAGCCTGCAAAGAAAGCAAAGGAGGGTGCTGGCAAATGAATAAGAATTCTTCCTGGGAGACCAGTGTAAAGCCTGTTGTTGTGCTGAGCGTGATCGCACTGATCGTCAGCCTGCTGCTGGCCATGGTCAACTCCTTTACGGCTCCCATCATTGAGGATAACCAGAAGGCCGCAACGCTGGCTGCCTATGTGGACGTGATGCCCACCGTTTCCAGCGCCTCCGATCTGGAGGAAGTGACCGACTACACCACCGAGAACATCACCGGTGCTGTAAAGGCCACCGACGGCTCCCTGGCCATCAAGGCTGAGGAAAAGGGCTTTGACGGCGGCATCCTGTCCGTCATCATCGGCTTCGACACCAACGGCACTGTCACCGGCATCTGGGTGGACGCTTCTACCCAGACCAAGGGCATCGGCAGCAACGTTGCCACCGACAGCTTCCTTGCTCAGTTCGATGGCATGGATGGCACCCAGAACATCACCCTGGGCCAGGGCTACGACGCATACAGCGGCGCAACCATTTCCTCTAAGGCTCTGTTTGCCGCCATCAACGATTGCATCAACTGCTACAACGAGTTGGCATAAAGGAGGTTGGTAAGAAATGGCAAGCGAAAACAAGTCCAAGGTAAGCATCCTTACCAACGGCATCATCAAAGAAAACCCCGTTCTGCGTCTGGTTCTGGGCACCTGCTCCTGCCTGGCTGTTACCACGGCAGTTTCCAGCGCGCTGGGCATGGGCGCAGCCTTCACCTTCGTGCTGGTGTGCTCCAACATCCTGATCTCGCTGCTGCGCAACGTGATCCCCGCTAAAGTCCACCTGCCCTGCTACATCGTCATCATTGCAGGCTTCGTGACCATCGTTCAGATGGTGATGCACGCCTATATGGACAGCCTGTACACTGCACTGGGCGTGTTCCTGCCCCTGATCGTTGTCAACTGCATCATTCTGGGCCGTGCCGAGATGTTTGCCTGCAAGAACAATGTGGTGGATTCCGCACTGGACGGCATCGGCATGGGCATCGGCTACACCCTCACCGTGGTGCTGATGGCCTCTATCCGTGAGATCCTGGGCAGCGGCACCTGGCTGGGCTTCCAGGTCCTGCCCGAGAGCATGGCCAAGATGAGCATTATGACCCAGGCTCCCGGCGCATTCTTCTGCTACGGCGTGCTGATGGCCGGCTGCGTCTGGCTGGAAGGCAAGCTGGATGCCCGCATCGAGCGCAAGAGCTGCTGCGACCTCGACAACCTGAAGAAGGAGGCAGAATAAGATGTTAGTCAAACTTGCTGCGATCTTCTTCAGCATGATCCTGGTGAACAACTACGTGCTGGTGAAGTTCTACGGTATCTGCCCGTTCCTGGGCGTTTCCAAGAAGCTGGATTCCTCCATTGGTATGTCCGGCGCTGTTATCTTTGTTATGCTGGTGGCAACGGCTGTCACCTTCCCCATCCAGATCTTCATTTTGAACCCTGCTGACCTGGGCTACCTGCAGACCATCGTGTTCATCCTGGTCATTGCAGTGCTGGTGCAGTTCATCGAGATCTTCCTGAAGAAGTATGTTGTTGCACTGTACAATTCTCTGGGCGTTTACCTGCCCCTGATCACCACCAACTGCTGCGTGCTGGCCGTGACCATTCTGGTCGTGGACGACTACGGCGCAGACGTTGCTACCCTTGGCTTTGCCGCTGCCTACATTGAGGCTCTGGTCTGTGCCGTGGGTGCAGGTGTCGGCTTTATGCTGGCCATGGTCATGTTCAGCGGCGTGCGCAAGCGTGTGGAAGCCTGCGATCCCCCGGCACCCTTCAAGGGCCTGCCCATCACCCTGATCGCAGCAGCCATCACCAGCCTGTCCTTTATGGGCTTCGGCGGTCTCGTCGAAAACCTGTTCAACGTGACGCTGTAAGGGAGGAACAGGATTATGAATATTGTATCTGCTGTGATCCTCTGTACCATCGTGGGCGCGATCGGTGCCGTTGTTCTGGTGCTGGCCGCAAAGTTCATGGCGGTTGAGGAAGACCCCCGTATTGAAGAAGTTTCTGCCTGCCTGGCCGGTGCAAACTGCGGCGGCTGCGGCTACGCCGGCTGTGCCGACTACGCAAAGGCCGTTGTTATGGACGGCGTTCCCTGCGACAAGTGCGCCCCCGGCGGCCCCAAGGCTGCTGCCGCCATTGCCAAGATCATGGGCGGCGAGGCAAGCGCTGTGGAGAAGAAGGCTGTGGTCCAGTGCCAGGGCAACTCCGAGCACTGCAAGCCCAGCTACGAGTACAAGGGCATCCAGACCTGTGCCGCTGCTGCCACCCTGTACGGCGGCCCCAAGACCTGTACCTTTGCCTGCATCGGCCTGGGCGACTGCACCAAGGTGTGTAAGTTCGATGCCATCCACATTGTGGACGGCGTGGCCAAGGTGGACAAGGACAAGTGCACCGGCTGTGGTGCCTGCGCCAACATCTGCCCCAAGCACGTCATTATGATCGATGCAGGCGGCCCCCGCAAGCCCGTGGTCATGTGCTCCAATCAGGATAAGGGCCCCGTTGCCATGAAGGTTTGCACCACTTCCTGCATTGCCTGCGGCATGTGCGAGCGCACCTGTAAGTTTGATGCCATCCACGTTGTGGACGGCGTGGCCCGCATCGACTACGACAAGTGCAAGGGCTGCGGCATGTGCGCCCAGAAGTGCCCCAAGCACATCATCCTCTTCCCGCTGAAGGACGATCCGAATCCCCCCAAGCCCGTGGTGAAGCAGGCTCCGAAGCCCGCTGCCGCTCCTGCCGCTCCGGCAGAGCCCGCCGCAAAGGCTGAGGAGGCAAAGGCTCCCGAAGCCCCCAAGGCTGAGTAAGCGGAACCCATTGTAATATGGTAAAGCGCCCCCATTGCTCCTTTGAGTGATGGGGGCGCTTTTTGGTGCAAAACCTCTCCGTCATCATCGCTGACGCTCGATGCCACCTCCCCTAGTAGGGGAGGCCTTGGCATGAGATTCATTTTTCAATCTGATCGCTGGCGCTCCAAGAGCATCATCTACCGCAGAGGCGAACATTACGCCAGCACTGCCAAAAGGAGCGAAGCGCCAGACCCCGAAAACGCGACGGCCTGCCAAGGGCTCCCCTACTAGGGGAGCTGTCACGGCGAAGCCCGTGACTGAGAGGTTTAACTCGGACGCTGTCGAGCTTTGCGAGACTGAGAGGGCTCCGAAAACTTTTTTTAAAAAATCCCGAAAAAAAGTGAAAGGAATCTGCGTTTCATGTATTATAGAGAGTGAAACTGCGAATGTACAACACAAAACTGCGTGATATATCAATGCGGCGGGCGTGCGGATAAGTCGGACTGTTCTACTCCCAGCAATGATATTACGGCGGTTCATAACGTGCTGTATATCGCAGAATATTTTGTCTGAAAAGGGGAAGGGAAAATAAAATTTCACTATTAAAAATACTGGATATACATGCTATAATTACGATAATGATGTGTCTGGTAAAAATAACCTGCCAAGGGAAAGAAAACCGACAAAAGTTGGATATCTTTTCCTCCGGTTTTGCCAAAAATACTATGATGCAGGGAGGGCTCCACTGTGCGGAAAAATCATCACGGAAAAAAAGATAGGCTGGTGAAGCGCGTTTTTGCGCTTTGTCTGGCGCTTGCGGTCATCTGCACCTGCCTTGTGCCGGTGTTTGCAACGGAGGGTCTGATCGATCCTCAGGTTAATCAAGAGGCCTCCCGGCCCGTAGATGACGGCGAGGCATCCTATCCTGACGACGAATTTGCCGGTTTCGGCGAGGAGGAAGCCACCCGGCCTGTAGACGGCGGTGAAGCTGCCGGTTTTGGCGAGGACGAAGTTGCCACCCGGCCTGTGGAAGGCGGCGAGGACAACCTCGACGGCGGCCCCACCGTTACGGATTCGGAGTGGGGCACCGTCATTGACTACGGCACCAGCACCGACTCCAGCTCCAGCACCGAGACCCAGTGGTCCGGCGAGGACGACGTGGTGGAAAAGCCTGATGACAAAGTGGTCGTTTCCGGCGACGAGATCAAAAAGCTGCAGGATATGGTGGTCTACCGCTTCTGGCTGAGGGAGCTGAACACCCTTGACCTGCAGGACATTACCGCTCAGGCACAGATCAACAATATGACGGAAAGCGAGTATCTGGCCCGGAACGGCGAGGTTCTGTGGAACCTGTACTTTATTCAGGCTGTGCCCCGGGTAGAGACCATCGCGGACTACAGCAGCTACATCGAGAACCCCTCCTCCAACCGGGACCCCAAGGGCGAACTGCGGCTGTTTGACTACTGGTACACGCTGGACGAGTTTGGCAACCGGGTGCGCCTGAACCTCACCGACCCCACCAGCAACATTCTGGACGACAAGACCACCACCGTGAACGTCTACGCCGCATGGAAGGACGGCACCGTGGGCTCCGATGAGGAAGAGGACGTGGATCACGAGGATCTGGTGGACAAGAACCCCGTGCCTGTGGATCTGACTGCCAAGGCCTCTGCTTCCTACAAGGACGAGGACGGCAACACGAAGAAGGTCGATCTGCCGGTGGAAGTGAAAAACCTGCCCTCTGCCGCCCATAGCCTCAGCGTCATCCACATGGGTGATGACGATATGGAGAGCTTCTATAAGAGCCACGAGAACAGCTTTGGGGAAATGATGCCCATTCTGGGCCTGAAGATCTCCCCCAAGAACGCCAAGGGCGAAAAGGTGCAGCCTGCCAAGGGCCAGAAGGCTACCGTCACCGTCTCCGGTCTGGACAAACTGCCGGCAATGGAAGGTGCTACTGCCAACACGCTGAAGGTGTTCCACGAGACCTCTGATGGCAATGTGGAGATTCTGGATGTCCTTACTTATACCAACGGCACCCTGACCTTTGAGACCTCCAGCTTCAGCCCCTTTGTGGTTGTACGGACGGATGGGTATGATACTGAACTGCTGGATGAGCGGACATCTTATGCCGATGAAACGGGCTATACTGTAAAGGTTAATAAAACGATTTCAATAAATGGAAAATCCGGACAGAACCATTATTGGAGCTCCAATGACAATAGCGTTGCAACCGTCAGCTATGACAACAAAAAGGCTACTGTTACTGGTGTTAGCAAGGGAACGGTAACGATTATTCACAAGTATGAATACAAAAAGTATATTTGGAGTGATCCTGAGGAACGTTCGGAATCCTTCACCGTTATCGTTGAGGACTGGTATGATGAAGCTGGCCTTTACATTATGTATGACCCTGAGGCAAAACCGGACTCTAACGACACTACTATGTGGACCGGCGTTGTGACGGTAGGTGGCGAACATGCAAAGCTTGGTGACCTGAACGGTGCTACATGGACAGGAAACAAAAACATTTTCTTCAGGAATATTGGCGGTGCCGATAGTGATACAGCGAAGCAGTACATTAAGTACTGGCCGGATGGTGCGGCGTATAACGGCCCCAGAGTGCTTGAGCCGGGTAATCTTTTCCGGCAGACTGCTGTAACCTATAACGGAAAGAGTGCTACCCTTGAAAACATGATCTTTGAAATGTACAAGGGTAAGCTGGTTACAATGTATACGGATAATGGCTATTCTGAAGCGCAAGCAAACGATATTGTTAAACAACTGAAAGCAAGCGACATTACCTTTACCATCACTCCCCACAAGATTTCTAAGGACAACTGGGAGAGCGACCCTACTAACCCGAGAAAGCACATTGACTGTACCGTAACGGTGACTTGTGATAAGACCTTTACCGCAAAGTTCAACGTGAAGAAACCCGGCGAAAGTGGTTATACAACTGTCAACAGTAAGTTGTACCTGTGGAAGGACAATGAGGCCAACACTGTAATTCAATATGTAAACGACGATACGGTTCCGCATGAGATCAATGAGAAGGACGGCTCAAAGTGGGTCTTTGATGGTTGGTATCCTGAAAACGATGCTGGCACCGGCCCAGATGAGACCGCTGCCATTACCAAATGGCCCTACAAAGTTAGCGAGGACGAGCTGACCAATTACGGCGGCGACCGTGTGGTGAACTTCTACGCACACTACAAGAAAGCAACCTCCGATGTTACCATTACCAAGCAGGTCACCGGTCTGCTGGGTGATACCAACAAGGAATTTGCCTTTAATGTGAGCATCACGCAGAACAATGCTGCTTGCACCGGCGTGACAGCCAAGAAGGGTGACCAGACGGTTTCTGACCTGACCAACTTTACCCTGAAACACAACGAGACTGTGACGCTGGAAAATGTGCCCATTGGTGCGACCATCACAGTAAAAGAAAGCGCCCCCGGCGAACACTATACCGTTTATTCCACTGGATATAACGATGGGCAGAACGGTAGTGGCGAAGTGACCTTTAAATATGTTGCAGTTGCCAACACCGCCGCAGCCAGTGATGCAGACGAAGCCGACCTGATGCTCCTGAGCATGGAGGATGGCACGGCAGTGGATACTGACGGTGACGCGGTGGCCTATGATTCTGGAATCGAAGTAGATAACAACCAGATCATTGTCACCAACCACTGTGGCCTTCTCCCCGACACCGGTGTCCTCCTCGACACGCTGCCTTATATCGTCATCCTTGCTGTGGTGGCTGGCGGCGTTGCCCTGCTGATGCTGCGCAAGCACCGTAAGGAAGATGACTAAAGGGGGCTGACCGCATGGCGAAGAAGAAAGCGCCCCAGCGGCTGGCCGGTGCAGAGGAAAGCTGTATCAGCCCGGAGCAGGAAGCGATCATCCAGTGGTTCCGGACGGTGAAATTCCGCAAGAACCTGCTGGGCGGCGTGGACGAAGCGGCAATGTGGAAGAAGCTGGAAGAGCTTTACGCCCTGTACGAAGCCGCCATCCGCGCCGAGCGCACAAGGTACAATGTGCTGCTGGAAGCCTCTCCGTCAAAGCCTGACGGCTTTGCCACCTCCCCTGATAGGGCAACGACAACGACCGCCGCCAGTGGTGAACCCGGGAACGTAAACCTGGCTCCCACCAAAGTTGACAGTTTTGCCAAGGGCTCCCCTACTAGGGGAGCTGGCACGGCGACAGCCGTGACTGAGAGGTTTAACCCGGAATCTGACAGCTCTGACCCCCAAAAGGAGGCGCATTCCGATGCACCCGCTGGACAATGAAGCCCTGAAGCAGGGGGCAAAGGCGGTGCGCCGCCGCAGGCTGGACGCTGAGAACCGGCAGGATTTTATCAGCCTGCTGGGCCGCATTGTGGTGATCCTGCTGTGCGCCTGGGTGCTGTTCACGCAGGTGTTCCTGCTCACACAGGCCAAGGGCAGCAGCATGTTCCCCGCGGTAAAGGATGGCGACCTGCTCATCTGCTACCGCCTGCAAAAAACTTACGCAAAAAACGACGTTGTGGTCTACACCCAGGGCGGCAAGCTCCGGGTGGGCCGCATCCTTGGGCGCGAGGGCGACCTTGTGGCTCTGGACGACAGCGGCACCCTTGTGGTGAACGGCGCGGTGCAGAGCGGCGAGATCCTCTACCCCACCTACGCAAAAGAAGCGCTGGAGTACCCCTACACGGTGCCGGAGGGCTGCTTTTTTGTGCTGGGCGATTACCGCACACAATCCGAGGACAGCCGGGATTTTGGCCCGATTCCGCTGGAGGATGTGCAAGCAAAAGTAATTACACTACTGCGGCGACGCAGTTTGTAATACCACGGAGGCCGGAAGAAGCTGCCGGCATCCTGCCTGTGAACCGCGGAGTTTGGGCCGCGGCACAGGAGTACGAACTATTTCTTACTAGGGAGGAATAACAATGAAACTGAAGAAATTCTTCGCGGGCGTTCTGGCTGCCGCCATGATGCTCACCGTCGGCGCAACCGCAGCGTTTGCGACTGGGTCCACCATCACGCTTGATGGCAAAGAGTATTCTGATGCACAGACTGTTACTGTGAAAAAGGTCTATAAGCTGGAAGGCAATGGTAGCAATGCAAAAGAGACTTTTACTCTGGCGCAGGTTGGTAATGGTGTAGTCAAGAGCGGCGATGCAACTTCTGCACCGGAGCTGGGCACAATCACTGGTGCTACGTTTGAGGCAGGCACCGCAACAGCTGAGGGCGTTACTGGCAACATTACTATTGCCCTGCCTGAGTACACGAAAGTTGGCGTGTATGAGTACACTCTGAAGGAAGTTTCTACCAATAAGTTTGCTGGTGTTTCTTACTTTGAGGGTAGCATCAAACTGGTTGTGAGTGTTGTTAATGGCACTAATGGTCAGCTGCGCGTGGCTGCTGTCCATACTGAGGGTTATGATGCTCAGGGCAATTATCTGGGAGCCAAGAGCGATACCTTCACTAACACATACTCTGCAAATAGCATCGCCGTTACCAAAACTGTTGAGGGCAATCTGGGTGATAAGACCAAGGAATTTGGCTTTACCATTGACTTTGAAAAAGCTGATAACGAGAGTGCACCTACCGGTATCACTTATACCGTGGGTGATGAAACGAAGACGGTTAGCTTCGGTGCGGACGGCAAGGCTCAGGTTAAGTTCACTCTGAAGAATGGCCAGACCCTGAATTTTGTAAATGTTCCCAAGAGTGTTAAGTATACTGTAACTGAGGACGACTACACGAATATGAATGATCCCACTAAGGGCTACACGACTACGGTTTCTGTGAATGGTGGCAATTCTACGACGAGCCTGACCTCTAATGTGCAGACTATGACGAAGGATGCAGCTACTGTTGCATTTACGAATACTAAGGGCGCTACCATCGACACCGGCGTTATCCTCGACAATGCACCTTACATTGCAATGCTGGCCATCGTTGCCATTGGTGGTGTGGCCCTGATGCTGAACAAGCGCCGCCGCGACGAGGAGTAATTGCTCGCGATAGCGGCCTCGCCCTCTCCGTCAGTGCTTCGCACTGCCACCTCTCCCAAGGGGAGAGGCAATTGTGGCTCGACCGATAGCTGTTGCTGACCGTTTAGATGCGTAGGCTCTCCCTTTGGGAGAGCTGGCGCGTAGCGCCTGAGAGGGCGTACCTATCCGAAAATACACTCATTATAGAATGCTTAACCGGAGGTGGGCTGTATCAACTGGCAGAGAAAAGCGTTGAGGGCAGCCGACTTTCTGGTGAGCACGGTGGTCGTGCTGTTCCTGGTGGTCGCCGGGGCGTATTCAGCCTATGCCCTGTGGGACAACTCGCAGGTGTACGCCGCCGCAGACAATGTTCAGGCAGAGCTTTTGCAGTTCAAGCCCAAAGCGGGCGCGGATAACGGCGCAAGCTTTGAGGAGCTGCTGGGCATCAACCCGGATGTCTGCGCGTGGGTCACACTGGACAACACCGCCATCGACTACCCTGTGGTACAGGGCGAGGACAACTTTACCTATGTGAACACCGATGTCTACGGTGATTTTTCGCTGGCAGGCAGCATCTTTCTGGATGTGAACTGCGATAAGAACTTCACCGACCCCTACTCTCTGCTGTATGGTCACCACATGGAGGAGAGCAAGATGTTCGGTGATCTGGATCTCTACAAGGACGCAGAGTTCTTTGCAGAGAACACCACTGGTGAGCTGATCCTGCCCGACCACACCTATGATCTTCAAACCTTTGCATGTCTGCTGGTCCCTTCGTCTGAGAGCGCGATCTTCCAGCCCCAGCGCTGGGACAGCGACCTGCAGGGGTTGTACACCTTTGCGCAGGAGAACGCCCTGAACCTGAACACCGAAACGCTGGCCGCCATGAAAGCGGCGGGCGATGACGCTCAGGTGCTGGCGCTGTCCACCTGTTCAACGGAGTTTACCGATGCACGCACCATTCTTCTGGCGTGGATGATCCCGTCCGCGTCGGATTCATAAAGGAGAGGATGAAATGAGGTTCCGTAAAATCGCGGCAGCACTCCTGACGCTTGCGTTGGGGTTCTGCCTGTGTCAGCCGGCGGCATTTGCGGCCACCGCGGCTGACCAGCATACACAGCTGCAGGAGCTTCCGGTTTCCATTCAGTCCACGGGGGAAACACCTCTCCCAAAGGAAACACTGACTGTGGAACTTGAGGCTGTGGACAATGCGCCCCTGCCCGAGGTGACCACTCTGGAGATCACCGACGGCGAGACCGGCAGCTTTGGCCCCATCAACTACACCAAGCCCGGCTATTACGTTTACACCGTGCGCCAGCGCGCCGGTGTCAACACCCGCGGCACCTACGATGAAACCGTGTACTATCTGCGCGTTTCCGTGGTGTGGGACAACGACAAGCTGGTGGCCCGGATGGCCGTGCACACACAGGCCGACCTGATGGACGAAAAGGTGAGCAGCATCACCTTCAACAACAGCTACAAGGCCATCGAGACCCCGTACTACCCGGACCCGTATGACCCTGATCCTGTCACCCCGCCCACCCCTTCCACGCCGGAGAACCCGGCCCCGGCAGATGCCCGCCCGACCGTGACTGAAACCACCACCCCTAGTGCACCGGAGCCCACCGCCCCGGCCAGCGTGGTGGCGGATGCCCGCCCGGCCGAAGGCCCCAAACTGATCCAGACCGGTCAGCTGAACTGGCCCATACCTGTTCTGACGGCAAGCGGTCTGGTGCTGGTGGCTGTGGGTGCCTATCTGATGGAGCGCAGCAAGAAACGTGAAAAGAATGCGTAAAGTATCCCCCGGGCTTGTCTGCATCGTGCTGGGTGTGGTGCTCCTGCTGGCGGCTGGCGGCCTGTACGCCTACAACCGCTACGAGGATGCCCACGCCGGTGCCGAGGCCCAGACCGTGGTGGCCGACCTTCAGCAGAAGGTGGAGACCCCGGAACCGGAGGCAGAGAGCGGCCCCTTGGACCCCGAGCTCCCGGTGGTGGAGATCGACGGCAACGAATATGTGGGTGAGATCTCCATTCCCGCCATCGGCATTGACCTGCCGGTGATGAGCGAGTGGAGCTACCCCCGCCTGAAGATCGCCCCCTGCCGCCAGTTCGGCTCTTCCCGCACCGATGATCTGGTCATTGCGGCGCACAACTACGAGAGCCATTTCGGCAAGCTGACCTCCCTCACAGCGGGGGACAGCGTCACCTTCACCGATATGGACGGCATCGTGAATGAGTACGTCGTGAACAAGGTCGAAGTGCTTGACCCCCACAGTGTGGAGGAAGTGGAACACAGCGGCTACGCCCTGGTGCTGTACACCTGCACCTACGGCGGCAAGACCCGTGTCACCGTCTTCTGTGATCGTGCATCGTAAAAATCAAGGCTGAAAAACAAAAAGAAGCCCCGACATTCGTCGGGGCTTCTTTTTTACTATGTGGGAACTCCCTCCGTCATTGCTGACGCAATGCCACCTCCCTCTCAGAGGGAGGCTTTTCGCTGCCGTAAGGCTCCCTCTGAGAGGGAGCTGTCGCCGGAGGCGACTGAGGGAGTTACTGTTTTTTCCACCGCCGCATCACGCCCATGCCCAACGCATAGGGGCCGGTGTGCACGGCAATGGTGCAGCCGATCTGCAGCAGGACCACATTGCACTCGCAGGTGGGGTACTTGGCGCGCAGGGCGGCGCGGGTCTGCATCCAGAGCCGTTTGCCCTCGTCGGCATCGTAGCCGTAGCCCACCGTGATGCAGTAGTCGTCGGGCGTGCCGTTGTGCTCGGCCAGATAGGTCATCAGCAGGTCGAGGGCCTTCTCAAAGCTCTTCTGGCGGCCGCGGGCCACGCCAGCGGAGAAGATCTCGCCCTCCTTGAACAGGATCATGGGCTTGATGCCCAGAATGTTGGCGGCACGGCCCGTGACTTTGCCGATGCGCCCGCCCTTGATGAGGTAGTCCAGATTACCCACCGTGAAGAAGATCTGGTTGGTGATCTTTTCCGCTTCCAGCCAGGTCACGGCCTCGTCCAGCGTACAGCCTGCATCCCGCATGGCCACCGCGTTTTCCACCACGATGGATTCGGTCACGGTGGCGGCGGTGCTGTCAATGACCTCGATCTTAGCATCGGGGAAATCCTCCAGCACCAGCTCCCGGGCGTTGCGGGCACTGCCCACGCAGCCGCTCATCTTGCTGGTAAAGCAGATGCAGAGCACCGGGCGGCCCGCCTCGGCATGGGCCCGGAAGGCGGTCTCAAAATCCTCCAGAGAAGGCAGGCTGGTCTTGGGGTAGGCCGCGGGGTTATCTACCATGAACTGGTAGAAATCGCGCACGGCGATCTCCTTGCCTTCCTTGCGGTAGTGCTCACCGTCCAGCGAGACATAGAAGGGGATGATCTCAATATTCAGCGTTGCGGCCGTCTCAGGGGTCAGGTCACAGGCGCTGTCCGTGATGATATCAAACATAGTCACGTTTCCTTTTCAATGCGGCGGGTTCTGTGGCGCGGATCAGACGTTGTGGTGGATGTAGGCCTCACGCTCGGCACCCACGGAGATGTAGGTGATCTTGCAGCCAATAGCCTTTTCCAGATACTCAACGTAATCGCGGGCTTCCTGGGGCAGATCCTCCCACTTGCGGGCGGCAGTGATATCGCAGTGCCAGCCGGGCAGATACTCCACCACGGGCTGTGCGGTGTTCAGAGCCTCGCCCATGGGGAAGCGCTTGGTGATGGTGCCGTCGGTCAGCTTGTAGCCGGTGACCATGGGGATCTTCTCCATGTAGTCCAGCACGTCCAGCAGGGTCAGGGCAACCTCATCGCAGCCCTGGCAGAACACGCCGTAGTGGCTTGCCACCAGGTCGATGGGGCCAACGCGGCGGGGACGGCCGGTGGCTGCACCGTACTCGTGGCCAGCCTCACGCAGGGCGTGCTTCTCTTCCTCGGTCATGGCCAGCTCAGTGACAAAGGGGCCGTCGCCCACGCAGGAGGAGTAAGCCTTCATCACGCCGATGCTGTTGGTCAGCTTATGGCCCGGGATGCCTGCGCCGATGGGGGCGTAAGCGCCGATGACGTTGGAGGAGGTGGTGTAGGGGTAGATGCCGAAGTCGATGTCGCGCAGAGCGCCCAGCTGGGCCTCGAACAGCACCTTCTTGCCGGCGGCATCTGCGTCAGCCAGATACTGGCCCACGTCGCAGATGTAATCCTTGAAGATGGCGGCATACTTCTCCAGCCATGCCCACATCTCGTCCACGCTGATGGGGGCGGAGTGGTAGCTGCCCTCCATCACCAGGTTCTTGGAATCCACCATGGTCACCAGGCGCTTCTTCACGCTGTCGTCCAGGTGGAGCAGGTCGCCCATGCGCAGGGTCTTCTTCATGTACTTGTCACCGTAAGTGTAGGCGATGCCGCGCTTGGTGGAGCCGAACTGTGCGCCGGTCTTGGCCAGGCGGGCCTCTTCCAGGCCGTCCTGATCGACATGGTAGGGCATGGTGATGGTGGCCCGGTCGGAGATCTTCAGGTTATCGGGGGTGATGGTGATGCCCTGCTCCCGCAGCTTGTTGATCTCGCCGTCCAGATGGTGCGGGTCGATGACCATACCGTTGCCCATCACGCAGACAACGTTGGGGCGCAGGATGCCGGAGGGCAGCAGGTTCAGCACGAACTTGCCGCGCTCGTTCTTGACCGTATGGCCAGCGTTGTTGCCGCCCTGATAACGTGCGACGATGTCATACTCCTGGCTGATCAGGTCGACCATGCGGCCCTTGCCCTCATCGCCCCAGTTGATACCCGTAATTGCAGTAAGCATAATAAATGACCTCTTTATCATTTTTTCAAAAGACAGCCTTTTCCGTGCACCTTGCCCGGGATACGCCACCTTGGGAATCTGTACCGCCCGCGGAAATGTCCGCAACAATACAATTATAGTATAGCACGAAACGCGGAACAAAAAAAGAGGGAAGAAACACTTTTCTCTCAATGATCCGCCAGGCACTCCTCTTCGTGATGCTGCTTCAGTTCTTCTTCCCCAGCTTGTGCACAGTGCCATCCGGCTCTTTGATCGAGGTGTTGTTCAACTGGGCGCGCAGGCTGGCCTTTACGTCCGCAACATACTCCTGCCGCAGGGCCTGCTGCTCTGCCTTTTCGGCATCGGTCAGGCCGGTGGTCTTGCTCTTTTTTGCCAGCTCGTTGATGCGGGCAATCTTCTCGTTTGTCATCGCAGTTCTCCTATTAGATAAAATGTGATATAATATGACCGGGATGCCCCTTCCGGCAGCTGCGGCTCTTTTGGCGAGGCAGCAGGAGGGAGCTATTTGAATCAAAGCAAGTATAACAAAGGATGAAACCGATGTCAAAACAGTTGAATTTTGCACAGCAGATGGACGAAGTGTTGAAAACGCTGGGGCCGCAGCGGCCAAAGCTGCTGCTCCACGCCTGCTGCGGGCCCTGTTCCAGCGCCGTGCTGGAAAAGCTGTGCCGGTATTTTGAGATCACGGTGCTTTACTATAACCCCAACACCTGGCCTGCCGAAGAATACTACCGCCGGGGCGAGGAGCTGAAAAAGTTCGTGGCGCAGGCGCACCCGCTGGGGGTCACGGTCATCGAGGACCACTACGACCCGCAGGAGTTCTACACGGCTGTGCAGGGGCTGGAAAACGAGCCGGAGCGGGGCGGGCGGTGCACCGTCTGCTACCGTTTGCGGATGCGCCGGGCGGCACAGTACGCAAAGGAGCACGGCTTTGATTGGTTCACCACCACGCTCTCCATCAGCCCCCACAAGGATGCTGCCCGCATCAATCAAATCGGGCAGGAGCTTGAAGCCGAATTCGGCATCAGGCACCTGCCCTCGGATTTCAAAAAGCAGAACGGCTACCTGCGCTCTCTCCAGCTCTCGGAGGAGTACGGGCTTTACCGTCAGGATTACTGTGGGTGTGAGTTCAGCGCAAAGGCGAGGGGATGAACCGCTCAGTCGCCTGCTGCTTGCCTCTCCTGCCAGGAGAGGTTTACTCCTCCCGCATTCTGGACACCAGAATTGCAAAGACGATCAGCCCCACACAGGGCACGATGTTGGTTGCCATACCAACAGCAAGACCGGCGCTTTCAGCTACCTTGCCGATGACCCAGGGCATCAGGATCGCGCCGCTGGATGCCACCGGCAGCATGATGCCCATGCTGGTCACGGTGGTCATTTTACCGGCGCTGGCCACGGCGGTGGGGTTCATACCGGCCATGGAGAAGGCAAAGGCAAACAGCAGCAGGATGGCAGGCAGCTGGCTGTGGGTCTGCATCATGGCAAAGTAGAAGGCTGTGCAGAAAACCGCCATAAACACCATGGCCTTGCGGGGCTGCCGGAGCGGGAACACAAAGGCGATGAGCAGGCGGCCGATCAGGGTGGCACCCCACATCACGGTGACGGTATAGGCCGCCAGCGTGCCTGCAATGATGCCGCTGTCCTTGAAGTAGGTGACCATCCAGCCCACAACGCTCTGCTCGGCGGCGTTCTGGCAGAACAGCAGGCCGGTGAGCAGCCAGAAGCGGGAGGAGCGCAAAAAGCTCCAATCGGTGACAGCTTCTTTGGCCTTGGCGCGGCCTGCCATGGGGGTGAACAGGTATACCAGCCAGAGCACCAGACCCAGCGCTGCCAGCGCCAGCACGGCCAGCGTGGTGCTGACCCTGGCCGCGGCAGAGATCAGAAAGGGGCAGAGCAGGGCACCGCAGGCGTAGCAGGCGTGCATGGTGTTCATGCCCCGGGTGCGGTCTGCAGAGTTGCCGCTGACAAGGATGGTGCAGGTGTTCAGGACACTGCCCTTGGCAATGCCCACAATGAAGAAGGCCAGCGCCAGCAGAATGGGCAGGCCGGTCAGGCCCATCAGGCCGTAGCCCACCGCATAGCCGATGGTCAGCAGCAGGACGCTTGGCTTCATGCCCATTTTTCCCACCAGCGCACCGGCCAGCAGGCCCGCCAGCAGGTTGCCGATGCTCAGCAGGCTGAGCAGGGTGCCGGTCATGCCGTAGGCAAAGCCGTATTCTTCCTGCAGCAGGCTGACCACCACACCGCTGGAAATGGTGCAGATGCCGCTGAAAAAGAAGGTGACGAAGCCCGCGTTCCGCAGGCGGGTGTTCCGTTGTTCCATAGGGTTCTCCTTGCAGTATTCGGGGGCGCAGCGCCCGTAGTTGCTTTTATTAAAGCATATTCTGGTCAGAAAGCAAGGGCTGTTGAGCCAGCAGAAGCAAAATCAGCGCCCAGTGGAAGCGCCCCGCCGTTCGGTGGGGCGCTTCTGGATTTTATTTTGCGTCTCCTATTGACAATGATCGAATCGTGCGTTATGATATTGTACGGCATCAAACAGTTCTAAAGAAAACAATCCTGTCACAAACAATTCAAAAGGGAAACCATTATGCACGATGAAAGCACCAAACAGCCCTGCTGCAACCCCCCATGGGAGCCGCCGCAGGTCATCCCGGCACAGGTGCGCCGGGTGAACAACCTGATCTTCCGCAAGATCAACCAGTTCCACCGGGAGAACAATGTGGACAACGTGACCCCCATGCACGACTGGATCATGAGCTACCTCTACTGGCACAAGAACGACCCCGTGTACCAGCGCGATATCGAACGGGAGTTCTCCATCACACGCTCGACTGTGACGAACATCCTGCAGCTGATGGAGCGCAAGGGCTACATCCAGCGCCAGAGCGTGCCGCAGGATGCCCGGCTCAAGCGGCTGATCCTGACGGAAGAGGGAGGCCGCGTCCACGAAAAGACGATGCTCTCCCTGCACCAGACCGATGAGTTTGTGGCCGGATTGCTGACGGAAGAGGAAAACGCAGAGCTTCTGCGGTTATTGAACAAGCTGCGCAAGGGGCTGGAATGACCCCTGCAAATAAACTTCAGGAGGATTACAACAGATGATCAAAAAACTTGTGTCACATCTGGGCGAGTACAAGCGCGCCGCGATCCTGACACCGATCTTCTCTGCTCTGGAAGCCATCATGGATGTGATGCTGCCCACCATCATGGCCTTTATCATTGACCAGGGCATTGAAAAGGGCGATATGAACGCCGTTGTCAAGTACGGCCTGCTCACCTTCCTGGTGGCGGCCATTGCCCTGCTGCTGGGCGTGCTGGCCGGCAGGTTTGCTGCCACGGCATCCACCGGCTTTGCAGGCAACCTGCGCGATGCGATGTATGAGAACATCCAGCATTTCTCGTTCTCCAACATCGACAAGTATTCCACGGCCGGTCTGGTCACCCGTATGACCACCGACGTGACCAACCTGCAGAACGCGTTCCAGATGATCGAGCGGATGTGCGTGCGTGCTCCCGTCCATCTGGTTTTCGCGCTCATCATGGCCTCCATGATCAGCCGCTCGCTGACCATGGTGTTCCTGGTGGCGATCGTGTTCCTGGTGGCAGTGCTGGCAGGCATTATGGTTCCCACCTTCGGCATCTTTGATAAGGTGTTCAAGAACTACGATAACCTGAACGCCTCCGTGCAGGAGAATGTCTCGGCCATCCGCGTGGTCAAGAGCTTTGTCCGGGAGCACTTTGAGAACGAGAAGTACACCAAGGCCTGCGAGAGCCTGTACAAGCAGTTCGTCCACGCCGAGAGCCGCCTGAGCTTTAACAATCCCGCCATGCTGGTCTCTGTGTACGGCTGCAACATCGCCCTGAGCTGGTTCGGCGCACATTACGTTCTGAACGGTGCGATCACCACCGGCCAGCTGAACGCCCTGTTCGGTTACATTATGAACATCCTGATGGCCCTGATGATGCTGAGCATGGCCTTTGTGATGATCGCCATGTCCGCCGCTTCTGCCCGCCGTATCGTGGAAGTGCTGGATGAGACCACCGACCTGCCCGCCCCCAAGGCACCTGTGCAGCAGGTCAGGGATGGCGGCATCGAGTTCGAGCACGTTACCTTTAAGTATCAGCACGGCTCCGGCCAGCCTGTCCTGAACGATGTCACCTTCAGCATCCGGCCGGGCGAGACGCTGGGCATCATCGGCGGCACCGGCAGTGCAAAATCCAGTCTGGTGCAGCTGATCCCCCGCCTGTATGATGCCGAGACCGGCTCTGTCAAGGTGGGCGGCGTGGACGTTAAGGATTACAGCCTGGATGTCCTCCGCCGGGAAGTCTCCATGGTGCTGCAGAAGAACGTTCTGTTCAGCGGCACCATCCTCGACAACCTGCGCTGGGGCGATGAGAACGCCAGCGAGGAAGAGTGCATCCGGGTGGCCAAGCTGGCCTGCGCCGATGAGTTCATCGAGCGCTTCCCCGACAAGTACAATACCTGGATCGAGCAGGGCGGCTCCAACGTGTCCGGCGGCCAGAAGCAGCGCCTGACCATTGCCCGCGCGCTGCTGCGCAAGCCCAAGGTGCTGATCCTGGACGACAGCACCAGCGCCGTGGATACCGCCACCGATGCCAAGATCCGCAAGGCCTTCCGGGAGGAGATCCCCGGTACCACCAAGATCATCATTGCACAGCGCATCTCCTCCGTGCAGGATGCGGACCGCATCCTGGTGCTGGACAACGGCCAGATCAACGGCCTGGGCACCCACGAGGAGCTGCTCAAGACAAACAAGATCTATCAGGAAGTTTACAACAGCCAGACCCAGGGCGGCGGCGATTTCGACAAGCAGGGAGGTGAGCAGTAATGGCACAGGTGAAAGAAGTAAAGGGCCCCGGTCCCCGTGGGATGGGCGGCCCCAAGCCGAAGGTCGAGAACCCGGGCAAGCTGCTCAAGCGGATCATGGATGAGGTGTTCAAGCACTATCTGCCCCACTGCATCCTTGTGCTGGTCTGCATCATCGTCAGCGCGCTGGCAAATGTGCAGGCAAGCCTTTTCCTCAAGACCCTGATCGATGATTATATCGTCCCCATGACCAAGCAGGCCACGCCGGACTTCGGCCCGCTGGCAGGCGCACTGGTGCGCATTGGCTGCATCTACGCCATCGGCGTGCTGGCCGCATGGCTCAACGCCCGTATCATGGTCAACGTGACCCAGGGCACCCTGCGCAACCTGCGCGTCCAGCTTTTCACCCACATGGAAAGCCTGCCCATCCGGTATTTTGACTCCCACCCCCACGGCGACATCATGTCGGTGTACACCAACGATGTGGACACCCTGCGTCAGATGATCAGCCAGAGCATCCCCCAGCTGGTGTCCAGCGCCATCACCATCGTGTCCGTGTTCACCAGCATGTGCCTGATGAGCTGGCAGCTCACCGTTGTCACCATGCTGATGGTGGCCCTGATGCTGTTCTGCTCCAAGAAGATCACTTCCATGAGCGGCAAGTACTTTGTGGCCCAGCAGAAGGATCTGGGCAAGGTGAACGGCTACATCGAAGAGATGATGGAGGGCCAGAAGGTCGTCAAGGTGTTCACCCACGAGCAGAAGGCTCTGGATGGCTTCCGGCAGCTGAACGATAAGCTGAAGGAAAGCGCCAAGCAGGCCAACAACTACGCCAACATCATCATGCCCGTTACCGCACAGCTGGGCAATATCAGCTATGCAGTCTGTGCTCTGGCGGGCGCGGCCATGGCCGTTGGCAATGTCGGCGGCATGACCCTGGGCACCGTGATGGCCTTCCTGAGCCTGAACAAGGGCTTCAATATGCCCATCAGCCAGGTATCCATGCAGGCCAACAGCGTGATCATGGCACTGGCCGGTGCGGAGCGTATCTTCAAGATGATGGACGAGACCAGCGAGGCCGACGAGGGCTATGTCACCCTGGTCAACGTCAAGTATGGCAAGGATGACGAGCTGGTGGAGACCACCGAGCGCACCGGCATCTGGGCCTGGAAGCATCCCCACCACGACGGCACCACCACCTACCACAAGCTGGCGGGTGACATCACCTTTACCGATGTCGATTTTGGCTATGTGCCGGAAAAGACCGTTCTGCACGGGATCAACCTCTATGGCCGCCCGGGCCAGAAGATCGCCTTTGTCGGCTCCACCGGTGCCGGCAAAACGACCATCACCAACCTGATCAACCGCTTCTACGATATCGCAGACGGCAAGATCCGGTATGATGGCATCAACATCCGCAAGATCAAAAAGGACGATCTGCGCCGCTCTCTGGGCATCGTTCTGCAGGATACCCACCTGTTCACCGGCACGGTCATGGAGAACATCCGCTATGGCCGCCTGGATGCAACCGATGAGGAGTGCATTGCCGCCGCAAAGCTGGCCAATGCCGATGGCTTTGTCAAGCGTCTGCCCGATGGCTACAACACCATGCTGACCAACGACGGCGCAAACCTGTCGCAGGGGCAGCGCCAGCTGCTGGCCATTGCCCGCGCCGCGGTTGCCGATCCCCCGGTGCTGATCCTGGACGAGGCGACCTCCTCCATTGATACCCGCACCGAGGCGCTGGTCCAGCGGGGCATGGACGGCCTGATGTATGGCCGCACCAGCTTTGTCATTGCCCACCGTCTGTCTACCGTCCGCAATGCAGACTGCATCGTGGTTCTGGAGCAGGGCCGCATCATCGAGCGCGGCAGCCACGACGAGCTGATCGCCAAGAAGGGCAAGTACTACCAGCTCTACACCGGTAATCTGGCCGAAAATTAAAGAAAAACCGTAAAAAACGGAGCCGCTGTACAAAATGATGTGCAGCGGCTCCGTTTATTTTCAATTTGTTCAAATTCCTCACAAAGAAACTCCATTTTTATCCTGTACAATAAGGGTGCAGTCAGGGAGGAGCAGAAAAACATCCTCCCAAGATGCCATGCAGGCAATGAAAACCGCGCATCTCTGGCAGAAACCGGGCGGCGCGGCCCCTTTAAAAAACACTGTCCCCTGCTGATGCGAGGCAATAGCCAAGGCGGCGGACAGACTACCAACCATCTCCTGACAGCCGCAAATGTTTGGGAGTTCTCATACACAGCCAGCGCCGCTTTCTCCTCCTTTCCACGGCGCTGGCTGTTTTTGTTTGGATCCCGCCGCCATCTCAGCGGCAGGGGGCTATCCGATCAGCGCGTTCAGCTCAGATTCCTTTAATCTGGGCAGAGAGGAGACAGGGAGCATCATTTTCTCCATCCGATACAAGACCAGAGCGGGGCTCTGGTCTTTTTTTGCGGCAGAAACCATAACACTGCGTGTAAAGGCAAAAATCCTGTCCTTTTTGTAGAAAAAGATCAGCTGCACATGGCCGGTGAACAGAGCAAACAGGGCTGTGCGCAGCTCCCGGGAGCCGAAGAGGAGGAGCAGGTCGCTCTCCTCTAAAAAGAGAACGTCTGCCCGGTCAAGAAACTGCAGGGCGGTCTGGCACAGGGCCTCCCGCAGCGGCCAGTAGGGCGCGGCCTGCGCCAGCCGGGGAAGATAGCAGCAGAGCGCCCCGGCATCCCGGGCGGCGGCAAGGGCTTTGAGGTGGGCCAGCCGCAGGGGGCTGTCCACCAGCCCGGCGGAGGAAAAGCAGAAGGCAGAGGAGCCCCGGAACGGGGCGGCCTCCAGCTGTTCCGGCCCAAGGGCCAGCCCGGCGGTGTGGGCACGGTAGGGCAGAGCGGTGTCCTCTCCGGTGAACACCACCGGCGTGGGGAAGGCATCCGTGAAGCAGAGCAGGGAGCAATCCACACCATCCCGGGCAAGCCGGGCCGCCAGCTTACGGCCAAAGGGGTCTGCTCCCAGCTGGGCCAGCAGAGCCGCCTGCCCGCCCAATGCGGCGTACTGGCGGCAGAAGCCTGCGCCCCAGCCGCCGGTCTGCGCCCGGAATGTCTCCGTCAGCTCCGGAGCCGTGGCAGCGTTCAGCTCCAGCCAGACTTCGCCCAGACACAAAACGGACATGTGCACCCCTCCCTCCGCAAATAAAAATCGGGTTACAGTATACACGATTTGCCCACCGGATGCAACCGATCCGGGGTGAATCCTGACGGAATAAAAGTGCCCTCGGGCAGGAAAGGCTCGATTTTACAAAGACCACCTGTTTTTTACCAATGCCTGTTTTTCATTGCCCAAGGTTTACCTAAGATTTGCCTTACCATGGTTTCCCCTCTTTCTCCGAACGGGTACAATAGAACCGTTCCCAAGAAACATTGCAACAGGGCCCGGGAGGGCTCAGGATAAGAGAGGAATTATCGTATGAAAGAACATAAAATGTCCCGCCGCAACTTCCTGAAAGTGGGTGCTGTGGCATCTGCCGCCGGTCTGATGACTGCTGCCCCTGTGGCTGCAAACGCTGCCGCTCCGGCTGCTTCCACCGCAGCTGACGAGGAGAACTGCTTTGGCCTGTTCCAGAAGAAGCCCAAGTACATCTTCCTGTTCATCGGCGATGGCATGGGCACTGCCCAGATCCAGTCTGCCCGGTTCTATCAGGGCACTGTCACCAACAACGGTGCCATCACCGAGGCAGAGCTGAGCTTTACCCAGTTCCCGGAGGTGGGCAGTGTGACCACCTACGACAGCACCTCCTTCTGCCCGGACTCCGCTTCCACCGCCACCTCCATCGCTTCCGGCAAAAAGACCGAGAGCGGTGTCATCAATATGTGCCCCTGGACCCGTGATGTGCCCTATGAGACCATTGCAGAGAAGCTCCATAAGCAGAAGGGCTACAAGGTTGGCATTGTTTCCACGGTGAATATTGACCACGCCACCCCTGCTGCCTTCTATGCACATCAAAAGACCCGCAAGAACTACTATCAGATCGGTGTGGAGCTGGCAAACTCCGGCTTTGAGTATTTCGCAGGCGGCGAGTTCCAGAAGGTGAACGGCGATGGCACCGGCCCCAACAACCACGAGGTGGCTGCACAGGCTGGTTACAACGTTGTCACCACCCAGGCCGGTGCTGCTGCCCTGAAGGCCGGGGCAGGCAAGACTCTGATCATTGCCGAGAACCTGGCCGACGGCAAGTCCATGAACTACGCCATGGATGCCGCTCCGGGAGAGTGGCAGCTGACCGACTATGTCCGCAAGGGCATTGAGCTGCTGGACAACAGCAACGGCTTCTTTATGATGGTGGAGTCCGGCAAGATCGACTGGGCCTGCCACGCCAACGATGCCGCTGCCTCCATCCATGATGTGATCGAGATGCACAACGCGGTGCAGGCCGCTGTGGAGTTCTACGCCCAGCATCCCAATGATACCCTGATCCTGGTGACCGCTGACCACGAGACCGGCGGCCTGGGCATTGGCTACAAGACCACCAACTACGATACCTTCCTGACCAACCTGGCCCACCAGAAGATGTCCTACGCAAAGTTCGATTCCACTTATGTGAACAACTACGTGAAGAATCAGACTCCTTTTGAGACCGCCATGCAGGACGTGAAGGCAAACTTCGGCCTGACTCTGCCCACCGACCCCGATGCCGCCAACGCAGGCAAGCTGCTGCTGACCGACTACGAGGTGGAGAACCTGCGCACCGCTTACGAGCGCACCCTCAAGGTCGGCTCTTCCAGCCAGAGCAAGATGAGCCAGCAGGATTACGAGCTGTATGGCACCTACATCCCCTTCAGCATGGCCATCTGCCACACCATCAACCACAAGTCCGGTGTGGACCACACCACCTATGCCCACACCGGTGCCATGGTGAACCTCTACGCCCGTGGTCAGGGTGCAGACAAGTTCCGCGGCGTGTATGACAACACCGAGATCTTCCACAAGCTGGCTGAGCTGACCGATGTGCAGTAATTGACCAGATCTTTTGTACCCCAAAGCCCTCCGGGACGAGACGCACCGGAGGGCTTTTTGTGTAGGCCCGGAATTGTGCACCCCGCCAAAAATCTGCCCCGCGAATTGGGAAAGATGATGGGAGTTGTGGTTGCAATGGGCCGGAAAAAGGCATATAATAAGACCATCAACAGAGTAAGGCCATGCGCGTTAAGTGCCGCATCAACGGGGAGTTGTGCTGCGGACGAAGGTAAGACCCGCGGTGCATGGCCTGCATCCCGCTGCTGCATGGACTTGGGTGCAGATGGGGCCGTCTGCGGCCCCGTCTGGATGTGAACCGTTGAATCACGCCCTCCTTTGTGCGGTTTGTCACAGGGGAGGGCGTTTTGCATTGCCCGCCCCGCGGTTCCCGAAACAGGGGAGGACAATTGATATGAACCATTCCAGAAATTCCGTCCGCAAGCTCACCATGCTGGCCCTGCTCACTGCCATGAGCATCGTGTTTGCCCGGGTGCTGAGCATTTCCACCGGCTTTGTCCGGTTCAACCTGGGCAGTCTGCCCACCCTGCTGGCCGCTGTGCTGTTCGGGCCGGTGGAGGGCTTTGCCGTGGGTGCAGTGGCCGATATGATCGGCAGCACCCTTTCCGGCTACGCCATCAACCCGCTGATCACGCTGGGGGCTGGCTCCATCGGCCTGACGGCGGGCCTTCTCTGGCGCGCTCTGCCCAACCTGCGGCTGGGCCTGCGCACCCAGATCAGCGTGTTTGCCGGCCATGCGGTGGGCTCCATTGTCATCAACTCGCTGGCACTCCACCTCTTTTATAACTATCCGTGGAGCGTGCTGGTGACCCGTATTCCCAACGCGCTGGTCCTGGCGGCGGTGAACACCGTGCTGGTGCGCCTGCTGCTGGAAAACAAAACGATCCGAGGCATTGCACAATGAACTATGAAGAAGCACTGAACTATATCCACGCCGTCCAGTGGGCGGGGCACAAGCCGGGCCTGACCCGCACCCGGACCCTGCTGGCCGCACTGGGAGATCCGCACAAGCAGCTGAGATTCATCCATGTGGCGGGCACCAACGGCAAGGGCAGCACGGCGGCCATGCTGGCCTCCTGCCTGCAGGCGGCGGGTTACCGGGTGGGCCTGTATACTTCGCCCTTTATCAACCGGTTCAACGAGCGCATTCAGGTAAACGGCCAACAGATCCCGGACGAGGCGCTGGTGCGGCTGGTGGAGCGTGTGAAGCCCGCTGCCGATGCCATGACCGATATCCCCACCGAGTTCGAGATCATCACGGCGTTGGGGATGCTCTGGTTCGCTGAGACGAAATGTGATATCGTGGTGCTGGAGGTGGGCCTGGGCGGCACGCTGGATTCCACCAACGTCATCGACCCGCCGGAGTGCGCGGTCATCACGGCGCTGGGCATGGATCATGTGAAGGAGCTGGGCCCCACCCTGGCCGATATCGCGTCGGCCAAGGCGGGCATCATCAAGCCGGGCAGTCCGGTGGTGAGCTATGGCGGTGTGCCCGAGGCCGATGCCGTCATCGCCCGTACGGCGGCAGAGCGGCACGCGCCGCTGACCGTGGTGGATCTCAGCAGGCTGACCATCGAGGACGGGAATCTGGATGCTGTCACCTTTGATTTTGACGGCCTGAATGGCATCCGCCTGCCCCTGATCGGCAGCTATCAGCCCCGGAACGCCGCCACGGCCATTACGGCCCTGCAGGTGCTGCGCAGCCGGGGCTGGAACATCCCGGACAGTGCCATCCGTACCGGTCTGGAACAGGTGCGCTGGCCGGGCCGGTTCGAGCTGCTGCGGCATTCGCCCGCCTTTTTGCTGGATGGCAGCCACAACGCCCACGGAATGCGGGCCACCGTGCAGAGTTTGCGGGACCGCTTTCCGGGGCAGAAGTTCGTGTTCCTGCTCAGCATCATGGCGGACAAGGATGTGGACGAGATGCTGGCACTGCTCCTGCCGCTGGCCGGGCAGTTCGTCACCGTAGCGGCCCATACCCCCCGCGCCATGCCCGCTGAGACGCTGGCCGAACAGATCCGCGCCCGGGGCGGCAGGGCCGAGCCTGCTTCCACCATTGAAGCCGGTGTGGCCCGGGCGGTCGCCCTTGGGGGCACCGGCCCCGTGTGCGCGCTGGGCACGCTCTACTTCTCCGGCGATGTGCGGGAAGCGTTTGCAAAATTGAACCAGTAAAGAAGAGGGGCTGCGGCACACGGAAAAACCGGTGCAGCAGCCCCCTTTTTGCGGACTGGCTTACAAAAAAATGCCCCGCTGTTTTGTGATGCACAGAACAGCGGAGCAATATCATTTATGGGGCGGGAATGTGCTCAGGAGATGCGCTTCGGTTCAGGCTTTGCCTGCGCAGCCAAACAGCTCGATCTTCTCCTTGCACTTGTCAACGATGGCCTGAGCGCCGGGAGCCAGCAGCTTGCGGGGGTCGAAGCCCTTGCCCTGCTGATCCTTGCCAGCCTCGATGTACTTGCGGGTGGCCTCAGCAAAGACCAGCTGGCACTCGGTGTTGATGTTGATCTTGGAAACGCCCAGGCTGATGGCCTTCTGGATCATCTCGTCGGGGATGCCGGTGCCGCCGTGCAGGACCAGAGGAATGTTGTTGGTAGCCTTGTGGATGCGGTCCAGAGCCTCAAAGTCCAGGCCCTTCCAGTTGGCGGGGTAAACGCCGTGGATGTTGCCGATGCCGGCAGCCAGGAAGTCGATGCCCAGATCGGTGATCTTTGCGCACTCGGCGGGGTCTGCGATCTCGCCAGCGCCCACAACGCCGTCCTCAACGCCGCCGATGGAGCCGACCTCGGCCTCGATGCTCAGGCCCTTGGAGTGTGCCAGAGCGACCAGCTCCTTGGTCTTTTCCACGTTCTCCTCGATGGAGTAGTGGCTGCCGTCGAACATGATGGAGGAGAAGCCGGCCTCAACGCAGGCCTTGCAGCCCTCGTAGGTGCCGTGGTCCAGGTGCAGGGCAACGGGAACGGTGATGCCCATGGTCTCCACCATGGAGCTGACCATGGCGGCAACGGTCTTGAAGCCGGTCATGTATTTGCCTGCGCCCTCAGAGACACCCAGGATAACGGGGCTCTTCATTTCCTCGCAGGCGGTCAGGACTGCCTTGGTCCACTCCAGATTGTTGATGTTGAACTGGGGCACACCGTAGTGGCCATCGCGTGCCTTGATCAGCATTTCGGTTGCATTTACCAACATTATTCATTACCTCCGCAAAATCATTTTGGGGTGAAAAAGCCGTTTTGGATACAAGATTGCGCATCCTTTAACGAACCTAAGGGTAGTATACCCCAATTACAGGATAAAATCAAGGCGGTTCCCGCGGTGTTTTCAACACAAATTCACATTGGGCATTTTGATGTTGGAGATTCTGGCAAAAACCACTGGATCTCCCTTCAAAAAATTGTCATAATTCCGACTTGAATTTTACAAAAAGTACGGCGAAAAGTTTGCGTGTCGAACCTGGGAGGTTGAAAACTCGGTGGAAACTGTGGAATTCCACCCGGAAAGTGGGCGTACAAACTTGATTTTTGAACATTTTCCACCGGCTTTTCAACATGTGGAAAAACTTGAGCCGAATTACCGATTGTATAGCCTGCTGAATGTGGAAAACTTTTGCCTTCGGCAAACATTGCGAAGAATGCCGGGGTATGCTATACTTTAGAATGTATCAGTGTCAAAATATAGTAAAACTGAAACAGAACGAAACCATGGCGCGGCTCAAACGGCCCGCCTTGCCATAGAATGGAAGGAGAACACATCAATGGACGAACAGAAAATGCCGCGCCGCCCCCGCCGCAGCAGCACGGAGGAGCAGCCCAAGAATGAGAGCCTGGTCTACGGCAAAAACCCCGTGACCGAGCTGCTCAAGAGCGGTTCCGGCGTGGATACCGTGTTGATCGCGGAGGGCATGGCCCCCGCTGTGGCAGCTTACTATACCGCCATGGCCAAGGAGGCTGGGGCCACGGTCAAGCGGGTGCACCCCAACAAGCTGCGCCTGATGACCGGCACCGAGAGCCACCAGGGCGTGGCCGCCTTTGCCAGCGAGATCGAATATGTGACCGTGGAGGACCTGCTGAACGTTGCCAGAGAGAAGGGGGAGCCTCCTTTCCTGGTGCTGAGTGACGGCATCGAGGACCCCCACAATCTGGGCGCGGTGATGCGCTCTGCTCTGCTGTGCGGAGCCCACGGCATCGTCATCCCCAAGCGGGGCGGTGCGTCCGTGACCCCCACCGTTATCAAGTCCAGTGCCGGTGCGGCCGAGCGCCTGCCTGTGGCCCGCGTGGCCAACATCGGCGAGACCATCCGCCGCCTGAAGGATCAGGGGGTGTTCGTCTACTGTGCCGATATGGACGGCGTGCCCCTGCGCAAGAACAACCTGACCGGCCCCATCGCACTGGTGCTGGGCAGCGAGGGCAGTGGTGTATCCCAGCTGGTGAAAAAGCTCTGCGATGGTGTGGTGCGGCTGGATATGGCCGCTCAGGGCACCGGTGTGGACAGTTTTAATGTCTCGGTGGCGGCTGGCATCATCCTGTACGAGATCCAGAGCCAGCGCGCCGCAGAGTAAGAAACAGCGGCCAGACCGCCGTGACCAGAACAGGGAGGGACTAGGATGCCAAAGGATGATAAGCGCAAAGAGCTGACACAGGAAGAGATCGATGCGCAGAACGAGAAGTTCCGCACGTTTTTCAGCACCAGCGTGGCACAGGTGCCCGAAGAGATGAAGCGCCGCGATGAGGAAAAGGAGAATACCGGCAGCCTGCTGGGCAAGCTCTTTCACCGCGAAAAGGACAAAGAGGAGCCAGCCGCCGCCCCGGCCGTGCAGAATGAGCTGCCGCCCACGGGTGAGATCGTGCTGGGCCATGAGGAAGAAGCCGAGGCCGGCCTGGAGCTGGCATTGGAGCCCGGAGAGCTGGAGGAAGCAGAGCCTGTGGCTCTGCCCACCGCGCCGGAAGCCCCCGCAGCGCCGAAGCCGGAACCCCGGCCCGCACCCCAGCCCGAGAAAAAGCCGGAGCCGCCCCGCCGCCGGGAACCCCTGACCCCGCAGGAGCAGCAGGAGGATGCAGAGATGGCCGAACTCAAGGCCATGCTCTATGGCACCCCCAAGCCTGCCCCGGTGGAGGAGGTGCAGGATGCCCCCGAAGAGGTGCTGGCTGTGGAGCCGGAAACTCCCGCAGCGCCTGAGGGCCCGGCCATCCCCATGGTGTTTGCCGAGGATCAGTCGGTAAAGCAGGCGAAGTCTGCCCCGGAAGCCGCGCCAGAGGTTGAGCCGGAACCGGAAACGGCTTTCCAGTTCTTTGGCAAGGGCGCGGACGAGAACGAGCCGCAGGCCCCTACCCGCGCCGAGGCCCCCAGCAAGGACGACAGCATGAGCCTGCCGCTGATGGGGCTGGAAGAGGACGAAGCACCCGCCCGGCCTGCCGCCCCGGCAGAGGAGGCCCCGGCCCAGCCTGCTGAGAAAGCGGCCCCTGCCGCCCCGGAGACTGAGGAGAAGCCTGAAGAAGCCGAGCCGGAAACACCCGAGCAGGTGGGGGAGAAGCTCCGCCGGATGGGCGCGGAGCTGACGCTGCGGTGTGTGCTGGAGGGCATCCTTGCCGTGGTGCTGCTCCACTTTGGCCTTGTTGCCGAGGGGCTGCTGGCCCCTGTGGCCTCCCTTGACCCCGTGATCGCCCCGGCGGCGTTCTATGCCGCCAACCTGCTCTTTCTGGCCGGTGCGCTGGCTGTGGGCTGGCCTGTCCTGCGGGATGGTCTGCAGGGCCTCAAGGGCCGCCCCAGTGCAGACACCATGCCTGCGCTGGCTGCCTGCGGTGCGCTGGTGCAGGCTGCGGTCGCCCTGCTCAACGCCCAGAGCTATCAGAACTCCAGCTGGACGCTGCTTTCCGGCGTGGCCGCACTGGGCCTGTTCTTGGCCCTGCTGGGCAGCCGTGTCCTGCTGACTGCCGTCAGAAACGGCTACGACCTCGCCGCCCGATCCCCCGAGGGGCTGCAGGGCGCGTTCCGTGTCCGGGATAAGGACCTGATCCGGGTGCTGGCCCGGAGCCTGGATCAGAAAGACCCCTGGGTGCTGCTCAGCCGCCCTGTCCAGTGGGACGAAGCACTGGTGGAGCAGAGCTTCGGGGAACGCGCCAGTGAGCGCCGCGCCCGCAAGACAGCCCTGATCCTGCTGGGTGCCGCCGTGCTCAGCGGGCTGGTGTTCCTGCTGTTTGGCGGCGGGCCCAACGGCATGGCCGCAGCCCTGACCTCCATGCTCTGCATGGGTGCACCGCTGTCCTCCACCCTTGTTGCGGGCATCGCTTCTCTGCGCCTGCAAAAGACCGCAGCCGCCGCCGGTGCCGTGGTGCCCGGCTGGGCTGCCATTGAGGAGCTGGGCGGTGTGGACACTGTGCAGGTGGATGCCGACGAGCTCTTTACCGCCGACAGCGTGAATCTGGAGGACATCCGCATCTTCAAGGGCGGCCGCATCGACCGCGCCATCCTCTATGCGGCCAGCATCCTCAACCACAGCTGCGAGACCCTGCGGGGGCTGTTCCGCCAGATCATCGAGGACCGCACCGAGATCCTGTACCCTGTGAAGGACTTGGAGGTCCACCACGGCCTTGGCTTTGCCGCCTGGTGCGATAACAACCGGGTGCTCATCGGCAACCGGCTGTACATGGAGCGGGAGGGCGTGCCCCTGCCTGAGCAGGAGTACGAGGATGAGCACTCCCAGAACGGCGCGCTGCAGATCCTGTATCTGGCTGTTTCCGGAAGCCTGCACGCCATGTTCGTGCTCCACTATGTGGGCGGCCGCAACGCCGCCCGCGGTCTGGAGGTGCTGCAGCGGGAGAACATCCGCCTGCTGGTCACCTGTGAGGACCCCAGCCTGACGGCCCGCCACATCACCGAGGCTTACCATCTGCCCGAGGGAATGATCACTCTGCTGGATCAGGAGCAGTGCAGCGCGCTGACCCCTGCCCAGCCGGACGAGACTGCCCGCTGCTGTATGCTGCATGATAAGGGCTTTGCCAGCCTGATCGGCGGCCTGCGCGCGGCGGAAAAGGCCCAGAACGCCGAGACGAGCGCCACCACGGTGCAGATGGTCTCGGTCTGGTTCTCGGTGGTCATCGGTGTTCTGCTGACCTACGCGGGCAGCATCGGCACCCTGTCGGTGGCCGCTGTCCTGATGTATCAGGCGGCATGGAGCGCTTTGAGCATTGCGGTCTGCGCCCTGAAACAGCACAACTGAATGTGAGTGCGGCGTTCGGCTGCCTGCGCCGGGAGCAGCTTTTGGCCCTGATGTTCTGCACAAAAAAATCGGAAAAAACTGGAATTCCCGACGAAATCGGGTGCGAAAGCACAGCACTTTGGGCGAAAAACTTGACCCACATTGGCCGGACGTGTAAAATAAATCAATAGTGAGAAAAATCATGGACGCGAAATTTTTCCATGTGTGCGGCATTCCTTTGATCCCATGGGATGAAACAAGGAGGGAAGTTCGACCCAATGAAATGGAAATTCCAAACCGCGGGGCGGCTTCTGGCCCTGCTGGCTCTGAGCGGGGCCCTGCTGGCTGCCCCTTTGCCCGCGCAGGCCGCGCCCGGTGTGCTGACAGGCCTGACCGGAACCGGCTCCAAGCTGGAACTGGAGCTGACCGAGATGGAGCTGGAGATCACCGATGATGACCCCCGCCCCAAGGGCTACCTGTACACCAGCGGCCAGAGCGATTATTACTTCATCGTCTGGATGAGCAGCAACTCCAATGTTGCCACGGTGGATGGCGACGGCAAGGTGACGGGCCGCAATGCAGGCACTGCCATCATCACCGCCATCTCCGACCACGGCGAACGTGCCGCCTGCAAGGTGACCGTGACCCGCAAAAATGAAGAAGCAGCCAGAAAAAAGCCCACGCTGGATACCACCAGCCTGAGCCTTGTGCTGCAGTACAATGACCTGCACCCCACCCATCAGCTCCAGTTGACCAACAGCGACCACTCCTTTCTCTATGTCTACCAGTGGATGAGCAGCAACCCTGAGGTGGCTACGGTCAGCGACAAGGGCCTTGTCACGGCTCAGGCGGCGGGCACCACCACCATCACGGCAATGGTCTCCAACGGCCAGGCTTTGCGGTGCAGCGTCACGGTGACTTCGGATATCGGCAAGGTGACTTTGAACAAGAGTGACCTGCTGCTCCGCATCGTGGGCGCCCAGGAGCGCCTGACGGCCACCGTTGCGGTGGAAGGCGGCGGCAGCGTGCCCATTACATGGGTCAGCAGCAACCCGGGTGTCGTTACCGTGGATGCGGATGGCGTGGTGACCGCCATTGCCGATGGAGAAGCCAAGGTCACGGCCCTTTCGCCCGCCGGACGCTTTGACGTGTGCAGCGTTGTGGTGGGCATGGCGGCGGAGAAGTACGAATCTGAAGCCGACCTTGCTGACGAGCTCAAGCTCCCTGACCCCTACGTTGCCGTAAGGCTGAATAAACTGGCATAAAGAAAAAGCACCCGCCCATGGCTGTTTTTGACAGCTATGGGCGGTTTTTGCGTGTATGGAAACGGATGCGCTGGGAAAAACTTGCCGAAGAGGAATTTTTTTCAAAAAATATTTTGCGTTGCATGGCGTGGTGTACCTGACACATCCGGCCGCCTCCGGCAGGTGAAAAAGGACAAAATGGCCCGAACGTTGTTTAAGACAGGGAGCGGCTGCCCCACAGAGCGGCGAAATCGCTGCAAAAAAGGCGGCTGTCCGGCATGTTTGACACATTTTACAAGAATTTGACGTAAATGGATTGAATTCACGACTCTTGACAGAAGGCGGGACAAACCAGTATCCTTTTATCCAGAGGAAAGTATTTTATGTCGCCAGACGTTGGAATGCCTGGTGTACAAGTGTGTGTCAGGAGGGAAAGAATATGTCCAACTACCGGAACCGAATCGGGGAAGCCATTGCCTTTGCCCGGAACGTGGCGGGCAGATCCCAGCAGGAGCTTGCGGATATGCTGGGGCGGGACAAGCGTACCATTCAGAAATGGGAGCGGGGCGAGATCCGCATTGCGCTGGAGGATTATCTGGATGTATTCGATACTCTGCACCTGCCGGTGGGGCCCTATGAAATGTGGATCCGGCATCCGGAACTCTTTCCGCGCGGCATGGAGGATATCAAGGGCTTCAGCACCGAAAAGAAGCGGAGGACACTGGCGGATTATTATCTGCATCAGGCTGCACCGCTGGAGATCGAGCAGGAGTATTACATCCTGTTCGGCGACCACGGCAGCAACAGCTGCGGCATCCGGCAGGAGCAGCTGGCCAACCTGCAGACTCCGCTCCGTGACCGCAAACGGATCGTGAACCAGATCATCGACAACTACTATGAGGCCCGGGCCATCGGACATCTGACCGACCCGGAGGGCCAGCAGCCAGTGATGCCCATTTTGGAAGCCTGCTACGATGCCAGTGCACGGAGCGTGGAAGCCAACGAGAACCGGTACAGCATCGGCAGCATCGAGGACTATCTGGACGATGCGGCAAAACCGGCAGAAGAGTGAACCGAACAGCAGACGGCCATGTGCAGCCGCCTGCTGTTTTTGCGTTCGGCTGCCTGCGGGAAAATATTGTGAAATTTGCGGATTCCTGCTATACTTATCCTATTGATGAAAAAGAAGGGTGAGATAAATGGCATACAACATGGGCGGTCGGCGCTTCCGGCCGGTGGGCAGCGGAAAAAAGCGGACTGCGCCGCAGTACGGGCCGGTGGGCACAGGCTGCCCGTTTGTGGAGGAGGCCGTGGCGCGGCTGTACCGGGAGCAGAACGAGGAACATTTCTGGAGCCTGATGAACGCCCTGAACTATGCGCTGGAATTGCAGACCAAGGTACTGGTGCCGCTGGATGCGGCGGTGGACCCCCAGAGCGGGGCCGCCCCCTGGGCGCATCTGCCCATCCCGGAGGATCGGGCCGAGGGCCTGCCGCCCTGGCTGCTCCACGCCCGGAAAGAGCGGCACTATCTGCCGCTGTTCACCTCGGTAAAGAACGCCGAGGCGGAAAAGGCCAGCGCAACCCGCCCCATGGTGGAGCGCAGCCTGCGCAGCGCCATGGAGTATGCGCTGGAAACGGACGGCATCGATGGTGTGGTGCTGGACCCGTGGACAAGCTCTGCCACGCTGGATGTCTCCCTGCTCAGCGGGCTGCTGAGATCGGAGCGGGGGAGCGACAACCCCGGCGCTCAGGAGCTGGAAGCCGGGCACGCCGCCGCCCGGGCCGGGGATTGGCCGGAGGCGGCGGCACGCTACACTGCCGCCGCCGAGGCGGGCAGCGCAGAGGCGCTTTCTGCCCTGGGGGACTGCCTGTATTATGGCCGGGGTGTCCGGAAGAATAAGACCCAGGCCCGGCGGATGTGGAAAAAGGCCGCACAGGCCGGGGAGGTGCAGGCCATGATCGCCCTGGGGGATGACTGTGCCGCATCGGGCGGGGAGATGGCGGAGACCCTGCAATACTACCGCCGCGCCCAGAGCGCTGCCCGGGAGGTGCCGGACATCGCCTACACCCCGCAGGTCTGCCTGCGCCTTGCCCAGTACGAGACCCAGTACCTCTCCCGCAAAAAGGCGCTGCTGCAGGTGGCCGAAGCCGTGCAGGGCTTTCGGATCCTGCAGGCTGAGGGCGAAACGGATGCTGCCGACTGGCTGCGGGAGGCTGAACTGCTGACCGATCAGCTGCTGGCCGACGATAAAAACGCCTGAAACACAGTTTCTTTACATTTGTTCTAAGAAATCGTCATAGGAAACCGGTAAGATATTCAAGGAAATATTCTGCGCCGAAGAAAAGAGGACAAGCACTATGAGCAAAGTGATCGGAATCGACCTTGGTACCACCAACTCCTGCGTGGCGGTGGTGGAGGGCGGCAAGCCTGTGGTCATCACCAACGCCGAAGGTGAGCGCACCACCCCCAGCGTGGTGGCCTTTACCAAGGATGGCGAGCGTCTGGTGGGCGGCGCGGCAAAGCGCCAGATCGCCACAAACTCCGGCCGCACGGTGTCCAGCATCAAGCGGTACATGGGTTCTGATCACCGGGTGCATATCGATGGCAGAGACCTGACCCCGCAGGAGATCAGCGCCATGATCCTGACCAAGATCCGCCGCGATGCCGAGAGCTACCTGGGCGAGCCGGTGACCGAGGCCGTCATCACCGTGCCTGCCTATTTTGACGACAGCCAGCGCAAGGCCACTCAGGACGCGGGCCGCATTGCGGGCCTGAATGTTCTGCGCATCATCAACGAGCCCACCGCCGCCGCAGTGGCTTACGGCCTGGACAACGAAGCCCCCCAGAAGATCTTGGTCTATGATCTGGGCGGCGGCACCTTTGATGTTTCGATCATTGAGATCGAGGATGGCACCTTTACGGTGCTGGCCACCGGCGGCGATACCCATCTGGGCGGCGATGACTTTGACGAGCGCATCGTTGAGTGGGCTGTGGCGGAGTTCCGCAGATCTGACCGCATCGATCTGACCAAGGACCCCGCCGCCATGGGCCGCCTGAAGGAGGAAGCGGAAAAGGCCAAGAAGGAGCTTTCCAGTGCGCTTTCCGCCCAGCTGAACCTGCCGTTTATCGCGGTGGGCAAGGATGGCCCTCACCATCTGGATCTGAGCCTGGGCCGCCCCCAGTTTGAGATGATGACCGGTGACCTGCTGGCCCGCACCGTTCAGCCGGTGCAGAACGCCCTGCGGGATGCCGGGATTTCCGCCAGCCAGCTGGGCAAAGTCCTGCTGGTGGGCGGAAGCACCCGGATGCCTGCTGTGGAGCGGCAGGTCCGGGAGCTGCTGGGCTGTGAGCCCAGCCATACCCTGAACCCCGATGAATGCGTGGCCATGGGTGCCGCCGTGCAGGGCGGCCTGCTGCAGGGCGGCGGAAAGCTGGCCGGTGCCACCGGTGCGGCCGCGCAGGGCCTTGTGCTGATGGATGTCACCCCGCTGACGCTGTCCATTGAGACACTGGGCGGCGTGGCCACTCCTCTCATCACCCGCAACAGTATGATCCCTACCCGCAAGAGCCAGATCTTTACCACGGCCCGCCCCATGCAGACCAGCGTGGAGATCAACGTGCTGCAGGGTGAGCGCCACTTTGCCCGCGACAACAAGAGCCTGGGTAAATTCAAGCTCACCGGCATCCGCTCCGGCTTTTCCTCCAAGCCCCAGATCGAGGTCACCTTTGACATCGATGTGAATGGCGTGGTCAAGGTGTCTGCAAAGGATCTGGGCACCGGCCGGGAGCAGAACATCACCATCACCGGCAGCACCAATCTTTCCGAGAACGAGATCCAGCGCGCCATGGCCGATGCTGCCGCCTACGAGGAGGAGGATACCCGCCGCAGGGAGCGGCTGGAACTCCACAACCAGGCCGAGATGCTGGCTTACAAGGTGGATGAGGCCCTCTCCAAGTGCAAAAAGGAGCTGGACAAGGACGAGAAGAACCGAGTCAAGAACGACCTTGCCGGCCTGCGCCGCTGCCTGCGCAAGGATAAGCCTGAAAAGATGAACGAGACCGAGGAGGCGAACCTCCGTCAGGCAAAATCCCAGCTGGAAGCCAGCGCAAACCACCTGATGGTACTGTACAGCACGGAGCAGGATGCCGGCCGGCAGTAAGCAGGCAATTCCCTACTGAAAAACTTCGTTGAAAGGGTTGACAAACCCGGAAGAGTGGGGTATTATGTATGCAATATCACAAAAATGGCTGTGAAGAGAAGAGTAGGTTTTCGCATTGATCCTTCCAGAGAGCCCGGCCGGTGGAAAAGGGCAGGAAACAGGGAACTGAAAATGGTCTCGGAGCCGCGGGGGCGAAGTGCAAGAGTGCTAAGCCTGCGACGGGAGCGCCCGTTACAGCGTCCGGTTGTCGCGTTGCAAAACGCCGCAGCAGTGAGGCTGCCTCTGTGAGGGGACAGTAAACCAAGGTGGTACCACGGAAGTTTTACGCTTTCGTCCTTGTGGGTGTATGCCCGCTGAGGACGGAAGCGTTTTTTATTTTGCTTCCGGTGCAAAAGGGTGCGGATTGTGCCGCACCGCACAAAAACATTTTTGTAAAAGTAGAGAGGGAAAACAAAATGTCTAAGATCACTCGTCGTAATTTTCTGAAAGTTTCCGGCGTGGCCGCTGCTGCCGCTGCCCTGACCGCCTGCGGCGGCTCTTCCTCCACCGCAAGCTCCGCCGCTTCCGGCGCTGCATCCTCTGAGGCTGCCTCCACCGCTGCCAAGCTGGACAAGATCAAGGTCGCCGTTCCCAACGACACCACCAACGAGGCCCGCGCCCTGACCCTGCTGGAGAAGAACGGCTTCTTCAAGCTGAAGGCAGATGCAGGCCTGACCGCCACCAAGAACGACATCGAAGAGAACCCCCTGAACGTCAATGTGGACGAGGTCGAGGCTGCTCAGGTGCCCAACGTTCTGCAGGATGAGGACTACGCTGTCATCAACTCCAACTACGCCATCTCCGCCGGTCTGGACCCCATGACCGACGCTCTGGCCATGGAGGACGGCTCCTCTGCCTATGTCAACGTTCTGGTCTGCAAGGAAGGCAATGAGGAGGAGCCCAAGATCAAGGCTCTGATCGCTGCCCTGCAGAGCCAGCAGGTCAAGGACTTTATGACCGAGAGCTACGGCGGCGCTGTGGTCTCCGTTGTGGAGGACCCCACCGACGGCTATGATCCTTCCATCGATTATGACGCACTGAACGGTGAGACTGTCAGCTGCGCTGCCACCCCCGCTCCCCACTGCGAGATCCTGGAGGTCTGCAAGCAGATCCTGGCCGACAAGGGCATTACGCTGGACATCCAGGAGTACGATGACTATGTGATCCCTAACACCATCGTTGAGGATGGCCAGTGCGACACCAACTACTTCCAGCATCAGCCCTACCTGGACAACTTCAATGAGGAGAAGGGCACCCACCTGGTCTCCGTTGCCGGCATCCACGTTGAGCCCATGGGCATCTACGGCGGCAAGCAGAGCGACCTGAGCCCGATCGAGGGTTAAGGAAACGCGGCTCGCCCTCTCAGTCAAAGCCTGACGGCTTTGCCAGCTCTCCCAAAGGGAGAGCCAATTGCAGCCCACAGTCAGCTGTTGTTGCGCCCGGAAGATGCAGTGCCTCCCACTTTGGGGGAGGTGGCATTGCGGAGCAATGACGGAGAGGGCAAGGATGTTACATCAAAAGGAGAATCCCTGTGATCGAGATCAAACACCTTTCCAAGACCTTCCAGATGAAGGACGGCGCAGTGAATGCGCTGAAGGACATCAGCCTGACCATCCCGGATGGTTCGATTTACGGCATCATCGGCATGTCTGGCGCGGGCAAATCCACGCTGGTGCGCTGCATCAACCTGCTGGAGCGCCCCACCGAGGGCAGCGTGGTCATTGACGGCGTGGAGATGGAAAAGCTCACGCCTGCCCAGCTGCGCCAGCGCCGCCGGGAGATCACGATGATCTTCCAGCAGTTCAACCTGCTGATGCAGCGCAGCTGCCTGAAGAACATCTGCTTCCCCATGGAGCTGGCAGGTGTGAAGAAAGAGGAAGCCGAAAAGCGCGCCAAGGAACTGCTGGAAATGGTGGGCCTGCCCGATAAGGCCAATGCCTACCCGGCCCAGCTCTCCGGCGGCCAGAAGCAGCGCATTGCCATTGCCCGCGCACTGGCAACTGACCCCAAGGTCCTGCTCTGCGATGAGGCCACCAGTGCGCTGGACCCCAACACCACCCACTCCATCCTGACCCTGATCAAGGACATCAACCGGAAGCTGGGCATCACGGTGGTGGTCATCACCCATCAGATGAGCGTTGTGGAGGAGATCTGCGATCACGTTGCCATTCTGGACGGCGGCGTTGTGGTGGAACAGGGCGAGGTGAAGGAGATCTTCGCCAACCCCAAGACCGCCGCGGCAAAGCGTCTGGTGGCTCCCAACGGCGGCAGCGCCGCCCGCGACCTGTCCAGCTTTGCGCCGGACGATCATGTGGTGCGTGTGACCTTCAACGGTTCTTCCGCCGCAAAACCGCTGGTGGCAAGCCTTGCCGCCGAAAAGGGCATTCTGGTGTCGGTGCTCAGCGCCGATACCCGCGACCTGAGCGGCCAGTGCTACGGCTCCATGCTGCTCAAGCTGCCCGCTGACCTGGATGAAGCAAAACAGGCTGCTGCCTACATGCGGGCACAGCCCGGCATTACGGTGGAGGAGGTGACCGGAGAATGACCATTGCAGATTATGGCTTTGCCATCTGGGAGACCTTCTATGTGACGGTGCTCTCCACCGCGTTCTCTCTGGTCATCGGCCTGCCGCTGGGCGTGCTGCTGGTGGCCGGTGATAAGGACGGCATTCTGCCTCTGCCCGGCTGGCTGATGCACCTGCTGAATATCATCATCAATATCCTGCGCAGCGTGCCTTTCCTGATCTTGATGATCTGCGTTTTTCCGCTGACCCGTATCATCGTGGGCACCACCGTAGGCACCAAGGCCACCATCGTCCCGCTGGTGGTGGCGGCCTTCCCGTTTGTGGCGCGTCTGGTGGAGACCAGCCTGCGCGAGCTGGATGAGGGTGTGGTGGAAGCCGCCCAGAGCATGGGTGCGACCCCGTTCCAGATCATCACCAAGGTAATGATCCCCGAGTGCCTGCCCGGCCTGATCTCCAGCATGACCACAGCTTTGACCACCATTCTGGGCTACTCGGCCATGTCCGGTGTCATCGGCGGCGGCGGCCTGGGCAAGATCGCCCTTTCCTACGGCTACTACCGCTACCAGACCAACATTATGATCGTCTGCGTCATCCTGCTGGTGCTGCTGGTGCAGATCTTCCAGACCGTTGGCACCTTCTGGGCCACCAGAAGCGATAAGCGGCTGAGGAAGTAACTCCTTCAGTCGCACTTCGTGCGCCAGCTCCCTCAAAGAGGGAGCCTTAAAGCCTCCCTCTTTGAGGGAGCTGGCAAAGCCGAAAGGCTTTGACGGAAGGAGTTCTCTCCTCATTTCGTCCCGGACGGGAAGTAAAATTCAACGTTTCAATTCCCCGCCGGAGACATGTGCTCCTGCGGGGAATTGTACTATTCGGACAAACCCAGTAAAGGAGTATGTTGCAATGAACCGTGATACCATCTGTGTGCAGGGCGGTTATACGCCCGGCAATGGCGAGCCCCGCCAGATCCCCATCATCCAGTCCACCACCTTCAAATATGCCACCAGCGAGGATATGGGCAAGCTGTTCGACCTGGAAGCCGACGGCTACTTCTACTCCCGCCTGCAGAACCCCACCTGTGACCTTGTGGCCAGGAAGATCTGCGAGCTGGAGGGCGGCACCGCCGCCATGCTGACCTCCAGCGGTCAGGCAGCCAACTTCTTTGCCCTGTTCAACCTCTGCGAGGCCGGTGACCATATCGTGGCATCCAGCACCATTTACGGCGGCACCTTCAACCTCATTTCTGTCACCATGAAGAAGATGGGCATTGAGGCCACCTTTGTGGACCCGCTGTGCACCGAGGAGGAGCTGAACGCTGCCTTCCGGCCCAACACCAAGGTGGTGTTCGGCGAGACCATTGCCAACCCCGCCCTGACTGTGCTGGATATCGAGAAGTTTGCCAAGGCTGCGCACGCCCACGGCGTGCCGCTGATCGTGGACAACACCTTCCCCACGCCGGTCAACTGCCGCCCCTTTGAGTGGGGCGCGGATATCGTGACCCACTCCACCACCAAGTACATGGACGGCCACGGCGCAGTGCTGGGCGGTGCCATCGTGGACGGCGGCAAGTTCGACTGGATGGCCCACGCCGAGAAGTTCCCCGGCCTGTGCACCCCGGACGACAGCTACCACGGCATCACCTACGCCGAGCGCTTCGGCAAAGAGGGTGCCTTTATCACCAAGGCAACGGCTCAGCTGATGCGGGACTTCGGCTCCATGCAGTCCCCGATGAATGCCTATATGCTGAACCTCGGCCTGGAAAGCCTGCATGTCCGGATGCAGCGCCACTGCGCCAACGGCATGGCCGTGGCAAAGTTCCTCGAAAGCCATCCCAAGGTGGCCTATGTGAATTACTGCGGCCTGGAGTCCAGCCCCTACCACGCACTGGCTGAAAAGTATCTGCCCAATGGCAGCTGCGGCGTGGTCAGCTTTGGTCTGGCCGGCGGCCGCGAAGCTGCCAGCATCTTTATGAAGGAGCTCAAGCTGGCCGCCATTGAGACCCATGTGGCCGATGCCCGCACCTGCTGCCTGAACCCGGCTTCCAGCACCCACCGCCAGATGAACGATGAGCAGCTGAAAGCCGCCGGTGTGCCCGCAGAGCTGGTGCGCATGAGCTGCGGTCTGGAAAGCGCCGAGGATCTGATCGCAGATATCGCACAGGCTTTGGATAAGATTTAAAAGGCAAACGGGCTCGCCCTCTCAGCTTCACTTCGTTCAGCAGCTCCCCCAAAGGGGGAGCCTCTGGCGAAAAATAAACTTTGTGGTTTTGCCAAGGCCTCCCACTTTGGGGGAGGTGGCACGGCGTAAGCCGTGACGGAGAGGGCGAGGCCGCTATCAATATCCGCACCAAAGGAGTAACCATCTATGCCCCTCATCATCCCGAAAACGCTCCCCGCCTACGATGCCCTGTACGAGGAAAACGTCTTTGTCATGCACCGGGAGCGGGCAGCGTCCCAGCATATCCGCCCGCTGGAGATCCTGATCCTGAACCTGATGCCCACCAAGATCGCCACCGAGACCCAGATCGCCCGGCTGCTGGCCAACACGCCGCTGCAGGTGCACATGACCCTGCTGCAAACGGTGAGCCATGAGGCAACGCACGTCTCCGCGGCCCATCTGGAAGCCTTTTATAAGACCTTTGACGAGGTGAAGCATAACCGCTACGACGGCATGATCATCACCGGCGCTCCGGTGGAGACCATGGACTTTGAGCAGGTGGATTACTGGCCGGAGCTGTGCGAGATCATGGATTTCAGCGAGACGAACGTCTATTCCACCCTGCATGTCTGCTGGGGTGCGCAGGCGGGCCTGTACTACCACTACGGCATCCGCAAGGAGCTGCTGCCTGCCAAGATGTTCGGCGTGTTCGAGCACCGGGTCATCCGGCCCTCCAACCCGCTGGTGCGCGGCTTTGATGAGGTGTTCTATGCCCCCCACAGCCGCCACACCGCCATGAGCCGGGAGGATATCGACCACTGCAGTGCGCTGCGCATCCTTGCCGAGAGCGATGAGGCAGGGCCTTTCCTGATGAGCACCGAGAACGGCCGTCAGATCTTTGTCATCGGCCACCCGGAGTACGACAAATACACGCTGGATGCGGAGTACAAGCGGGATGTTGCCAAGGGCCTGCCCATTGCAGTGCCCAAAAACTACTACCCCAACGATGACCCCAGCCAGCCGCCGCTCTTCCGCTGGCGCGCCCACGCCCATCTACTGTATGAAAACTGGCTGAACTACTACGTCTACCAGAACACCCCCTATGATCTGGGAGAGATGCAGCGCGTGAAGCACTCTGAGGGGTGAACTCGCTCAGCCGCCTGCGGCAGTTCCTCCATGGGGAAGCCAGGTTTACGCACGACTGTTTTTCTGCCTTTCGGATCAGGAGGGGCGGCATTGGAAAGCAATAACGGAGAGGTATTTATGGGAATCGATAAGAATGAATGGGGCTTCCGGGTGGGGCATCTGCCCCACGGGGAGCGCAATAAGATCAGTGATGTGCCGGGCGTGACAGTGGGCCATTGCACACTGGCGGATGGCGACATCCAGACCGGTGTGACCGCGCTGCTGCCCCACCCCGGGGATGTGTTCCATGATAAGGTGCTGGCGGCCTGCCATGTCATCAACGGCTTCGGTAAGACCACCGGCCTTGTCCAGATCGATGAGCTGGGCACGCTGGAAACCCCCATCCTGTTTACCAACACCCTGAGTGTGGGTACCGTGGAGACGGCGCTGGTCAAATATATGCTGGAGCGCAACCCCGATATCTGCGAGACCACCGGCAGTGTGAACCCGGTCGTCTGCGAGTGCAACGACAGCGGCCTGAACGATATCCGGGGCCTGCATGTCACTGAGGCGCATGTGGCTGCCGCTCTGGCAGACTGCAAAGCCGATTTCGCCGAGGGTGCAGTGGGTGCCGGACGCGGAATGCGCTGCCACGGGCTGAAAGGCGGCATCGGTTCTGCCTCCCGGCTGGTAGAACTGGACGGTAAGTCCTACACCATCGGGGCACTGGTGCTCTCCAATCACGCTACCTTCGATGACCTCATCGTGGCGGGCACGCCCATCCACGAGCTGTTGGAAGCCCGCATCCCGCCCCATGAGGACAAGGGCTCCATCATCACGGTGCTGGCAACAGATATCCCCCTGAGCGAGCGCCAGCTGCGGCGGCTCTGCCACCGGGCGCTGGTGGGACTTTCCCGCACCGGCAGTGCCTGCGGCAACGGTTCGGGTGAGATCGTTCTGGCCTTTACCACGGCCAACCGGATGCCGCATTACTCGGACAAAGCCCTCCTGCCCATGGAGATGCTCCACGATGATGCCATCAACCCGCTGTTCCGGGCGGTGGCCGAGTGTGTGGAGGAAAGCGTCCTGAGCAGCCTGCTCCACGCCGAGACCGTCACCGGCTACCATGGCCGGACGGTGCAGTGCCTTTCCGACCTGTTGAAAAAATAATGTAAATAACAAGCCTTTCCGTGTGGTGCACCTCACAGTGTGACACCAGCGGAAAGGCTTGTTTTTTTATCGTTATCTTTATTTCTGCACCAGCGTGATGAATGCTTTCATCTGGGGGGTGAGCCATTTATCCTTGTGGTAAAACAGCTGCCGCCGCATCTCCACGCGGCAGGCGGGGACATTCAGACGGGCCAGCGTTCCGGCGGCGAGGGCATTCTGGACGATGTACTCAGGCAAGAAGGAGAGACCCATGCCGTGCTCGACCATCTGGCAGAGCAGGGAAGCACTGCCCAGCTCGAGGAAGGGCTTGATGGCCAGCCCCTGCGCTGCCATGCACTGGTCGAGGGCATCGCGGTAGCTCATACCCCGCTCGGTCAGCAGAAACTCCTGCCCGGCCAGTTCCTGAAGTGTGACCTCCGCCTGCCCGGCCAATGGGTGCCCGGCGGGGGCCACCACGCAGATGGACTCCGGCTCATCCACGGCCAGCACGAAGCTTGGTTGCAGCAGCGGCTTGTCCAGCGTGTAAGCCAGGTCGATCTGATTGGAACCCAGCATCTGGAGCATCTCATCGTCGGTGGCGGTGCGGAGTACCAGCTCTACCTGTGGGCAGAGGGCGTGATACCGCTGCAGCAGGTCGGGCAGAAAGGTGCTGCAGACCGAATCCGCCAGTGCCACCCGCAGGGTGCCGCTGACCTGCCGGGCAGGCTGCAGGGCCGCTTTGGCCTGCTCGGCAGTGGCCAGCAGGGAGCGGGCATAGGTCAGAAAGGTCTGCCCGGCATCGGTCAGGCGGACCGTTTTGCCCACCCGGTCGAAGAGCGGCGTTTCCAATTCGGCTTCCAGCTGGGCCACCTGTGCAGAGACTGCCGACTGGGAATACCCCAGCTCCCGTGCCGCACGGGAAAAGCTGTGCAGCTCCGCAATATGCAAAAAGGTGTTGATGGTACGCAGTTCCACGGCGGCACCTCTCAGCGGCGGGTGATGCCGGTCACGGTCAGAACAGCACCATCTACGACAAAATGGACTTCCAATCCCGAAAATTCCATTCCGTATACCCGCTCCGGGTCGTGCTGGTAGGAGGGGCGGGGGTCGTTTTCCAGCACGCCCCGCAGGCCGTCCCGCTCGGCGGCGGGTACGGCTTCCCACAGCTCCGGCGGGCATTCGACCCGCAGCCTGTGCGTCTGGGTTTGGGCCGTGAAGCCTGCCGCCGCGTCCGGGTGACAGTCGGCGTAGGGGATGTAGGGCTTGATGTCGTAGATGGGGGTGCCGTCCATCAGGTCTGCGCCCCGCACGATGAGCACCGGGCCCACCTCGGGGCGGTGCTCGATGGCCTCCAGCCTGACGCTGGAAAGGCCCAGCGGATTGGGCCGGAAGGGGGAGCGGGTGGCAAACACGCCCATCCGGGTGTTGCCGCCCAGGCGCGGAGGCCGGACGGTGGGAGACCAGCTCTCCCGCACCGCGCCGGAGAATTGCCACACCAGCCAGATGTGGCTGAAATCCTCCAGTCCGCGCAGGGCATCGGCGTTGCGGTATTCCGGGGTGAAGATGATCTCGCCCCGCAGGCCGTCCACCAGCCCACTCTGTCGGGGGATGCCGAACTTGGTGGGGAAGGCGGTGTGGATGTGTGCGATGACCTTCAGGGTCATGGTTTCGTTGCTCATATTATAAACCTCTGCAGAAGCCCACGGCTCTGCCCTCGATCTGGATCTCGTTCAACTGTGGCCCGGCATAGATCATGGGCGGGCAGACGGCGGCGTTGTCGGCCAGAAGCATAACGGTGTCGCCCTGCCGGTGAAAATGCTTTAAGGTGGCCTCATCGCCGATCCGCACGGCGGCGATCTCGCCCTGCTCCACCTCGGGCTGGCAGCGGATGCAGACGATGTCACCATCGCAGATGGTGGGGGCCATGCTGCTGCCGTGGCAGGTCAGGGCAAAGTCGGCGTGCCATGCGGCAGGAACGCCGATGTAGCATTCGATGTTCTGTTCGGCGGTGATGGGGGAGCCGCAGGCAATGCTGCCCACCAGCGGCACCCGCACCATTTCGGGCAGGGGCTCAAACCCCGGCGGGACAAACGCAGTGTTTTCCAGCCCCATCAGCCATGCGGGTGTGGTCTCCAAGGCGGCGGCAAACTCCTCCACCTTGGACTGCGGGATGTCGTTGACCCCTTTTTCCAGCTTGGTGATGGAGGATTTGGAGCGGTAGCCCATCCGCTGGGCAAGCTCTTCCTGAGAGAGCCTCAGCTCGAGCCGACGCTGTAAGATACGGCGGGAAAGTTCTGACATGGCAGAGACCTCGCTTTTCCTGAAAAAGAATGTTCTGCCGTGAGTATATCAGAAAAGTTCTTAAAAATCAACGATTTTCGCGCGATTTTGGGAAAAAGGTTGACAAAAAATCAACATCGAACTATAATACAACCAAAGATTGTGAAACGACACGCAGAGATCCAGATGAAAGGAGAACCTTTGATGACAAATACCACACAGATCCGCGCCTACATTGAAAGCCAGGGCCTCAAGTTGGGCCATGTGGCACGGGTGCTGGGCATCAGCAGCAGCGCCCTGCATCAGAAGCTGAACGACGAGAGCGATTTCAAAGTCAGCGAAGCCGACCGTCTTTCTGCCATGCTGGGGCTGACCATGGAGCAGCGGGATGCCTGCTTCTTTGGCCCGGGCACCCGGATGTGCCAAAGAAAGGGGGCGGCGTGATGACCGCTGAACAGCGCAGAAAGACCCGGGAGGCCCTGCAGAGCTACGGTACCCGCCAGTGGGCCCGCAGCCCGGCCAATTGGGGCTGGGCCCGGGCCATCCAGCAGACGCAGGAGTATTACCGCACCGCCGACCCCATCCGTGCAGGCCTGCTCCAGCTGCGCTACCTGGAGCGCCGCAAGGAGGAGGACGTGCTGGAGCGGCTCTGCATCGGGCGCACCACCTACCAGAAAGCCCAGCTCGATCTGCTGAGCACCGTAGCCGTTTTTGCCGCCCGCTACGGTGCCCTGTGACGCAAAATGCCCCCGGACAGCCATCCGGGGGCATTGCAGTCAGTGCGTTTTCTTTTCCGGAGTATCGCAGTGCTGGTGGCAGGAGGCGCAGTTGCCGCCGCAGCCTTCGCCTTTCCAGCCGCCCTGCTTGGAGATCCAGACCACTGCCAGGGCAAACAGCCCTGCCAGCACCAGAATGGTAATGATCCCACGAAGTGTCAGCATTGAAAAAACCTCTCTTTTTGCGCTGGAATGCGCAATTTCAGTATACACTATTTTGCGCAAAAGAGCAACTGCCTCGCAGTGGGAAAAAATTGCGAAAAAATCAAAATTAGGGCTTGCCAATCCACTTCGGTTGTGGTATAATTCTCTTGTTCCGATTCGGAGGATTAGCTCAGCTGGTTAGAGCACCTGCATCACACGCA
>OGCN01000493.1_pt1 | contig 63724 bp, 54 predicted proteins | sample 1570181 | NCBI WGS metagenome assembly OGCN01 (sample SAMEA4370584, study PRJEB24528) | human gut metagenome | reverse complement strand
GGCTCTGAATTACCGGAATATATGGCTCTCATTCTCCGGAATGGTGGCTCTCAAAATCCGGACAGGTGGCTCAAAGAGCCCCGGAATAATCAGTCTAAGCGCATGAAACAGGCAAAAGTCTGTCCATATCTGCTTCGTAATGCATTCATAGACCGCCCAAATCAGGCATGGTCGATTGACATTACATATATTCCAATGAAGCATGGATTTCTTTATCTGACAGCCATTATCGACTGGTACAGTCGTTGTATCGTTGGCTGGGATGTTGATGACACTCTGGATACCACTATGGTTATCAATGCATGTAAAAAGGCATTTAAAGTAGCAAAGCCGTTAATCATCAACTCGGATCAGGGCAGCCAGTTTACCAGTGATAAATATATTGCTTTCATTCGTGATAACGGTATTCGCCAGAGCATGGATGGTAAAAGCCACTGGGCAGATAATATCATGATTGAGCGCTGGTTCCGAAGCTTCAAGTATGAGGAAGCATATCTCACGGAGTATGCTAATCTCAAGGAAGCAAGAGAAGCCATCGGAAGATATATCTACAATTATAACTTTGAGCGATGCCATCAGGCAATCGATAATAAGCGTCCTGCAGAGATGTACTATCCGGCAATGCTTTTGGATGAAGCCAGAGCAGCCGCATAATATAAAAAGTCCGGGAGACGCTACATTGCATTCTCTCATGTAACCCGTCAACATATCAGTTCATTATAAAAATATTAAATTTTTGTCTTGACAACTGAGCCACTATACCGATGCGTGGTACACTCTTCATCCAATTCATTCTCATATATTATCCAATCATTTATCAATTCCAATGCGTAATCAATAAATTCTTGTTTCAACAAAACTCCTGATTCTTTAAGAAAATTAATTCTAGTAACGAGTTCCATCACATAAACAAAATACCATGTAACGTATTCTGTTATTTCATCATCTGCATCATGAACAAATGTTGCCAAACAATTTTCCGAATACACATAATGATCAAACGCATTTCGTTCTTCAGCTAATAACCACTTATAGGTATCCGCATTTATACCCAATAATGAAATCCCTTTTTGCAGTTTTGATATATCTAATGTCTTCTTAAAAAATCTATCACAACTTGCTTTAACATCATTAGTTTCTTTATATGTATTAATAACAAATCCATCAGCAATATTTAGCAATAGGGATAATCTATGATTAACATTTATTTTTCCATATGACTCAGATGTTAGATAGTAAAATGCATTTACAACAGATTTTGTCATTTTCTTTTCTGATATGCTTTCATTTCTAAACTTATCGTATCTACTTATTACATCCGTTGATAAATCTCGTTCCGATCTACCAAGCAACTCAGAACTATACCATTTTTTATCTGTTTTATACAATTCGAGTTTTATTAAGTCTCTTGGATTCTTTTTTACTCCATCAACATCATACGAAATAGGTTCATAAAAATATCCATCATAAAGATATAGCAATTCCCATACAAGTCGAAAAGTCTTTTCGACATTGTCAACTCCTTCAAGAATCATAGTACAATTCATATCTTTAATTGAAATATTCACGTTAACTCCATCATATTCGGTATTTATTTCTTGATCGCTCCAATCCCGGATATAATCCTTGACTTTCATGCTAATTATCCATTTCATAAGTATCTCCTGAAATTATATGCTTAAGTTTATCATATCGAACATAATGCCTATATTTTTCTAAATCAAAAATTAATCTATTGATTATTCCAGAAACTCGAGTATGATGTTGATATTTCTATTGTTCTACTGTTCTTCACATATTTTTCTAATAGCTAACGCATTAAATACATCTTTAATTATACGTTTTATTTCTCGAGCATTACTGCATTGTCCAATTGTATTCATCAATCTCAAATAAATATCTTCATCTATATCAGTCATCACATCTTCGTACTCTTTTTTCAAATTTTCCAAATATCTTTTTGCAATAACTTCCTTTGACTCATTCGACAATTCATCAAATCGAATTACAGCATCAAATCTGTTGTATATTGCATTACCTAAATTTTCCTTAATCTCTTTCTCATCTTTGTAATTTGATGTACATATAATAATTGCTCTATCTAAATTTACTTTGTAATTCCTATCCTCATAAATACCTTCATCGAAAAGTTGATAAAACGCGCTATGAAAAACAGAATTCGACTTATCAAACTCATCGAGTAAGATCACATTCGAATCCCTATCCAAAAGATCTTTTGCAAAACTACCTTCATAATAATTTCCTCCAAATAAATATGTTGCAAACTCGTTATTCTGATACATTGAGAATTGTTTGCGAAATAATACTCCACTCAATAATTTAGATAAATACTGAGCAGTTTCTGTTTTCCCCAAACCAGAATCTCCATAAAACAACAAAATTACTGGTTTTTTTTGCTTATCATTTAATAAAGGGTATATTGCTTGCATTATTCTCATTTTTGCATTTGTCTGCCCAACAATTACTTCATCATATTTTTTATAAAAATCAATCATACTATTTTTATCAATCGACTTATAATTCTGCTGTTTTACCTCTAATATACTTGAATCATAAATTCTATGCAATTGCTCACTTATACTCGCTGGTGGATTCTGAATGTACATATTTTTTATATTCATCTTAGCAATAAAATTTGCAAAATTTATAATAACGTGCTCTCGAACTCCCGAATATTCATCTGAATTAACCACAAAGTTTTCAACTTGTAACTTCTCATCTTCTTTATCTAGCGAATCGTTATTTTGTCCATTCATCTCAGGTATATGAAGAATCATATTTTTACTTTCTTTGTCCAATTCCATTACAACATCAGTCAAATTGCGATACTCGTTAGGAAGTATTTCCGTAAAAGCTCTACTAGAACCATAAAAAATGATTACTTTATTCACACATAACACCTGCCAATACTATATCATAAACGTCCAATACGCGTTGTTCCTCTAAAGTTCCATCTATGATACTTTCAGCGGACAACAAGTTCTGCTTGGGGTTATGTTCAAATTCTTTTTCTATATTTAACTGTTCTTTAGTACAACTCCCTACCTTAACGCCATAATATGTTAGTTGCATTTTTGATAAATCAACCAAGTTATAATTATTCTTGAATGCTCTAACATTAAACCTCAAAACACATGTTGGTTCAGCTTCATTCGTGAGGAGCATCGCATAATACCCTCGTTCACCCAACAACGCTTCATTCAATTTTTCCATATCAATCGGCATCTGATCAGCTGGAACAATTGTCAAATACGAACTATACATTCTATACATCGAAATTGAATTATCTGGAGCATACACTCCACTATTTTCAAACTTCTTGACATGTTTATCTTTTGATGCAATCGAAATATAATCAGTCAAGAGAGTATTCTTTAAAGAAGTTTCAAAAATTCTTGACAAATCATTTGAAGCACTTGTATTTACAGCGCTCGACATCATAGTCTTCAAAAACGCAATCACATTAAATCCAACTTGCGCTTCCGCCTCTATTTCAGCTAATATTTTAGCTATTTTTTCTTTGTTCTCAGCCTTGCTCCAATCTAGTCTGCCGCCATTAACAATATCAATATAATCTTGAGCGGTGGATTCATCAAAATATACTACTTTTAAAAATGTATTCTCTTTGTTTTTTTGTTTTGCCATAGAATCACCTCATTGTAGTAATTGTATTTTTATAACAACATTAAATCACTGTGTTTCACGAATGCATTTCCTCTAATTATTCACTTTCCTTCTTTCAACATTTTTATTTTTAACAAATAACTTTCACACATAATAATTTGTTATACAATATACTTTTCTATTTCTGTACGATTTTCTTTTTCAAGCAACAATAACAATTCCTCGATATCTAATGCTTTATATTTTTTCACCCCATATGTTCTCGCCCAATTTGCCAATTCATCTGTAACCAAAGAATTTATTGAACCAGCAACAAACAGCCCCCTAGAATCCTTTCCTGTTGGAATATCAATTTTATTCATTTGCTCTTGCATATGACGAATTGCCCCTTCAATTTCAAGTTTCATTTCTTTAGAAATCTTCGTCTTAGCGGTCCGCATAAGTGTTATTTCCAATACAACATTTATATTCCCCACCGTTATTACAAAATCAGGTTTTAACGGAACTGGATGAGGGATATTATATGCTCCCAAATTAACACTGCTTTCATAATCATCAATTATTTTTTTAGTCTTCAATTTTTTTAATAACATCGCGAGATACAACTCTAAATACGCGCCTCTATACATTTTAACATTAGATACACTTTTGCCACTAAGCTTGCTGTACATATCTAACTGCTTCTGAATTCTTGCAGTCACCCCTTTTTGAGTATGTAACGCCCTCATTTCTAAAAATAGTTCTTTTTTATTTAGCGCCGCTTGTTTTGAAATATTCTTTTTATTTATTTCAATTGGCAATGATGTACTTGAAAACGCAATATCTGAACTTGGATTAACATCAGTCATATCATAAATATGTGCAACGTAGTCATTACCCGGAAAAGCATATATAACATTTTTTTCCTTTCCGCACAATTCAAACTCTTGCTCATTTATCTCGGTTTTAGTTGAGTTTTCCACCTGAACAAACACATCTGTAGAAGTTTTGTTTTTCATTATCACTTCAACAGGATAATCTATACCGTCTTGACAGTAATAATAGTCCCACATTTTTCTTGAATCATGCAAAAACTTCATGGCATCTACCGCCCCATATAAGGAAACAATTCTATTCACTTCTGCACTTTGGGTAGCTTTGATTCGTAACGCTCTAATATACTTTACTTTTTTTATTCCAGGGTTTGAAATTGTTTTTTTACAACGTTCAACTAATCCCGTCGCTTCACAAAGAGACATAAAATATCCTGCAGATCCAGCTTGCCCAAATGCAATATTGCCAAACTTAGTTGCTGCAAATTTGTTCTTTTGTTTTTCCCTATATACATATCTTTTGCTTCTATAGTTTCGTATATTTGAAATTGTTTTAGCAAAATCACTTTCTTTTTTTGAAGTTAATACAAACAAAGCCATTTCTTCTATATCAAGATAGTCTAATTGCAATAACAAACCCAACACATATCTGAATGGATAAATAGATACATCTTCACATTTAGGCTGACTTGGATTCGTTAATTGTAATTTAATCATCTGCTGTTTCCATTCATCAGCTTCACCTATCAATCGACCAATCGGTTTTATCAATGTATGTCCCTTATTCACCAATTCCATTCGATGGTTATTTAAAAATTTATATCCTATATCTGTTATAACTATTTTTCTATTTTCTTCTTTAACAAATCCCATATATTGAGCTAGTGCCTTGGTCGTCCTGGCAGCTTGCGGTTGCACCGTTCCAAATTTCGTTGCACCATAGTCGACTTTCATTTTTGTAGCCACTTTGGACTGATTCGCTGCATTAAAATTACAGCAAGATGGATATGCATCTAAAACAGCTAAAAATGCTAAAGTTTGATAAACATTCCCCCTTTTAGGAACTATCCACTTATCCAACTCACCTTTTGTTCTTCCCATAATTTAACACCTCCGTTGTTTACCATCACTTCACTTTTTATTTACTAAATTTATTCTTAATACTCTCACGCGAACCATTCAGAAGAAGTTCAACCAATTCCTCATCAGTAATACAATGCAATTCAATTCCATAAGGTGCAATTGTCGATTTCATTGCTGCAGTATTTCGTTCGTGAATTGTTGGCGCACAAAATACACCCACAACATCTTTCCCAGTTTCTTGCTTATACAATCTAATATGATCTGGAACCGACGATCCCTCTGCACTGAACTGTAATGACTTAGCCTTTATAGTTGTTAATTCTAGAACATAAGAAAGATCATCTACCGAAAAAACAATATCAGGTGTTCCGGTTCTTCCACCTGGAGCTTGGGTAGGCAAACCGTATTTCCCGATTTTTCCATTCCATACCACTTCGTCAATAACATTTTTCTCCTGCAAAAGGCTTAGCATTTTGTAAACATAGTATTCAAAATATGCTCCTCGCAATGATTTATCACTAGTCTTATCAATACCTGTCACTTTCGATAGTGTATTTAAATAATTCAACGTTTTTCCAGCAAAATTGGTAGCCGCACAATGTTCTATAATTATATTTGCAACTTCTTCTAATGTCTCGTCGTCAGAATCTTCTTCATCAAAATTGCCTTCTATTTCGTATTCTCTCTGTTCAAAGGAAGGACATATTGTCATCATTTCAAGCTGTTTACCTGATGTAATATCAATGATTTTCAATTCATATTCCTCATCCACAAACATCGGGAATTGTAAAATACAATGACCATTAATCAAATCATCATATTTACAAACTCCATCTTTATAAACTTGTAAAAGAAAACTACTACTCGTCCTATTATTTATAGATACATCTATTGGCGGATAATCGCGTGAAGGATCGCCAATATAATCAATCCACAATTGCAAATTATCCTCAAAATCATATACTTCAACATTTTGGTATTTCGAATTAAGCATTTCCTCGACATATTGCTCGTACTCGCCATTTATCTTTAATGCTGCAATAGCTCCACCTCTATTACTAGGTGTAACTTTTAATTTATCAATAATTCCAGTAATCTGACAAAGTGAAATAAAATAACCTGCAGAAGATGCTTTAACCAATGTAATGTTTCCAATGTGTGTATTCCTAAAAGAATTAATGAGAGCTTCTCTGTTCTCCTGTGGCAACAAGCGAAAGTTTTCAATTTCTTGGATGATCACATCAACTTCGTCTTCATTTCTGACCTTGAACAAAAAATAAGCAATCTCTTCTTGATCCAAATACCCAACTCTTAATAAAACTTTTAACATAAAGCGAAAAGGAAATACATGTATATTTTCACAATCCTTACTTATAATAGGATTTGTAATCTGCAACTTTTCCATTTGCTTGAGTACTGCTTCTGATTTAATAATCAAATCATCTTTCCCATCAACTAAGTTTGGAATTTTTACCAATTCATCTTTATGCTTATGCCATAAAGCCATTCCAGCCTCTGTTAAACAAATCGTGTTGGGTGTACTTTCTGAATTAACATATAAAAAGCCCAAATATTGAGGAATCGATGCCACCAATGTTCTAATTGCCTGAGGTGATATATTCTTTCCATCTCTTGTAGCTCCCCACTTTTTCAAGTTAACACCAAGATTGTTTTGCTTTTGAGGATTCCAACTTGTTCCATCATATTTTCTCTCAATAATTCCATCAATCAAACAAATTGTCTGATGCAAGTTAACGCGTTTAGGTATCAACCATATTTCCTTACTTCTATTCTTTTGTGCCATATTTATTCCCCCTTTTCCAAGACTAACACATAATCCTTATTTATCTTTCCCCCCATTCCTTTTCTAGGAATTCTAATATACGGATTTTGTATTACATAATTAAAATACTGAACTGTCTTGAAACCAATAGCATTCGCCATATTTTCAATAACTCTCCAGCTTTCGACATTAACTTTTCTAATTGTGCTATTACCAATAACAATAATATACTTTCCTCCTATATTCATTTGATTGAAAACAAGTTTTAAATTATCTTCCATATCTTCAAAAAATTTTTTTACAATTAAAGCTCTTTTTTCGTCCTTTGTCCAGATTTCATCGTAATAGTCTTTCAACAACTCACTCTTTTCTAAAACACTTAAATTGTCCTTTTCATTTTTCGAATTGATTTTTTCAGTTCCGACATACTTACTCTTCTTTTCACGCAAAGATTCTTCTGTCAATGTCCCCAACCACAAATTCTCTAAACGCATTGTGCGACCATAATCAAATGCATTTATATATGGAGGAGACGTAATTGCCAAATCAATTCCGACTGGCGCTGAAAACTCTAATGCATCCCCCTCTAAAATATATGTTTTTCCCATTTCCTCAACTTGTGATAATTCCACTATCATTTTTCTATATCGCTGAAAAGTAGCAGAAAACTCTTTTTCAACAGATGGTGGATTCTTTATTATCTTGTTAGATACATATGGCTTTGGAGAAGTATCATCAGCATTAGATACTTTCTTTATAATAGAGACCATACACAACTTGAAAAAATCAGAAATACATTCATCATCAATAGAATCTATGTAATTCTTCATTCTTCCCAATGCTTTTATTGTATCTTCTGAAAACCAATGCTCTAAATTATTTATTGCAGGTCGAAAAAACTTTATATTCTCATCATTGATAATATTGATAATATCTCGATAATTTTCATCTATCAATTCAATCTTTTTAGACGTAAGCAAGGTTGTTTTTACTTTTATTATTAGCTTTGCAACATCATCAATTTCAGTTCCATACGCATTAATTCCATTTAGATTCGCTTCTAGTAATGTTGTTCCACTTCCCGAAAATGGATCAAAAACGACACCATTCCGATCGGGTAAGTATTTATTTATACCCCATCTTGGTATTTCAGGAATGAATTTACATGGATATTTAAACATACCATGCGTATATGAGTTTGGATTCGCTTGTTTAATTAAATAAGTAGCCCCATTTTTTATGCTAACTGGCAATGTTTCTACTTCAATTATTTGCTCTTTACTAGGCATACAACACTCTCCCTTAAGTATTTTCCTGTTTCTTTTGTCATCTCATATTGTTGAGAGCTGGTAATGATGTATCTATCTACCTCAATTTTATCTACTTTAAATCCTATTTTTTCAGCATATTCAGCCAAAATCAAATCTGCTGGAAATACTATTCCACCATAAGCAGAATTTCCTACTACAATACAGCAAAAACCATTTTCATCCAATGCTTTATAACTCTCGTCTAATACCTTAAACATATCATCATAATATAATTTAAGCATCTTAGGTATTTTTTTGTCCCATAATTCTTTCTGTTGAAGTTCTTCTAAAAGCTTTATTAATGTTTCACTCTTTGACTCAACTTCAATGCTCAAATCTCCATTTAGATGTGAATGCAGAGATGCTTTTCTTAGTTTTTTTAAGTCAGCATATTCCTCTACAAACTTTCCAAACCATAACTCTAATTTATAGATTTCCGTATAATCAAAACAGTTTGCATATGGTGGCGAAAACACTATCCCTTCAATACTATTAGATTTAATGTACTTTGACATATTTAAACACGAATCGTTAAATATATTCGCGTCCTCAGATCTTTTGTTTTTTAACAAATCAATATAAATATTTTGATATTCTTCTAAAAGCATTACCCTTGCATCTTCAACAGTAATTATTCTTGGTTTAACATACTTTTTGATTTTCAAACCATTTCCTGCTTTTCTATAATTGCACAATGGCTCCAAACATGCTAACCAACCTAATTTCAAAAGGTTCTTTATTTTTTCATTAGCGTCGGATATTTCTATTAGTTGTCCAATATTCATATAGTATTTTTCTAGTTTCATTTCAAAAACTTTATTACTAATAGATAATTTAGGAAGGTCATATTCTACTTCACACTTTTCCGCATTACGAAGTATTTCTTCATACTTTTCCTTAAAAAATTCAATTTCTTGTTTAGAATATGTTTCCAATTTGCATTTAGACAAAAAATAAGAAAAAGGGTTAACCTCAAACCCCATTCCAGAATATCCCATATCATTCGCAGCAAGCAATGTACTTCCACTTCCTGAAAACGGATCAAGGATAACCCCCTCTGAATGTTTTGAATATTCCTTTATTAAATGCTTCACTAATTCAACAGAAAAACCTTCTTTATATCTATACCATCTTTGATATGGTTTATTAAGATCATCAGAGTAATTTAACAAACTTGTATATGTAGCATTGTCACTTTCTGGATATATAACTTTATACTTTTTCTCAAGTTCGACAAACTTTTCATAATATGTTTTCATTCTTTTATATCTTCCATCCTCAGGTTTTTCGACATCAATTGGTATCAACCATGTTTTTCCTTTTTTTACAGCACCTTCAAGTCTTCCCTCCTCACAGAGCAAAGCAACTCTCCTTGCACTTATATTCCACTGTTCTGCTATTTCTTTCGTTGTTAGTAATTCCATAAATTATCCTCCACTATCATACATATTATTATATTCTGTTATCTGAATAATAGCAAGAAAAAATTATGAACATTTGTTTGTTTTTTGTTTTTTATCTTTCTATTAGCATTTCTTCCACCACCATCCTCTCCACTCGCATCCTCACCTCATTCATCCTTCCAACCCATTCCATAGGCTTCTCCCTCTTCAACTGTTCGGTAATCCCTTCTTTCTCTTTTATCTGTTGAATAAGCAACTCTTCTTGCTTCAAACATTCTTCTTCGCATTCGTGAAGATACTCATTCCACTTTCCATCCATAAACAACTGAATATATTCATGGCGTTGATTTTCCATAATATATTCTGCAATTATAATTCCATACTTTCCAATTGGATAATGTGTACCCTGTTCTGGACGGATAACAGGATAATATAATTCATCCTCTCCCAAGCGATACACAATTCCATTCTCCACAATAACATTCTGCAACTTTTCCATAACAAATCCTTTCCCCTGGCGCCACGCATGGCACCAGGCTTACAACTAAATTATCTTTTCTTATCTGTAAATATCTGCTGAACCCTTTCTCCAATGGTCTCCAAGAATTTGTCCAGCAATGTCTTTCCATCTAATAAAAAGTTCTTCATAAAATCATATGCTTTTTGTAGCAACCCTCGTAGTTGTCTGTTCTCTTCCTCCAGTTCCGATACCCGCTGTGTTAATGCAAACATGTCCTCCATTGACCGATAATGCCGATCCGACAACGGAAGGCTTGCATACTTTTTATACAATGTCTCTGCCTCCTGCAAGTTACGTTGCATCCTTTCAGCAGATACATTTAGCTCCTCTTCCTTCTGTGCAAGTGTCATATCCGCAATATCAAGCATCATTTCTTTTTTCGATACCTCTTCGTCCAAATGCTTACTCTTATCCTCAAGGATTGCAACCTCTTCGTCCAAGGACTTTTTCTTCGCTTCTTTTTCCAAAACTTCTTTCCCCAAGAAGTTCTTTCTATCTTCCAGCTCCGAAACTTCATGACCCAAGGATTTGCTATGATCTGCTAACTTTTCAATCTTAGCATTGCCATTAGCAAGCAATTCATCTGTTTCATTCTTAACTCGTTTCAGTTCCTCTCTTCCATTGCTCACAGCCTGATTTACTTCAATCAGCACTCCAACATTCTCTTCCAACTCTTTATTTACCCTGTCCAAAGTTTGAGTTTCCTTTGCAACCTTATACTCAACTACGGACAAATCATGATTTCGACCTTTACCCTTTTCTTTCAGTTCTTCATCGAAATGATACTCGAAACATTTCCCTGCTTCCTCTCGTAGTTTTCCCTGTAAAATATCTGCTAGTGTTTTCGATGTAAAAACATTTCGCTTTGATACTTTCTTACGAAGCCCCTTTTTCGCACCACTCCATACAGGAACACCTACTACGTGCATATGCGGGCTCGCCTCATCATAGTGAATAACCGCACTTGCTATTTTGAAATCTGGTAGCATTTCCTCTAACTGAGAAGTCAAATAACTATACACAAAATGCATTCGATCTTTAAGCTCCACATGGTCTTTCCAGAATTCCTTGTCTCCAAATTGGAAGATAATTTCAACTGCCATATCCTGTTCCAGATTGGCTACATGATCAAAATAATCTTCTATCTTTCGATCAGCTCTTTTCTGCTTTTCGTTATACTCCTTAATCACTTCATCAAATTCCTGATGATATACATTCTTCACATCCTGATATAAATCTTCTGTACCTCTGATAATTTTAATATTATCCATACTGTACTCATCCGATTTATATTTTCGAAGATTGTGTTTTGCTACCCCTTGCAATTTGCTCTTACTCGTAATACTGCTGTTCTTATTACTTATATGAGCGGTATATGAAACCTTCCCAATAGGCAAATCTCCTTTCCTTTTATCTGTCTTGCTCCCAAGAAGTTCCCCCTTATCATCTTGGCTCTGCCATAGATGATAACCCCCTAGCAGTTTTGGCATGCCAGTCACAATTACATTGTGACGGTCGCGGCATTCGTCAAATGAGAATGCAAGCATTCTCGCTTTCCTCATTGCTCGCGCCAAATCTGCGGTGGCTCTCCGAGGATTATCTTTATAAATCTACTCAACCCAAGAGTTTAACAATTTACCCCTTTTAGAAATACAGATTCTAAACTCTTCCAAGAATTTAGAATCTGCTTTCTTTAACATCCAGACTGTTAAACTCTTGCTTCGGGCATTACCCACATCCAATAACTTGTTCCATCATCCGATTTCCTTTTGGCTGAGGTAATTCCCATTTTCTTCTTAGCTGTCAGAAGAGTGTTTCTTTTAATTCCTCTTTTGGCAGCCTCTTCTAAAATATCGTTAGCAACAATTTCACGAGAAGCACCAAAGAATTCTTTGATAAAACTTTCCGCTATATCAAGTTTTTTCTTCCCACGCCCCTCATTTCCCACTAACAGCTCATCAATTGTAATATCATACGGACCGATGCAAACCATTCCTCGATCTTCTGTCATTTCAAATCCTATGGCATCGCCTGTTGGAGCTAGTGACGATTTATCATGTGCCATAATTCGAATATTGGGTTTATCCCTTAGCCTTGCAACCAACAACACACTTCGTGCTGTTGCCTGTATATCAATGGACCCCAACCCTCGATACGTTGATTTACTTCCTGAAGCCTTATTCATATGACCGATAAGAACAACAGCACAATTGTATTTTTCTGCTATCATTCCCAAATGCTTTAGCACCGGACGAATCTCATTTGCTCTGTGCATATCTACCTTCGCTCCGATATACGCTTGAATCGGATCAAGAATAATTAGCTTGGCTCCTGTTTCTACAATTGCCTGTTCTAATCGATCATCTGTCATACAAAGCTCTTTTTCTGTTTCATCAATGACTCGTATCATGGAACAATCGGCACCAGCCTTTTCTAATCTAGGCTTTACCGTATCATCAATTCCATCTTCTGCCGTTTGATAAATGATATGAATTGGTTCATATTCTTTATCATCATCACAGGGAAGGGGCAAGCCCCTGCTAAGGGTTGCCGCCAACATCAATACCAATGTTGTCTTTCCTTCTCCTGGATCACCTTCAATAATTGTGATTTTTCCATATGGTATATATGGATACCACAACCAATTAACTTCTTTTGAAACTACATCCTCCATATGAATGAGCTTCAATTCTACATTCTCGTGTTCATTCATAAGCATCCTCCTCACTTCTTATTAACCTGCTTCTTGATTAAAATATCCTGTTTCTTCCCATACTCTTTTATCAGGACAGTAATAGCTAAACTCTTTCGAGTTTCCTACTTTTATTGCTGTTCCGAATTTGAGTATTCCTTGTTGTAACCCCAGCCTTACATACTGTGTATCCTTTCCTATCGCTTTTGCAATTTCCTTTATTGGTACATTTCTTCCTGTAAAAGCTGGTAAATCAACCTTGTAAATAACCTCTGGCATATTTACCACCTCCTATTCTCTTTAACAGAGCATTATTTGCTCTGTTTGTATTTTGTATTATACATAGCACTTATTGCTCTGTCAAGAGTTTATAATTTAATGTTGACTATAATATTTTAGTATGTTACATTTACAATTACAGGAGGTTGAAGCAATGAATACAGGTAAAAAGATTAAACTTATTAGAACTTTTCGTGGTTTAACCCAGAAAGAACTAGGAGAAGCCTGCGGAATACACGAAGTTGCAATCCGCAAATATGAATTGGGAAAGAATCTTCCTAAACCAGAACAGCTCCGTAAGATTGCAGAAGCTTTGAATGTAAATGTGAATTCTCTAGTAGAATTTGATATTGAAGCAGACGGAGATGTGTTGCCATTACTTTTTGCAATAGATGATGAATTTGAAATCTCTATTGATGTTGTAAATGGAAAAGCAGGAATGTTTTTTACCGACAAAAATCTCATTCAATTTTTAAAGGATTGGCAAGCTATGAAAGAACTACTAGCATCTGGTAGCCAGACACCTGATAATTATGAGATTTGGAAAACCATTCGTCCAAGCGTCACAAAGGTAACCCACGAATAATAATCATTTTTATCCGTTTGCTATCGGCTTTCTAGTAAATAGCGAAAGGATGGTGCTTATGAAGTTACCCAACGGATACGGAAGCGTTGTAAAACTTTCCGGCAAACGAAGGCATCCTTATCAGGTAAGAAAAACTGTAGGTTTTCACTATGATGAGGAAAAAGACAAACAGGTTCAGGACATGATTACAATTGGATATGCAGCTACCAAAGCAGAAGGCTTACAAATGCTGGCAGATTACAATAACAATCCGTTCGATACCAAAGCTGCTAAAATGACCTTTTCTGATGTATATGAAGAATGGTCAAAGCGCAAGTATCCTACTATCTCTGAATCCAATGTCAAAGGATATACCGCATCTTATAAAGCGTGTGACACACTTTACGACAAAGTATTTAAGGATATCAAATTAGTTGATTTACAGAATGTAATTGATACTTGTGGAAAGAATTTTCCCACACTAAAGAAGCTCAAGGTTTTATTCAATCAACTATATGATTACGCCTTAAAGAATGATATTTGCAACAAAGACTATTCCAGCTTTGTAGATATTATTCAGTACAAAGATCGTAATCCTAACAAGTATGATAGAACCAAATTTGAAAAAGACGAAATCGATTTAATCTGGAAACAGAAGGACGATAAGTATTATCAGATTGTACTTATGCTGATTTACAGCGGAGTACGCGTATCAGAAATGTTAGATCTTAAGAAAGAAAATGTTCATCTCGATGAACAATACTTTGATGTTATCAGTAGTAAGACAGATAATGGAATCAGAAAGGTTCCAATTCCAGATAAGCTATTAGATTATTATAAGGATTGGTACGAATCGAATCCTGAATGTGAGTATTTACTCCATACGGAAGACGGCAAGCATTTTCAATATCGAAATTACTATGACAGCTATTTCAAACCACTTATGGAACATCTAAACATCAATCGCACGCCACATTGTTGCAGACACACATGCGTTTCTCTGTTAGCAGAAGCAGGTGTGAACCAAACAGTCATCAAAAAGATTGTAGGTCACTCTGGAGCAATGACACTTACCGAAAAGGTATATACACATTTTGACATCAAGGAGTTAGTAGATGCTATCAATAAGATTTTATAAAGAAAAAAGGACATTCCCAGATTTCTCTGAAAATGTCCTATACATATCATACTCTTTGTTGCATACTTGTTGCATACGGAATAAATTCCAGCACATCTGACAACTTTCCACAACTTCTGTAACCCTTGTAAAATGGGCTTTTCTTGATATATTCTCTCGAAAATAATTATCTCTTTGAGAACTGTGGAGCTCTACGAGCTTTCTTGAGACCATATTTCTTACGCTCTTTCATACGTGGGTCACGAGTTAAGTAACCAGCCTTCTTAAGAGTTGGACGGAAATCAGCGTCTACTGTAAGAAGTGCTCTTGCGATACCATGTCTGATCGCACCGGCCTGACCTGTGAATCCACCACCGCGAACAGTGATCTTAGCATCATACTTATCTGTTGTATTTGTAGCCTCAAGTGGCTGACGAACGATAATCTTTAAAGTTTCAAGACCGAAGTAATCATCAATATCTCTTTTGTTAACTGTGATCTTACCGGTACCCGGTACTAAATATACTCTAGCAATACTACTTTTTCTTCTACCTGTTCCATAAAATTTTGCGTTTGCCAATTTTTTTTCCTCCTCTCAATTATGCTCTTTCTTTAATCTCTAAAGCTTCCGGCTTCTGTGCCTCATGTCCATGATTCTCACCAGCGTATACATGAAGCTTTGACATCATCTGGCGACCAAGTGGTCCCTTTGGAAGCATACCCTTAACTGCATGTTCAACAACGTATGTTGGTTTCTTAGCGAGCATATCCTTGAGTGTTGTCTCTTTCATTCCACCTACATAATCGGAATGGTTATAATAAATTTTCTGGTCTAATTTCTTACCAGTAACTTTGATCTTTTCAGCATTGATGATGATTACATAATCACCTGTATCAACATGTGGTGTAAAAACAGGTTTGTTCTTACCTCTTAAAACATTTGCAACTTCTGATGCAAGACGGCCTAATGTATGTCCTGTAGCGTCAACAATAAACCACTTTCTTTCAATTGTGGATGGGTTAGCCATATAACTTTTCATCCCAGTACCTCCTAACTAAAATTCGTATATTATTTTCAAACTAACTGCGTCTGACTGCTTATACCGGGGCTTGGGTTAGCTTTCACACGCCACATTTAGCTATTATATAATGAATACAACTTCTTGTCAATCTTTTTTCTGTAGTTTTCTTAAACTGGTCATAAAAGCTGGTCATAAAAACTTTTCACATTTCTATTCTGCCATTCTCATTCTGTTTTTCTATCCATATTATTTTTACATTTTTTCTCTTTTCTATCCGACTTCTCCTATAGTTTCTTACAACTTTCTAAAGCAAATATAAATTTTCGTTCATTTTTATATCCATTTTTGATTGCGTATCATGTGCTGTCATGGTACAATTATAGTGTTTCTAGTGTATTGCAGATACAAAAGTAATCCGTAAAGAACAAACGACGCAAAGGATTGCAGGTTACTTAGACAGGGAGGATATATGAAAACAAAAAAAGTTCTAACTTCAAATCTAAAACCGGGTATGGTTTCTTCTGAAGCAGCCTATACATATACGAATCATCTGGTGATTCAAAGTAATACAACACTTACACCGGAGATTATTGATAAGTTAAAATATTATGCAGTCAAATCCGTTCGGGTATATATTCCGGATGAGGACGCTCCAAAAGAAAAAGAAAAAAACACTCCAACGGATACACCACAAGAAAAAGCTACTGTCTCTCATGGACCAAGTTTTGATGGTCCTACTTATTTTGAACGAGTACAGCAGACAGAGCAGTTCGTAGAATTTAAAGATAACTTCACATCATCTATCAGTAGTTTTAAAGATGAATTAAATGATATCGTTGCAAAAAATGCAACAGATGTAACCGATAATATGCTCCATGAAGTGGATTCCATCCTTGGACGTACCAGAAACTCTTTACACCTTTTAGATATGATGCAATGTCTGCGTGGTTTTGATGACTTAACATATACACACTCCATGAATGTTGCTTTGATCTGTAACGTAATCGGAAGCTGGGCCGGTTTTTCAAAGGACGATCTGAATACATTAATGTTATGTGGCCTTTTACATGATATCGGTAAATTAAAAATTCCTGCCGAGATCATTCAAAAACCCGGTAAGCTTACCGATGAAGAATTCGACCTGATCCGTTCTCATCCAAAACTCGGTTATGATATTTTACGTTCCAAAAATTTGGATGACCGTATCAAGCTTGCTGCACTTCAGCATCATGAACGATATGACGGAAAAGGATATCCACGTCAGCTTGCCGGCATTGAGATCAATGAATATGCATCGATCGTTGCGATTGCCGATGTTTACGATGCTATGACTTCAAACCGTATTTACAGAAAAGGCATTTGTCCTTTTACTGTAATTTCTATGTTTGAGAAAGAAAAAGATCTATATAATCCTCATTATCTCTATCTATTCATGAAGAGACTTGTAGAAGCATATGTCAACACAGAAGTTATTCTTTCAAATAATGAACGTGGAAAGATTGTTTTGTTAAATCAAAACCTGTTATCACGTCCTGTTGTCATTACTGATAAGAAGACATATGATCTTTCACGCGATTTCAGTGTTGATATTACCGCATTGATCTAAAGAACCGGAAAAAAGTAAAACACAGAAGATTCGAGTATTTAAGGACGTGTTCCTGTTATCTTACTCCTATCGTTCTGTGTTTTTTATTTTTCTCTTTCTGTCTTATTTCGTAAACCCTTTTTAGTTTGTTTCTTTCCGATTCCACTATATATATTTTTTTCGATTCGTCTTTCTGATCTTTTCTATTTTAATCCCGGCAGATAGAAAAAGATCAGATAACACCAGCGGATCAAAATCCCGGTGAGTAAAAAACCGCCCTGTAAGATCCGGTCAAACTTCTTGCGACGTACAATTTCTTTTCCATCTTTTTCTTCCACAAGATCAATCTGTATCGAAGCTTTTCGAATCAGATAAAAATAAAATGCAAGTATGATAAACCAAAGCAAAAACATACCAAAACCGAGCAACTGGTATATGCCATCTGCTTTTGGTGAATATGCCGCATTGCTTCTTCTGCTTCCTGTCAGCATTTCAAATGCATAGATCAGATAATCCAATGATACAAAGCCCCACACCAGACTGATCACAGAAAACAAAATTCTCTTCCATTGTTTCATTTTATTTCATCCTCACTTTTCTAAGATTTTCATTTCAAAAGGCTGCAAATCCAGTGTATGTTTTTTTACTGTCTGATCTTTGTGACGTACTATAACATCAAAATGCTGTTTGTGCATGGTATTATTAAAATACAGCTCCCAGCTTTTTGTATCATTTCTGCGTTCTGTCACTTCTACCCCATACGGAAGACTCTCCATATATGGAATTGATGCATTTTCTAACAAAAGCTTTGCAAAAGAGATCATTCCTCTTCTATCCGGAACCGTTCCTACATAATAACCGATTCCTTCGTAATAAGAATTTTGGGTGATCGCAGCCGCCCCTTCATAAAAATCGGTTCCATAGACAGCCAGAGCTTCTGCCTGTTTTGGATCTAAAATATCACACCATAAATGGCACGACTGTATATATCGTTTTTGTGTGCTGCTCTCTCTTTTTCCCCCATCTATTCTATTACATTCTGCCTCAGATAATGCAGATAAATACAAACTGCCCTGATCACTCTGCATGTCTTTATGATCTGTTTCATTGTGGTCCGACTCAAACAATACCGATAAATCCAAGCTTTCCTGATCACTTTGCATGTTTTTGTGATTTTTTTCATTGCCTTCCGGCTCAGACAATGCCGATAAATGCGAGTTGCTCTGATCGTTCTGTCTGTCACAGATGTTCTTCCACTTCTCTGATCGGATTTCAATGCACTCTTCCTTTTCTCCGATCGGATTATATTCTTTTACGATCGCACCCGTAATCTCTGAAAAGACTGTCGGCAAAGGAGACATAATACATTGATTATTTGTATCCTTCACACCGGAACGATTCGTCAACACCAGATGACCGCCCTGTTTTACATATTTCTTAAAATGGCCTTCGAGCGTTTTGTCCGAGATATACATGGTCGGTGCCACCACTAAAGTATATTCGTCCAGATCACTTTTGGCATCTACAATATCAACACCGACACCAAGACAGGTAAACGCATCATGATAAGCCTTTAGCTGTGTAAAATAATGCATTCCTTCCACCTGTGGCTGAATCTTAAAACCATATTCCTGCTCTGAAGAATAAAGAATGGCTACTTTATTCTTTATGATAGAACCATCTAAGTAAGAAAGCTTCTTCATCGTCTGACAAAGTTCTTTAAATTCTTCGTATCTGCGACCTAATACATTATTGTGGTCTATAATCCCATGCCAAAACATTTCTGCTCCGGCAACGGCTGTCCTCCAGCGAAAATGAAGAATCGTATCTGCTCCATGTGCCATTGCCTGTAAGGAATAGCCTTTTAACATTCCCGGATAAACCGTTTCACTCATCGGTGTCCAACTCCCTAACCCTCCACTGAGCTGTTCCATGATCCAGAAGTTTTTCTTCTTGATACCACGCATCAGATCCAGATGAAACGCATGCGAATAAAGCGTTTCTATGTCCTTTGGAAGATTCGTTGTCGGATAATTGTCATATGAAACAAAGTCTAACTTTTCAAACATATCATAAAAATCCGGCATATTTTCACAGAGCCAGTTATTTGTCGTGATCACCGCTTTCGGATCCAAAGAATGGATCAGTTCTCTTTGAAACTCGACATATTCTACCGTACTCTGCGAAGCATAACGATTAAAATCCAGCATATACGATGGATTCAGCCATGTCTGAAACGGTCCGAATGGTGGTTTGATCTGCGAAAAATCCGTATATTCCCCACTCCATACTCTGTTGCCATAGGCCTGATTAACACTCTCTATTATTTTATATTTCTTTTTGACAAATTCCTGAAATTTCTGTATACAGGTCGGACAACAACAATGATTTGCTTCTAATTCGTTATCAATCTGGTACCCGGTCACACAAGACTTCTCCCGGTAATGTTCCACCATCTTTGTAATGATCTGTGTACATTTTTCACGATACAAAGCATTGTTCAGGCATCGATGACCACGGATACCGATAGGAATACGCTGCCCGCTCTTATCTACCTGGATCACTTCGGGATATTTTTCGAAAAGCCACTGTGGCGGTGTACAAGTCGGTGTGCATAAGAACACTTCAATTCCGTTTGCTTCAAATAAATCTACGATTGCATCGAGCCAGGAAAAATCATACACGCCTTCCCTGGGTTCTAAGCAGCTCCATGCAAATTCTGCCATGCGGACGATCTCTACACCGGCTTCTTTCATCCGGCATACATCCTGTTCCCACAGGGAACGATCCCATTGCTCCGGGTAATAATCAACACCTATCTTCATCCGTTACTCCTTACCTTACTTTATTTTATCTTGTCACAGCTTTTCAATTATCTGATCTGTCCTTGTTTTCATTTTATCTTCTATATTATCCATTCACAGAATCACTATAAACATTCTGTCTTCTATATCCTACTACTTTTATAAGATCGCTGCGTTCATTTTAGATTCTGAATCCGGCTTTTATAACTTTACTATATTCATTCCATATCCTGTATCTGCTTTTTAACCATGACCATCTGATCACGCAATGCCGCTGCCTCTTCAAAGTTCAAGTCTGCTGCCGCTGCCTGCATCTTCTTTTGAAGTTTCTTTACAACAATCTCAAGTTCTTTCCGGTTCATGGATTCCATATCTTTTTCCAGATCAAAGTCGGAAGCTTCCACTTTTTTCGTAATACGTACAATATCACGCACCGCTTTTTTGATCGTTTGTGGTGTGATTCCATGTACTTCATTGTATTGCATCTGTATCTCACGTCGACGATTCGTTTCGCTGATCGCTTTATCCATAGAGTCAGTCACAACGTCTGCATACATGATAACATGTCCCTCTGCATTTCTTGCCGCACGCCCAATCGTCTGTACCAGAGAGATCTCAGAACGCAGGAAACCTTCTTTGTCTGCATCCAGAATCGCTACCAATGCAATTTCCGGGATATCCAATCCCTCACGAAGCAGGTTGATTCCGACTAATACATCAAAGACATCCAGGCGCATATCACGAATGATCTCTGAACGTTCCAGTGTATCAATATCAGAATGCAGGTATTTCACACGAATGCCGACTTCTTTCATATAATCCGTAAGATCTTCTGCCATTTTCTTCGTCAACGTACATACCATGACTTTGTTGCCGTCTTCGATCGTCTTATGGATCTCTCCGATCAGATCATCAATCTGACCTTCTACCGGACGGACTTCTACCTTAGGATCTAACAAACCGGTTGGTCGTATGATCTGTTCGGTTCTTAGAAGTTCATGCTCTTGTTCATATACATTCGGCGTAGCCGACACGAAAAGCATCTGGTTGATATATCCTTCAAATTCATCAAAATTCAATGGTCTGTTATCCAATGCAGACGGAAGGCGGAAACCATAATCCACAAGTGTCTCTTTACGTGCCCTGTCTCCGGCATACATTCCGCGGATCTGCGGAATCGTAATATGAGACTCATCCACCATAATAATATAATCATCCGGGAAATAATTTAACAGGGTATTCGGTGTCTCTCCGGGTTGTAACCCCGCTAAATGACGCGAATAGTTCTCAATGCCGGAACAAAATCCGGTTTCTCTTAACATTTCGATATCAAAGTTTGTTCTCTCTGCAATTCTTTGTGCTTCTAACAGCTTATCATGACTTTTAAAATAAGCAACTCTTTCTTCTAATTCTTCCTCTATCGTATGAATGGCACGTTCCATTGCCTCCGGCTCTACAACATAATGGGATGCCGGAAAGACAACAATATGTTCAAGTGCCGCCTTCACCTGACCTGTCAGAACATCAATCTGTGTGATCCGGTCTACTTCATCGCCAAAAAACTCCACACGGATTGCCTGATCCGATTCATTAACCGGGAAAATTTCCACAACATCACCACGTACCCGAAATGTACCACGCTTAAAATCAAGATCACTTCGTGTATATTGGATATCTACCAGTTTACGGATCACAAAATCACGATCGACCATCATACCCGGTCGTAATGAAACTGTCATATTCTGATAATCGACAGGACTACCAAGACCAAAAATACAGGATACACTGGCTACAATGATCACATCTCTTCGCTCTGACAATGCTGCTGTTGCAGAATGACGTAATTTATCAATCTCATCGTTGACCGATGAGTCTTTTTCGATATAAGTATCGGAAGATGGCACATAAGCTTCCGGCTGGTAATAATCATAATAAGATACAAAATACTCTACCGCATTTTCGGGGAAGAATTCCTTAAACTCCGAATACAACTGTCCTGCAAGCGTTTTATTATGACTAATGATAAGTGTCGGCTTATTCAATGCCGCTATCACATTTGCCATTGTAAATGTCTTGCCCGAGCCGGTCACTCCAAGTAAAGTCTGAAATTGGTTTCCCTCCTTAAAGCCATCTACAAGTGTTTTGATTGCCTGCGGCTGATCACCTGTAGGCTCATATGGGGCATGTAATTTAAACTCCATTACGCCTTTTTCTCCCTTCTAAAATCTATTGCATCTTATTCCTGCTTTAACAGATAATCAAACGCTGTCTTTAACTGGTTATCGACTTTCTTATTGCTTTCCGGCAGCTTTTGTATCTGTTCTGACAACTCTACTTTGATATCAGGAGTCAGTCCCTTTTCATGAATATTTCTTCCGTTTGGTGTATAGTATTTTGCTGTTGTCATCTTTAATGCGGAGCCATCCCCTAACGGGAATACTCCCTGCACAATACCCTTTCCAAATGTCTGTGTACCGACTAATACGCCTTTCTTCTCATCCTGTATTGCACCGGAAAAGACTTCTGATGCACTTGCGGAATTTCCGTTGACTAAGATTGCCAAAGGCTTTTTGAATTCTTTATCATCTGTTGCTTTATATTCTTCTTTCGTTCCGCTTTTGTCTTTGCTATAAACGACAACGCCCTGTGGAAGCATTCTGTCTAACATTTTTACAGCCGAATCTAACAGTCCGCCGCCATTTTCCCGAAGGTCAATAATCAATGCTTTTTCGCCCTGCTTCTCAAGCTCGTCAACAGCCTGTTCAAACTGCTTTGCCGTAACCTCTTCAAAACCGGATACCTGAATATAGCCGATCTTTTTATCCAACATCTGATATGCCACGGTGTCTTCCTCAATGTTATCTCTGGTAACAGTAATCTTTACCTGCTTTTGCCCACGCAATAGCACCATATCGACTTTTGTTCCTTTTTCTCCTTTTAACATAGCCTGCACCTGGGAAATCTCTTTTCCGGTCACTTCGGTTCCATCCACCGAATAAATGATATCGCCTGCTTTTGCACCGGCTTTTTCACATGGACTATCCTTCATTGGTTTGACGATTGTGATCGCACCGCTGTCCTGATCAGCAGACACATACGCTCCGATTCCACAATAGGATCCCTGCGTCTTTTCCATAATATCCTTATATTCATCACTTGTATAATAAGCAGCATATGTGTCATTCAGTCCATTGATCACACCTTTATAGACTGCATCTGCCATCTTATCTTCGTCTATTTTGTCTAAGAAATATTGATCAATGTATCCTTCTATCACATTAACTTTATCCATGATTTTATTTTCCAAGGCTGTATGATTATCCGAGATACCAAGCATTCTTGTTACATTCAATGATCCGTTTTGCACCAGCAAAAAAGCTGCCACCAGAACCAATAGTAAAGAACCGGCAACACCGGTAAGTATTCCTGTTATAAATGACTTCTTATTCACAAAAGACCTCCTATATGTTCTTTTTTAATCTATTAAAAACCTTTTTCTTTTTCTAAAAATGATTGCGAAACCATGCCCCTATTGTGATACATAATTTAACGGATTTACATATGTCCCACCGGCATAGACTGCAAAATGAAGATGCGGCCCGGTAGATACACCTGTATTTCCCGACAATGCGATTTTTTGTCCCTGCGATACCTTAGCACCGGAAGAAACCGCCAAAGAAGAACAATGCATATAATAAGTATATACACCATCTCCATGGGATATCGCAATATAATTTCCTGCCGAAGCAGAATATGCTGCTGTAACAACCGTACCTGCCTTTGCAGCTACAACCGTAGAGCCTACCGGCACAGAGATATCAATACCCTTATGATTTGAACTTGCACCGGCTGTCGGTGACGTTCGGTAGCCAAAATACGAAGTAATCCTTCCTGACACGGTCAACGGCCAGCGGAATCCGCTTACGGAAACTTTTGTTGTGCTGTTATCTGTATTCGTCCGCGGAGCTTTCGTCGCTGCTGTCTTAGGTGCTTTGGTCGCTTTTGCCGCATTAGATGTACTCTTTTGTGCGGCTTTCTTTTCAGCCGTTTTGCGTGCAGCCTCTTCTTTCTCGCTTTGCTTTCTCTGTGCTGCCATCAAAGCTTCTAACTGTGCTTCCTGCTTTGCTAACAGATTATCTGTATTTTTCACAGAACTGCTTTTCTGATCGATCGAAACCCGATATTTTTGAAGTTCGTCCGTCTTCTTATCCATGATCGTATTCATCGAATCTTTTTTCAATTTCAAACTCTTTCGTAATGTTGTCAGATCCGCCAGGTCGATTTCAAGCCTATTTTGAGCAGTTGTAATCGTATCACAGGTCTTTTGATATTCTTTTAACAAGTTTCTATCATAACTGCTGACTTTACTTACATATTCCGCACGGTTTAGAAACTCTGAAAGACTATCTGCTCCTAAAAGCACCTCCCAGTACCCCTGATCTCCATTTTCATATACATATTTTATGCGTTCGAGCATGGAATCATACTGTATTTCTTTCTTTGATTCAGCAGCTTTTTTTTCTTTTTTCAGAATACGGATCTCTTTCTTTGTCTTTTTAAGATTTGTTTCATTTTGTTCTACTTTTGTAGAAAGATCAGCCAGTTTCTGATCCAAACTCTGAATATAAGAAACAACATCATTTTTTTTATTTTCCAGAGATGCTACTTCTTTTTTTAATGTTTTTTTCTCCTCCTCAAGAGACCTCGTCGTTTTATTGCTTTTTTCTATCTTGTTCTGAATCGTTTTTGAAGCCTGCGACTGACCGGCTGCATAGCTGATCATCCCTCTGTCTTCGTTCAGTCCGAGACAGCCATTCAACTGACCGGTTCCGATCAGAATAGCTCCGATACTCCAAATACCGATTGCAATCCATCTTTTCTTCATATGTACCCTTCCTGTTCTTTCCTATAAAGACCTTCTCAAATGCTTTCTGACTGACAATGCACTTCCAACCAGACCAATTCCAACACCAACCGCAAGTGACATCGGTATCAGTGTACGAAAGACTTTTCCTGTACTGACAAAGGTCAACCATTCCGATAATGCTGAAAAATGTTCCAAAACAAATGCAATCATTTTATCATAAAGAACAGATAACAGCACCAATGGAACGATCGCTCCGCAAAAACCAATCAATATGCCTTCAAACCAGAATGGCATTTTAATGAATGCATCCGTCGCACCAATATATTGCAATATCGAAATTTCGTCCCTGCGGACACGGATTCCCGATGCAACCGCTGTGCTGATCAGAAAAACAGAGATCAGTAACAGTAAAATAATAATGGTTGCAGATACATAAGTGACCAATAGGTTAAAGCTGTTCAACCCCTTTGCAACACTTCGTGAACCATTGACCTTTCGGACACCATCTATCCCTTCGATTTCCTGTGCAATCTTATTTTGTGCTTTTACTTCTGTTAAATATACTTCAAACGAAGCTGAATTTTCCAAGGGATTCACACCGTTGAATGTATCAGCTACGCTTTTATCATCGCCATACATTTCTTTTTGAAACTTTTCCCATGCCTCTTTTGCCGAAATAAATTTGATCTTGTCTACATCCTTGTACGCTTTAATCTTATCTCCAATCGCATCAATCTGCTTTTGTGAGATTCCCTCCTCAAAGAAAACGGTTATTCCAACGCTGCTTTCCGCATGATAAACCATGTTTTGGAAATTACTTACTAATGCATAAAAAATGCCCAGCAGAAAAAGACATGTCGCAATCGTTCCAATCGCTGCAAGAGAAAACAAGCGGTTTTGTACTATATTTTTTACGCCCTGTTTGATTCCATAGACAAATGTTCTCACTGTATATACCCTCCCTGCATCTCATCACTTGTAATCCTGCCGGAATGTAATGCGATGACTCTCTTTTTCATTTTGTTGACAATCTCATGGTTGTGCGTCACAACAATGACCGTTGTGCCCAGGCGATTAACTTCTTCTAACAACTTCATGATCTCCCAGGAGTTTTGCGGATCTAAGTTACCGGTTGGCTCATCCGCTAATAAAATAGCCGGACGATTAACCATTGCTCTTGCAATCGCTACTCTTTGCTGCTCTCCTCCCGAAAGCTCCTTTGGACGCATCTTTTCTTTGCCGGAAAGACCTACCAGTTCCAGAATATTCATGACATTTTTCTCAATCTTTTGTTTGCTCACACCAACAACCCGCTGTGCTAAAGCTACATTTTCATATACATTTCTATCTTTTAATAAACGGAACTCCTGAAATACCACACCTAATATACGACGATAATATGGCAGTTCTTTCCTTTTGATCCGGTCAAGCTGTTTTTTTGCGACAAAAATCTTTCCATGTGTTGCTTTTACTTCTCCAAGCAATGTTTTGATAAATGTGGATTTTCCCGAACCACTGCTTCCTACGACAAATACAAACTCCCCTTTTCCCACCTGTAAATTAATCTGCTGTAATGCATGTGTTCCTGTTGGATAAGTTACCGAGACATCCTGTAATGTGATCAATGCTTCTTTCGTATTCATTCCTTTTCTCCTTTAATGACAAATGGGCAAGCCCACTGCGCCTGCCCACTCCCTATATCTTATTTTTAATATTCAAAATTTTCCATATATTTCATATATTTTACAACCATTAAAGCAATCTTGAATGTGATTGCATCATCAAAGACACGAAGATCCAATCCTGTACTCTTCTGAAGCTTGTCAAGTCGATATACCAATGTATTACGATGAATGTATAACTGTCGCGAAGTCTCTGATACATTCAGGCTGTTTTCAAAAAATTTATTGATCGTGGCAATTGTTTCATCATCAAAATCATCCGGTGATTTTGCTCCAAAAATTTCTTTGATAAACATCTTGCAAAGCGGCATTGGAAGCTGATAGATCAGACGACCGATACCAAGGCTGCTATATGCGATCACATTACGGTCACTATAAAAGATCCTTCCTACGTCCAGTGCCATCTTGGCTTCTTTGTAAGAACGTGACACATCTTTGATCTCGTTGACCATTGTGCCATACGATACATGAACCAATGACATTGCCTCTGAGTTCAGCATATCCAAAATCACACGGGCCGTCTTTTCCATATCATCGTAATCTTCATTTTCTGCAACTTCTTTTACAAGAATAATATTCTTCTCGTCTACCTGTGTAATAAAATCCTTCTTCTTTCCCGCAAAAAGTCCTTTTATCGTTTCTAAGGCATTCACATCTTTTTCATTCTTTGTTTCGATCAAAAAGACAACTCTCTTTACATTTGTCTCAATATGCAATTTCTTTGCCCGATTATAAATATCAACTAATAACAGATTATCTAATAACAGATTCTTAATAAAGTTGTCCTTATCATATCTTTCTTTGTATGCAACCAAAAGATTACGGATTTGGAACGCTGCCAGCTTACCAACCATATACACATCATCGGTATCACCTTTTGCAAGAATGACATATTCTAATTGATGATCGTCAAATACCTTAAAGAACTGATACCCCTGTAACACCTGACTATCTGCCGGAGAATCCACAAACGCCATGACCGCTTCCTCATACTCCTCAACATTATTGATCGTAGTTGCAAGTGCCTTTCCTTCGATGTCCATAACACAAATATCAATTCGCGTTATACTTTTTAAGCCATCTATTGTCGTTTGTAACACCTGATTTGAAATCATATTATCCCTCCAACTTTCTATTTGTCATAGCATATTTGTATAGTACGCTGTAATATCAACCTATAATATATTTATATTATCATCAAACTGTACAAAAGTAAACAGCGAATCCCCGTATATATAGTGACAATCGACCGAAAATTTTTCGTTTTTACCCCAACCCTTGACAAAGAGCAAAAAACGGATCATCAACTCATTTTTATAAGATGATGATCCGTCTAAGATCAAAATTATTTTATTTACAGACTAGTTTGTAATTGTAACTTCTGTTTCCTTGTCAAATACATGAATCTTGCTTGTATCAAGTGCGATCTTAATTGTATCGCCAGGACGTGCTGTTGTACGTGGATTTACACGAACAGTAATGTCATGTCCCTCTACCGTGAAGTACAAGAATACTTCTGCACCAAGCATTTCATAAACCTTAACCGTTGCATCAAGAACATTGTCGCCACCATCTGCAACAAAGATTTCTTCATCTTTGATATCTTCAGGACGAATACCTAATACAACATCTTTACCAATATATCCACCTTCTACGATCTTCTCTGCTTTTCCTTCAGGAAGTTTAATAGAGTGTGAACCAAACTCAAGTTTAACATCATCGCCATCTTTTACCACTTTACAATCAATGAAGTTCATCTGTGGTGAACCAATGAATCCTGCGACGAACATATTGCAAGGTTTTGTATAAAGATCAATTGGTGTAGCAACCTGCTGCATAACACCATCTTTCATAACTACGATACGTGTACCAAGCGTAAGTGCCTCTGTCTGGTCATGTGTAACGTAGATGATAGTAGCTTCCAAACTCTGATGAATCTTAGAAATCTCGATACGCATCTGTACACGAAGCTTAGCATCAAGGTTTGATAAAGGTTCATCCATAAGGAATACTTTAGGATTACGCACGATAGCACGTCCCATGGCTACACGCTGTCTCTGACCACCTGATAAAGCCTTTGGTTTACGGTCTAATAAAGGAACAATGTCAAGAATTTTAGCAGCTTCCTGTACTAACTGATCGATCTTCTCCTTTGGTGTCTTTCTTAACTTAAGGCCAAATGCCATGTTATCGTAAACTGTCATATGTGGGTAAAGAGCGTAGTTCTGGAATACCATTGCGATATCTCTGTCCTTAGGTTCTACGTCATTTACAAGGTTGTTGCCAATCCATAATTCACCTTCTGTAATCTCTTCAAGACCTGCGATCATACGAAGTGTTGTAGATTTACCACATCCTGAAGGTCCTACGAAAATGATGAATTCCTTATCTGCGATATCAAGGTTGAAATTTTTAACAGCCTGGAAACCGTTTGGATATGTCTTACTGATGTTTTTTAATGATAAACTTGCCATAGTTATGTATCCTCCTATATTTTAACTTAATATAATACTATCAATACGCAATAAACATCACGTTCTGCTCATTGAATATATTACACTAAAGCCCGATATTTAGCCATAGCACAATCTTACAAAGAAATAATTCTGCTTTTGTGCAAAGAGTATAAATTTATTTTTTTTCGTTCAATTCGCCAAAAACCATAGAATTTATTTATAAAAATACTGGAAGATTTGACCAAAGTTTGTATATCATTTACCAATCTTCACAAAACCTTCCCCCATAATTTCTTTTACATCCTGAATAAATACAAAGGCATTATCGTCATTTTTTTCTACTATTTGTAAGATTCGTGCAATTTCTCTTGCTGATGCCAGACAGACAAGAACATTCTTCTTCCGGTTACTGTAAACACCACGTCCGTCCAGACTGGTTACACCACGATGCAATTCTTCTAAAATCTGACTGCCGATCTTTTGGTATTCCTCCGATATAATCCAGATCTGCTTTCCGGCTCTCACCCCTGTTAAGATCAGATCCATGACCTTGCTTGATAAAAAGACTGCAAAAACCGCATAAGCTGCACTATGAGATCCAAATGTAAAAATTCCTGCTGCGATCACGGCAGCATCCAGGCAGAACAGAATGCGTGCAATCGGTACCTGTGGCATATATTTGTGAAGAATGCTGCTAAGCAGATCCGTTCCTCCTGTGGAATACCCGGTAGAAAAGACCAGTCCGAGTCCTGTCCCATTTAAAATTCCGCCATATAAGGCTGCGAGGAAATAATCCTTCTGTCTGATTGGAATAACCGGAATGCAAAATAAAAACAATGTAAAGAGCAAATTTGCAACAAATGTGACACGAAGATATCTTTTCCCTCGTACAAAATATCCCCATAAAAAGATAGGAATATTCAACAAAATATTTGTCATCCAGACCGGGATCTCAAAATCAGACCAATTCATTGAAAGCCCTTTAATAATGATCGCTGTGCCGGACACGCCTCCTGTCACCATATGCATCGGCTCATAGACAAAATTTACAGCCATTGCCATACAAAGTGTTCCTATCAGAATTTTGAACCAACGTATCATATTTCAGCCTCTCCTTTTTAACAGAAAAAAAGATGATAACCTTATACGTTATCATCTTTTTGATTCATTTCTTCTATCTGATTATTATACTGTGCTACTTTCTTTCGAAATATACGTGCACGAACATCTTTTTTTACGGTCTGTTCTCTCACTATCTTATGATATAGACCAGCCAGATGCAATTTTTCGATCCAATGCGGTATCTTTTTTTCCTGTGCCGTCAACAGATTGACAACACCACCGATTGCAATGCATAAATTTGCATTCAGCAAAGATACATGCTCCATGATCCATTTTTCCTGAACACCTGTCTCTAAATCGACAAGAAGCATATCGGGAATATGATTGTTGATCTCATTGACGATCGCTGCATCATCCATTTCTTCACGATATACGCAGGAACCGACAATTTTTAATTCCGGCTGCATACGCAGACAATAGGACTGTAAGTTCGCTGCTTCTTCTTCACTCTTTGCTACAATATAAAGAGAACGATCTTCTTTCTTTAAGTTCTCCAAAACGAGACCAAAGCTTTTGCAACTCACTACCATATCACCTGCCTTTAACACATCGGAATGATGTGCCGAAAGCAACGCTTCCTCACCCGGCAAAAAAAGATCTGCTCTATCGATCAGCTCATGATACTCTTCATTCTCTACTGCCAGATTTAACAGCTCCGTTGATGCAAACAATATCACTTGCAATCGTTCATCTATCAGGTATTCATTCATTTTGCTTATAAGAATGTCATTGGACAACATATCCACATCAACATCCATAATTCTTACAGAAGCCTGCATATTTCCTACCTATCTGCTATTTGCATCACGCGTTCCTAAAATAATTTCAATGTCGTATCCCTTAGAAACACTTCCTACAGTTACCTGTGCATTATTAAAATACTCTTTTAAATCCTCACCCTGTCCTTTTTTGCTGACAATAATCTTCGTTGTTGTCAACGTCTTACCTGTATAATTGCCAACTTCCGGCACATTATAACCGGCGTTTTTTAATTTTTTCTGTGTTGATGCTGCCAATCCGGCAATCTGGCTACCATTTGAAACATAAATCTTTAAGTCTTTTGAGTTTGTTTTCTTAGCACTCTTTGTTGACTTAGATGATTTTGTTGAAACCGGTGAAGGACTAGGCGAAGTTTTTGATACCACCTGTGATTTGCGGATCATATTGGCAGCTGTCAGATCCTGCTCCTGTACGTAAGTCTCTCCGTTTTCTACAAGATATTTGATCGCTTTCTTTGTCGCTTTTGTATCTACTTCAAAAAGCTTTCTGCTGTATTTTCCCGGAACACCCCAGAAATGGTAAAGATTACAATCCATCTTTTCATAAGCTTCTACATAACCAAGCTTGTTATATACCGTCAGATTTGAAGCAACACCTTCATACTGATCTTTAATAAATTCAGCAATCTTATCCTGGTCATGTCCGAGGTCAGAAATCTGTCTCTTATAAGTATCGCTTAAAACAGTAATGTTCATCTTTGTCTTTAATGTTGTATTTGTAACAGGAACCATACCATCCGGTCCCGGTGTATTATTCTCTGAACTCTTAGTCTTATAAGCAACCTTTACTTTTTGCTGTGTATAATGATTATCATATGTTTCCTGCTTCAATACAGTATAATAACTGATGTCTGTTCCAAGCATTTTTTCAAAAATAAGCTCACCATAACCATATGCTTTGCTCTCATCCTCAAAATACTGTAATAATTTGGAAATGCGGATCACCTGTGGAATTTCTTCATTGACCTGACACAATTTACGATACATCACCGATGGAATTGTATAATCTGTCGTAACCGGAATTGTAATATAATCCATATTATATGTCTTTGTATTACAAATTTCTAACATCAAATGCGTAATCTTATTCTTATCATCTGCAACATAGATCAGGTTCTTTGAAATTTCATCTGTCTGTGCCTCATCCATAATGTCTTTTAAGTTCTCAGTACTGCTACTGCCACCTGCACCGCCCTTTGCCAACAATGTGTACGAAATCTTATAACTTGCAAACCCCACAAGCAATAAAACAGCAATGCATAGCAATGATTTTCCTAAGCTTAAAAAAAACATTTTTAAAACATTCTTCTTCATATCTGTACCTTTCTCTCAACGAGTTATATTCCTAAATTGCCAAAACATACAGCACATTATATCAAAAATTCTAGGCAATGTAAAGTAATGCAGCCTTTACGTGCCAAGAAATAAGATTCGTGTTATAATAGTTTCATTCTTTTCATAGAAAAATTATGTACAGAAATGAGGATTTTTATGTCAAATAAAATTGCTGTTATTACCGGTGCGTCCCGCGGAATCGGTCGTGCGATCACTTTAAAATATGCACAAATGGGCTATGATGTCGCGATCTGCTGTCATCATAATAAAGAACGTTTAGAAGAAACAGCCAAAGAAGTCCGTTCCATGCAGGTCCGCTGTCTGACCTATGTTGGTAACATTGGAAATTATAACGATGCCTGCACTTTTTTTCATGAGATTGAAACAAAACTTGGCTCAATCGATATTCTGATCAACAATGCCGGTATTTCCTGTTTTGGGCTGCTGCAGGATACAACACCGGAGCAATGGGATGCAATGATCACATCAAACTTGAACTCTGTCTTTTATTGCAGCAAGCTTGCCATCCCTGAAATGCTTTCTAAAAAATCAGGCAAGATTCTTTCTATTTCTTCTGTCTGGGGCAATGTCGGTGCTTCTATGGAAGTTCCTTATTCTACGACAAAAGGTGCGATCAATGCCTTTACAAAAGCTCTTGCAAAAGAACTCGGACCAAGTAATATTCAGGTTAATGCGATTGCCTGTGGTATGATCGATACCGAAATGAATGCTGTTTTGTCAGAAGATGACATTACTGCCATCACCGAAGAAATCCCTGCCGGAAGGATGGGAACACCGGAAGAGGTCGCTGAACTTGCTTTTGCAATAACAAAAAAGAATGATTATCTGACCGGTCAGATAATCACTCTTGATGGTGGCTGGATCTGATTTAAAATTCCAGATAGAAATCTCTGGTATGTACAACTTCTTGGGGCACATCCATTCCATCTTTCTGCCATACTTTGAATTTCAGATCGTATTCTTTTAACTTCTTACCGCGTTCGCGCTGGAATCTTGCCATAGCGTCGCGATAGATCGGCATATCACTTACTTTTTCACGAAGTTCTTTTGTAAATGGGCAATAGGTAGCCATAATCTCACGAACAGGTTTACTTAAACACATACCGCCCTGTGCTTCATGCCGGATCCAGTTCTCATAATCGCTAACAAATACCTCTCTTGTATTGTTTCTGCATTTCTGGATCTGCATCTTTAGCTTTTCTTTCTTATCTTCTGACAGATCTCTGTTCTTCTTATAAAATTGAATAAAATCTGCATACTCACTTGTAAGAGATTTAACCTGAATATTGTTCCATGCCGCTCCCTGTATCGTTCGGCAAAGCTCCCAACGAAAACGTCCGAACAATCGAACCATCTCTGTCTCAAGATCACTTTCCATAAAGATCGGCAGTAAAAATCTTCCTTTCGAAGTCCTGCGTCTTCCGCTTAATTCCTGCCACATAACGCCTTTATTTCCATATCCCGGAAGAACGATCACATCAGGAAATACTTCCTGCTGAATATATTCTTTTGCAAAAGAGCTTCCCTCTTTTGCATAAAGACTTTCTCTGTAAAATACAGAAAAGTCGATCTGCAGCAAACGCTGGATTGCTGCATTGATACGATCTTTTGCCAAAAAGCTCTTTGAAATCGAAGTCGTACAGCCTTCTGTAAATAAAAACGGAACGAATGCCGTAACCTGCGAAAACAAAAGGCGATGATTGGTTCGAAACATATTCTGGATCTCATATTCGAATTTTGCATTCAGATTCTTTGACAACGCCTGCTGCTGCTCTGCCGTAATCTGTCCGGTACGTTTCATATCTCGCAGGTTCTCATCATAATCCATATCGAATTCACTCTTAGATGGTTCTTTTTTGCCCTCTAAGATCAATGTGAGCCATTCCTTCATATCATATACATCACAGGCACCTGTTCCGGAATGAGATATATCCAGAGTTGCAAGTTCTTCTAAGATATCTTCCGTTATCAGACGTTCGCTTAAAAAGCCAAATCGAAGAAAAAGATCAATTACCAAAGGCGTTTTTTCCGAAGAATGATAGTCTTTCAAAAAAACGGCTTTATAAATCGGATAGTATGCTTTTAATATATTTCTGCGCAAAGTACGTGCTGTATCCTCTGTCGAAAATTTATCACCCAGTTCTTCAAATGCATGGATATAACTTCGAAATTCCTGCTCCTTTTCGCTGTCAATCTCTGCAAAAGAAAGAATCTGATCCATCGCATCCATCAATTCATCTGTTGAAACAAAATGGTCTTCCACAAGTGCAAATTCACCTGCATCACTCTGAGAAACAGAACCACCTAAAGAGGCATTCGAACCGTTTAACAATTCAAAATAAGTTTCCTCCATAAATTCATGATCAATTTGCAAATCAACTCCGGCACATTCTAACATCAGATTTTCCAAAGAATTGATCTGATCGATCACATCGTCTAAAAGAGAAGTGGCATCGGAAATATCTGTGCCCAGATGCTGTAACACGGTTGCCTGTTGCAAAACATTCATATACAGGCTTCTGTCATCAAGGACTAATGGACCTGCAAGTCCTTTTAAATAGACTGCATCCTTCTTACACTGTTCAAAAAGGCTGTTTACTACTTCAACCTGTTCTGTAATATGCTGTATAGTAATAACCATATTCGCACCAAAATAAGCTTTCCGGATTTCTGTCGGAAGCTCTGCACAAGCACGGTAATATTCAACTTTATCTAAATTCAATTCTTCTTCCGCTTCAAATACCGGAAGATTTTCAATTGATCTGAGTACATTGATCTGAGCTCCTGTCTTTTTTCCTATTGAGAGATATGTCTGGTAATAATCTTTCATATTCTGCCAGACATCATTGGTCGCATTTTCCAATGTATCAAAAATCTTAGAAATTTCTTTTATATATTTACTTAATGTCGATACCATCAAAGGTGCATAATCCTTATTTGCCTTGATTAAATTTCTGATCGTCGAAGACAGACTACCGGCCTCAAAAGCATATACTGCTAAATTCGTATCTGCTGTATATGTCACACGATGTACTTTTTCTGTCAGATCACATAAACCCAGAAAATTGCCGGAACCTATCACTGTTTTTACACCATCCGCCTGCACGCACACTCTTCCCTTGATCACGAGACCAATTTCCGTCACTTCGTCCCCGGCTTCAAATATATTTGTCCCCTTAATGATCTGATTTACATTGTTCCTTTTCAATTCCGCTTTCACAAACTACCTCCAGCTCTCCTATATACAAACAAAAAACACTCTATTTTCTATTATACAATTCTTACTGGAAACAGTCAATTTATTCTTCGACAAAAACGGTCAAAAAATTTGCAAAAAAGGTGCAACGTCAGCACGTTGCACTCCAAGAATTGCTAAAGCAATTCTTGTTGGTATACCACTACTACACGAGCAATTTCCTATTCCATAAAAAAAGAACCTTATACTTTCTTCACGATAAGCTTCGGTTCTACTAAAAAATCCGTGCATTCTGTGTTGAAAAAAACAATGCAAACGTTACCAATGCTGTTAACTCAGTTCCGGCAACCTTACGGCACACGAGAGGTCTCACTTAGTGCTGCTAGGTTCCCCTCCTGACACGGTTCATGAGTTCTCATTGCGCAAGACCAAAACTTCAACGCCACATACACTGGGCAGCTTTGCAATTGATTTATCCGAAACAGAACATCACCCCTGCTATAGCGGATTGCAGGTACAGGGTGCCGCTGACTCCCCGGCTAGCACGGAAATCTATTGCAATTTTCTTCTTTATTTTATACATAATGATAAAAAGAAGAAAAATTGTCACCAATTTTGCGAATGTTTTTTCATTATATACTGTCCCTTTTTTCATGTCAAGTATGCATCTTTTTTTCTTTCTTTCTCTGTCTCAGCTCCCGAAAAAAGTCTTTCATCATGATCCGGCATTCTTCTTCCAATACACCTGTTATTTTTTCTACCTGATGATTAAACCCCTTTTCTTCCAATATATTTAAAACGCTTCCGGCACATCCGGCTTTCGCATTCATCGCACCGATCACAACTTTTGGAATCCTTGCCTGCACGATTGCTCCGGCGCACATCGGGCATGGTTCTAACGTAACATACATGGTACACTCTTCTAAACGCCAGTCATTTAATTTTTTACTTGCTTTCTGAATCGCAATGATCTCTGCATGTGCAAGTGTACTGCCCATTTTATTTCTTTTGTTATAACCACGTCCGATAATCTTATCCTGATACACTATCACGCAACCGATTGGCACTTCATCGATCAACGCTGCCTTTTTTGCCTGTCTGATCGCTTCTTTCATATATTTCGAGTCGTATGAATCCCTGTTTTTTTCTTCCATTCTAATTGATCCTTTTCTTTTGACACACCTTTTAATTCTTAACCTTTTGACATTTCTATCGTATATAATATAATAATGTTGGCAGGTCAGACTGGGAGATAATCGTTTGTATAGAAACATACATCGCTATCCACTTTTGCCCCTGCATCATATAATAGTAACGAAATCAAATGTAAAAAGCAAGTCTCGTTCCTTATCCCGTTTTGCGATACGAAATTTGCAAAAAGTGAGGATTTTTATGCAGTTTTCATATGAAACAAAAAGACTGAATCTTATGATATTGTCGGCAGATAACGCCCCTCTGATACAGCATTTTTATCAAAAAAATGCTGCTTTTTTGGAGCCTTTTGAACCGGCTCGTCCCGAAAACTTTTATACAATTGCATTTCATAGATCAAACCTGTCCTGTGAATACCGTGCTTTCCTAAGATTAACACATATCCGCTTCTGGCTTTTCCGGAAAGATGTGCCCGAAGAACCAATCGGTTCGATCTGCTTTAGTAATATTATGCATGGTGCTTTCAAAAAATGTATCATTGGTTACAAATTAGGAGAAGAATTCTGTCATTATGGTTATATGCAGGAAGCGATCAGCTTTCTAATCCCTATTGTTATGAAAGAACTGGATCTGCATCGTGTGGAAGCCTATGTACAGCCTGATAATATGCCATCGATCCGTCTTTTGGAAAAATTGCATTTTGTCGAAGAAGGTTATCTTCAAAAATATGCTGAGATCCACGGAAACTGGACGGATCATCTGCTTTTCTCTTATCTGCGTGCAGATTCCTTACCTCGTTTCTGAGCGATCATGCTTCAACTAATCGGCGCACCCAGTAGCCAAACGCTCCTGTTGTCTTTTCAAATTCTCCAATGGTTAAAAATTCACAAAAGCCATACATTGCCGCTTGTTTTTTCTCTTTCTCATGATAAATTCCGGGAACACCGATATAATACCTCCGGTCATTTCCTTTCACAAAAATCAAATGCCTGTAACAATAATATCCATGTAACAAGAACCGGTTTCCTGACAACGACCATTCTGACATCGGTAAGCAGCCGATATCTTTGGGTTCGATCCGTACACAGCCTTCTATGGCATCTTCACAAAACGGATGCATTGTCGGAAAAGAACATAGAATCTTTTGCCCATAGTCCATCGTATGATCTTTAAACGGGCATGCGTTGCATACAGATTGCATCTGTATCTCTCCTTTCGCTGCTTCTTTTGCAGCCTCTTTGATCTCTCTTGCCATAGATGAATCCATTACAATTTCTTTAGATATTGCACTTTGTTCCTGTTGCGGTGCTTTAGCCTGATTCTTTATATCTGCTTTTTGCTGTGGTGTTGCAACCTGGTTCTGTATTACTGCTTTTTGTTCCTTTGATGGTATAACTTGTTTTTGCATTTCTGCCGTTTGCTGTGGTGTTGTAAGATCCGGTATTTCGGCTGCCTGCGTTTTTTCTTCTTCCACCTTTCTTTTTTCCATTTGGAGCTTATCTTCGCAGTCATTCTGTCCTGCTGTGCCCGGATCCGTTTTTTTCCTTTCCATCGTCTCTTTCTGATATTCTTCCGGAGCCCCTTTATAAAAATAATCCTTCTTCCATGTTGTATTAAAGTAGAGATCAGATTGTATATCAATATAAATCCCATCCATATCTTCTATACTTTTTCCTGTTCCGAAAAGATCGTCCCTTTTGGTTTCTGACTTACATAACAGGTTCGTTCCTCTTGCATACATTTTTCCGATCATAATTGTCCGGATTCCATCTTCTTTCTGGCGATACAGATAAACACAGGGGGCATTTTGTGTCACAACAGCACGCATCTGTACCATGATCCGACATTGCATACCTCTCTTTTCTACTTTTGCATACCCGACATTTGCCAGTTTTTCCCCATTTTTATAGGAATACAGATAGGATACCATTCTCTCATATTGATTCATTCCAAAACCTTCCCTTCTTTTATTATGTACTCTGTCACATCAGTTATCTGTTCATACTATGTATGTATATTCAGGTTATGTAGCATAATAGAACGAAATGGTACAAATTTCTGTCGTCAGTACGGCTATAGTGGACTTTTTTTCGGCATCTTGCTATAATATCATTTGTTGCATTTCATCTGCTCAGATCATGCAGCAATACTACGACATAAGACACAGCCAATGATCATGGATTTCATATAACATGATCATGTTTTGTATTTTGTAACATGTAACAGAAAAAAGAAAAGAGGTATATACAATGAGTGAAACTTGTAATCATGACTGCTCTAGCTGCTCTCAGAGCTGTGAAAGCAGAGATCCAAAAAGTTTTTTAGAAAAGCCGCATGAAAAGAGTACAATCCGAAAAGTCATCGGTGTTGTAAGCGGAAAAGGTGGCGTTGGTAAATCCATGGTATCTTCTATGTTAGCTGCTAATTTTCAGAAGAAAGGATATCGTACCGCTGTAATGGATGCGGATATTACCGGTCCTTCCATCCCAAAAGCATTTGGTATTACCGGTCGTGCGATGGGAAATGAAGAAGGTATTTATCCGGCTCTTTCTAAAACAGGAATTCAGATCATGTCCGTCAATCTGCTTTTGGAAAATGTAACAGATCCTGTCATTTGGCGTGGCCCTGTCATTGCCGGTACCGTAAAACAGTTCTGGCAGGAGGTTATCTGGGATAATGTAGATTATATGTTTGTAGATATGCCTCCCGGAACAGGAGATGTTCCTTTGACAGTTTTCCAGACAATTCCGGTCGATGGCATTGTAATCGTAACTTCCCCGCAGGAACTGGTTTCGATGATTGTTGCAAAAGCCGTAAAGATGGCACAAATGATGAATATACCGATCATTGGAATTATTGAAAACATGAGCTATGTGGAATGTCCTGATTGCAAAAAACATATCGAGATCTTTGGAAAGAGTCATGTTGATGAAGTAGCGGCTGAATATAATCTTCCGGTCCTTGGAAAAATCCCGATGACACCTGCCATTGCCGCTGCAAGTGATGCAGGCGATATCGAAAGTCTGGATGGCGACTGGTTTGCCACAGCCATTCCTGCGATTGAAGCAGCGTCAAAAGCATAGAAAATAACGAATTAAATAATAAAAAACGCACAAAAGAGGAGCGATATGCACAGCACAGGCTAACCAGTCTACTCAGGGAGTATTGTCTTTATTACAGTAATGCCTTAGCATAACTTTAGTATGAGATATTGTATTTCATAACAATAAATGGAGCTATGATCTAAAAAATAAGACCATAGCTCTATTTTGATTTTTTCTGTATGATAAAGATCATTCCTGTAATGCTATCAGTAACGCCGGGATTACTTGTTTCTTTCTTGATACAACATGCTCTAGCACGATCTTTTCTGTATCTGCCGGCAACGCAAACGCTGCAATTGCAAGCTCTTTTGCTCCACTTCCTGCATAAAGCAGCTCTGTGCTTTCTTCCATGATGTTCGTCAACATAAAATAAATCATTTCTACTTCATGCTCTACTAATGCTTTCTGTAAATACGGAATCATTTTCCCTTTGATCTCTTCAAGCTCTTTTGCTGTCATGGATGTAATTTGTCCGACCCCTAAAGTCACATCACCTAAGACAAACTTTTTAAAATCCTGATAGAAGATTTCTTCCGGTGATTTTGCTAATAAATTGCTTCCTGCCTGAAACATTTTCGCTGCATATTCTTCAGGTTCAATTTCTGCAATCGCAGCCAGAGCATAGGCAGCTTCTTTATCAATTGTCGTACAAGTCGGTGACCGGAAGATCAGTGTGTCAGATAAAATAGCAGAACAGAGCAGGCCTGCAATATCTTTCGGAAGCTCAATCTGATATTCTTTAAACATCTGATAAATGATCGTTGCCGTACAGCCAAGCGGCTGGTTACGGAAATATACCGGTCCTAACGTTTCCAGACTTCCAATACGATGATGATCGATAATCTCTAAAATCTGTGCTTCATCAATGCCATCAACTGCCTGTGCCGGCTCATTGTGATCGACAAGTATGACTTTTTTCTTTCTCGCTCCTAACAGACTTCTACGAGAGATCATACCAATATAACGTCCGTTCCAATCAAGAATCGGGAAATCACGATAACGCTTCTTTGCCATTGTCTCGCGGATATCATCAATAAAATCACTTCTGCTAAATGTGACCAGATGATCACTTTTCATAAAGTAACCGATCGGAATACTCTGATTGATCAGACGTGATGCTGTGAAAGTATCATAGGGAGTTTTAATGATCAGACAGCCATGGCTTTCTGCTAAACGGCTGATCGTGTAAGATACCATTGCTCCATCACAGACAACAATGCATTTTGCACCCATTTCAATTGCACAAAGCTGTGATTCATAGCGGTTACCCAAAATGACAATATCATCTTTTTCAATATAGCTTTCCATCAGATCCGGATTGGCGGCTGCGATCAGACATTTTCCGGAGCAGACTTTTTCATCCAGATTGCCATGTAACAATTCTCCATCTAATGTCTCAACAATATTACGGATCGGTGTCTCTGCATTTGCTAATATGTGGCTGTCATACACGTCCATATAGGATTTTGCAATATCCTCAATCGTCAAAAGTCCTTTTAATGTACCTTTGCTTGCAACGATCGGAATAGTTTGCAACATTCCTTCTTTCATGATCTTCCATGCTTTTTTAATTGAAAGATCCTCATCAACACCTTCCACACAATTCACATCAATGTCCATAACCTGCGTACGGATATCTCCTAAATAATCAGGAATATCTATCTGAAAATAATCCAATACAAACTTACTTTCCGCATTAATCTGTCCGGCACGTCTTGCCGCATAATAAATCTTTTCTTTCTGATCCTTGGGAGCAGTTGCATTTTTCAAATATGCATATGCGATCGCAGAGCAAAGAGAATCCGTATCAGGATTCGTATGCCCGATCACATATACAATGCCATCTGTACTTTGCATGTTGCCACCTCCTGTCTCTTTAGAATGTATAATCTTCTTTCGTATATTCTGAAATATCAATAATGTACTTGAACTTCTTTGCAAGTGCCGGAACAAAACGGAACAACTGATCAAGTGTTGCTCCTTCATCGGCTAAGATCACGACAAAATCTCCATGATATTCTTCCATAATGGAAAATACTTTAGAAATCGTAGGAAATAACAGATCCGCTGCCCCGTTAATTAACAGACAGTTTCCTTTTAACTGACTCTGGAACTGTACCAGATCCATCTTATTCAGCTGTTCCGATGAAATCTTTGCAATTCGTCCAACGGATAAAAAACCGCTTTCTTTTAGGACACGGACAATCTGCTTCGAAACACCTACGATCTTGTCATCGCCCTGTCCCATTAATACAAAATGAGATGGATCTAATTCGCCACTGATCAGTTTTAAGATGTCTTTGAAAGAACGATGCAATGCTCTTGTCGTTGGCAGATCCGATGTATTAATCTCCGGTATACCGATATATTCATTCTCGATCACATGACTTTCAGGTGCTTCATAACCTTCAAGCGGAGAATGATATGCATCCGATACAATGTCCGTTTCTGTATTGATTTCTTCTTTGCCTGCTGTTGCAATAGTTTCCTGTGGAGCAGGATCTTCCCGGCTCTCTGTTACAGGTATTTCCTGTGGTGTAAGATCTTCCCGGCTCTCTGTTACAGGTATTTCCTGTGGTGCAAGATTTTCCCGGCTCTCTGTCACAGGTATTTCCTGTGGTGTAAGATTTTCCCGGCTCTCTGTTACAGGTATTTCCTGTGGTGTGAGATTTTCTTCTCTCTCTTGCATAGAAATTTGCTGTACAGCACTCTCTTTTTCATTGCTTTCGGTTGTTGAAGTGTCCTCGTCCGCTGTCACAGACTTTTCTGCCTCTTCTTTTTTGGCTGCGGCCTCTTTGACTGATTTGTTCGAATCATATCCGAATCCGTTCTCTCCTGCATCTTTTACCGGCTGTCGGCTCTCCGTATTTTTATCCGTGATCTCTTCTACATCTAAAGGAATGTATTCTTTCTGAGTTGACCTTTGTGCTGCTTTTGTCATTCTGTCGAGTACATCCGATGCCAGATTCTGTCCTTCGTTTAATACGGCAACTGCTTTTTCCTTTAATTGCTCACGATGTTCCATTTCATAAATTGCTGCAATTTCTTTGGCCAGATCCTGTGTTATGCCGGTTCCTGACTGTGATGGTGCTTTTGCAGCCGGTTCCGTCTTGGAATTTGACAGATGATCTTCTCTTTTTTTACTGACCTCTTTTTTCGTGGTTTCTTGTTGAGGCTGTTCCTTTTTTGATGGCCTTGCTTCCACCTTTTTCGATACTTTTTCGTCTTTCGTTACAGCCTCTTCGTCATAATCTAAGAAATCCTCTTCTTCTTTCATGACAAATTTTAAGATACTTGAAGAAAGTTTGTAAATACCGCCTTTTTCTTTCTTTTCATGAGGTTTTATCTCTGCTGCCTTTTTATTTTTTTTCGTATCCTCCGATACTTCCTTACTTTTTACAACCTCATTTTTTCCATTTATCTGTTTTTTGGTGTTCGGATTACTCTTCGATGGAACAGTTGCTTTTTTATCCGACATTTCTTCAATAACATTGTCCGTTTTTTTATCTGAAGATAAGTCCACCGCTTTCTCTGACGCATCCGGTTCTGTAACAGACTTTTTCCCCCATTCATCTGTATCGGAATGTTCCTTTTCTTTCAAAGGTTCTTCATAATCATCTTCATAATCGTCTTCATAATCATCCTCTGCGTAACGTTCTTCTCTACGCAATGCGCGTTCTCTTCTTTTTTCTTCTTTTTTTAGTTCTTTTTGTTCTTTTAAGAATTCTTTGATATCAGGAAGGGAACCTGTATCATTCGGGTTTGGTTCTTCTTTTTTGGGGGTTGTAAAATCCTTATTATCAATATAAGGCATTGGATCCTTCTCTTCTAAATGTTCGATCAGAATTTTGGCACGTTCAACAATCTCTCCAGATCCAAACCACAAGAGAATATCTTCGCATTCTCTTTTACATTCATCTCTTCTTCCTGCTCTATGATAAAGCTTCGCTAATTCATATGCCCATTCTTCAATATATTCTTCCTGCTTTAACTCTTGCAAAATTTCGATCAATTCACCGATCGGCACACCTTTTGCCTTCTCAATACGATAACGCAGGATCAATGCATCTCGCTGGCTCGGATGCATACGCACATACTCCTGATAATAAGCTTCTGCATCATCCAATGCATTTGTCCGGATTGATAAATAGATCAACCGGTGAAGCACACGTCTGGTACGTGATTTACGGTAAATCCTAAGATAGGTTGCTTTTGCTGCATCATACTGTTCCGTCCTCGTAAAAACTTCCGCAAACACTTTCAGGTCACTTAATGATCGAACCTGACGCATATCTAATGTCTGTATGACAGCTAATGCTTTTTTATATTTTCTTTCATCTACCAGATGATGTATCTGTGCAATTCTGATTGCTAATTCATATTGTCTCATAATGCTCCTCATTTCTGCTCTGCCAAATCATATTGTCTGTTTATCGTTTATGAATTCTGCAAAGGAAAACCAGTTTTCCTATGTTGCGAATTCACGAGATTTCAACTCCAAAATTCAAGCGATACACGCTTGTCGCACGTTGTGCTGAATAATTTTGTCGTTTATGAATTCTGCACGGGAAAGCTAGCTTTCCTGTGTTGCGAATTCATAATGTTTCATATAAAAGTCTTCCTGCCGGTCTTTTGCCGTTTGAAACTTTCCTCTTAATATCCACGCCTTGTCATCCAGATCACAGATTAAAACGCCTTCTTTTTCTTCCAGACAGCCCAGTACATTTCCGATCGCATCAACAGCCATACTGTCTCCGCTATATTCCAATCCGTCATGTGTACCTGTACAATTCACTCCTACAACATAAGACTGTGTTTCGATCGCTCTTGCCCTTAAAAGTGTTTTCCAATGATCCCGCCTTGATGCAGGCCATTCTGCGATCACAAACATAATATCTGCCTTTTTTGCTGCGATAGAAAAAACTTCGGGAAAACGTAAGTCATAACAGATAAAAAGTCCGATCGTCCTGCCAAGAAAAGGAACGGTTACGATTTCTTTCCCTTTTTGATAATATTGATCTTCTTTCCCATAAGAAAAAGGATGTATCTTCGTATATTGTGCAAGATCTTTTCCTTCTTTGTCCAACAAAGTAAAGCAATTTTTCGCTTTTTGGTCTGCTTTCTTTCCCTGTGCTGCCCATCCGTATCCGATCGCAACATGATATTGCCTTGCAAACCGTTCCATCTGCTGTCTTGTCAGCGAATCCTGTTCGGGTTCTGCAATCTTTTCGATGTTCATCGAAAAACCGGTAAAAGCCATCTCAGGAAAAAGGATCACATCTGCCCGCTTTTTTGCAGCCTCTTTTATCATCTGTTCTGCTTTCTGAAAGGATTGTTCTTTCTCCTCCCATACCATGTCGATCTGACCAAGTGCTATCTTCATATGGCTCTTCTTCCTTCCATCCTGACCTGTCTTAAAATATAAAATATATCGGGTTAATTATACCTTTTCTTTGCTCATATTACAACAATACAATCGCGGTTCCCGATAAGATTTTTCCGTCTTTTTCTTCTTTTATCCCTTTTGGAACTATGGTATACTATGAAAGATAAGATAACTATGCTGTACGATTTCCTACAGTATGAAAAATAAGTTTTTTTGCAGCGCACACAAAAAACTTAAAAGCACGCACCGTTTGGCTCAAAAAAGATACAAACAGCAAAAAAATTGTGCGCAGAAAAGAGGATGATTATGAAAATTCAATCAGTAAATGATCAGGCTTTTGCAGCCTATGGCAAAGTAGTAAAAGGGTTTGATTTTTCTTCCCTTTTAGCAACATTAGAAGCAAATTCCGAGAAACCGGCAGATTCTGTGATCTATGTACCATCTGTTGATATATTGGAAGCAGAAAGTGTATTTAGCGAGATCCGTGATAATTGCTATGGTGGAATGCCAATTCAGATCGGCTATTGCAATGGTACTAATACAAAATTAAATTGTTTTGAATACCATCGTGACAGCGAGATCGATATTGCCGCAGATGATGTAATTCTTTTAGTAGCACGCGAGCAGGATGTGATCGATGGTCAGATCGATTCTTCCAAGACAGAGGCTTTCCTCTGTCCAAAGGGAACTGCTGTAGAGCTTTATGCTACTACACTTCACTATGCACCTTGCAGTGCTAAGAAAGCAGAAGGTTTCCGTGTAATCATCGTACTTCCAAAGGGTACCAATGAGGAAATGCCTTCGATCACTCCTAAGAACGACGAAGACAAAATGCTCTGGGCAGCAAACAAATGGCTTATCGCACACAAAGATACTGCCGAAGCAAAAGATGGTGCTCATGTCGGAATCACCGGAGAAAATGTTGATATCATTGATCTGATCTAACAGAAAGAGGTTTACATGAATTTACCACAAGATTTTATAACACGAATGCAGGAATTATTAAAAGAGGAATTCGATTCCTTTCTCTCTGGCTATCAAAATACAAAATCGTATGGACTTCGCGTAAATCCACTCAAATATAACAAAGATCCAAAAGCCCTTCCTTTTACCCTGACTCCTGTGCCTTGGGCAAAGGAGGGCTTTTATGCTGTTTTTGAGGAACATCCGGGACGACACCCATTACACGAAAGCGGTGCTTACTACATTCAGGAACCGAGTGCAATGTCTGTTGCAAGTCTGTTGCAGGCAGAACCGGGTGATATCGTATGCGATCTTTGTGCTGCTCCGGGTGGTAAGTCTACGCAGATTGCCGGACATCTTGCCGGGAAGGGAATGCTTCTGTCAAATGAAATCTATCCTGCCCGCGCTAAGATCCTGTCACAAAACATTGAGCGTCTGGGTGTCGGAAATAGTGTTGTATGTAACGAGTCTCCTGACAGACTTGCCGATCATTTCCCGCTCTTTTTTCAAAAGATCGTTGTCGATGCTCCATGTTCCGGAGAAGGAATGTTTCGAAAGGATGAGATTGCGATCAAAGAATGGTCTTTGAATCAGGTACAAGTCTGCCGTAAACGTCAGGAGATGATCTTAGAATGTGCGGATCGCATGTTACAGCCGGGTGGTGTAATGGTATATTCTACATGCACATTTGCTCCCGAAGAAGATGAAGATATCATTGCGTGGTTTTTAGAAAATCATCCTGACTACATGGTAGAAGACTGGAAAGAATATCTGCCAAATAACTGCGGTTTAGAAAGCGGACGGACTGCTTTTCTATGCAAAGAGTATGACGATTCCATTCTTAGGCAGATTCCAAACACCTTGCGTCTATGGCCTCATAAGCTTTCCGGGGAAGGTCATTTTGCAGCCCGGCTTCGAAAGAAAGGGGCGATAACAGACATACCGGATAAAAAACGCCAACGAAAAAAAGCTCCAAAAGAGCTTGCTGACTGTCTTGCTTTTTTGAATGACTCTTTAATCGTTTCCGATCAGGAAGACAGTGCATCTGCCGGTATCGTAAAAGATATGTTATCCTGTACCGATTACAATCGTTTCCGTTTCTTTGGCGATGCTTTGTACTTTTTACCGGAGAAGTCATTTTCTCTTGATACCCTAAAAGTACTTCGTGCAGGATTACATCTTGGTACGCGCAAGAAAAACCGTTTTGAGCCGGCTCACGCACTAGCGATGATATTGCAGGAAAACCTTGTGAAACAGTCACATTGTTGTACCGAAGCAGAAGCAACGGCATTTCTTCATGGTGAAACCATACCATGTGATGCCTCGATGAAATCATGGACACTTGTAACCTATCAGGGTGTCAGCTTAGGATGGGGAAAAGCACAAAACGGTATTTTAAAAAACCACTATCCAAAAGGATTGCGTATCTTTTTATAACATTTTCCCATTCATAAAAACAGCATTTCTACAAATGTTGATACATTTGCAAAAATGCTGTTTTATTTTTATGGAATAGGAAAATGCTCGTATAGCAGAGGTGCATTAGAGTGCAAAGCCCGCGCTTTTTTATTGGATTGGAAAGGAAATGCCAAAAAATGCAAACAGGTTGATCTTACTAAAAAGAAAGATCAGATAACAGATCACGATTGAAAGCGGCATTCCTTTCCATGCATTTTTGATATCCTGCGTACTCATATTCATATGAAAAAAAATACTGATAAAAAGATAGCCTGTCAGAATATAATGCCACTCTTCGATGCAATGATAGCGCCATACCCATGTCAGCAGGCATAAGCTGATACCACCGCAGATCACCGGTGCAATGCTGGAAAGTGTCATTTGAAGTGCCTGTATCACCACATTACCTCTCGTATAAAATTCCACACAGCCAAGCTGGTTTCCTCTGACATGAAAAAGTTCGATCTTTGTTACTTTTGCTCCCGATAATGTTGCAAACAAGGCATGTGCGAGTTCATGATGCACTGTACCGATAAAAGTCAGTCGATTTCGTACAAAAAATGCTACACTCCCGCCAAAAAAAAGTGAGATCACCGCTGTCAGCAGGTTACCAAAACCTTCTACGACCAGACCAAGTCCAAAGATCAGAACCGGAATCAGCAGAGCATTGTATAAGGAAATCAGATACGCATTATTCCAATCCATGAAAACCTCTTTTCTCTCAAATACATGATTATCTGTTACTTTCTGCTTTTTCTATCTTTCCTGTGTAGATACCGCTTCGATCGCAACGCTGCCGCCACGGACTACTTCCACACGATTGATAAAGGTTTTGTTGAATAAAGCGATCATGTCATTATTGGCATCTTCTGTTTTGACACATTGTACAATGATATGGCTTCTGTCATAGTCAATGATATCAAGAGAAAATACCTTTGCTAAACGGAATACTTCTGCCTTATCTTTTTCTGAGCAGCTAGACACTTTGATATATAATAATTCTTTTTTGTGGATCGGTACTTCCGTAAAATCAATGACTTTGATCACTACCACACAGCGGTTTAACTGCTTGATGACTTGTTCAAATGTTACATCGTCCATTGTCATGCCGATCGTCATACGAGACATGGTCGGATCTTCTGTTTCTCCGACGGTAAGGGTATCCAGATTATATGATTTTCCCGATAATAATCCGGAAATTTTAGCTAAAACACCAATTCGGTTCTCTACATAAAGAGAGATACATCTTTTCTTCATCTCCATACTGTTTCCTCATTTCTGCATACATATCTGCCGGCAGATGTCCTGTATGCTAAAGCATCTGTCTTTTCTACTTTTTATCTTTCATTTTCTTTAGCAATCCATGATCATATCGTCTAATGTCTTGCCTGTCGGAACCATCGGAAATACATTTGCTTCGCGTTCAATGACACATTCGATCAGCGTTGGTGCATTTTTATGCTCTTGGGCATAAGCAAATGCTTTTGCAATTTCTTCTTCTTTTGTAATACGGATTCCATATGCTTCATAACTCTCTGCAAGTTTTACAAAGTCAGGAATATATTTTGGACAACATTTATCACGGTTCATGCAATCTTTCTGACAGCTTTTGCGATATGTCAGACAGGTGCTTGAATAGCGTTTGTTAAAGAACAGTTCCTGCCATTGACGGACATTTCCGAGATAACCATTGTTGAAAACGATCAGGATCAATGGAAGCTCTAAAGCAACCGCTGTTGCAAATTCCTGAATATTCATTTGCATTCCGCCATCACCGGAAATAGCAATTACTGTTTTGTCAGGATTACCGATCTGCGCTCCGATCGCAGCCGGGAAGCCGTATCCCATTGTTCCAAGTCCACCGGAAGTCAGAAATTGATGATTGCTTTCTAATTCAAGATATTGTGTTGTCCAGAGCTGGTTCTGTCCTACGTCTGTTGCAACGATCGGATGTTTAATATTTTCATTGATATAACGGATCACTTTCTCCGGTGTCAAACCTTCGTATTTGTCCATGTTGATTGGATTGGCTTTCTTCCACTCTGTCACCTGCTCTAGCCATTTCTCTGCTTTGCTAGGGCTGACATACTCTAACAGTTTCTCAATCGCTAACTTAGCATCTGCGACAATCGGAATATCTACTACGATATTTTTTGAAATAGAAGCCGAATCCGCATCAATATGTATGATCTTTGCGTGTTTTGCAAATTCGCTGATCTTTCCGGTGATACGGTCATTAAAACGGGTTCCTATTGAGAACAAAACATCACATTCCGATACTGCATGGTTTGCCGCATAACTTCCATGAATGCCGATGTTTCCAAGATATAGATCATGCGTTGTCGGAATCGAACCTTTTCCCATGATCGTCGTGATAACAGGGATCTGTGTATATTCGGCAAGCTTTAACATGACTTCATTAGCACCCGCAATATTTACACCGCCACCCAATAAGAATAATGGTTTCTTTGCTCTCTTTAAAAGTGTACATGCTTTTTTGATCTGTCCGACATGGACACTGTCATTTGGTTTATAGCCTCGGATGCTGACCTCGGTAGGATACTCTTCCGATCCCATCGCCTGCTGGATATCTTTTGGAATATCGACAACAACAGGGCCTGGTCTGCCGGTTCGTGCAATATAAAATGCTTCTTTTAAGATCTTAGGCAGTTCTTCTCTGGTTCGTACGGTTACGGCATATTTACAAATACTGTTTGTAATACCGACAATATCAACCTCCTGAAAAGCATCATTACCCATCAATCCTAACGGAACCTGTCCTGTAATGCATACTAATGGAACACTGTCATAATTGGCTGTTGCAATACCTGTGACAAGATTCGTTGCACCCGGTCCGCTTGTTACCAGACAGACACCTACTTTTCCGGTTGATCTTGCATAACCGTCTGCTGCATGGATCAATGCCTGCTCATGACGCGGTAATATCACTTCAATCTGATCCTGATCATATAAGGCATCAAAAATATCAATTGCCTGTCCTCCCGGATAACCAAACAGAGTGTCTACTCCTTCTTCGATCAAAGCTTTTACTATTATCTCTGTACCTTTCATCATCTTTCCTTCACCATACCTTTCTGTTGGATGATTTCTTTTTAGCTTAGCGTTTCTTGTATCTGACGTGGTATGTTATCCCGAAATTTTTATAACATCTAAAAAACCCTAAGTTAATGTAAATTAACTTAGGGCGAACTAACTATTCCGCGGTACCACCTAATTTCAAAGATTACTCCTTGCACTCATACAACACGCTGATCATATCATTAATATTGCATTCCCTGTAACGGTGGAATTCCGTTGAAGTCTACTAAAAAAGCTTTTCATCTCAGATGATACAATCTGCTGTCATATGCTGACTTTTGCTTCTCTTTCGGTTCACTGCTCAAAGGCTACTTCCATAAATCCGAAACAAAGATTTTCACCATCCATCTTCTCTCTATACTTTCGGGAGATATGTACTCCTCCTCGTCATTGCATTTGATTTTTCGATTGTTGATAATCTTAGCAGATTTCTAAGCATCTGTCAATCTATTTTCCTGCTATTCCTTTGTTGCTGCCGCTTCCTGTTCGGACTTTTCTTCTTCCTTTGCAGCCGGTTTGTCTCCTGCTTTTTCTGCGTTGCTGTCAGCGGATTTTTCTTTGTTCTTTTGTTCTGGCTTATCCTCTTCCTTTGCAGCCGGTTTGTCTTCTGCTTTTTCTGCGTTACTGTCAGCAGATTTTTCTTCGCTCTTTTCTGTTTTGCTTTCAGAAGACTTTTCTTCCATCTTACCTGTATTATCTGTTGTACTGTCGGCTGGCTTTTCTTCTGTCTTTGAAGCTTCTGTATCCTCTTTATCAACAGATTTGTATTCATTCTTTTCTACTAAACTGTTAGCTGCTTCTTCACTTTCAACAGTCTGTTCTTCCAACTCAACTCCCGCAGTATGCTTCTTTTTTGTATAGACAAACATAGCGATCAGCTTGATCACTGCTCCGATATACAACGAGATTGCAAATGCCCAGATCGCCAGGAACAGATCCGGCATATAACTACGGATCAGATCTGTCTGTGCTACTGTATAAAGCAATCCTAAGACTACACTAGGCACAACCAGATGGATCAATCCATCAATGCAAATTCCACCAATGCTCCATATATGATTCTTTCTTCTATGGCTCCAGAATCCCATCATCATGATCGGAAGCCATGCCAGAACAAGTGCAAGCACGACCAGACCATCAACAATTGCATATTTTGTCATGTAAGTACTGCTGCCGATTTCATCTGCTGTCTTACCAAGAACAATATTTAAAATGCCTTTTTCCATTTTCTGGATCAGTTTTTGCCCTACCAGATAATCCATTGTATTAAACATCATCGTAATACCCAGATTTTCTTCCGGCAAAAGCATTGCGACTGTTGTTGCATTCTGTGCTGTTCCTAACTGATAAAGCACTCTTGTACCGGCTACTTTTGTCTCCATCCAGCCCATGCCCGATGATACTTTAGTACCAAAAAGCATATCCGAAGCCTCTGCATCCGTAACATCTCCCTGACCTTTCAGTATTTTCTTAACACTTTTCTTATCTAAAACTTTTCCACCATCATTTAAAAACATTTGCAAATAACGTCCCATGTCTTTTACATTCGATAATAAAGAGTTTGATGCCGCATCTTCCTTATTCTTCTGTGCATCAATCTCTTTTGGAACATGGAAACCAAAATAAGTCTGATACCCTGTTACAATATTTTCACTGAATTCTTTGCTGTTTGACAGTGAAAATGTAGAATTCATATCCAAAACATCAAAAATATTATCCGAAACATATTCTTCATAAGTCATGTTAGTCACAGATTCAATGATCTTACCTAATAACATATAGTTGACATCTGCATAAGCATAATCTCCCCACTCATCATTCAGCTTGATATCAGACAGATCAGAATCTTTAGAAAGACCACTTGTATGTGTTAATAATTGCTCGATCGTAACCGCCTCAGCCGAATGATAATCGGTCAGATAATCGCCAACTGTATCATCAAGCTTTAGTTCATCTTCTTCCTGCAAATGCAATATAGCAGCAGCTGTTATCGTCTGGGATAATGCTCCCATTGTAAAATCCGCCTCTGTCTTTTGCACGGTACCATATGCCGCACAATACAATTCTCTGTTATCATTTACAATAGAAATGGTCATGCCCGGAACATGAGCCTCCGGCATTTCTTTTAAAATATACTCTTCGAGCTGATTCTGGTGTACCCCCGATGTTTTTGTTTTGGCATTGGCTATCATTCCCATAAATAATGAAAATGTACACAGTAATGCCATCCCCATAATTATTATTCGTCTTCTCATAAAGTTCCTCCTGTTATCTCAGTGCCTCAGGTGATGCACCTGAATATTCAGTAATTATACCAAAAAGTATACAAAGAATAAAGTTTTTGTTAGATATTGGCATACGCTCTTTAATCAAAGAGCCATCATACACGCTCCTGTCTTGGAGTGAAAATATATTATTATCATGAACAATTTCCTGTCATACAATCTTTTTGATCAAACGGCTCTTTTTACTGAGTGCAAAAAGCACCAGACAGATTGCTATTGTTATTCCATACAGGACAAGCGGATTTTCCAGATGATAGTAATCCCGTAAAAGCGTTCGAAAAAAACAATGTGGATAAAAAATGCAAGTGCTTAGTTCTCTTGCCCACTGCATCGGAATCCTGTGTAAAATATCTTTTTGTAAGAAAAACACAACCATACATGGCACCAGTATTAAAAAAGAAATACACAAAGAAATATCATCTTTAGTCTCTTTTCCATAGATAAATGTCATTTCCAATACAAGTGCGATTGCCGCTAAAATCGTAAGTTCTGCTGCCCATGATGCCCTGAAATGCCGGATCAGATCCGGATATGCCAGAAATGCCCCTATCATGAGCAATGGAAAGCCAACATAGATCCCTTTTCTCGGATTTAGGAAAATCTCTAAATAGCGATCGATCACTTTATGCAACGGTGTATTTGCAATAACAAAGTAATAGGTATTCGCAAACAATGCAAAAGTATGTGCTGCGATTGCAAAAAACACCATCACAATCTTATGCCGCCAAAACAGGCAGAGCAGGAAAGCGCCAATAACACATGCTAAGACAAACCACATCGCTCCTGTCGGATAAAAAAGAATCGTCTTAATGATCATCATATGCACTGCTTTCAGATCTCCACCTAAGTTCCGATACCATAACGGAATTGTTACGATCAGGTTTGCGATCGACCATACAAGATAAGGCGGCAATAATTTTATAATGTATTTTCCGACACAATGCCATTGTTCTTTTCTGTCTGTACAATTCCAAAGCTTTCTGCCTAAAAAATAACCCGATACGACAAAGAAGAAAGGAACGCCCATCCGGAATACAACCTGCATCACATACCATTGTGTGTGCTCCGATGGAAAAATTTTGACAAGATCCGTATGTATACCAACGATACAAAGTGCAAAAAACAATTTCAAAAAGTCAATCGTATGATTTTCTTTCCGTTCCTTCTGTGATGCAGTATTCATAAAACTCCTCTTTCCTGTACACATTTTCCCATTAAAACCCGTTTGCCGTGTACATACAAACAGATTATTTTCCTTTTTTCCCTATCTGCTATTATTTTTCCCTTCTTCCTGATAGCAGATTTCATCACTTCATGTTATACTATCTCTGTTAAAGTGTCAAAATCATATGACAATGCACTCTTAGAATCTTCTGAACGAAAATCCGGCCAAAAGGATCCGTCTTGGGAAGATACCACAAATGCATAACAAAAATCAGGAGGAATTATTATGGTAAAACACATTATTTTATGGAAATTAAATGATGAATTATCAACAGAACAAAAAAAGGCAGTCAAAACAGATATCAAAAAGAATCTGGAAGCTTTAGTAGGAGTCGTTCCGGGATTAACGAAAATGATTATCCGCACAGAATTTCTTGATTCTTCTTCTGCTGATATCATGATGGACAGCGAATTAGAATCAAACGAAGCTCTAAAAGGTTATCAGACACATCCTTCACATGTGCATGTTGCTGACACCTATGTCAGACCAAATGTATCCGTTCGTCTGAGCATGGATTACGAAATCTGATCTTCCATCATGATTGGCAAAGACAGAGCAGCCTTATAAGCCTGCTCTGTCTTTTTTATCTTCTTTCCCGGTACAAATTGTGATTACAGCCAATATTATGCATAATACGACCAGACCGACAATCCATCCAATATACGGATTATGCAGGATGCCCGCTAACAGATATCCCACGCCGCAGGCAGATGCAACAAGCAATGCATATGGAAATTGTGTTGACACATGTTCAATGTGTACGCATTGTGCTCCTGCCGAAGCCAAAATGGTCGTATCTGATATCGGTGAAATATGATCGCCACAGACTGCGCCGGCTAAAATTGCGGCTACGCAGACCGTCAGCATCGAACCGGACTCTCCAAAGACCGCAACCGAGATAGGAATCAATATTCCAAACGTTCCCCACGATGTTCCTGTCGCAAATGAAAGTCCTAAAGCAATCACAAAGAATAAAAACGGCAGCAGCATATCAATAACTGCACTGGCTTCTACAATCTTACTGACATAACCGCCAATATTTAAATAGTCTGCACTACAGATTCCTGACAATGTCCATGCAAAACACAGGATCATGATAGCCGATGTCATTGCTTTAAATCCCTGTGTAAAACTTTCACAAAACTGGTCAAAATGAATTATCTTTCTTGGAATATATAAGAAAAATGTAAATACTAATGTGATAAAGCAGCCAATTACAAGACTTTTTGATGCTTCACAGTCGGAAAATGCCGTGATCACACTCTTTCCTGTAAACAGACCACCTGTATAAAGCATCATCGTAATGCAGCTTATGATCAGCACAGCGATTGGGAGTACCAAATCTTTTACTTTTCCTTTTCCGATAACAGATACATCATTGTCCATTTTCTTTCGTTCTTCTGCTGTATACTGATCGATCTCTGCTTTTTTCATACGCGAAAAATCACGATCCAGCCAGATCAAAAATATCAGAAAAATCAATGTAAAGATAGCATACATATTTAATGGGATCGTATGCAAAAAAAGTGAAAATCCATCAATCTTACTGTCTTTTGGCAGCGATGTACTGACTGCTGCCGCCCAGCTTGAGATGGGTGACAGAATACATACCGGTGCTGCCGTTGCATCGATAATATAGGCTAACTTCTGTCTGGTTACTTTATATTTATCCGTTACAGGACGCATTACCGTTCCTACGGTAAGACAATTAAAATAATCATCTACAAATATCAACGCACCAAGACAGCTTGTTGCCGCTAATGCTCCACGTCTTGATTTGATCGCTGTCGATGCCCATTTACCATAAGCTCTTGATGCACCGGACTTCGTGATCAATGCAACTAATATTCCAAGCAATACTAAAAAAACTAAAATATATGCATTATCACCAATCTTATCAGACATAATACCAAAAACGATCTCGATTGCTTTGATCGGGTTTCCGGCAGAATATAAAAGTCCTCCCATAATAATTCCGATCAAAAGAGAACTGTATACCTCTTTTGTGATCAATGCCAATACGATCGCAATGATCGGTGGTAACACAGACCAAAATGTTGCTGTCATTTGTAATTCCTCCTACTAATCCTATGCATTTTCTGATATTGCCGGCTTTCTGTTATAAAAAGGTATTATTACCTTTCCTATACTTCCGGTTTGCATACGATATCTGCTCTTATCTTTCCTATGCTTCTGCTTCTCCGTTAATATGATGATCCAATTTCGCGATCAGTTCCTCTACATCACACTGATGTGTCATGCATGCCTGTTCTAATGTTTCTCTTGGTGACATATGGCAGGATACACAATGCATCCCCATTTCATTAAAACATTGTTCTGCACTAGGATAATATTGTAAGATTGCACCTATCAAGGAATATTTTGTAACTACCATTTTTCTGTCCTTTCCGAAAATTCCATTTACTGTTTTTGTCTTTTTTGTTTCTGAATCTTATCGTCTATCTATTCTCTATAGCATGAGCTTTATTTAGTGCCGGCTGCAACTCCCCGGTTCTTCGTTCAATGCCTTGTACAGATCCCCAATATACCTTTTCTGTCTCTTTTTTAAATATGATTTTAAAAAGAAAAGGCGGAAACGTACACGTAGCGTAATCTTCTCTTTAGACTTTCTTTTACTACGACAGATCACTTCTTCCATAGAAAGGATCGTCCGGCTGTTTTTTTTCATAAGTGAAAAGATTCTTTTTCCCTCGTAGCCGCTGCCTTTTATATGACATTCATAACGCTGATGCGGAATAGTCATACTGACCTCAGCTGTCACAACATCACCATTCTTATAATATTCAACAACAGAATACTTTTTTTCTCCTTCTTCAATCCGAAGCAGATCAGTCCGCCATGTATGATCCGACTGCCCGGTGATCAAAGACCAGATTTTATCTTCACTGCTGCCAAAGGAAGCACTACATGTACTTTTGCTCATTAAATTCCCCGTTTCTTTTTCTTGCTGTACTTTACAAAATTTTTATCCTCGCTGTAGCTTTTTTAAAAAGTTTTGCGTTCTTTCATTAGAAGGATGATCGATCACGTCTTCCGGCTTTCCTTCTTCTACAATCACTCCACCATCAATAAAGACAACTCGGTCGGATACATGACGTGCAAAATCAATTTCGTGTGTTACGATCACCATTGTCATTTTATCTTTAGCAAGTTCCAAAAGAACCTTTAAGATCTCGGCTGTAAGCTCAGGATCCAAAGCGGATGTCGGCTCATCAAAGAAAAGCATCTTCGGTTTCATCGCCAAAGCTCTTGCAATCGCTACTCGCTGCTGCTGACCACCTGAAAGCTGGCATGGATATGCATTTTCTTTTCCTTCGAGTCCAAGCTTTTTAAGCAAAGCTTCTGCCTGCTGATAGACTTCTTCTTTATTGCGCTTTTGTGTATGAATCGGAGCGTCTGTAATATTTTTCATCACAGAATAATGTGGAAACAGATTAAAATTCTGAAATACCAATCCATAATATGGCATCATTTTCTTTGGATCCGTCTCTCCCATATAAGAAAGATTTCCCGATGTCATCGTTTCAAGCTGTGTCGCACAACGAAGTAATGTTGATTTACCCGAACCGGATGGTCCTAAGATTGAAACAACCTCTCCTTCTTTTACATTCAAAGAAATATCTTTTAAAACTTCGAGCGAACCAAAGCTTTTTCGTACATTTTTCATTTCTAAAACAGATATAGACATAGTTTCCTCCCCAGCTAGACATGCCTTTTGATTTGTTACGTTTTGATACGTCACCTGACACGATCCAGATTACTTTTATTGATAATAATTTAACTTCTTCTCGATCAGTTCCATTACAAATGCTACCAGATAATTAAAGATATAGTAGAATACACCCGCTACAAAGATTGGCATTACATTTGTTAATGTTGCAGCAATCTGCTGTGCCATTGTAAACATCTCCATATACGATAATACAAATGCTAAAGAAGTATCTTTTACTAAAGTAATGATCTCATTAGTAACCGGTGGCATAACTCTCTTGATCATCTGTGGCAGAATGATCTTGCCAAATGTCTGTCCTCTTGTATATCCGAGCAACTTAGCTGCTTCTCTCTGACCTGCCGGAATGCTCTCAATTCCGCTACGATAGATTTCTGCAAAATAAGCCGCATAATTCAATGAAAAACCAATGATCACCGCAATAAAACGATAATGCGGAACCGTTGAGGCAAGCTTGATACCAAAAAGATAATATGGACCAAAGAATACAACCAGAAGCTGAAGCATCAATGGCGTACCACGCATAATAGAAATATATATTTTTGTGATCCAGCGGATCGGTGTAATCTTTGTCATTCTTCCAAAGGTCACAAGCAGACCTAAAGGAAGCGAAATGATCATTGTCAGGAAAAAGATCGACAATGTTGCACCAAATCCTTTACACAATTGTTTTGTTATATTTCCGAAATTCGCAAATCCCTGCTTCATCTTACCGACAAAACCGACATGCTCTTCCTGTGCTGTATCACTGTCTGTATTCTTTGAAACCTTTTCTTTCTGAGCGGACGTTGTTTCTTTTACGTCTGTGTTCTTTCCAATGCAAACACACTCCGGCAGATTATAGTCTGCATATTTTTGCGCGATCTTATCCACAGTTCCGTCGGCTGCCATCTCATTTAATGTCTCCTGAACCTGATCACGAAGCTTGGTATTTCCTTTATAAAAACCGACACCATATCCTTCTGAAGAAATCTTCTGATCCAGGATCGTCAATGATTTATGTTTTCCGGTCTGGTATTTTGCAACACCAATATCCATGCAGATCGCATCGACTGCACCTGATTCGAGATTCATAACCGCACTGTTATAATCCGCTACTTCCTGCATCTTAGAAAAGGAAGCCGCAAGGTCTTTATTCTCTTTTGTCGCATCATCCCCGACTAATGCTTCTTTTGCGGAAGAATCTGCCTGCACAACGACGATCTTTCCTGCAAGATCTGATAATTTTTTGATATTACTTTCCTTGCTTACCAATACAACCTGTGAATTGTCTACATAGGCATCTGTCCATGTATATTTGTCTTCACGGCCATTCATGGTAAAACCGTTCCAGATACAGTCAATCGTGTTGGATTTTAATTCCATGTCTTTAGAATCCCAGTCAATCGGCTGTTTCTTTAAAGTCCATCCTCTGCGGTTACAGACTTCCTGTGCCAGATCCAGATCAAAACCAACATATTCTCCACTATCATCCTGATAACCATATGGTGGAAATGCTGCATCAAATCCTACTGTAAATGTTTTCTTCTCCTTTGCCTTTCCTGCTACTCCTCCGAACACTCCTGCCAGTACGAAAAGAGCACAGACAAACAGCATGCACTTAAAAATTTTTTTCCTGTTTTGCATTTTCTTCCTCTTCCATCTGTTGAAATATTTTTGCGTCATTCTAAAATAGCGTAGACTCAAACCTAAGTCTACGCTACTAAGCTGTCTAGGGGACTTGAACCCCCGACCTCCGCCTTACCAAGGCGACGCGCTACCGACTGCGCCAAGACAGCAATTTTTATTGCCCAAAACGACAATCACAAATGCTATTATATCTCATATTGTTATACATTTCAAGACTTAATATAAGAATTCTCAAAAATGCTTGACAGATTTAATATAAGATTTTTCTGCAAACAAAGGTTACATCTCCTAAGAAAAAATTTTTCTGCAAATTATGATATTGTTTTGCTATTATTTTCTTTTCTTCGCCACTTTCTTTTTAATGCGTTGCAATGCATTATCAATTGTTTTTGGAGACTTCTCCATCTTTTGGGCAATTTCCTGATAGGTTAATCCCTGTAAAAAAAGCTCTAACACCTGCTTTTCCATATTACTCAGATGCATAAACATCTTTTTTTGCGTATTTTCTACATTTTCCTGTCCTATGATGATATCTTCCGGACTTTTCTGACGCATAGCCTGTGCTGCATCTGTTACAAAGATTTTCTCAAGTTCTGCATTGGTTGGATCCTGTGCATTGTCAATGGAAATATAAGAATTTAATGGAATATTTTTTTTCCGGTTGGACGCTTTGATCGCACTATATAACTGTCTTTTAATACAAAGTGTTGCAAAGGTTTCAAAAGATGCATTTTTTTGATCTTGAAATGTCTGGATTGCTTTATATAAGCCGATCATTCCCTCTTGTAACAGATCATCCTGATCTCCGTCCATTAAAAAGAGAGGACGAGATAAAGCCCGCACCAAACTTTTATAACGTTCTAAAAGAACCGCCATTGCTTCTTCATTTCCATTTTGTGCTGATGCGATCAGCTCTTCTTCTTTTTTTCCCTTCAACACCATAGAATCTTCCTCTCCCTCAGCTTTGTTCCTGCAACTCCCCATCAAGTGCTTTTCTCATCTTATTCTTGCAAATCCATATCAAAAAGGTTTTTCTTGCCACTCTACCTTAAAGACTTATTTTGCTTTTTGCATTTTCTGTCTTACAATCTCATAAGATAACACTCCCATTGCTACAGATGCATTGAGCGAATCAATATCGCCAAACATTGGAATGGACGCTACAAAGTCGCAATTTTCTTTGACAAGACGACTTACTCCATCCCCTTCATTTCCAATAACAACACCAATCGGTCCTGTCAGATCCAATTGGTACATGGGATCTCCATCCATATCACCACAGACAAACCACATTCCTTTTTTCTTAAGTTCATCCATTGTTTTTACAAGATTGGTAACTTTTGCTACCGGAGTATAATTAATTGCACCTGCAGAAGCCTTTGCGACCGTAGCTGTCAATCCGACTGCTCTACGCTTTGGAATAATGACACCATGTGCACCTACCTGATTAGCGGTACGTAAGATAGAGCCCAGATTGTGTGGATCTTCAATATTGTCCAATAAGATCAAAAATGGCGGTTCCTGCTTCTCCTCAGCACTTTGAAGCATTTCTTCTACTGTTCCATATTCATAAGCAGCTGCATATGCAATCACGCCCTGATGCTTTCCGGTCTCTGACATTTGATCCAAACGTTCTTTTTTGACAAAATTTATGATTGCATCCGTTTTCTTTGCTTCTCTGACGATTGTACGGATCGGTCCGTCCTGACTTCCGTCAAGAACAAAAACCTTGTCAATGGTTTTTCCTGAACGGAACGCTTCTAACACTGCATTTCTTCCTTCTATTGTCAATTCTTCATATCTCATAATGATCCTCCGTCTTCTAAAATGTATTTTCAGTTGTTTCTTTTCTTTATTTATCAATTTATTATAATCCGATCATGATTACTGTTCTTTATTTATCAGTTTATTATAATCCGATCATGATTGCTGCTTCTTTATTCCCAGTGTTATGAACTGCTCTATGTAGCTGATACCCACTTCATTATTTCATGCAGCCCCTTCGTTTCATTTCCACATTCACTTTTTTACAAATTCTCTTTAAATCATTTTCAACGAGCTTTGCAGATTACAATGTTTCCGGAAGCAACTCTGCTTTTTCCAGTCCCTTTTTTACAAGTTCTAATGCTCGTGGCATCTCATGTTTCAAATATAAATATCCAATCAATGCTTCAAATCCCGTTGCTACGCGATAATCGACAATCGAAGCATTTTTAGCAGATGTTGCTGATTTTGTATTGCGTCCATGACGATAAACAGCTTCTTCTTCCTGTGTAAGATCTTCCATGATCACTTTCATCAATTTTGCCTGTGAAGTTGCTTTTACAATACTGCTTGTTATCCGATGAAAATTTTTCACTTTACCGTTTCCAAGGTCAATTACGATCGTTCGTATGATCAGATCATACACACAATCTCCAATATAAGCAAGTCCTAATGCGGAATATTGCTCCGGCTTTAATTTTGACTCTCCAAAAAATTGCTCAATATCTCCCAAAAAATCTTTTTCCATACTTAGCCTCTTTTCTTTTTATCCATTGCCTGCTTACGTCCATAACAATATGAGCAGCCACTCTCCATCCCCAGACAGCTTTCACAATCTTTACAGATCGTTTGTAAATTTTCTATACTAACCAGATAAATCCCGGCAATACTCATAGACGGCTGCATATTATCCTGTTTCCACGAAACACCTGCTTTTTGAGAATTCATCAGATCCAATAATGGCTTGACAGCATCTATGTTCATTCCATAATATCCGGGGCCAAAAGACGGGCTGCAAAATGCATTATCCGTACTATGTTTCTTTTCCAAATACTCCTGTACATACTCTCTTGCAACATCCATGCAGGCAATTTGAAAAAGCTCAATATAATATTGCATTAACAAAGATGTTTTTTCACCCATTGGTATATCAGGCGCATGAAAACAATATAAATAACCGCATACGATCTGTTCTCTGCATATTTTTTCTAAAATGTTACATCGTATATTGGTTTCACCAAACATAAAAAAACCAGCTTGTATGCATTCTTTTTCAAATGGCTGCAAAAGAACTTTGATCGAATATAATGTCTTATCTTTCTCTAAAATAGAGACCATTCCACTTGTAGCTTCTGCTTTATGTTCACGATATGTCTGTTGATCCATTTGTTCCCAGGATGCCATCCTTGCTACCCGCTCCCAGATAGTGTCCCAAATGCTTCGTATATCAATCGAAAAGGTCTGATCTGTTTCCATGAGCTTTTTCACGATCCGGTCATACATATCCGGTCTGTGAACAATCGTACAATTCGTACAATCTTTAATCTTTTGCCCTCTCGCATCTTTAATATAAACCGGATTACCAAGACACTGCTCTTTCCAATATAACGGGCAAAAGCAAAAAAGACAATTAAAATCTGTATCATCTTTTACAGAATGACATGGAAAATACTCACATTCTCTATTTTGAAAAAAACGATAACTATTTTTCATGTTCAACTCCATTTCCAAGCTTTTGCTTTTCTGTTTTTCAGATCATTTTTGCTTAGCACAACTCATCTACTGATCATTTTTACTTACCATAATTCATCTACTGATTATTTTTGCTTA
>OGCN01000489.1_pt1 | contig 63961 bp, 51 predicted proteins | sample 1570181 | NCBI WGS metagenome assembly OGCN01 (sample SAMEA4370584, study PRJEB24528) | human gut metagenome | reverse complement strand
CCAAAAGCTCTTTCAAAACTGCGGTTGCATGGTCATATCTTTTCTTCGCTGCGATTACATCAGCCTCTGCTTTTTCGATCTTTTCACCCAGGGCTTCCCTGCTTGTTTTTCTTGTTCGTGCCATCTTTTTCTCCTCTCTATTCCGCCTTTTTTAATTCTTTACTTAACTCGGATGCATAGTATTTTATGTGGTTTGCATCCAGTCCAAACGCATTTAATATTGTTTTCTGATTAGCCGTTACTGCATGGTCTAGCCTGTATACATTGTCCAACTGACGCACCATTTCTATCTTTTCAAGTTCCTTCAACGCTGCCGGAACTGTCATATAATTCGGCTTCTTTTCCAGTTTTTTCATCTCCTCTTTCAGCTTCGTATACATCTTACAGCGCAGTATCATCGCCACAAACTCAACAAATATCTTAGCCCTTGCTGACTCTTCTGAATATACCCGGATGCTCTTATTTCCAAGATAGGATTTATCTCCACGGAATAGTTTCTCTGATGTATCACGGCTCTTATACAGCTCGATTGCTTCCTTTGCACTCATCTTTTCTGATGTGATTATACAGAAATATCCTGCCAGATCCAGTTCCCTTTCCACCACACTGCAGCGCTCTTCCGGCAGTACAAATGCCTGCGTTTTTTCATCATAATGAAGATTAAAATACTTCTCAAACCCTGGCCCAAATTCTTTTACTTTATTCTGATATTTTTTAAGGTACAATGTCATCTGGTTGAGCCTGTTTTCAATCCCTGCACGCTCTGCACTTTCTTTGGAAATGCTGTGGTACAGATGAAAATACCGTTCGTTTTTATCACCCGCATAAAGCCTGTGCTTCACGGTCTTCCCATATACTCCATACTCATAGATGTTATTCACCCGCTTACTTTCAAAAGTTCCCTTATGCTCCAAAACCAGTTCGTTCACCAGCGAAGCCATTCCCCTCACCATGATCACGAAGCTGTAACCGCATTTATCCATATATTGTATATTTTCACAGCTGAAATAACCCCTGTCCAAAATAAAGCCGATCTTCTTATAACCATATCCAAAAGCTTTGTCCAACATGAACTGAAGCTGTGAGATATCGTTCAGGCTTCCGGGATATTTCTCGTAAAATAATGGTTCCTGGTTATGTGTATCATATGCAACTGCATAGTTAAATACAGGCTGTCCCACATCTACTTTCGGATGTCCGAATTCCACCATTTCAATGTCTCCGGCCTGGCAGTTTTTGTTCGTAGAATCGTAGGAAATATATATTTTTTCACGATGGTTTCTGGTCTCATTCCATGAGTTTAAGAACCCAGTACTCTGGTCATCTGTTACGGAATTCAGGAAATCTGAGACGGTAGAATCGCTGTATTGTTTCATCCCATTTGTAAAAAGAGGATGGTTAAATGTATAGTCTGGATAGTACTGTGCAGCATTGTTTTCTGCAATGATCGAGTATACTGCCAGATCCAGAAATAGGCCCAGATCACGCTGTTCAAAATACCCACCAAGGAGCTCGACCAGGTTGTATTCTTCTATAATTTTACGCAGTACAAAGTATGCTCCCACGCGCAGGCAGCTGCTTCTGGATGTCCTGTTTTTTGTCTCTGGAAGCTCTGCATCTGGAAAATATTTCAGGAAATTTTGATTCGGCTGCATCAGTTCCGGGTCTGTTTCAGACAGCTTTCCTATTGTTACTCTTTTTGGAAAAGTATATTGCCTGACAGGGTCATAAATCCTGTCATATTCATACTCAACATATACAGCATCCTTCTTTTTCCGACGTGTGATTTTTCCCTGCACAAACGGTATTTTTACTAAAAAGTCCAGATACATTAGGCTCCTCCTCTTAGGCGATAATCCGCCTAAAATAATTGTACCATATATCCCGGTCTCCTGCAAGCAGAACCTGCAGAAAATCGGGATTTTTTCAATTTTTTATTCTCTTAATTTTGTTTAGGTGGAACTTTTTCTGGAAGTTCACATTGAATCTTTTCATTCTATTATCAAACGTGAATGGCTCAATCGCTTTAAAATTCGCGACTATAAGCAGGCATACCAGTTGATTTTTGAATATCTGGAAGCTTTCTACAATACGAAACGAATTCATAGCCATTGCAACTATATGTCGCCAAACGAATTCGAACGAGTGTATGAAAGAACGCACACTGAGGCTGAGCTTCTGGCAGGTTAAAATGGGGAGAAATTTCTCATTTTAACTTGTACTAAATCTTGACATAGGACCATTATATCTTATATCAGTTTTTTCTGTTTACACAAAACTTGAAACGTTCTCCAGTCCAACGCCACTTTCACACTACAGAAAGAATACATACTCAGGAAATCAGATAGCCTACATAACGTTTTCTGCTGAAAACTATTCTTTTCCCTATCACTTATCTAATTCTTATTTGTAATTATATGTCCTCTTAATTCTTCTAATATTTCTTTGTACTTTTGGTTATCTTCTGTTTTTTCAATAAAAATATCTTTTAACATATTATAATGAGGTATATCCTCTTTTACAACTGCTCGCTTCTTAATTTCTTCAAGATTATAAAAATAATTATAGTCATATATTTTATCATATATATAATATAAAATCTCCACTTGTTCATCTTTTAGAAACGAACAATTTGCAATCATTTTTTTCCATTCAAAAGAATATCTTAAATTCACAGCGCTTCTTCCATGTCCTAAATACGTTTCAATACTTTTCAAATCATAATATAAAATTGATGCTGCATGTGATTTGCTTTCTTTATCTTTTTTTCTTTCTTGAAGCAACCATAACATATGTGCTAATCCCGAAGCCAAAAATACACCTATTATTTCTAACATTGCATTAGTAATCCCTTTCTCTTGTACATTCTGTTTTTCAGCTATTTCTTCAATATTCAGATTTGAAATGTTACAAATTATGTCTATTAGCACTTGTACGTCGATATCATCATTTTTATTAGGATCTATACCCTCATTTAATTCATATAAACAATCATATATTGCAAATTTCACTTGCCCTTCCTGCTTATTTATTTGTTTTGATTCAAACAAATTAGTTTGATAATATATTTCCTGAGTTTCCCCCAATACATCTAGATATGAAATACATAAATAAGAATTAATTTCTGCATATAAAGATTTTTCATTTTTTTTACTATATTCGGGAATCTTTTGTATCAATGAATTTATTTTATAACAATTTCCTCCTGTAGCTTTTTTTTCCAAAATCCCTATATTTTTCCCACTTTTACTTCCAATTATATAATAATTAAAAATAGGAATTTCTTCTTCATAAAAATCATTCTTACCGTCTACATAAGAACACTTTAAAAACGTTACAATCCTACTATTATAATTATCAATCCTTCCCTCCAAATTTGAAATTTCTATTACCGAATCATACTCATTCTCATTTTTTTCAACCACTTGAAGGTCCGGCAATGAACTATTCCTCACTACTTCGGTTTGTATTCTTGTCATCTCATTCGCTTTGGTTGCTAAAAATATACTTGTAACAGAAATAATTAAAGTTATAAGTATCTCCCATTTTTTTATGAATTTTCTTATCAAAATGTTCCCCCTAAATTTCCCACTTTAGCAACTGGGCTACTCTCTAGAAAGTACTTCAGAATATTTCTCCTGTAACTTAAACTCTCTTTTATAACATTATTGCTTGGCACCCTGAGTGGTAGCAAAGTGATTAGCCTCTAGCCAAGCACATATCCATTCTCTTCACTCACTGCATTCTACGCATCCACACCGTCCTGTTTTTACTAACTCACTATTTTGCTCCACAAATTCAAACCCCGCTGGAGCCTTTGTCATCCATAATCCAACGATATGAATCCTTTCTGATATTTTCAATGTTTTTTCTTAATCACATTAAAATCATCACTTTTCTCCTGCTCTATCAACATCATTCAATAAAATTGAAGTTTCAATCTCAGAATATACTAAACGTTAGCTCACTGATCCAATTAGTTTCCACCACCGAAATGGCGTTTTCCTTAGAAACAGATTTGCGATTTCCTATCTCCGAACATTAGAGTCATGTTTAGTATAATTTATTTGAAACAGCTCATTAGGTCAACTTATACTTTTTCAGATACATGTAACGCATCATTCAACCAACGTACAATATTTTTACCACCTTCATCCCGATACCAAAATCTAGTTGGTTCGCAATTTATTACATTTAACAACTCCTTCACTTGATTAGTTTTTTGTTCTAAACCTATATTTTTTTCATTATCAATCAAAATCGGTATAAATGTATTTCTATTTTCTTTACTTTTTTTAATCTCGTATGATACATATTCTCTCTGAAATGTATCTTTGCTAATAAGAAGTATTGTAAATTTTGTTTTTAAAATTTCCTCATCCACCCATTTTTTTATCTCTTTCGAATTATTCGATTTCTTCTGTTCCTCTATAACAGTAAAAATATTTGTCTTTTCACTATTAACAATATCGGCAATTTCTTTTGCAATCGCATTATCCGATTCATAATGATAACTAATAAATACTTTTATTCCAGAAAGCGCAATTCCTGAATATATTTTTTCTTTCAATTCGATTTCTGTTCTTTTTTTATGTAATATTAAAAGATTTACAATTTCTTTGATTACAACAGATATCTCGTTCTCTTTTTCCAAAAAAAGTAATTCTTGTTTTTCTTTTTTGGGCAATCCATTATATATCTCTTTCGCAGCAAATCCGGTCTTTTTTACTGGAATTATATATTTATTATCGTCTTTCGCTATATGATATTCCTGATAAGTTCCAGAATCCTTTTTCCCATATCCAAATACAATAATAGAACTACTACATTGTTCTATCATTTTTCTTCGTATACGATTTTTCTTTTCCAAATCCATCACTGACATCATACTACTAATATGTATATCATCATTTATCACTTCTCCATTCAAGCGATTTTTGTTGCTCTGCAATACACCCGCCAAAACATAATTTCCCACACCAGCACCAAATCCCGTATATATATGGAATCCATTATCTACTAAATCCCTACCTAACATTGTTAAAAAACTTTCTGCCGAATTTAAATTAAGGTTGGTATCATTCACCATTTTAAATGTACCATAATCCGATAAATTTGCAGGATTAATTCCTCCTGATATAAAAACATTATTAGTAATATACTTATTATACAAGTGTTTTAACATGAGTGTAATTTCATCATAGTCGTTAATTAAAATCGTCTGTATTCCATACTTCACCATCGAATTACATCGTAATATTTGATAATTATTATCACGAATATATTTTTCAATATTTTGGATCTCAAGCCTGTTATGCTCATTAAGATAATCTATTAATTGCACTTTTCGCATAAAACAATAATGAGTCTGCGGTGCTTTTCCCTGTAAAGTTTGTTTTGCAATACTAAGAATCCTCTCCAAATTTGGATCATTGAAACTAAATCCAATAAATACAAATGATTTTCTTATTAATTCAACTGATAACATACGGGTAAATATGCCTCTATCAATATCATAGTTTTGATAATCTTCTTTCGTTAATACCACATCATCTGGTGAGTCCTTATCTCCATGCATCTTGTATATAGCAACTTCCCTACCAATTTTATGATATTTAAAATCCTCTTTTTTAACCAACTTCTGATAACTCTTTCCCTGCTTTTTAATAGCCTGCTCTATAACATGGTCATAGTTAGTCGTCCAATATTCTGATATAGGCATTTTAGACAGCCAATTGATATTTTCATTGTTCTTAGGTATCTTATCAAATTCATTAAATACAAGTGAATTCAATCCTTGTCTTCCAAATTTATCCTCATAATACTGTGCTATCTCCGTTAAATCAATATTTGGATTTAATCTCAACTGTTTACTTATAGGTTCTAATAATTTTTTCCAATCTACATAGCCCGATGCGATTGACAATCCAGCCCCAGCAAATATACTAATATCACCCTGTTTCATTTTCTGTGATATCTCATCTAAAAATTTGATATTTTGTTCTGTTATCCTATTAAAATCATCCTCTTCAATTATTTCCCTATAGCCCATATTCCTGCTCCGTTTCCAGAAAATTTCAAATCCTATATAATATTTTTTACTTTCACAAAACACTCTATTTCATTATACTATTTTTTTGAGATACCTTCACTGATAAAAAACGCCCTAATATCTGCCTGTTTGGAAGTCTCTATGTATTCGCTCCGCAAAAATTCACCAATCGATCAAAACAATGCCGCTTCCCTTCAGCAAATTCTTACGATATGGATTGACCATTGCAACACGTCTCGCAATATCCCCCAAAATGCAAATGTACATTTTTCACCATCTGACAACTAATCCATTCTATTTTCCAATCCATCGCGAATTACAATCATTCTAAACGGATTACGCACACCTTAATTTCATCAGCATTATCCAGTGGCAAAAGCGTAGCTTTCCGTACGCATGCCATCGCCCCCCTATATTCAAGATCCCTAAGTTCCATTTTCTGTTCATTTTCAAGAACTTGTTATGTTTACTGTTTTTGTAGTAGTTTACTATATGAAGCAAGCAACAGCAAGATAAATGTTCAAGTTATTCAAATGCTCTACAAGTTAGTGTATAAATTATTTTATCATACATTGAGTTCCTGCATAAGAGCGATAACAGTGAAAACACTTGTAATAACCTGCTTGCTACAATCAAATCTTATCTCTAGTATGCTGCTGATTGTGGCATATCATTGCAGTAAGTAGCTCTCACAGCTTCCCGAGTGCCCTTTCTCAAAGTACCAAAGCTGACACGTGAAGTCATTCCTAATGATGCCCTTAAGGCACTGCCTTCTGCCTCACCCGATATTAAGATAGGCCGAAGAGAAAGGCTTATCCTGATCTTACTATATGATTCTACTGTCAGGGTTTCCGAACTATTGTCTATGAATATATCTCCGGATTTATGGAAAAAGCGAAAAGGAAATGATTGTTGCAATCACAGATAAAACTGCGGATCATCTGAATAAGTAATTAAAAGCTTACCGTAAAGTGACCGAGCCTAATGCTCCGCTGATCTATACAGTAGTCAAAGGTCACAAAAACAAGATGGCAGTTGGAAATGTTGAGCGTATCATCAAAAAATATATAGCTCAGATCCACTCAAAAAATTCTGCCATTCCAAAATATTTCTTCATAATGTATGACACAGTATTATCTACAGAACTTGTGATAATCAGTATTTTCTTTAATTCCATAGATTCTCCCATTTACACTTTTTAGCTCAAAACTCAACCTAAATATTCTAAATATAAGTCCCTATACTCTTGGTTTTTAACATGAAACTCATATAAAAGAGTTAAAGGTAGCATCACACTATCCTTATATCTAAAACCCCCCTCTTTTTCTTCCAGAACAAATCCGTCTATTTGTGCCTGAACCTTTAAATTGCCCGATATAATCTCCTCATTATTTGCTAAATCGATATTATAATTTTCTACTACCATCTGATTTAACGTACTCATCCAAGCAAAATCTACTTCTGTATTAAAATATTTTTCTAAAATATTATTTTCCAATCTTATAACACAATTCTGTACATAATCTTCAATTTGTTCTCCAAATATATTACTCAATATATTCAAAACAATATTTTTATTATACAACGTATGCCACCTCATTTATTATTTACTCACTTACATATTTTAACGTATTTCTGCGCTGATATTCTAACATTGTACAATATAACCTTGTTCTCTTAAAATCACTTTTACGATACAATTCAAATAATATTTCTCTAACACCATTTTCATTAAGTTCTTTCCTACGAAATATAGATGTGCCACTCAAATACCTGCAAAAATCATGACCATTAGTAATATCCCATAATTCAGCGTCTGTTATACCCGCAGCCAACTCCATGCACCACGATAGTCTATCTAGCTGTCCAACTTTTACAAATAGTTCTTCTATCTTTAAACTTTCTCTATCTATAAGATCTCCAAAACCAATTTTACTGAATGAAATCCCCCAATTTTCCAATTCATTCAATTTTCTCAATATACTATATGGTGCAAGCTGTCTCATAATATTTACTAAATACGCATCTTTTTCAAAACAGCCATTATAATTTTTTTTATAAAACTCTTCAGCAATATCGCAATTCATTAATATCATTGTCTCCAAGCAACAACCATCATATAAAAAGACACGATCTGGTAATTGTGTTACCTCTATGTAATCTTTATCTCTAATTGCAATTACCTCTTTTTTTTGAACAACTGGATCTTCCATTTTCATTATATCATCGATTCCATGCTTTCCGCCATATGGTACTTCTTCGCATACTACATTATCTTCCAACAGATTTTCCATAAATCTGACATCATCTGTTCCCTCCACCAAGACAACACATAAAGAACCATCAATGTCTTCATTAAACAACAGACCTAATTCTGCTACAAAATCTTCTTTTGTCCTATTCTCCCTGATTGAGTCCATTTTTATACATTTCTCCTAAATCATATTGAATATCACGGTTTCCACTTACAATTTGTGCTGAATGAGTAGCAATAATTGCATATATACTTTTTAAGCTTACAATTTTACGCATATATTTTACAAACATACGCTGCCATGCGATATGCAATGAAATTTCGGGTTCATCAACTAATACAAGTGTATTTTTCGGTATTTCAAATAACAATTTATAATATAGTACCATAATTTCCTGTTCGCCCGATGATAAATAGTTCAATCTTATTTTTTCACCTGTATCATTGTCTACTATTGTCAATTTCTGGTCTTCTGTAATCTCCAGATGTTTGAACAGGAAATGATTATTAATGATCGTTTTGAATAATTCAATTTGCTCAATCATCGTTTCATATACCTGATACTTTTTATCAAAATCTTCAAAGTATATTTTCAACGCTCTAGCATCTTCCGGTCTGAATGTAGTAACTGAAAGTGTCCCAATTTTAGAAATTCCACTGTCATTCAATTTTTTTATTTTACTTCGCACAAGTTCTATTTTTTCGTTAAAATCCCTTTCATCAATACCCTCTTTCAATTCAAACAAACGTTTCAAAAAAGTACTATCTAACTTATTCGACAATTGCGAATATTCCGAATCCAACTTACTAACCTGCAATGCAAATTTTTCTGGTATACTACTAACAACATCTACTGATTTTTTTAAATATTTCCTTACCTCACCTTGATTTGAAATAAAATATTTATCATTTTCTATATCTACAAGTCTTTGTCCTCTAATGTAAAATATTTTTCCAAATACTCTCTGCATTTCATTCAATACCTTCAAATTAGCTCGAAACTGATCATGATCTTCGTCCACCATTTTTCGTCTAATTATTCCCCGACTTGAAAGGTTAATATCCTCTTTAGATATTACATTACCATTAACTTTTAAACCATCCTCCAATTTTTCAATTCGAATGTTTCCATTTTCCCGTTCTACCTCAAAATTATCAAATTTTAAATTCAAAAAGAAAGACAGATCACTTTCACTAACAGCATTAAGACATTCCAACAGCATAGTTTTTCCAAATCCATTTGGACCAGATAATATTGTAATACGTCTATTAGCTTCATCACCTATGCTAAAATGATAATTAAAACGTCCAAATAATTTTCTTATTCTTATTTCAGTCATAACTTGTCTCCGCTTCATTCTCTTTTCTACTTTTTAAATACAATACTATAATTTATTATACACTATATTTTATTATTTCTTTGTCGAATTCTCTGTCTTTCCTTAATTTCTTATAAGTACTACATCTTATAATTCTTCTAACATATATAAAAAACTCTTTTCATATATGAGTGAATTATTATCCATAGCTTCAATATAGTTCACCGCAAATTCGTATCTCTCCATTATCCCAAACATACCTTCCAGAAAATTAGAAAAGTATCCTTTCTTCTTCAATTCATCTAATGGAACCTCTTTATTCATCCCTTATTCCTTTTTTGAATATCCGTTATGTAATTCACAATTTTTTATATACTGTTTGAGCTGTAGTCTTTGCTAAATCTGTAATTACATCCGCACTTATTTTATTTATATCCAGCTTGTTTTCCATGTTACTGTACTCCACCCATATATTATATCAAACCAAAACATCAGCAAATGAAAAAAGGAGACCATATTCTCTACATTATAAAATTTTAAAAGTTCCCTTTCCAATCATCCTCATTATATATAGACAGAGTAACATAAATCAAATTGCTTTTCAAGGCAACACAATTAATTCCTTCCATATAGCTATATGTGCATTTTCATTTCATATTCAACCATTATATTTATATTATAACTTATCTTATATATACCACTACCGCCAGGCACTCGCCTGACGGTAGCAAAATAGGAGTAATCAAACTTGTTGAGAGTCTCTCTTCATGAGAGGTAAGCTTAATCCTCTATTCAACCACATACCCTTTCTCACTAATCACACCCACAACCATATCCACATACTTCTGGCAAACCTCTTCACTCTCCGCTTCCACCATTACACGCACAACCGGTTCCGTTCCGGATTCACGTACCAGGATCCTGCCAGTATCGCCCAGTTCCTCTGTAACCTTCTTCACCGCAGCCTGCACATCTGCATCATCCTGCGCAGCCTTCTTATCGGTCACTCTCACGTTTGTGAGCACCTGTGGATAAACGGTAAATCCTTCTGCCAGTTCGCTGAGCTTTTTCTTTCTCGCCATCATAACTTCCATAATCTTCAGACTGGTAAGGATTCCGTCCCCAGTGCTGGCGTATTTGCTGAAAATAATGTGACCGCTCTGCTCACCGCCGATGCGACAGCCGTTTTTCATCATGTACTCATATACATATTTGTCTCCAACGGCTGTTTTCGCGTAGTCGATTCCAAGCTCATCAAAGGCCTTGTACAGACCGAAGTTGGACATGACGGTGGTGACAACTGTATTGGTCAGCAGCTTGCCGCGCTCTTTCATGTATTTTCCGTAGATGTACAGAATGTGGTCACCTGTGATCACATTGCCCTTCTCATCCACACAAAGACAACGGTCCGCATCCCCATCATAGGCAAAACCCACGTCCATTCCATTCTCCACCACATATTTCTGCAGTCCCCCGATATGGGTAGAGCCTGCGTTGTTGTTAATGTTGGTGCCATCCGGCTGGGCATTGATCACGTAGGTTTTTGCACCAAGGGCGTCAAAAACCGCCTTTGCAATATTCCAGGAGCTTCCGTTGGCACAGTCCAGCGCCACCTTCACGCCGCGGAAGGAATAGACACCCAGAGAGATCAGATACCCTATGTAACGGTTTCTTCCGGAAACATAGTCTACTGTACAGCCGATTTTTTCCTTCTTTGCAAAAGGAATCTCCTCCCATTTCTGCCCGAAAACTTCCAGATTTCCATCCAGATAGGCTTCCACAAGGGAAATGGTCTCCTCGTCCATCTTCTCCCCGTTTCCGTTGATCAGCTTGATTCCATTGTCGAAATATGGATTATGGCTTGCGGAAATCATAATACCGCAGTCAAATTCATCCACTCTTGCCACATAAGCCACAGAAGGTGTGGTCGTGACATGGAGAAGATATGCATCTGCACCAGAAGCCACCAGTCCGCCAACCAGTGTATACTCAAACATATAGCTGGAACGGCGGGTATCCTTTCCTATTATGATACGCGCCGGCGTGTCGTCACCGTTCCGGCGTTTCAGTTCTCCGTAATACCAGCCGAGAAAACGGCCTACTTTATATGCATGATCTGCTGTCAGGTTTTCATTTGCCTCTCCACGGAAGCCATCTGTACCAAAATATTTTCCCATTTTTATAACCTCATCCTGTTGTTTTTCCCCCGAAAAACATCTGCCGTTTCTACTCACCGCACCCATAAGCCTGCTGCAAATTTACTCTACCGTAACGCTCTTTGCCAGATTTCTCGGCTTATCCACGTCAAGTCCCTTTGCCACGCTGACGTAATATCCCATAAGCTGTAACGGAATCACCGCAAGGCTTGTGGCAAAGCACTCCTCTGTCTTTGGAACATAAACGGTAAAGGAAGCCGTATCTTCAATATTATAATTTCCATAGGTAGTCAGCCCCATGAGATAAGCTCCGCGGCTTTTGCACTCTACCATATTGGAAATGGTTTTTTCATAAAGCTCAGACTGGGTGAGCACACCGATCACAAGAGTGCCGTCCTCAATGAGACTAATAGTGCCATGCTTCAGCTCTCCTGCAGCATAAGCCTCAGAATGGATGTAACTGATCTCTTTCATTTTCAGGCTGCCTTCCAGGCTGATGGCATAATCAAGTCCACGTCCGATGAAAAACACATCCCTGGCATTGGCCTGTTTGGCAGCAAACCACTGGATCCGCTCCTTGTCGTCCAGGATCTTCTGGATTTGCTCAGGAAGACACTGAAGCTGGGAGATAAGATCCTGATAACGCCCCTGGGAAATACACCCGCGCACCAGCGCAAACTGAACGGCAAGGCAATAGCCGGCGATCAGCTGGGTGCTGTAGGCTTTCGTTGTGGCAACTGCGATCTCCGGACCGGCAAGGGTATAAAATACATTATCTGCTTCCCGGGCAATGGAGCTTCCCACCACATTGACAATTCCAAGGGTTTTCAGCCCCTTCTTTTTCGCAAGACGGAGGGCTGCAAGGCTGTCTGCCGTCTCTCCGGACTGGCTGATCACAATCACCAGACCGTTGGAATCCAGAGGCATGTTTCGGTAACGGAACTCAGATGCCAGATCCACACGTACCGGCAACTGCGCCAGATCCTCCAGCACATACTGACATGCCACGCCTACGTGATAGGCAGAACCACATGCCACAATATATACCTGAGAAAAAGACTGAAGCTCTTCCTCAGTAAGTCCCACAGAAGACAGGTCGATAGCACCATCCTTTAATACAGAATTCAATGTATCCTGAACGGCTTTTGGCTGCTCATGAATCTCCTTCAGCATGAAATGCTCGTAGCCTGCTTTTTCAGCAGCTTCTGCATCCCATTTGATCTGCGTTGGCTTTTTCTCAATCTCATCTCCATCCAGATTGTAAAAGGTAACTGTCCCGTTTGCCAGACGTGCCATCTCCAGGTTTCCGATGTAATAAACATTGCGGGTATATTTCAGAATCGCCGGAACATCAGAAGCCACATAGCAGTCTCCGTTCTCCACGCCGATGATCATAGGACTGTCCTTACGGGCAACATAAATCTCCCCCGGATAATCCTGGAACATGATCGCCAGGGCATAGGAACCGCGGATACGAACCATGGCATGGTTGATGGCATCCACCGGAGTATGCTCATATTTCTTGTAATAGTAATCGATGAGCTTCACTGCCACTTCGGTGTCTGTGGAAGAATAGAACTCATAGCCCTTGCGAAGAAGCTTATTCTTCAGTTCCTGGTAATTCTCAATGATACCATTGTGAACACCGACCACATTTCCATCATCAGAGGTATGTGGATGAGCATTTGTCTCAGAAGGTTCGCCGTGGGTGGCCCAGCGGGTGTGACCGATACCACAGGTACCAGCCAGGGCATGGCCATGATCGGTTTTCTCTGATAAAGCTTTCAGGCGACCTTTCGCCTTTACGATTTTCGTTTTGTTCTCCCCGTCACGAACGGCAAGACCGGCTGAGTCATAGCCGCGGTATTCCAGTTTCGATAAACCATCCAGAAGGATGGGCGCGGCCTGGGAATGGCCGGTGTAGGATACGATACCACACATAAAATTTGTTCTCTCCTCTATAACTGTTTAGTCAATTCCATACTCCTCCAAGAGTTTTTGGCGAAAAGCGGGATCTTCAAGGGCACGCTTTAGGTCGTCAATGCGGTTGTCATTCAGCAGAGCTTTGGTAAGTCGCTGTTCATGTTCTGCACCGATCTGGATTCCTTCAACTCGTCCCTTTTCCTGTAAATCCCGAAGTCCCTTACAAACATTCACCGTTTCTTCCTCTTCTTTTCTTTCTATCTTCATTCCAGTCATCTCCTCCATTACACGGACAGCCTTCCTATCCACATTTTCAAATGCTGCATTCGCATTTACAAACCGCTCTAATTTCTCTCCATCACCAGAATATTTGATGAACTTCATCACTTCCCGGAAATTAGAAGTAAAATATTCCAACTCATCTTCGCTCATCTCCCCTGGTGCAATCAGATTAATCCGATAGTCAGGAACCAACGACAATATGTTTTTATCCTGTACCACCAACATCTCATGTAACGACCTAGGCGCATCCCAGCTATCAGCCCCGAAATACACAACTACTGTTATAATCGGAAGCAGCCTGTCTTCTCTGTAAAAGCCTGAAAGAAACTCTGCGGAATCCGGTTTCTTCTCCTTAGGATCTTTCTCCTTCCGCGCTTTTTTATGAGAAGCCTCTGCTTTCTGCACCTGCGCTGCATACTCCAGCGAATCGTAAACCATATTTTTCACTGGCATTGCATAATGAACATTGGATTGGTTCTCCACTCCCAGGAGCAAATACACCGCGTTTTCATCTTCCATGGCACACAGGATCTTAAACACATCCCGATATTTCTGATATGGCACCTCCGCCCCATCAGCTCCATATGGAATAATTACATTCGCCGTATCCAGTTCCTTCAAATTCTTAGGGTCAATGACCTTTTCTCCTTTGTAAATCATATGGTTGAACACATCCGCAAAAACCTCTGTGTCCTCCATGTACTCTTTTGTGATGATATCCTTTCTTCCCATGGACTTCACCACCTTCTATGATTTGTTTTTCAGAAGAGCTTATGTAGGTTTGAAACTCTAATGATGTATATAGGATAGCATACCGTTTCCTTTTCTGGAAGGAAAATATATTGGAAAAGTATGAATTTTATTTAATATGTTTTTTAGAAAACTTTAAGGAATTTCACTCGGCATTTATGGGGACAGACCCCTTTTATCCCATAATTTAGTTATTCTGCCACTCTTTTCCTTTTAATTCTTTCTTCATATATATTTTAATATCCTTTATAAATCCCCATATCATTATAATCATAATGATACCAATTGGGAATGCAGATATAATACTAATGCTTTGAATATTATTCATTGAGCTCTCCGAAAATACAAGCGCAATTGGAAGCACAATAAGAAGAATACACCAAAGTAGTGAAACTAACTTATGTGGGTGCTCATTTTCTTCAAGCTTTTTATAACTATAGCAAGCTGCCGTATATGCAATAGAATCAAATGATGTGGCATAGAAAGCTATCATACACACCATCGTAATAACAAGAATAAATTTAGCTGCAGGCATTGTGTTTATAATGCTAAGAATCAAACCATATAAATCTCCATCTGCCGCATACTGAGCAATAAAATCTGCTCTACCACTTACTTGTAATCCTAAACCATAATTACCAAGAACTACAAAACTTACAATTGTTGAACCAACCCCGAAAACATAACCTCCAAGAATTGTCTGTTTAATAGTTCTACCTCTTGAAATATTTCCTATAAAGAATGGCGCAGCAATACTCCAAACCATCCAATAAGCCCAATAATATATTGTCCAATCCTGGGCAAAATTACTTGTTCTTGATGGATCTGTATATGTACTAAGTTCTATAAAGTTTTGAATCATCTTACCAAGACTCTGAAAGCCATTCTCAATAATAAATCTTCCCTGCCCTCCACAGAGAAGCACTACAACTAGAAGTCCAAAAAACAAATAAATACAAAGCTTTGCCAAGAAACTGATACCTTTAAATCCATGAAGTACTGCATAAGTGTATACGGCACACGTAATTAATAGGATAATAATTGTTACCACCGTACGACTAATTGTAATTCCAAAAAGTTCTACAATAATAGCAGCCATAAGAGGAGTGGCCACACTAAACGTAGTTGCAGTACCCGCAAGTAAGGCAAATAAAGCAAATAAATCAATAATTCTTCCTAATATACCATCAGCATGTTTTCCAATAATTGGACGACAAGCTTCAGAATATCTCTGACGATTTTTCTTCCTGACATGAAGCATAAACCCAAATACTACTGCAAGAACAAGATAAAACGCCCATGGAATGAAGCTCCAGTGAAACAAAGGAAATACTCCTGCCCATTCTGCAATTGAGCCAAGTTCCTCAATATGAGGATTTGTAGCATACATTACCCATTCTGCGAAAGAGTAAAACAGAATATCCGCAGCAAGGCCACATGTAAACATCATACTCCCCCAAGCAAAAAACGAATACTTAGGTTTTTCATCTGGTTCTCCAAGAACAACATTGCCGCATTTTGAAAAAGAAAGAAAAATAGAAATCAAAAGTACTCCAAGGCCTATAACAAGGTAATAAATGCCTAAGGTATCTCCAAAGAAAAACCTCACTTGTCCAATAATATTATTTGACTGTTCTGGAAAAATAAACAGTACACCTGCCAAAATCATAATAATAATGAATGGGGCTAATGTTATCAACCAATCAATTCTACCACTTTTCAACTTATTCATGATTATAATTCCTCCAATTCCTGTGTTTCGTAATAGTATTTATATTTATGCCCCACTTCAAATGTAAAACCAGCAGCTGCATTATTTTTATCTTTAAAAGCTATAACATTCATAAGATTTTTTTCCTCAGTTTTCAACCTATGAGCAATACTTTTTAGAATTGAAGAACGAGTATCCTCAATATAAGAACTATCAAACTTACGAAGTTCATCTAACGTATCAAATTCAAAAATGAAATTTGAAGGATACTTTCGGATTTTCATATCCAACTCACTAATATGATCGATATATATATCCTCCCACAATTTATCTGCCGTTTCTGGCCACTCATACTCTGTTTCGAGAATAGAAAGAAATCTTTTACTAAATTCCTCCGACCAAAATACATGGCCAAGCATTATCCAGGAATCTTTCCCACCGACAACTACATTCTTAATTCTTCCATTATCTTCTTCAATACACCATTCGTTTGTTTCACCCTTAACATAAACTCCCGAATAATAGCTCTCATCAACTTCCACTTCAAATGGATTGTTAAGAAAATAATTATCTGACGAACAAATATAAGAATTTTTTAGATACTCTCTCACAACATAAATACTCGCATTATTATTTCGAATTAAATAATCCGGATTATGAACTAACACAACGCCATATTTCTTTTTTAAGTATTCAAATTGTTCTGCCATATATCCCGTTACAATTATAATCTCTTTTATTCCTGCTTCTTGAAGCTGCCTAATTTGTCTCTCGATTAAAATTTCACCTTTCACTTCAATAAGTGCCTTATGCTTCTCAAATGATAAAGGAGCAAATCGACTTGCTGTTCCAGCTGCCATAATAATAGCATTATTTACTTTCATTTAATTCCTCCATTACAATTTTATAGTAATCCTTTGCATATCTATACTGTCGTAATGAATACTCTCCAAATTCAACACCAAGACTTCTCTTGTATTCACACCAATTGCTCCAAAGGAGTCCGCAAGCTGCAATATAGCAATAAATTTTGATTCGTATTTCATCTGGACATTTATTTTCAAAATAGATATTAATTAAACGGTCGACCTGACGTTTGTTATAAAGCGCATAAATACAGAACATTGCAATATCTACATGGGGATCCTGCATTCCAGCATACTCCCAGTCAATTAACCGAATGTCTCCATCTAATGTAAATAAGAAATTATCTGGTACTGCATCAATATGAGTAAGACATCTTGTCTCTACATGCTCGTCAATATACTTTTTCAAATTAAATACATTTTCTTTTGTTTTTGTATAATCTCTATAAATTGACGTTTTCCCGTTCCATAGACTTTCGTAAAATTCTATTTTTTCAAAAATATTAAACTCATGATTAACAATAAGTTTCTGTCTATGAAAAGTTCGAAGCTTTTTCATACAGGCTTTCAAATCATCAACATTATCCGGATCACAAGTTCTAGAACCTTCTAAAAACTCAGTTATCTTATAACCATTCTCTGGATTGATATATGCAATATTATCGCAAATATGTTTACCATTAATTAGTTTATATACTTCTGCTTCTTCTCTCCTATTAATCAATTGATCCGTTCCTTCACCTGGAATACGCATGATATATTTTTTATCTTTGCATGAGAACAAAAAAGATCTGTTTGTCATTCCCTTTTTTAACACTGTAATATTAACGATATCGGAATCTGAAACACCAAGCGTCTTAGCAATAATACTGATTGCATCTGATTTAAGATGGTTAGATTCTTCATCTAGTTCACGAAGTTGCTCGTATGTATTGATTTCCACCACATTATTAGCATGAACAACTCTTGCCTGAACAATCATTCTGTCATTCTCATAAAGAGTTTCTTCCCAAAATGCCCCATCATATCTAGAATTATTATCAAATACCATCAATCTTTCTTTAACTCTCTCGCTCTGTTCCTTAACTAAATACGAAATACCCACCATCGCATTACCGCCTTGCCTTTCCGGAACCGACACCAATTCATTTTTCCGGTTAACGCGAACATTGCTCTCATTATCAACAAGATCAGAAACCATATACCATGAATAAAGTTCGTGCCTGTGAAAAGGATTTCTATCACACCATATATCACATGGAATAATATATGTGTTTGAAAGATATTCTGAGGCCAAAGCTAATGAATGTAAATTATTTTTTGATGAATACTCTTCGTTAACTATCAATTCTACTCCATATTCATCAATAAGATATTCAAATTGTTCCTTCATAAAACCAACTACTATACAAATATTCATAACCCCCACTTCATGTAATTGTTTTATAATTCTTTCAATTAAAGGTTCTCCATTAACTTCCATCAGTGCCTTAGGACTTTGTGTATTAATTGGAACCATTCTCATTCCGAATCCTGCAGCTAATATAATCGCATTTTGAGGTGCTTTGTTTCTAAATTCCTCTCTTGCTCTTTCGGTAGGACGAACATAATCATCAAGATACTCTTCCTTCATTAGATTTTTAATACATTTATTTACAACTCCTAATGAATGTCCACTTGTCTCCGATAAAATCCTTTGATTAATAAATGGTTCTACTAATAAGTTGTTCAAAATATCTGATTCTTGTTTGTTCATGAAAATATTTTTTTCCTTTCTTATGAACTCAACGTGATATAAAAAGCTAAGAGATCGGAATTCTATCTCCCAGCTTTCATCCAATCACGTTATTGTCATCCAGTCATTTAACTACTAATTTCCTAACTTTATAATCTAAGATAATTCTGAATACTATAATCTTCTTATGAACTTATCATGCAGGGCATATTTTTAATTATCCTATATGTTTTTTCATATAATCAATCATATCTATATACATATTTATCAAATCATTTTTAGGCTCCCAACCTAATTGTTTAACTTTTGTAGTATCCAAATTCATATGCAATTCTGGAGCAAATCCACTATTACAATTATTATCTTCTTCAATTTTTACTTCTATGCTATTATTAGTCAATTTATCTGCAACCAAATTTGCCATCTCGTATATGGAACAATATGTTTGTTCATTAGCTACATTATACGCTTCATTTCTGGGGGCTTTAACCAAAACGTGAAAAATCGCAGATACTGCATCATCAACAGATAAATATGAACGCATTGTTTTCCCTTTCGTCTTTAAAACAATATTCTTTTTTTCAATAACACATCTCGCAAATTCCGCAAATACTCTTCCATCACTATAAGCAACCCCTCTACCAAACGTCTGAGTCAATCTTATTACATTGACAGGTATATTATATTGAGAAGCATATGCAATACAAATATTTTCACACATTCTTTTACTTTCCGGATAACAACTTCTAACCTGCATTGTATCCAAATTAGAACTATGTTCCTCATTTATTTTCAAATCATCTTGAGGAGTTCCATACACTTCCATGGATGACAAATATATAAATTTTGTAATATTTTTATCTTTAATTTGTTCCAAAATATTTCTTGTTCCATCAACAGCAACCGAAATTGTATCTACTGGATGCATAACAAATTCTTTACTAGAAGTAGTATTTGCTGAGTGAATAACATAATCTACTTCACAGTCGATTTCAGCATCTATTACGTTTCCTTCTATATATTTTATATAAGAACTCAGACCAAATATTCTTTCCGCTTTATCAACATTCCTTACTAAAGCATATATTTGTATATTACCATCGTACTCAATATTATATTTTAAGATAGATTTAATAATATTTTGACCTATCAAACCAGTGGCTCCAGTTATAAGAATTTTTTTATTTTCTATTTCATGTAAAATACTTGTACACATACTAACCTCCAACCAGTAGAAATACAACTATAATTTATCAGTCATATTTTGTCTTCTATACGAACATACTAATTTTTTATAAATTCATAAATTCAACAATACGTTCACAGCTTTTTCCATCTTGATATAAATATAAATAATTTGTAAGTTTTCGTCTTTTTTCTTTGTATAAATCCTTCCCATCATAAATTTCATTAATAAATCTCTTCATATCCTCTATTGAATATAATTTTTCCCCTACAACATAATCTTCATAATTTTCCATTGCAAAACCTAACTTAAATTCGTTTACATCCGAAAACACATGTGCAATTGGCTTATCCAATAGAATGTATGAATATGTTATAGATGAGTAATCACTTATCAATGCATCTGTATTCTTTAACAATTTGAACACATCAATATTTTTTTCTTTAACAACATCGTTATCTACAATAAAAACATTTTCAAAACATATTGTTTTTAGTTTTTTTATTGTATCTATATCCTGCTTCGGATGTATTTTTATAATCAATAAAGTATTGTTTTTTTTCAAAATATCATTTATTTCACAAAAATCTTTCTCCGTATTAATCAACGGTATTCCATACTCAAAATCTAGCAATGAGTCATTTCTTTTAAAACCACCACCTTTTCTAAAAGTTGGCATCCACAAAATTACTTTATTGTATTTTTTTAAAGTCAATTTTTCTATTTCTTTTTCTGAGTCCACATAAAAAATATCATGTCTAGGATATCCTAAATAAAGCATTTTTTTATTTGGATACTCAATTGACATTTGATTGCAATATATCGCGTCATAATTTGGAGACGGGGAAAAAAAATAATCAATTTTTTTCCTAGACATATTAAAAAAAGGTTTACAATTTTTTAAACAAATTGAACCATGATCAAAATAATACATTTTTTGATCATCCCTTGCCTTAGGAACTACTTCATTATCTGAAGTAAATATTTTGGCTCGAGAAATGTAATAGCTTTTTAATATTGAAGGTCTATGAAGTAAAAACTTTTTCACATTATACGGCAGCTTAATATCGTTTTTCTTTTTTAATAGCCAGACAATTAAATATTTTTGATTATATCCATGTTCGATTAAATAATTATAAAAGGCACCTCCATTACAATCAAAATCATTGTGACTTTCAATTACAATTATATTTTTCAACCCACTTCGTCTAAATATTATCGAAACAAATTTGGTTATCAAATTATTTATTTTTACTTCATAAATAATCTGAAACAGTCTCTTCCATCCTTGCTCTCTAATCACCCCAATTAACTTGTTCACTATCACTGTTCTCCTTTACTTTTTATAGCCGAATATATATTCAATAATTTATTTTTCTTCATAATTAATATAATTAAAAATGCAAATATTAAAGCATATCTAACAACCCATATTTTAATTAATAAAGTACTTACAATACATCCAGCAATTAATAAGACAAATATAAAAATGATAAAATGTAAAGAAATCATACTTTCACCATTATTTTTAACTTCTAAAATTTTTTTGCTAATATACCAATGCCCCAATGCATATAAGATATAACATATTAGTGTAGTATATCCAGCGGCAACATAGCCAAATTGTCTAATAAATATCCAATTTAAAAGTATATTAATCACTGCTGCAAAAACTGACGACACAGTAAAAAATTTTGTTTTTTCATAATAAAACTGGGGCAAAGATAATATATTATACATAAATATACATAATACACTTGCAGAAACTGGAGGAATAATCTTTGCTGCATCCATATATTTATTAGAGCCAAAAATTAATATCAACTCAGGACTTATTAACATAATAAAAATTGAAATAAACGAAACAAACAAAAACAAAGCTGTTATTGTTTGTTTCATACTTTCTATTTTTTTCTGTTTGAATTTTTCATACATCCAAGGTGTAATCGCACTATTAATTGCTGTAACTAATATTTGCGCAATCATACCAATACTATATGCTAAACCATAATACGCAACAGCTTCTTTTCCTACCATTTTATCAATCATAATTCTATCGCCCTGATTCAAAATTACCCCTGATAAATAATGTGGCAAAATAGGAATTGACATAGATAGCGCATATTTCCAATATTCTTTATTAAAAAAAGTTTTCCCCTTAAATAGCTGAAAACCAAACAACGGCAGACAAAAGAGTATTTCTACAAGAACTGTTGCAATTATCCTATATTCCGCTTTACCATTTCCCCAAACAGTAAACAGAATTCCTACTATTGGAATAAAAAAAGATCGAGATATTGTAAATATAATTAATTTCCTATAATCATATTCAAACCGCTTTCGCTCAGACCAATAATAGACTGCCGGTGTCAAAATTGTTTCTCCAAACATAAAAATAATAAAGTAAAAAGGTAAACCAACCAAATTGGCCACACTTTTATAACCACATAAAACAACTAATAAAACTATAGCATTTAACACTAATGTTAATACTAACATTGAGGAAGTAAATTCATTTCTATTTTTTTCATACTTTGATAAAGCATTATCATAAGTGCCGTTATACATATACAATGAAGTAAAAATAGTTAAAATTTGTAGCCATGATAAGTACACCGTATATAACCCGTACTCGCTTGTTGGCATAATGCGTGCAAAAACAGGAACTGTAATAAACGAAATTCCCTTTTGTAAAAAACTGCATATTGTAAACCAAATTACTGCTTTTGCCTTTATATCTAATTTCTTATATTGCCAAAAAAATTTATTCATGCTTTTACTTTCCTATCAAAAATGGATAACTAAATATTATCAAAAAAATGCAACTTGAATAGTATACAGGATTGAGAATCATAAATAAAATAAGCATTAAAATCAAAAAATAAAATCTTTTTTTAACATTTGTATTTTTTATTTTTAAGCTTATCCTTTTAATAATATAAAAGAACATATATGCAACCGGTATAAAGACAACTATTCCCGTCGCAGCAAGCATATCTAATATTTGAGAATGTAATCCTATTGCTGTATACATTGACTGATTTGATATAATTGTCCCTAATAAAGGATGTTTAAAAAAAGAATTTATGCTATTAAAGTATAACTCAAACCTTCCTGCAAAATTTCCATATAATGAATTCTGTTGAAGAGTCACATACAATTGGTAAATTCTTAACAATGTTAATTTAGGTACTTTTCCGTCCAAAGTTATATATAACCAATATACAATATCTTTTGCTGAAAATATAATTAATACCGCACATAAAAAAATCAGTATCGAAGAAATCACTTTTATATAATTAGGTATCTTCTCCCAACCAAAATATAATAAGAAACAAATAGCATACACAAGAGCAAACATCAACTCACATTTGACCATAAAAAACAATAATACTACTAAAAAAAATAACGAACTTCTTTTCTTATCCTCTTCATATTGTGCAATAAAAAAAGGAAATGCAAATGTCATTCCATATGTAATACTCCAAGAAGCTGTATTTTTTCGATACAATTCAAGCTCAGAAATATTGGTTACCTCTTTCATTCCATTTCCCAATCCTCTACAGGCCTCTGGATAACTAAACAAAACAATAATTGAAGAAATTGCTGTAAAAATAATAACAAATTTTATTAAAACTGAAAGACCATGTTTTAGCCTCAGATTTCCATATTCCAAACAAAACCATCCAACTAAAATCATTCCCCAACACATAGTGTTTTCAATCATAAATCCCCAAAAAGAAGTATATTTTCTCCAGCACTGGTGGTAACAATATAAATTGTATAATATTGAGATACTTAATATAACCAAAAATTCAACACTTAACCGCCGATTTATACATAAAACAACTACTAAAAAAGCAATCAACAATAATAAACTGATTCCGTTCACTACTAATTTTCCAAATACATTTACCAAAGGCAAAAATTGGACTATAAATATTGCATATATAATCAATTCCATTATTAAATTATTAAAATTAGATTGTATTTTTATTTTCATTTGCTATTTAGTCCTTAACCATGATTTGTATACACGTTCTACATTCTCTGCCATTATTTCAGAACTATATTTAGTCCTAGCTTCTTCACTTGCCGTATAACCTAACTGTACAAGTTTTTGCTTATTATTCATTAGCTCAGAGAGCTGAAATGCTATGTCATTAATGTTTCCATATTGAAAAATAATACCATTAATATTGTTTTTTACCAATTCAACATTTGCACCTCTATCAGCACACATTACACATAGCCCCGCACACATAAATTCAGCTGTTGACAAGCCAAATCCCTCGCCTCTAGAATTGTTAATTCCAATATCATACTCTTGTAATAAATCTGCCATATTATCTGAATAACCTTTTAATTTCACAATTTCTTGTAAATTGTTCTCATTTATCAATGCCGTTATTTCCTCTAAATACCCATTTTGGCCATTTCCAAAAATATCAAATTGAATATTATTTCTATCTTTTTGATTTAACCTAGCAATTGCTTTTATAATATGATATTGTCCTTTTGCTTCACATACCTCTCCTAACATCACTAATTTAACTTTATTATTATTATGTTTAGCAATTTGAATTTTTTTAACTTCTATTCCGTTATATACCGTAGTTACTTTTTCCTTTAGAATACCATTATTAATCCAATCATTAGCCACGGTATTAGAAATTGCTATAAACTGCTGAGAATGATCATTCATATAATCTAATTGATTTTTTTTCAAAAAAGATAGTTGATAATGCGATTTATACATTTCTTGTATATACCATATGTGTGGCACCTTATAAATACTACTTAATTTTGCACCTAACAAGTCTCGTGATAAATTACTATGGATTATATCAACTGTATTAAAATCAATTATTTTACCAATTTTTTTTACCGCACATATCATCTTGAATTCAGCATTTATTAATCTATATTTATGTTTAAAAAAATCAACCACTTTATTTTCTTCCTTTTTATAAACATAAAAAGATGTATTAACTACGTAATTCTCGATTTTATTTTTTTCACAATATTTATTTATATCTCCATAACAAGAAGTTATTACAATAAAATCCACCCTATCACTTAATTGCTTTAAAAGATTTAAAGCAACCATTTCTGAACCATATAAACGTCCACTTCCACCTATTAAATATAAAACCCTCATATTTTCCCCTACTTAAAACAAACCTAATAACACTTTTATAAGATACAAAATAAAAGTTTCCCCAGAATATTCTCTAAAAAATCTATTATATTTTACCAAAGAAATTTTTCCCAATAATGTATCTGCTTTAGCTGCTATTAAAATTAATTTATTATTCTTAATTTGATCATAAAACTTATCAACTATTTCTTTTGCTAACTTACTTCTCCCTCTTCTTTTATTACGATCAAACAATTTTCTCAATTTATTTTTTATTTCAAATTTAAGACCACTTGTATTTGCGCCAACTAAATTGCTCCCATGTTGCCGGTAAAGCATAAACGATCTACAATCATAAAATATCCCATCATAAAGAGATGCAACCATAGCAATCCACACATCATGAATCCGTACTTTTAAAAGTTCACAACTTGGACGATTTTGCTCTTCTCTCAGTACTTTAAGAAATGTTTTTGGAAAAACCATTGTACATCCAGCTATCATATTCTTTTGCAAGATTCCAATCGAATTAGTATAAACAATAGTCTCCTCATCATATCTTTTGGAACCAATATTACCATTCAAATCGACCAATTGTTGATTGGATCCATATAATGAACATCTATTATTCTTTATACACTCTATCGCCTCAATTAATTTTCTTTTATACCAAATATCATCTTGATCAGCTAATGCATAAAAATCATACATTTCTGGAACAACATATATTAATTGCATAAAACTATTTCCAACACCGACATTTTCCCTATATGCAATATGAACCTTATCATTATTTATTTTTTTTAATACATTTATAAACTTCTCTTCAGATCCATCATCACGAATATATACATCAACATCGACTGCTTCCTGCTTCAAAATACTATCCAATTGCTCTTCAAAAAATTTTTCACCATTATATGTACTAATTAACACAGCCACCTTATGCATCAGTTACTTCCTCTACAAATCTATATGCTTAATTATTGTTTAACGATTGCTGTAGGCACTGTCATCCCACCTACAAAACCTTTCTGCTTACCAAATGTTCTTCATCCTATTCTTCCTGCAAATATATTTGCGCATTTTCTTTTACCTCCAGTATTGCTCTCATTGTAAAAAAATCATCTGGAGTAGTAATCTTTATATTGTCATATGGACCATCTATAGTCGCCATCGTATATCCCATTTTTCGCATAAGCGTACATGAATCTATTTCATTCGTCCAACCTTTTTCTATAGCCAAATTTTGTGCTTTTAATATGTCTTCCAGCCAAAATGATTGGGGTGCCTTTGCCACACGTGAATAGGCCCTATCAGGTACATATTCAATACTCTCGTCTTCATTTATAACAACAATCGTTTCTTTAACTATTCCTGTTGTAATTGCACTACCATTCTCTTCAACACACTTAATGTTTTTAGAAATCAGTTCTTTATTTATCAAAGGGCGAACTCCATCATGAATCAAAACAATATTTTTTTCATCACTAGAAATTTCTTTTGCAGCATTTAGTCCATTATATATTGATATTTGTCCTGTTTTCCCCCCTTCAACTATTTTTTTCACTTTATCTATTCTATATTTATATATTAACTCTTCCAAATACGGAATCCACTCTTTTAAACAAGCAATAACAATCGCATCTATATCTTCGTGATACTGAAAATGCTCTAAAGTATGAATAATAATTGGTTTATTAAAAATTTCCAAAAACTGTTTTGGTTTTTCTTTCGAATTCATTCTAGTTCCGGTACCACCCGCAAATATTACTCCTATATTCATTTTTTATAAAATACTCCTTTATATTTTTCATATGAAACACTAATATCTGCACATTCTAATTCATCAAACTTTGGACTCTGTTCACCGATTGGGGGCAATTCCATATAATTACCATATCTCATTTTCAAATATGCATCTGGATTTGTCGGTCCCGCAAATTCGTCATCAGCAAATTTAAGTCTTGAGGGATAGTCAAACCATTTTTTATCATATGAAATAACCGATGTTGGACTTATATCTAACCCAAAATATGTCAATACTCTATTCGTATTTTGATATTTCATTAACAGTTTTCTACATGATAATATCTTTTTTTCCCTTCTTTTCCCCTGATATAATTTTAAAATTCCCTTCGCACATAATTTAAATAATTTGCCATGATTAATCGGAGCTCTTCCTGCTATACAAATTCTATAAATATACGACTGAATTATAGCGTACTGTAAAGTGAACTTTTTAGCAGGCATATAATATAAGGGATAAATATCTATACAAAATCCATGGTTAATATCAAGATTACTATCACATTTTTCTATACAAGTTGTTCTACTATCACGTAGTCTATATATAGAATAATTAAATTCTGGATCAGTTTCTCTTCCTTGTAAAAAATACCCTTCTCCAAATTCAGATTTAACTTCCAATAACTTTTTTATATCATTTGCATATATAAAAACATCTGCGTCATGATCCCATGGAATAAAATTTTGATTTCTAACAGCTCCCAAACAAGTTCCGCAAGCCAAATAATATCTTATTCCATTTTTTTCACAAACTCTTTTAAATTCTTTTAGTAGTCCTAACTGAACTTCATGCATCTGTTCTATACTACATTTAATATTTTTGCACATTCTCTACCTCTAAATAAACTTTCCAAACATAATGCTATTTATACAACAATGTTTTTTCAAGATTATCTATACCATAACAAATCCTATCTTTATAGTTTTTATTTGAATAGATACCATTTTTATTGAATAAATATATCCATCTCATTCCTAGTTGTCTTGGTGCTTGAAAATCCTTATTAGGATTATCTCCAACATAAACAAGTTGCTCGAAGGGAACTCTCCAACGATTCTGCATAATACGGAAAGCTATATCATTTGGTTTACGAAATTGAATTCCACCTAACTCATCTGTAATAATAATGTCATCAACCAAATCCTCTAAGCCTAATGCAATAATTTTATTATGCTGTCCTTCTGGTCTTCCATCGGTAATAATTCCAACTTTAATGCCCTTCTTTTTTAGGTTTAAAATTAAATTTCTGACGCCATCATATAATTCTATTTCTGGCATTTGCTCTCTATATATATTTAAGCACTCAGCTTTCTTGTATATCTCGCCAATTTCTTCTAAATAGCAATCTATAGCAGGCTTTCCACATTCAAAAAAATGCCATAATCTTTGTGCCGCATCGCTTTTCCCTAAATATTCGCTAATCTTCTTGTATCCACTTTTCACATATTGTTTCTCACTATACAAAGTATCATCAAGATCGAATATCACTCCTTTTATAGCCTGCGCAACATTTCCATTAGAAATGCAAACACTTTGATCAAATCGACTATACACAGCACCATCGCTAATACAATTACAAGCAAACTCTTTTTTAGATCCACATAATAGTTCCAAAAGAGTCTCTGCACTTCTTGCACCAGCTTTCATGCTTAATGGGGCACCGCCTCCATAACGAGGATTTATTTCAATATAATAATTGTCCCCTGTATTTTCATCCTGAATCAACTGCACAGTCATTGGACCACATGGTTTAAAATACTTGCACATTATTTTTGCTTCTCTAACCATTTTTTCATCCATATGAATTTGAGTTTTAAGTACTTCTCCAGCTCTTACTTGTACTCTTTCACGAGGAGTAATAAAAATAGGATTACCATTGAAATCGCAGAAAATATCAATCGTAAATTCTTTTCCTGAAATAAACGGCTGAATAATATAATCTTCAACCTGTCCAGCATAAACAACTAACTCTTCTTCATTTTCTACTTTAAAAGCATTTATAGAACTGCTTCCATCTTTTGGTTTGATAAAGCATGGATATGGACCTGGATATTTTTTATAGTCATTATAGGTTCTAGGAGCCTTCAATCCACATGCTTCAAAAAACTCACCTGTGTTATTCTTATCTCGGCATATTAATATCTTGTCAGGCTTACTAATTAAAACTTTTGTACCAATTTTTTCAAATTTTTCTGTGTTTTGTGAAAGAACCATAAGATCCGTATCAATAGTAGGTAAAAGAAGATCAATCTTATCAGCTACACATATATCAATTAACTGCTGAACATACTCCTTATCACGCATAGAACAAACTTTTCTTGTATAGTCACAGTACATTAATGCAGGTGCTGTACCAGCCATATCTGCACCGTACAATTTCAAATTAATATTTAAATTTAATGCGGCCTGACGAAAAGCTTGCATTAATTCCACACGCCTTCCAACACCCGTTACTAAAATATGAATTTCTTTCATTTTAATTTTCCTCAACTGGAGCTTTCCATTTAGCACTTATACATTCTGGTGTTCCCATAAACTCTTCCATAGTCGCAGAAGTTTCTGAACTAATTCCTTCATGTTTCAATACAGATTTAATCGTATCAATAATAATCTTAATATCTCCTACAAAAGTAATATGTGTCGTATACCACACATCCATTGCAAACTTATCTTCCCAAGACACTGCGTTTCTTCCATGCGCCTGAGCATATCCTGTAAGTCCTGGTCTTACATCATGACGATGGTGCTGTTCTTCGTTATATCTTGCAAGATATCTTACAAGCAATGGACGCGGTCCAATAATTGCCATATCACCTTTCAAAATATTGATAAGTTCTGGCAATTCATCTAATGAAGAAGCACGTAAAAACTTGCCATATTTATTCAACCGTAATTCGTCAGGAAGAAGATTTCCATCTTTATCCTTCTTATCGCTCATTGTTCTGAACTTAATCAATTTAAAAATCTTTTCAGCTTTTCCAGGCCGTTCCTGGGTAAAAAATGGGTTTCCGCCCATAAACACAGTCCCCAATATTATAAGAATCAAAAGAACTGGTGAAAGAACAATTAGCGCGCATAAGCTTAAAATAAAATCAATTCCTCGTTTAAAATATTTCGCGTACACTTTTGATGCTCCATTTTTTATTTAGTTTATTCAAAGCAAGCACGAATTACAGCAATAATCTCATCCTGCTGCACCGCCGTCATCTTATTGTCACTTGGCAGACAAAGACCTCTCGCAAAAATATCCATTCCAATATCAATTGGTTTTCCATCCACCTTACTCAACATTCCACCAGCAATATAAGCATTTGTCTTTGCTCTACCATTTCCTTCTCTTGTCACAAATCCATTCATTCTATAGATCGGCTGCATATGCATTGGTTTCCAGATTGGACGTCCTTCTGCATTAATACTGCTGATTGCGTCTAAAATCTCTGTAGGACAGCTTTTTCCTGCTTCTGGTGTGTAAAGTACATCACACTCTCCTCTCACCTGCTTGCACATTGCTTCTTCATCAATGATCATGCAGGATAACCAGAAATTAGGTTCACTGTTATTTTCATCATATGGATTCATTTTCACAGGAAGGTCTTTGAATCCTTCTTTATATCTTTCATAAATTGCTTTCTTCTGTGAAATGTGCTCCTCCAGATGAGGGAACTGATTTCTAACTACACCAGCAATCACATTGCTCATTCTGTAGTTATAGCCAAGTTCTTCATGCTGATACCACGGTGCATTCTCTCTGGCCTGTGTAGACCATTTACGAACCTTATTTGCTGCATCTTCGCTATCTGTAAGAAGCATTCCTCCTGAAGAACCTGTAATAATTTTATTTCCATTAAAGGAAATTGCATTATATGTACCAAATGTTCCAGTCTGTACACCTTTATAAGTTGCTCCAAGGGATTCTGCAGCATCTTCAATGATTGTTGCACCATGTTTCTCACAAATTGCTTTAATCTCATCTACCTTTCCCGGAGTTCCATAAAGATGAGCTACAACAACTACTTTTACTTCTGGGTAAATTTCAAATGCTTTCTCCAAAGCAACAGGATCCATATTCCAGGTATCATACTCCGTATCAATAAATACTGGTACTCCGCCTTCATATACAACAGGATTTACAGTCGCATCAAATGTCATATCGGAACAAAACACTTTATCTCCTGGCTTTACTCCTGCAAGCTTTACTGCCATATGGAGTGCTGCAGTTCCTGCGGATAAAGCTACCGCATATTTGCAGCCAACTTTCTCGCAAGCCTTGCGTTCTACTTCATTAATATTTGCGCCAACAGTAGACATCCAGTTTGTCTCATATGCTTCCATAACATATTTCATACTGTCTGGATACATTGTTGGACTGCTAAGCCACACCTTTGACTCAAAAGGCTGAAAATCATTTTTGTTACTGAACATGATAACTTCCTCTTTTCCTGTTATTAATTTCCTGCTGCTTTTTCAAACAACTTCTTATATGTATCTCCATGCAGTTTCAGATCATCCTTCGCCGCATGATAAGTCGGTACAATCTCTTCTACATAACTTCTAATATCCGGATCATTCCCATAAGCCACAACAGCCAGTTTCTCCATCTGCTGCAGGAACTCATCCGTATCAAACGGAATCGGCTTCCCGATATGGATCAGATCATTATCCGTCTTCGTCAGACCTTCCTCTGCCATCAGCTTCTCTTCATAAAGCTTCTCCCCAGGTCTTAACCCAGTGTATTCCACTTTAATATCCACATCCGGGGTCAGCCCCGACATCTTGATCAGGTTTCTTGCCAGTGTATCAATCTTCACCGGTGCTCCCATATCCAGGACGAAGATTTCTCCGCCTTTAGCATAGGTTCCAGCCTGAAGCACCAGACTTACCGCCTCCGGAATGGTCATAAAGTAACGGATGATGTCCGGATGGGTAACGGTCACCGGACCACCTTTGGCAATCTGTTTCTTAAACAGCGGAATAACAGATCCATTACTTCCCAGCACATTGCCGAAACGCACTGCCACAAACTCAGTACTGTATTTTCTCTCGCCATTTGCTTCTGGATTTTCACAAGTCGCTGCCACCTCTGCAAGTGCTTCCTCGCTGTCCTCATAGTGGCTTCCCAGTAACGGAAGCAGATCTTCTCTTCCGGTTCTGCTGATCTTATCCATGGTCTGAATAACCATCTCACAGAGACGCTTGCTGGCTCCCATAATGTTGGTTGGATTCACAGCTTTGTCTGTACTGATCAGTACGAAACGCTGGCAGCCATTTTTCAGCGCTGCATGAGCAGTTTTATAGGTTCCCATTACATTGTTCTTGATTGCTTCACATGGGCTTGTCTCCATAAGAGGTACATGCTTATGGGCAGCTGCATGATAAACAATATCTGGTTTGTATGTTTCAAATACATTGTTGATCTTTCTGGTATCGCGCACGGAACCGATCAGTACCACCAGATCCAGATGGGGATATTTGGAGCGAAGCTCCTGTTCAATGTCGTAGGCATTGTTCTCATAGACATCGAAGATCACCAGTCGTTTCGGCGCGTGGGCTGCGATCTGACGGCAAAGCTCACTTCCGATGGAACCGCCGCCACCAGTTACCAGAATGGTTTTTCCACTGATGTAACGGAAAATCTCATCCATATTTACTTTGATAGGTTCTCTTCCAAGAAGGTCTTCCACTGCCACGTCTTTCATTTTGCTGAGGGACACTTCTCCGGTGACGAACTGGTACACACCTGGAAGAATCTTCATTTCACATTTGGTTTCCTTGCAGATGTTCAGGATATCTCTTCGCTCTGCCGCACTTGCGCTTGGAATTGCCAGAAGAATCTGGTCGATTTTATATTTCTTTGCACTTGCGAGAATGTCATCACGACCGCCTACAATGGGCACACTCTCCATATAACGTCCCCATTTATTCGGGTTATCGTCAATAATACAACAAACCTTTCCCTTTGGCTCTTTGGCACGTTCCACGTCGCGGAGAATGATCTGTCCTGCCTGGCCGGCACCGATCAGCATAATGTGATGCAGCGGACCCTCCTCTTCCTTCTGTTTCCGTGTTCTTTCCAGAAGAACAAATCGATATGAAAAACGGATTCCTGTAATCAGGCAAAATTGAATAATGGTTCCGAAAAGATAATAGGACATTGGCATTCTCTGAATGACAAATGTGATTCCAATTATCTGGAACAGGAATGTAATTACAGTAGATAAGCAAATTCTTAACAGCTCACTGTAGCTTGCGAAGCGCCATACGCTGTTATAGAGGCGCAATGCCCAAAAGACAAAAACAGAGAATACTGTATACCATGGTGCAAATTTCAGATAGGCAGACAAATATTCTCCGGGTATTGCGGAGTATGTACAATCAAAGCGGAACCACAGTCCGAGAAAGTATGCGGCGTTTACGGCGATCACATCATAAATCATCAAGTAAAGTGCAATTACCTGCCAATGCTCCAACTTTCTTTTTTTGCGTTCGGTTTTTTGTTTTTTCGTTGTCATTTCTTAATCATACGGACGGAGTTACCCCCCCCAGTCCTTTCCTCCCATTTTTTCATAACTTTGACCACTTACCAGATAGCTTCCTGTCTGGTGCTTCGGCGACTCCCATGATATCTTGGGGAAGTCCGGAACCCGCACCGGCGGTGGTCTGCCGAAAAGCCTGCGTCACTGGCGCAGCCTCTTTGCCCGGTTACCCGGTTTTATAGATAAGAGCGTTCGTAACGCTGCTTATTATCATTTTTATCTTTGTTGTCAATAATTATTTTGTTCTACTTCCGCGAAAAAAACTCTCCTGGCATTTCCTGCCAAGATTTCTGGCATCATTCAGGAAGCGGTTTCCCTGATGACCATTTTCACAGAGGAATTCATTTCCCTTCCGGCGAACCTTGCCGCCGCAGATGGCGCATTTGTCCTTCAGTCCGTCTGTTCTGGTTTCCAGTACCAGAATTCCTTCTGCCCAGGCTTTGTACTGCAGGTTGGTCCGGATCTTGCTGCTTAAGTGAAGCGGGGAAAAATTGCCGCTTTTTACCATTGCCATCCGGGTGAAGTTCTGGTCGTAATCGGGGAGGACAATGATTCCTACCTGATTCTCTTTGCAGAAGTTCAGGATCTCACGGCTGACCTGGTGGGCGTAGTGCTCAGACAGGTTCTTCAGGTGCATGTAGTACTTCCGGTTGGGCTGAGGACTATTGTCTCCCACTGTGTTTGGTCTGGATTTCTGTATTCTGGTCGCCAGCAGCTTGCAGCGGTGACGGTACGCATCTCCGCCCCGGCAGGTGTGTACAGCCAGCTGATTTCCCTGCTCATCCAGAATGCAGCACACTGCGAAGGTGTCTGTGTTTGTAAAGCGGACACTGCACAGGTTCGTGCCTTCTGCCATTCGTTCTTTGGCAGTGCGGGCGTCGCTGTTCTCCTGTTTCACCGGGATATTCAGCAGGTAGCGCCTGCCCTCCTTTACCAGGGTGGGCGACATCAGCTGACCATCTTGGGGAAAGGGGCGTCCTTTCAGATTGCAGTCTGTCCAGATCCATTTCTCACCGTTCCACAGCTTCAGACATATGGATCTGTCGGTGAGGTCGGAATACATTCCTTTGAAAAAAGTAACCTTGGCTTCCAGCTTCTCTGGGAATCCGGATTGAAGCTCCTGGGTGCTTTTCACTGTGGCAGATGCTTTGTTGATGGCAGCGCGTCTCAGGTAGACAGGTACTTTCCCCATTGGTAAGGGGTTGGTGGGCTGTCTACCGTCCCGACCGGCAAGGGTCAGGAGCTCCAGGCTGCGCTGGATGTCGAAGAGGCTGCTGTTCCACAGTTCTTCATGCTGTCTCAAAAGGTGGTAGTAAAACTCCACCACGTTCTGAAAATATTCTTCTGTTCTGTCCAGCCATATAGGCTCCGGACAAACCAGGCGCATGCGCCAGGTTCGGATGCTATATCCTGTTTTCATAAATTTTGTCTGTGATTTCTGCTGGTTTCTTTCGTAATATTTCAGTAATGCGACGGTCATCCAGGCAGTTTTTCTGCTTTCTTTCCCATCGTCGTTTTACATTCTATCGCGAATAACAGGGAAAGTCAACCAATTATAGCGACTATAGACTCTTTTTGTCGAATTATACCATAATTTGTTCCAAATTCACCTTTTTCCCATTAGTTTTTCAAAGGGATTTTTTCGATATAAAATAATTGAGTGGTCATATAATTGGTACATACTTATAGAATAAGGAGGCAGCTATGTGCAGAAAAGGTGAAAACATACGCAAACGCAAGGACGGGCGCTGGGAAGCCCGTTATATCAAATACCGTGATCCGGAGGGAAAAATCCACTACGGTTCCCTCTATGGCAAAACATATGGAGAAGTAAAGGACAAACGAAACAAAAAAATTGCAGAAGTGCCAGGCTATGGACATCTGGTGCGAAATCCTGGCATTTTAAATTATCAAGCTACCTTCGAAACAGCCGCAGAACATTGGAAACAGGAAATCCGCTATACCATCAAGGACAGTACTTTTTCCAATTATGAAGCGATCCTGAAGAACCAGCTTCTTCCGGAGCTTGGCAGCACCCAGATACGGAAAATCAGCAATTCTCAGATCACGCAGCTTATTCATAAGAAAAAAGAGCTGGCATTGTCTGCAGGAACCATTCATGTAATTTTAAGCGTACTCCGCAGCATTTTGAACTTTGCAGCAAAGGGAGGCGTCTATACCAGTGAACCAATCCGCTCCCCCCATTTGGCTGGCACCAGCCAGGAGGTGCAGATTATGAAGCTTGCAAACTATAACCAGCTGGAGAAATTTCTTATTGACAATATCAGCGATTTTCATTTTGGTCTGCTGCTTTGCATGCATACCGGCATCCGTGTAGGCGAACTCAGCGGCCTGCGCTGGGAAGATGTGGATTTCGCCCAGCACAAGATCCGCATACAGCGGACTGTGATCCGCATCAAAAATCTGGATCAGACCGCTAATCCGGACACTGGAAAAATCCCAAAAACCATTCTGTATATAGGCCCGCCGAAGACAGAACATTCCAACAGGGAAATTCCATTGCCAGACAAGTTGCTGTTTTATGCGAAACGTTTTCGTAAAGATGGCTCCGCATATATTTTGTCTGGAACTGCCAGATGCATGGAGCCGCGGGTCATCCAGCGCAGATATGCAGCACTGCTAAAAACCTGTGGAATTCCCCCCATTAAAATCCATGCTCTCCGGCATCAGTTTTCCTGTCGCTGGGTAGAGCATGGCTTCGATACCAAGTCCCTGTCCGAAATACTTGGACATACTTCCGTGCGAACCACACTTGATCTGTATGTGCATATCCAGGCGGAAACGAAGCGACAGTATATGAATCAGATGATGGAGCAGGCAATATAACAGAATGAACAATTTTAGAAAAGGCAGTTATGCCAGAGAATTCTCTTTTGAGAGACCTCTGGTGTGACTGTCTTTTTTTGCTGTCTGGAAAGGGTAACCGGATGCAGAAAAATCTCAATTTCAAAAATCAGGGGTCTTTATTCGTGGTCGGTAGTCCAAATTGTACTGATTTTCTGCTTGTTTGCAGCGCAAATACGCATTACTGAAATAATGCGACTTGGAGGTCATCTTCTTTTATTGTTTCCGGTTGGGTGGTGGGTTATGCAAATTTGCTTTTAAACCATCCATTTAACATAGTTAGGGCCGGGAACGATCAGGTAAGTGATGTCCCGGCCAGGTTTTATTTATTTTATACCAAATTCTTTCATGAGTTTTTTCTGATATTCTTCATCTTCTGTAGCTTTTATACAATCTTCAATGCGATTGGAAGAAAGTAATTTTTTATTCAGCGTATTTAAGGCTATACGCTCCTTTTCACGTCCATCTTTCTCTATCATCTGTCCCAATCTCGTCATTGTCATCGCCTCCGTAATCTCATCAAGTTCTGCTCCATCCAAGAACTTATCTACCAGAGTATACAACATAGCCATCACTTTATCCGCCATGTCATTATGCTCTTCTTTCGCTATAAAAATCCCTTCTTTAATTTTATCTTTACGGCTCATCTGTCCACCCATAAGTGGTATCATACTAAGCTGTGCGACGTCATCTTCTGTAAAATCCAAGAATGTAAACTCAGATTCACCCGCCTTTCCTTCTTCTATATCCCTATTTTATCACAATATAATATAAAAATCATCTTAAAAGTTTATAAATTTATCAAAAAAGAAGCAAACCACGTTATATAATGATTTGCTTCTTTCTATATTTAGATTCCTCTCACCAGAGGAATCTCATTCTCTTTACTGCTGTGTAGTAGTATCAGCTGCGCCTTCGGTTGTAGTTCCATCTGCAGCAGTGGTATCTGTCGCAGCCTGTGTCTCGGCTGCTACTGTACCTGGCTCGGTCACAGTTTCTGTGGAGGTGCTGTCAGTGCTTGTGCTTCCACTAACTGGTGCGTCAGCTTCCTCCTGGGTAACCACCTCACCGTTGCGAACCTTTTCCATAAGGCTCTTAGCCTTATCAACAGTGTTATAATCCGGAACCATAACATATGCCTTCTGGCTCATGGAATATGGCTTCTCAGTAGCACCGGTACCATTTACACTGTAGGAAACGATTGTCCAGTCGCCCCCATTGGTAAGCTGCTGCTGAAGGATCTGTGCGATCTCTTCATATGTGATGTTAGTACCGAAGCATCCATCCAGACTGGAAAGAATGGAGGAATAGCTGGTAAGGATTTCCGGAGAAAGTGCCTTCTTCACAACACCACGGATAACCTCCATCTGGTTCTTACCACGCTGGCGGTCACCCTCCTGGAATGCGTAACGCTCTCTTGCAAAGATAAGTGCCTGTTCACCATTCAGATAATTCTCACCCTTGTTAAAATGATAACCCAGAATATTCTTGGAATCAAAATCATAATCTGAATTAACGGTAATTCCGCCAAGTGCATCGATTACCTTCACAAATCCACCGAAGTTAATTCGGAAGTAATAATTAATGTCAATATCATACAGCATTCCCAGAGTATCCATACACACATCGATTCCATAAATACCGGCATGTGTCAGCTTATCCGGTGCACCTCCGGAAATAGAAAGCGGTACAAAGTAATCACGAGGTGTGGAAACCAGCAGGATCTCATGTGTATCTGTATTCACAGTGGCAATAATATTTACATCGCTTCGGCTCTTAGCTGTCATCTCACCTCTGGTATCAATACCACTGAGATAGATGGTGTAAACCTTACCGCCATTAGCAGTGGTGATTGGCTCTACAGGGGTGGACTCTTCCGCAGACTGAATTGTGGATTCAACCTCTACCGTTCCAACCTCTTTTATCTTGGTGCTGAAATCTGTATATCCGTCCATATCCTCGTATACACTGAGATATCCGCTGTTCAGCAGCATGGCATTTACTTCACCGTTCAGGATTCCGTCAGCAAGCTCTGTCAGACCTGCGTATTCCTTAGTCTGTACTTCTGTACCAAACTGACTGTTCAGATGTGCTACAGCGCCATCTGTATTCTCACGGTCAAGTGAGGAAAGAATACCATAAGTATATCCGGCAGTTGCCTCTACAGAATCAGCGGCATCATCGCTCTTTACGTAAACAGCCATCTGTGTGACCTCTGTAGTCTCACCGGAAATATTGCTGATGGCGGATCTTGTCTTATTAATATAGAAACCGCCGAATGCCAGAATGGCAATCATGATCACTGCCAAAACAGTTCCGCCAATAAAGCGGCCTGTGTATCTGGTATGCCATACCAGCAGCCAGATTATCGCTGCGATCACCGCAAGTACAATGCCGATGATCAGCATATAAATGGTGGGAACCATCTTGGTCATTGCCAGAAGTCCCATAAAAACAACAGAAAGCATAATGACGATGATGGTGATCACCGCGCCTGGTATCCAGTCGTTTCTTCTTCTCCTTCTACTCATCTTTTAGCTCCTTTTTTATTTCTTTTGTCATTAAGGGCTGCTGCTTACTTTATAGCCAGCCCCATCAAAAGCATATCTTATATTTTATACGCTGACAACTGGAAAATCAAGTTAAATAGTGTTATAATACGAAAGATTTATAAAATTTTTTTATGAAAACGTTATAACTTCCAGGACGCGGACAGGAATATGACGAAATCAACCGTATCCGGCAGGATAAATGTTCGCCAGATGGTTGCAGACCACAATGGGCGGCATGTTATGCAAATATCATTTGAATGCAATATTCTGCCAATTTAAGGAGGAATTACAATATGACAAAACAAGAGTTTCAGGAACTGGCACAGAATATTGTTCTTCTGGACGGCGCTACAGGTTCCAACCTGATGGCTGCCGGCATGCCGAAGGGGGTATGCACAGAGGAATGGGTGCTGGCGCATAAGAATGTGATCCAGAATCTTCAGAGAGCTTATATCGAAGCGGGAAGCAATATTATCTACGCTCCTACTTTTGGCGGCAACCGTGTAAGCCTTACCATGCATGGTCTGCAGGACCGTATGGAGGAGATCAACCGCACTCTGGTTTCCTATTCAAGAGAAGTCGCGGATGCGGCAGACCATAAGGTTTACGTTGCTGCGGATATTACCACCAGTGGTAAAATGATGGCTCCTGCCGGGGAGATGACCTATGAGGCAGCTTTCGAAATGTATCAGGAGCAGATTGGAATTCTGAAGGATTCCGGCGTGGATCTGATCGTTGCTGAGACCATGATCAATATCGAAGAGACTCTGGCCGCTGTGGATGCTGCTTCCACAGTTTGCGGGCTGCCGATTATGTGTACCATGACGGTAGACGCAGACGGAAGTATTTTCAGCGGTGGAAATGCTATCGAGGCTGCTGTTTCCCTGGAGGCTGCAGGTGCAGATGCTGTGGGCGTGAATTGCTCTGTTGGTCCGGATCAGCTGGTTTCTGTTATCCGCAATATTAAAGAAAATGTCTCCATCCCGGTCATTGCCAAGCCGAATGCCGGTATGCCGTTCATTGATGATAATGGAAATGCCGTTTATTCCATGAAAGCGCCGGATTTTGCCCGACATGTGAAAGCTCTGATTGATGCAGGCGCTGGTATTGTAGGGGGCTGCTGCGGTACTACACCGGAATATATCAGGGAAGTAGCGAAGATGATCGGACGATAATTAATAATACATAAGCCGCTGTAGAACACAAAGGATTTTGGTATGTTTCTCTTTACGGAATACATCTCATCTTCTCTATCGTTCTTCAACGGCTTTTTCTATAAATTATTTTACCTTAATCGCCTTCTTCGGGCACATTTCCTGGCAGCAGAAGCAGCGGATACATTTCTTATAGTCATAAACTGGCGGCTGTTTTTTTCCATTTCGGAAATCTACTGCTTTGCCTGGAACAGGACAGCTGTTTACGCAAATTCCGCAGCGTACACATTTATCCGCTTCAATATAGGGTTTCTTCTGAAATTTATTTAAAGCTTTTGCAAGCTTTGTCCAGATATTGCTGCGGACTTTGGTACGATCCACGTTAAAGTGTGGATTCCCGTATTGTTCCACTAATTCCTTCATGGAAATCATACTGCACTGCGGTCTCATTCTCCAGGCAGGTTGCTCTGCAGCATTTTCTCTGCTCCTGTCATTCTTGATTCTGTCCTCACTTCCGTGTTCGATTCTGTCCTTGATTCTCTCCTCTCTTCTGCCATTTTTCAGCCAGGTGCTCTCATCTTCTTCCATCCCGGAAGCCAGAATAACTTCAATATTCTCTTCCCTATAATTCCCCAGTCCCATCTTCTCCCCATGATAATTAGTGGGTACCATTTCCGGCTTCAGATAGACCAGTCTTGCAAATACGCTGTCAAGTGCCACTGGATCCATAGACATAAGAATCATGTTCATGGTCACCGGATCTCCGGAACCTGGTCCATTTCCCTCCATTGCAGTAATTCCATCCATAATGTAGAGTCTGGGCTTCACATACTGGTTCAGATCAATGAGCATGCGGGCAAAGCTGTCCGCACTTGGATATTTTGTGTGACCAATTGCTTTGTTTTTTCCATAGATGAAGCCGTAACTATTCTTCACAGCACCTGTAATGCGCTCCAGGGCATGGGTTTTCATCTTGGAAAGGGATATGACGCAATCTGCTTCTAATAATTCCTTCGGGAGAATAAACTCTTTTGCCTGAGTTCCCTCCGGATTATCCACATGCACACCCTTGGTATAGTCAATAGCCGGAATCTGGTATTTCTCCAGACAGGTGTCCATTCCGGTGCCCTGGATGACCTGCCTGGTGGTGCCATGGCCACAGGAATCTGCCAGTACGATATTTTCATATTCCTCTTCTCGCAGGATCCGGGCAAAAGCGCCCACTACTACAGGATGGGTAATCACCGCTTTTTCTACTTCTGCTTTTTTCAGAAGATTGGGCTTCAGAAGGATTTTTTCTTCTTTATTTATAAAAGATTCCAGACCACCAAGCTGATCCAGACCGATTTTCAGGAGGGTATATATTTTTTCCTCATCATAATCGTCGCAGCGCAATACGATTACTTTACTTTTCTTATCCATGAATTTACCTTTTTTGCAAATCCGGCGTATTCAAAACATTACTCCGGATCTGGCACCTTCTTTTTATTCTCTCAATCTTCCACACGGGCTGCCCGGAGCGCCTTTCTCACCGGCAAAATACATGCCGGTACCACAGACAGTGCATCCACGCCCATCCTGAGAAAGGTTTCTGTCAGCCTGGTGTCTGCTGCCAACTCTCCGCAAAGGCAGACCTTGCAGTTCTGGGCATGCCCCGCTTCCACGATCATCCGGATCATTTTTAAAATAGCCGGATGATGATCATTATACTTCTTCTGAAGCAGTGGATTCTGACGGTCCATTGCCAAGGTGTACTGGGTCAGGTCATTGGTTCCGATTCCAAGGAAATTTACCCTCTTCGCCAGTTCTTCCCCGATCATCACAGCAGCCGGGGTTTCCATCATAATACCTGTCTGAATCTCTTTAAACGGTATTCCCACGGCCCGCAATTCATTTTTCACCTCTGCCACCAGCACTTCGATTTCATCCATTTCCTCTTCCCCGCAGATCATAGGGTACATCATTCCCAGATTGCCGTACCAGCTGGCACGGTAAATGGCGCGTATCTGCGTTTTAAAAAGATTTTTCCGATCCAGACAAAGACGAATCCCACGGTTTCCCATAAGCGGATTGGTTTCTTTCGGAATTTCCAGGTAAGAAGCCTGTTTATCCGCGCCAAGATCCGCAGTACGAATGATAACCAGACGGTCACCCATTGTCTGGGCTGTTTTTTTATACGCCTGAAAAAGCTCCTCTTCTCCAGGATAGTTTTCCCTGCCAAGATACTGAAACTCGCTCCGAAGAAGACCAATTCCACGTGCACCGTAATAGAGCGCACTGTTCAGGTCGTCCAGGTTGCCGATATTTGCATATATTCCCACTTTTCGTCCGTCTTTCGTCACATCTTCTGCATCCTTTAGCTGCAAAAGAGCTTCCCGCTCCACCAGATCAGCTTTGCGGCGGATTTCATATTCTTTGCATACTTCTCCATCTGGTTCCAGATAAAAAGTACCGGTATAGCCGTCTATAATGGCAATGCTGTCTTCCCACTCTTCTTCTGACTGCGGAATTCCGATACCGGTCACGCAGGGAATGTCCATGTTTTTCGCAAGGATTGCCGCATGGGAAGTGGCAGAGCCGCTACGGGTAACAATCCCCAGAAGTTTCACCTTATCCATCTCCATCAATTCTGCTGGTGACAGGGTTTCTGCTGCCAGAATCACCGGCTCCTCGCCAAGGTCGATCCGGTTCTCATCCTCTCCCAGAATTTCAAGAAGCAGATTGGATACACGGCTGACATTGTAGATTCTATCCTTTATGGAAGGATCATTCAGGCTGGAAAAGGTGCTTTCAAGTTCATCTCTGGTGGTCTGCACCGCATAGGCGGCTGTTACCTTTTCTCCGGTAATCATGCTTTCCACCGCCCGAAGGAAGCTGCCCGAGCCAAGAAGCTGGGCCTGCTCCAGAATTTTCGTGTCTGACATTCTGTCATATTCTTCTTTTAAAGTCTGCATCACATGTCTTCTTGCCACATCGAAGCTTCTCAGTTCCCTTTTCACATCATCTGCCTGATGCTGGCGGATCTGATATTCTCCCTTCCGGTAAAATCGAATTTTCCCAATGGCAATTCCGGCAAATGCAGAAGAACCTTTATATATTTCCATCTTGTGTCTCCTCGTTATTTGTCACTTAGTCAGGTATTGTGAATCGCCACAAGCTACATAAATGCAGGTCGAAATTTTATAATCTTCAACAGGATAGTATACTTATAAATACTCTTGTGATGCCTTAATATACTCACTTAATGTCAATGGAAGCCCATGTCTTTTTATGACATCTGCACAATATTTTTTATAAATAGACTTTAATCCCTTGCTATTTGAACTGTCATTCTGTTGTGCGTAATACACAAATGCCTGAAGTATAATAATGTCAAATGTTATAATATCTATATTCTTCAGATCTTCCAATTCTCTTGCCACATTATCAACCATAATTTCTTTTGAGCAAAAATAATTTATATTGTAATATGCAGCATATGCCAAACTATAAACCTCTCCTCTGTCTTTAGAACGCCCTCTTTCATAGTTAACTAATTCATGCTTCGATATATTATTAAAAATTGTTGTGTATTTAGGGTCTTTTCCATATAATCCATCTTCTTTGACTATCGTAATGTTTTTTCCTATATAACTATCAACAAAATTACGAGATTCTTCGTCTAATTCTTTGTATACCTCTTCATGAATATAAATATCCGTAAAACTTTCAAATAAAGGTTTTATATATAATCGCTTTATATTTTCAAATGAACAATTTTTATCTGAAGTTCTTTCCGATATTCCAACCATAAAAATATTGGCATCAAAAAGGATTGGCTTGTTAAGCAAATCATGCAAAGCTGTCTTTTTTAACGGTGTATACATATAAACTCACCCCCGCTTCGCATTTATAATAGAAAATAATTCTTCATCATCCTCTTCTTCATCATCAGAAATTTCATCTTGTTCAACTAACTCATTGATAAGATCCATATCTAACGAGAGAATTTTTGCATCCTCGATAATGTCTTCTTTTGATGCATTACCAGTAATAAATGATGTTTCCATATCCTGATACGTTTTACTATACGGAATAATAAAATTATTCACTGTATCATATAACATAGAAACAGGTTCACTAAATATTTGAATTTCTTGAAGTACTTTTTTAATAAACCCATAGTTTTCAATATATTTTTCTACATTTTCAGTAAAATGTTCCTCTTCGAGTCTATAAATAACTGCTTTAAGTGGCATTTGATATTTTACTGTCATCACAATAATAAACGAAGCAATCTGATTAAAATTCAATGATTTAAAATCTGTTGCTCGCAGACTTCTGCAATAATCCCTGACTTCACGATTTAAAGCCTCCTCTGGAAATAATATCTCAGCTGCAAATCTGCATGCTTTCTTTTCATTTACATCCTTAAGCATACTAAAATCGCAAATGTATGGTTTCTCCTTAAACACCTGATAGTCCTTAATATAATGATAGAATTCATGTGCTGCTGCAAAAGCCTGATTTACCAATGGCTTATTACTATTCAATATAATGTATGCTCTTTCTTTTCCCATTGTTGGAATATACAACATACCATCAATTTTGTCTGATTCAAATGAAACCAGTTCGAATCTAATATCACTGCTCTGTTTTTGAATCCAGTCAAACACTCCTATTCCCATTGGAGCAGAAGCATAATCAACTCTTTTTTCCCTGGCTAGTTTTTTTATTGCATCAATCTCGTCTAAAGAAAGCGAAGTTGTATTAAAATCATATTCTTTTTGATAATATTTTTCAAATAATTCATTGTTATCAATCGACGACATAACTACCTCTCTTTGCAAGCATTTCATATTTTTCCTTGATTCTGATACGTTCAGCCATTTCCTCAATTTTTAGCTTATCAGATTCCTCAAGACTACCCATAAGATATACAAGCGCATCTGTTGTAGATTCAACAAAATAATCATCAGCCTTTTCTCCTGTTAAACTACAAATTTTGCTTAACAAATCAATGGTAGGCACCTGTTTACCATTTTCCAATAATGAAAGAGTAGGTCTTTTAATATCAAGTTTTTGAGCAAAAACCTCCTGAGACTCTTTTCCTCTAAGAGCGACTAAGTCTTTACAAAATTTTTCTAAATTAAATTCCTTCATATCAAACCTCCCAAAAACTGTATGTTAATTATCTTAACAAAATCATCTATAACTGTCAATGAATTCGTTAGTGTTTTTAACATCATTATACGTCATATTATGCTATGTTGACAATATTTTTAACATCATATTTGAAAATAATTCAAAACTGAATCTATTTCACAGTTACAAATCCAGAGTAAAAGAGCCTGCAAAGAAAATCCCCCAATGTTTCCAGGGGGCATTCTCTTATGCAGACTCTTTTTAATTCTTACCGTAATAACAGTAATTCACTCACTTAATCGCAGGCAGCCTTAAACTCAGTCCAGTTCTTATTATACTGTTCCTCAGCTTCCTGACTTACGTTCTTAATACTCTCCCCGCTTGTTACACTGTCCGGAACCACCAGGCTCTCGTCTACCAGCTCATCTGCTGCCTTGTTGGTGCAGTAGTAACCGATATAATTGAAGCACTGTGCCGCAACCTCCGGTCTTAAAATGTAATCTACAAACTGGTAAGCTGCATCTGCATTGGGAGCCTCGCTTGGAATAAACATTCCCATAACACCGAAGCCAAGTCCCTCTTCCGGATAAACCACTTTCAGATCCGGGTTCTCTGCCAGAGCTGCAGTCACCTGTGAAGTGTAAAGGAATGCTACAGAAGCCTCTCCGTTCAGCAGTGCATTCTGGGTGTTGTCATCCTGGATCATACGCACATTGGGTGCCAGCTCTACCAGCTTTTCACCAGCTTCTGCAATGGTATCTACGTCTTCTTCATTCATACTCTTACCCATGGTGAGAAGAGTAATGCCGTTGATCACACGGTAGTTGCCGATCAGCGCTATGCTGTCCTCCAGAGACGGATCCCACAGATCAGAATAGCCCTTAATGTCAAGATCAACTTCCTCCGGATCGTATACGATCAGTGGAATACCTGCACCATATGGCACGGTGTACTCGTCCTTCTCATCATAGAACTGTCCCTGGTAAAGAGGATTGATGTTTCCCCAATTGGAGATTTTGTCTTTGTCAAGCTTGGTGGCAAGACCTTCTTCCACAATTTTCTCGAGGATGTAGTCATCTGCGATTACCACATCATAGTCTCCGCCTTTTGCCATGGAAACCTTCTCCAGCATGGTTTCGTCCGTGTCAAAATTGGAATACACGATCTTACATCCGGTCTCTTCCTCAAAGCCGTCCAGGACCTCCTGAGGGAACATTCCCTCCCAGGTATAGAGGACAAGCTCGGAGTCAGCTGCGTATACAGGTGACAGGCTGCCACAGATTGCTGCTGCAGCAAGAATTACTGCAAGTAACTTTTTCTTCATAATAGTCGTTCTCCCTTCTGCTTACTCTGCCTTGATCTTCGTCCACAGCTCCGCATATTTCTGCTTGATTTTCGGTTCCTGATAACGGAAGATCTCGCTGTTTGGATTTTCAAAATCCGGGATGTAGGAGGAAACGCCCTCATACTCTCCGGTGATCATAGTTTCGTAAACACTCTTTACAGGAGAAGTATAACCTACTTCTTCCGTATTGGAAAGAGCAGATTCTTCATTTAGCATAAAATTAATAAACTGATGGGCAAGCTCTGTCTCATTGCAGTCCCTTGTGATAACCATTGCATCATACCAGTTGTTGGTTCCCTGTCTCGGTGTGAAGTAATCCATATTCGGATTTTCGCTTATAATATAAGAAGCATCTCCGGAATAAACAACTGCCATAGCCTTGTTTCCGGAAATCATATTGTCAATGACGTCATCACCTGCGTAAATCGGGTCCATGGTATTTCTCTGGTCAACCAGCCACTGGTAAGCTTCCTGGATCTGATTCTCATCTGTAGTATTCATGGAATATCCAAGAGCCTTCAGTGCTATCATAAAGGAATCCCGCTCAGAATCATACATGTAAATATTTCCTTTATATTTGGTATCCCTGAGAAGATCCCAGCCCTCCTGAAGATCTGCCGGATCAACCACAGTCGTATCATAAAGAATACCAACCGTTCCCCAGAAGTACGGACAGGAATAACGATTTCCCGGATCATAGCTTTTATTCATGACCTCATCCATCAGGTTGCCCTTATTCGGGATCAGATCCCAGTCAATATACTGTAAATAATCCTCTTTAATCAGACGCTCGATCATATAATCCGAAGGGATCAGCACGTCATAGGACTCACCGCCTGAAAGCTTGGTGTACATCATTTCGTTGGATTCGAAGGTTTCGTAAACTACTGTACAATTATATTCCTGCTCAAACTGTGTCAGAAGATCCAGATCCATATATTCTCCTGCATTATAAACCTTCAGGACATGGTTCTCCGCTGCACTGCCTCCGCACTTGATCAGCCCGAAGCCAAGGGCGAAAATCAGCAGAAGAGCGATCACGCGCTGAATCTTTTTCGCATGCTTGCTGGCATGCTTTTCCAGGAGCTTTGGAAGCACGTTAGCAAAAACCATGACAAGCACAATGACCAGGATTACAATTGTGGACAGGGCGTTGATGGTAGGGTTGATTCGTTTGGTCATATTATAGACCACAATGGAAATATTCTTTACACCGTTTCCGGATACAAAGTACGAAATTACGAAATCGTCAAAGGACATGGTAAATGCCAGCAGCGCACCGGCGAAAATGCCATCCTTGATCATGGGCACGATTACCTTGGTCAACGCCTGGAACGGGGTTGCTCCAAGATCCATGGCTGCATTTGCCAGGTTCGGGTCAAGGCTTCGCACCTTGGGATAAACACTGGTGATCACATATGGCGTACAAAAGGAAATGTGCGCCAGAAGCATGGTAAAGTACCCTTTCCTAAAGCCCAGCGAAGAAAACAGAAGCATCAGTCCGATTGCGGTAACAATATCCGGGTTCAAAATGGGCAGGTTGTTGATATTTAAAAGTGTTTCCTTTAACACCTTCCTGGACTTGGAAAGACCAATTGCAGTGATGGTTCCCAGCACTGTGGAGATCACAGTTGCCAGGATGGCGATGGTCACAGACACGTAAACCGCTTTGCTGACTTCTGTATTGTGCAGCAGCTCTGTATACCATCTCATGGAGAATCCCGTAAACCTGGTCAGGGATTTGGAGGAATTAAAGGAAAAAATCATGGTCACCAGGATTGGCAGGTAAAAGAATACCAGACAGATGGCCACATAAAATCTCTGAAAAAAGCTTGTTTTTTTCTGCATGATACTCTCCTATTCTCCTTTTTCCTTGTCCATCCGCTTCATCAGACTCATGGAGATCAAAATGATCACCGCCAGAATCATGGAAATGGCACTTCCGAAATTCCAGTCTCCAACTGAGATAAACTGGGACTCGATCAGGTTACCGATGAGCATGTACTGTCCGCCTCCCAGAAGCTTCGGGATAACGAAGGAGGAAATGGCAAGAAGGAAAACCATCATAATACCATTTACCACCCCTGGCAGGGACAGCTTCCAGATTACCTTCCAGAAGGTCTGGAAACGGTTGGCTCCCAGATCGTAGGCTGCCTCGATCAGGGATTTGTCCATTTTATTTAAGGAAGTATGGATAGGAATGATCATAAAGGGCATAAAGTTGCAGATCAGGCCTACCATTACGGAAAAATCCGTATACATCATACTGATAGGTCCCAGTCCGATTTTTGCCAGAAGATTGTTGATGATTCCGTTATCTGCAAGAAGATTCATCCACGCATAGGTACGAAGAAGCATGTTGATCCACATCGGAATGGTTACCAGCATAATGAGAAGGCCCTGGACTTTCTCAGAGCATCTCGCAATGATCAGGGCAAGGGGATAGCCAAGCACCAAGCAGATAAAGGTGGTAAGAAGTCCCAGCCAGAAGGATTTCAGGATCACATTCAGGTAGGTAGCTTCCAGGAATTTGGCAAAATTTTCCCAGGTGAAGGAAAGTGTCATTACTTCATTTCCTTCTGTGGTGAACGCATACAGGGCAATGAGAAACAGTGGGATCACAAGGATAACAATTGCCCAGATAAAATAAGGAATGATCAGGCGCTTAAACTGTTTCATCAATAAGCTCCCATTCTGTACATGACGTGAATGTCTTCCGGTCCGAATTTCAGTCCTACCTGGCGGCCCACTTCCGCATAATCGGTGGTCTGAACTTTATAGGTGCGCAGTTCTGTTTCTACGAGAATTTCGTAATGAACGCCTTTGAAGGTGACGTTTCGGACAACACCGTTGATTTTCGCCTGAGATGGTTCCACAATGTCAAGGTCCTCAGGACGAAGCACAACCTCGATTTCTTCATTATCCTCAAAGCCTTTGTCCACACATTCGAATTCAAATCCGTCAAACTGAACCAGATAATCTCTGATCATAATTCCTTCTATAATATTGGACTCTCCAATGAAGCTTGCTACGAAACGGTTTTCGGGCTCGTTGTAAATATCGGTAGGAGAACCGATCTGCTGAATTTCACCGTTATTCATAACGACCACAGTATCAGACATGGAAAGGGCTTCCTCCTGGTCATGGGTAACATAAATGAAGGTAATTCCAACCTCCTGTTGGATTTTTTTCAGCTCAATCTGCATCTGTTTTCGTATTTTCGCATCCAGGGCGCCAAGAGGCTCGTCAAGAAGAAGGATTTTCGGCTCATTTACCAGCGCACGGGCAATGGCAACTCGCTGCTGCTGTCCGCCGGAGAGCAGGGTGACATCTCTTTTTTCGAAACCCTCCAGACCTACCATTTTCAGCATTCTGGTGACTTTCTGGGCAATCACGTCCTTGTCCACTTTTTTCAGATTCAGACCGAATCCAATATTCTCTGCCACATTCAGATGGGGAAAAAGGGCGTATTTCTGGAAAACGGTGTTTACCTCTCTCTTATATGGAGGCAGCTTGGAAATCTCAATTCCGTTAAACAATACTTCGCCGCCGCTTGGCTCCTCGAAGCCTGCAATAATACGAAGGGTTGTGGTCTTTCCACAGCCACTTGGTCCCAGAAGGGTGAGAAACTCGTTCTCATAGATGTCCAGATTGATTCCGCGGAGAACCTGCTGGTCATCAAAGTTTTTTGTGAGGTTTTTCAACTCTATGAGTTTGTTCATTCGTGTGCTCCTTTCCGGTCACTGTCTGCATAACGTTCAGCAACCCTTTCCATTCCCCGGAATGTATCTGATCTCGCCTTGATTCCATGGATACAGTCCAGTAAGAAATATTCAATCCGCAAATCTACTGCGATCTCCGGCGCAGCTTTTTCACAAGGGAATATACAAGCAGAATTCCTACCGTAAAAGCCAGCATAATCGTACACAAGGCATTGATTTCCGGCGTGACACCGGTTTTTATCTGAGTGTACACCTTGATTGGCAAGGTGGACAGTCTCGGACCGTTAATAAAAATACTGATTACCACGTCGTCCATGGACATGGCAAAGGCAAGCAATGAGCCGGATGCCACAGCCGGCATGATCAGCGGCAATGTGATGTCAAAAAAGGCTCTCATGGAAGTGGCTCCAAGATCCCGGGCAGCTTCCTCGAGGGAAGGATCCATGCCCACCAGCCTTGCTTTTACTTCCATCAATATATAGGGAACGCAAAACACCGTATGTCCGATCAGCAGGGTCAGCATTCCGAAGGGCAGATTCAGCATGTAGAAAAATGCCATCAGCACCATACCCAGAATAATTTCCGGTATCATAAGGGGCAAAATGGAAATGTACTCCAATGCGCCTTTTGTTTTCCAGTGAATCCTGGACAAACCTACAGCCCCCAGAGTTCCGATGACAGCAGAAACTGCACAGCTGGCCACGCCCAGGATCAGGCTGTTTACCAGAGCTTCCATCATGGCGCTGTCTGTGAATAATTTCTCGTACCACTGGAGGGAAAATCCGGTGAGGCGTACGGGAAGCTTGGATTCGTTGAAGGAGAAAATGATGACTACGGCTACTGGGAGGTACATTAAGAAGAAAATGATACCAAGGTATATCTTCTCAAAGCGGGTGCTCCTTTTCATGCCAGAGCCTGTATTTCTCTTCTTTCCAAGCTTTTTAACTAATGTACCGTTTTTAGCCTCGGCGACTTCACCTTGCATTTTCGGATCCAGCACTTCTATTTCATTATTATGTGTTTTTATCATCCCAGCCCCTCCACTTCTTTCGCATTGGTAACCTTACGGTATAGAAGGATCATCAAAGTGGTAAGGATCATCATGATCACCGCCAGTGCAGCCGCGAAAGGCCAGTTATTTCCCCGGGTCATCTGATCCTGGATCAGACTTCCTACCAGCACTACCTTATTTCCCCCCAGAATGTCTGCTATGAAAAACAGTCCCATAGATGGAATAAAGGTTAGGATCACGCCGGACAAAAGGCCTGGCAGGGTCAGCTTAAAGCTCACTGTCCAGAAGGCCTTCGCCTTGCTTGCGCCAAGGTCACGTGCCGCTTCTACCAGAGACCAATCCAGTTTTTCTGCACTGGAATATACGGACAGGATCATAAAAGGCAGAAGCACGTAAATCATACCAATGACAATCGCCGGGTAGCTGTACATAATCTTCAGCGGCTTCTCAATCAGACCGAGCTTTTTCAGAACAAAATTCAGAACGCCTTTTTTCTGAAGGATGATAATCCAGCCGTAAAGTCTGATTAGGGAATTTACCCAGAACGGAAGCATAAGGAGAAGCATAGCTTTCTTTTTACCACCTGCTGGTAATTTCGCCATAAAATAGCCAAACGGATACCCGATCAGGGTAATAAAAACAGTACTTGTAATGGCCAGCTGGAAGGACTGGACAAAGGTATCCAGGTACACTGGTTCCAAAATCTTCCTGTAATTATCCAGTGTAAAAATCCACTGTACACCGTGGACTTTTCCGGGAGTGGCAAAGCTTAAGGCAACCATATAGATAAGAGGACAAGCCACAAAAATCAGGGTAAAAATGTAGAGTGGCAGAATCATCCAGATGGTGGCGCGGGTATGCCTGGTGGATGCAGCACTCTTGCTATTGCCGCGGATATTCTTTGCAGGTGCAGATTCCTGGCTGTTGCCGTGGCTGTTCTTTACAGGTGCAGATTTCCGGCTGTTGCCACGGCTGTTACTGAGACCGCCCATCACTGATTTCCTCCTGACATATCAGCAGGCTCTTTCGTCTTAATCTCCTGATCTACTACAATTGCATTTCGCGGATCAAAATACCATTTTATCTGCTGTCCTGGCTGAATGTTTGCATTCATGCCAAACCGGCTGGCTGTGATTTCTGTGCCATCAGGCAAAGCAAGCAGAACTCTCAGCTGACCTGCAGCGAAATTCTTCTCCTTCACAGTTGCGTGAAGAAGTCTGCCAATTTCCTCAGCTTCATTTTGCTCAACTACATTTTCCATTTCAGCTTCATCCAGCAGAATATTTTCACTTCTCACTGCAAGGGTGAGCTGCTCTCCCACCTTTACAGTCTCTTCCGTATAAACGGAAACAGTGTCATTACCTATTTGAACCTGTGCATAAGAACCATTTATTTCTACAACTTTTCCTTTTAAAATATTGGCATTTCCCACAAAGGTTGCCACATAACTTGTCTTCGGATGGTTGTAAATCTCATCCGGAGTGCCGATCTGCTCAAATTGCCCCTGATTCATTACCACGATCCGGTCGGACATATTAATGGCCTCTTCCTGGTCGTGGGTGATATAGATAAAGGTAATTCCAAGCTTCTTCTGCAGTCGCTTCAGTTCCAATTGCATCGTCCGCCGAAGCTGCAGATCCAGAGCTCCGAGAGGCTCGTCCAGAAGCAGTACACGTGGATTATTTGCCAGTGCTCTTGCAATGGCTACTCGCTGCTTCTGTCCGCCAGAGAGCTCCGCAGGTTTTCGTTTCTCGAAACCTTCCAGCTGAACCAGCTCCAGCATTTCCTTAACCTTTTTCTTTATATCCGCTTTTGATACTTTTCGTATTTTCAGACCATACCCGATGTTATCCGCCACGTTCATATGGGGAAAAAGGGCGTAATTCTGAAATACCGTGTTCACATCTCTCTGGTTTGGCTCCAGATTCGTCACATCTTCCCCCTCCAGCCATACACTTCCGCTATCCGGCTGCTCCAGTCCGGCAATAATGCGAAGAGTGGTCGTCTTTCCGCAGCCGGAAGCACCCAGCAAGGTGACGAATTCCCCCTGATCAATTTGCAGATTGATTCCCTGTAGAACATATTCTTCTGATGTAAAACTTTTTTTCAGATTTCTTAATTCAAGAAATGAGTCAGACATTTGTCTCCCCCTTTCTGGAGCGTGTTTAAAAAATATTCCTGCAGGCTTCCACAAATTGTGACACGCATTTTGAAGAAAGCCTTTTTTAACACGCTCTGCTGTAATGTTAAGTGAAGTACGAAAAAAATACGGGATACCCCTATAGCCATACATTCAGAAAATCTCTGTATAAACACGGTGCATGTTTATACAGCGCCATTACTGTATATTGCTATATCGGTAACCCGTATTCCCATATAATTCTTCAAAAAAAGGTACAACTTTTCTAAAAAGCCTGGGGCGGAATAACCTGACATGTACCTCATCTCCTTTGTTTGCAATCAAGGTGTATTCTATCATAGAATGAATCATTTGAAAACAGTTATTTTCCCATTGATAACATATTTTTTCATTTTCATTTAACAGATCAGGAGCAGAACCAAATTGGCTCTGCTCCCTTGCAAAATGTTATCCAATATTATATTTTTTACGTATTTCTTCTTTATCTTCTTCAGAAATTTTAAGTGCATCCATAGCCTGATCCACAGACCAGTTCATTGTTTCTGTAAGAGTTTTAATTGAAGAAACCAAACTCTCGCAAACTCCTTTTTCATAATTTCTCTGTGCTACATCGTCAAGAACATGTCCCACATCTGTTACCTCACTTTCTAAATCCATTTCCATTTGGATTCCAAAATCGTCCTGCAAAATCATCCTTTTCTCTGAAGCATTCCGTTTATCTGAAAGTAAAACTTCCAACATTCGCAGGATGCCAGACGCTTCTTTATCATATGCATCCCCAAGGCATATAATCACATTTGTCAGAAGATCGTAATTTTCTTCTTTTTCATGTACATTTCCCATCATATTTTCCTCTTTTAGAGAATACCGATTAATTGTATTTTTTCGGTAATTTGGAGGATTTATACATATAAATACGTTATATACCTTCTTTATCTTTTCGTAATGTGAGTTTGTAAAAACCGTTCCATACTGTGAAGAAACCATCCTACAACAATAATAAATGCTACGCTTAATGATGGGATACCCAGGATAATAATTATTCTGAGGTTCCACATTAATGATCAGACTCAATCGATTGTCAGTGCCTGGTATCAATGCACTAAAGCGAATATCATAGGTTACTGTTCCTTCCGCTATGGTCGTATCTTCAGTAGATAGTCCTTTTATCAATTCGGGAGTTTCTTCATCCGGATATACTGGAATTTCAGAAACATACAAATCTCCTTCTATGTATTTCTCTGCAATTTCCTGTATTGCACACTCCCTGTACTCCTGCAGACAGCTTTTCATAATCCATGCAAGAATAATCTTGTTTGACAATAATTTCTTACATGCGTTATCATACGCTGCCTTTTCTCCTGCGGTAGAAAGCATTTTTGACAATTTGTTTGGTACTTTCATTCACCACAAGCCTTTCTTTATGAACTTTATCTACATTTTTATAATAACACATACTGCGTTCTTAAATCTATAAAACTTTTATTAAAAATATTAACTGCCTTTCTTTATTCACACTATCCATTTAAAGATATTTATTGAGCTTTTTCCAACACCATGATACAATAGCTTCAAGGGTTTTTACTACATTTGAGGAGGTTTACCATGAAAGAAATTACAGCTGTAAAAATTAATCCAACAGATTTTGCGCCCTTTGGCACCTACTGTTCCATGACTGAACCGGAAGGTTATCCTTTACAGGGCGAAATCCACAAATTTTATCCGGATCGTATCTCAGGTACCTGTATGGGAAGTATGGGATTTTCTCCCATTGCCGTACGCAAAGATGAGCGAATCGTTAAGATGGCAGAATACCACACAACCACCTGGGAAGGCATTGTAGCTCTGGATGATGATATGATCATTCATGTTGCTCCTGCATCTGCCGGTACGCCAGTCCCGGAACTTACAAAGGCCTTCCTTGTTCCCAAAGGATGTATGGTAAAGATCAATGCCGCTATCTGGCATTTATGTCCTCTGCCAGTAAACAACGATGTCCTTCATGCAATGATCATTTTACCGGAATGTACTTATGCCAATGACTGTACGGTAGTTGAGTTTGAGGAAAAAGACTGGTTTAAAATCGTATAATCAGAGTTTTCACCCACGATAAATCAGAATTTTTACCCAAGATCTTCTTGACAAATGGCTGCTTATAACTTAAAATATCTTTTGTGTCTGATAAGTGTATAAATTTTTATACACTTATCATTCCATAAGCTGGAATAGCTCAGTCGGTAGAGCACTTCACTCGTAATGAAGGGGTCGTGAGTTCGAGTCTCATTTCCAGCTTTTTTTATTTGGTCAAACGGATATTCCAGATTTGCTTCGCTACTTGCTTATTGTAAAAAGATTCAAAAAGACTGCATTCCTCACATCTGAAATTCAGATATGTAAATGCAGTCTTTTTTGCTATTTTATTACTTATTGGCTATTTCTGTCTGCTTTGTTATTGTCATTTTTTTGCTGTAGCTCTTTTCTTCACTGTTTCTGCCTTTTTCTCTGCCTTGACAGCTTCTTCTGCTTTCGCAGCTTTTTCTTCCTTTACTGACTTCTTTGCTGGAGCTTTTGCCTTCACAGTCCTTACCAGTTTTCCTGCAGTCTTATCTTTCGCAGTTTTCGCTGCGGTCACTTTCTTCCTGGCTGGGGCTTTCCCGGGAGTGCAGCTGTAGATACTTACACCAAGTGCCGGCAGTTTCACCTTAATAGAGTGCTCACGTTCGTCGCACTCTTCTGCTTTTGCTGTCTTCACACGAGAATTTACTACACCCTCGCCGCCGAATTCTGCTGCATCGCTATTAAAGATTTCTTTATATTTTCCTGCAAAAGGCACGCCCACCTGGTAATTCTCGTAGGGTATTGCGGCGAAATTACAGATTACAAGCAGCGTTTCCTCTGGTTTCTCTGTCTTACGCAGGAAAGTGATCACATTCTCCTCGTATTTCATCAGCTGAACCCACTCAAATCCGTCATACTCATCATCCATCTGATAAAGAGCAGGCGAACTCTTATAAAGGGTATTCAACGCCTGAATGCATTTGGCAAGTCCCTCCGGTATAGCAGCCCCCGGCGCCATCATTTTACATCCGGGATGAACCATCATATAGGAATAAGCCTCTCTTACCTGAGCCAGCTTATGCTTGTCATCTCCTGGAAGCTTCGCCATAAATTCTTCCAGATTTCCCACATCTCTGCTTCCAAGAGTCAGAATATAATGCTCAGAATATGCATATAAGGTGGACAAAGTCAGCTGATCATGATAATTCTTCCGCAAAATCGGATCCACAGACAGATAAAAGAGGAAATCTCTTGTCCATCCGCCACTCCACTTATAATCAAATCCAATGTGATCATTCTCCACACTGTCAGTCAGCTCTGGCCACAGACCATCCTCCTGTGCGATCAGAAGTGCCCCTGGATCACGCTTCTTCAAAATAGAATTCAGATGCTTCAGAAATTCAATGGCTTGAAGATTCTCATTGGAGCCATACATATTCGGCGTCCATCCATCCTTTCTTCCATAATCCAGATAAAGCATGGCATCCACATCATCCATACGAAGACCGTCCACATGGAAAACCTCCAGCCAGAAACAGGCATTGGAAATCAGGAAATCCATTACCATAGGGCTGTCATAATTATAAAGCATGGTGCCCCACATCGGGTGGACTGCCATTTCCGGGTCTTTCACTTCATAAAGGGGCGTTCCGTCAAATTTCTCCAGACCGCCTGCGTATCTCGGGAACTGAGCCGGTGACCAGTCAAGGATCACGCCTATTCCCACCTGATGAAGCTCATCTACCAGCGCTGCAAATTCTGCTGGTGTGCCATAACGTGTGCTGACTGCAAAGTATGCAGATGTAGGGTATCCGTCTGAGCCATCCTCCAGAAATTCCATAACCGGATGAAGTTCCACATGAGTATATCCCTTTTCTTTCGCAAAAGCCACCAGCTCTTTTCCTGATTTCCACTGTCCCAGACTTGTCTCATAAATGGAAACCGGCTGCCTGCGGTCGTCGTATTTCTTACGTTCAGCCATCCAGCTGCTGTCGTTCCATATAAAATCAGAAACATCTGCCACAACAGAATTCCACAACGGTGCAGGCTGGGTTCTGTTTCCATAAGGATCTGCCTTCTGAAGGAGCACATCCCCTTTCGCCTTAATTTCATAACGATAGGCATCTCCCGCCTTTACTCCCGGGATAAAAAGTTCAAAAAGGCCTGACATGGGCATCTTATGCATGGGGAGTGCTCTGCCATCCCAATTATTGAATTCGCCAACCACACTTACCCGAACTGCATTGGGTGCCCACACTGCGAAATGAGTGCCTGCTACCCCATTCATCACCATGGGATGTGCACCCATTTTCTTATAGGCTTCATAATATACGCCGCCAAGGAAGGCTCTTTCATCCTCTTCTGTGAGAAGTCTGCCAAATGCGTAGGCATCCTTAAAGTTCTTCGTCTCCTTCTCAAACTCTACCTGAAATTCATAATCCGGAATTCTTCTGCCTGGGATCAGCACTGCATAATAGCCTGCCTCGTCCTCCAGCTCCATTTCATATTTCGTGCGCCCTGTAACCACTGCCGCAGCTCTGGCTTCCGGAAAAAAGCCCTGTATCAGCACACCATCCGGTGTCAGTCTCGGTCCCATCACATCTCTTGGCGCTGTCTCTTCCCCATATACAACCGCTTCAATTTCTGGCCAGTCCATATAATCATATACTGTTTTGCTCATAAGTCTCTCCATTTCCCCGCCAATTTTCACGGACTGTCGGATTTCCGGAAAATATGTTAATATTGTTATATTTTCCCGTCGATCCGACCATAATTTTGATAGTTCTATTTTACCATTTTAAGCGGGAAAAAGAAAGAAATTTGTTTGACAAATACACCCCTCTGCGTTAAATTATTGGTATATGATTTTGAAAACACCTAAGGAGGATTTTTCAATGAGTAATCGAAACTACGACGTAACTGCACTTGGCGAGCTTCTCATCGATTTCACAGAGAATGGAACCAGCGCGCAGGGCAACCCGATCATGGAAGCGAACCCGGGCGGAGCTCCATGTAATGTTCTGGCTATGCTTGAGCGCCTTGGCAAGAAGACCGCTTTTATCGGAAAAGTTGGAAAGGATATGTTCGGAAACCAGCTGAAGGCTGCTGTTGAAGAAGTTGGAATTGATACAAGAGCTCTTATTATGGATGAAGAAGTACATACCACACTGGCATTTGTCCACACCTATCCGGATGGAGACAGAGACTTCTCTTTCTATCGTAATCCAGGTGCTGACATGATGCTGACTATGGATGAGGTTCCGGACGACCTGATCCGCGATTCCCGCATTTTCCATTTCGGAACTCTCTCTTCTACCCATGAGGGCGTACGTGAAGCTACACGTCATGCCATTGAGGTAGCAAAAGAAGCCGGCTGTATCATCACCTTTGACCCCAATCTGCGCCCGCCACTCTGGAAATCCCTTGAGGATGCCCGTGTCGAGATTGAGTACGGTCTTACCAAATGTGACGTTCTGAAGATTTCTGACAACGAAGTGGAATTCCTTTTCGATACCACAGACTACGACAAGGGTGCTGCACTGATCGAAGAGAAATATCACATTCCGCTGGTTCTTATCACCATGGGTAAAGACGGAAGCCGTGCTTATTACAAGGGACGCCGCGTAGAATGCGCTCCATTCCTTCAGGAGCACACCATTGAGACCACAGGTGCCGGAGACACCTTCTGTGCCAGCATCCTGAACTATGTTCTGGAGCACGGTCTGGAAGACCTCTCCGACGAGAACCTGATGGAAATGCTTACCTTCGCAAACGCAGGCGCATCTCTTATCACTACCCGCAAGGGTGCTCTCCGCGTGATGCCAACTCGCGAAGAGGTTGAGGAATTTATTGCAAAGAATGGCAGATAATCTACATAAAAAATAAAACATATAAACAATAAAAACAGGAACAACTAATTCTTCCGAATTAGTTGTTTCTGTTTTTATTATTAAAATATTTTTTATTCTATTGTTAAATATCCAGGTTGTGTTTCCTTACCAAAGCTGATATAATTATTATATGGGTGTTGCCATAACGGTAGGCGGTTAGTCCTTCAACAGAGGGACTGTGACCCTCTGATTACATAGAAACCCGTAAGGGAATTCAGTGGAAAGGAGGGCTAAGCCAATGAGTATTGTTGACCTTATAGCAGTTGTAAGCTTCGGCTTAACCTGCTTTACAATAGGATACACATTGGGTAAAGATGTAAATAATACACAAAAATAGCCGCCCTGTCTGTAAACTAAGCGGCAATTTTTGCTAACCAGTATATGGACTAACCGTCTATCGGCAACACTCTTTTTCTATACTTATATTAACATTCTGTTGTCTTAATGTCAATTATCTGTATTTGAATTTATTTCACCACGCGAACCTTTGAAACACCTTCAATAGCCTTCAGCGCATCCAGTGCCTCTGCGGAAGCTGCACTCTCCAGATCGATCAGAGTATACGCATACTCACCTTTACTCTTGTTGGTCATGTCTGCAATGTTCAGGCCCTCAGCACCAAGGATCTTGGTCAGCTGGCTGATCATGTTAGGAATGTTCTTATGTGTAATGGCAATACGTCCTACTGCTACGCAGGTACCCATATCACAGTTCGGGAAGTTTACGGAGTTTTTGATATTACCATTCTCAAGGAAATCACGAACCTCCTTCACAGCCATAACTGCACAGTTCTCCTCAGATTCCTCTGTGGATGCTCCAAGATGAGGAGTTACCAGAATGCCCTCATGACCTGCAACTGTATGGTTGGCAAAGTCCGTTACATACTTTTTCACCTTGCCGCTGTTCAGCGCCTCAATCAGCGCATCCTCGTCAACCAGAAGGTCACGGGCAAAGTTCAGAAGTACAACACCGTCTTTCATCTTATCAAAAGCCTCTTTGTTGATCATCTTCTTTGTGGAATCCAGAAGCGGTACATGTACAGTGATATAATCGCACTTGCTGTAAATCTCATCTAAGCTCTTGCTGTGCTTAATAGTACGGGAAAGGTTCCATGCTGCATCGATGGAAATGTATGGATCATATCCATAAACCTCCATCCCAAGGGAAGCTGCTGCATTTGCCACCATGCTTCCGATAGCACCAAGACCGATGATACCAAGCTTTTTGCCCATGATCTCACAGCCTGCAAACTGTTTCTTCTGTTTCTCAGCAAGCTTATCAATATCTTCCTGGTCTTTTTCTCTCTGTACCCACTCAATACCTCCCACAATGTCACGGGAAGCAAGAAGCATACCGGCAAGAACCAGCTCCTTTACACCATTTGCATTGGCTCCAGGAGTATTAAATACGACGATGCCTTTCTCTGCACACTCTTTCACCGGAATGTTATTGACTCCGGCTCCGGCACGTGCGATCACAGCAACACTCTCCGGCAGCTCCATGTCATGCATCTTGGCACTTCTTACAAGAACTGCCTGGCAGTCATCCAGAGTATCTGCTTTTTTATAATTATCATCAAAAATGTCCAGGCCTTTCTGGGCAATAGGATTCAGGCAATGATACTGAAACATCAGGCATTTTCCTCCTCAAACTTTTTCATGAATGCAACCAGCGCTTCCACACCAGCCTTTGGCATTGCGTTATAAATACTTGCTCTCATACCGCCAACGGTTCTGTGGCCTTTCAGGTTCACAAGACCTGCCTTGGCAGCCTCAGCAACGAATTTCGCATCCATCTCTTTATCTCCTGTTACAAAAGGAACATTCATAAGAGAACGGTCTTTCGGAACAACGGTGCCATGGAAAAGCTTGCTGGAATCAAGGAAATCGTAAAGGATCTTTGCTTTCTCCTCGTTGCGTTTCTTCATCTCTTCCAGACCGCCCATTTTCTTCAGCCATTTGAAAACTTTACCGCATACGTAGATGCAATATGCATTCGGTGTATTATAAAGGGAACCAGCGTCTGCATGTGTCTTATAGGTAAGCATGGTAGGTGTTCCCGGAAGAACATCTTCTGTGATCAGATCCTCGCGGATAATGGCGATTACCATACCTGCAGGTCCGATGTTCTTCTGAACGCCGCCATAGATAATACCATATTTGCTTACATCAACCGGCTCGGAAAGGAAACAGGAGGATACATCTGCCACAAGTGTTTTGCCCTTTGTATTTGGAAGCTCTTTGAACTTGGTTCCATAAATGGTGTTGTTCTCACAGATATAAACATAGTCTGCATCCGGGCTGATCGGCAGATCGCTGCAATCCGGAATGTAAGAGAAAGTCTTATCCTCGGAAGAAGCAATCTTGTTTGCTTTTCCGTATTTCTGTGCTTCCTGGTATGCTTTCTTTGCCCACTGACCGGTTACAATGTAGTCAGCCACCTTATTTTTCATAAGGTTCATTGGGATCATGGCAAACTGCTGGGAAGCGCCGCCCTGAAGGAAAAGTACCTTATAGTTGTCCGGAATATTCATCAGCTCACGAAGATCCTTCTCAGCTGTGTCAATGATTTCCTGGAATGCAGCACTTCTGTGGCTCATTTCCATAACGGACATGCCGGTACCATTGTAATCCATCATTTCATCTGCGACTTCTTTCAACACCTCTTCTGGAAGGACCGCCGGTCCTGCGGAAAAATTGTACACTCTGCTCATTTCTTCACATCCTCCTCATCAAATACCTCGTCTAAACTTGCTCCTGCAGGAACCATAGGATATACGCTTAAATCCTGGTCGATCCAGCAATCGAGAACTACCGGACCCTCTGATGAAAGCGCCATCTTAAGTGCAGGCTCTACTTCTTCCATCTTCGTAACGCGGATTGCTTTTGCTCCCATTGCTTCAGAAACTTTCACGAAGTCCACACCATCATTTAAGATGGTCTGAGAATATCTTTGTTCATAGAACAGAGTCTGCCACTGACGTACCATTCCCAGAACATGATTGTTCAGAATGATCTGGACAAGAGGTTTGCCGCAGCGAACTGCCGTGGCGATCTCGTTCATGTTCATACGGAAACAGCCGTCTCCTGCTATATTTACCACGGTTTTGTCCGGGCAGCCCATCTTTGCTCCGATTGCTGCGCCAAGGCCGTAACCCATGGTACCAAGCCCTCCTGATGTCAGGAAGGTTCTCGGCTCCTTAAATTTGAAATACTGGGCAGCCCACATCTGGTGCTGTCCTACATCTGTGGAAACGATTGCATCTCCACCTGTCAGTTCATAAAGCTTCTGGATCACGTAGGGTCCGGTAAGCTGGGAATGATCGTAATTCAGCGGATACTTAGCTTTCATATCCTGAATATGCTGTACCCATTCATCATGGCGCTTCTCCGGGATTTTCACAAGGAGAAGCTTCAGCACTTCCCTCAGATCTCCGATCACGGAGGCATCAACTGCAATATTCTTGTTGATCTCCGCTGCATCTACATCAATCTGCAGGATCTTTGCCTTCGGTGCGAAGGTCTTTGTATCTCCTGTCACACGGTCGCTGAAGCGTGCACCAAGAGTGATCAGAAGGTCACACTCACACATTGCGTAGTTGGAAGTTTTGGTTCCATGCATTCCAACCGGACCTGTGTAAAGCTCATCCTCTCCGGAAAAAGCCCCTTTTCCCATAAGGCTGTCGCAGACCGGAGCCTGGATCTTGTGGGCAAGTGCACGGACTTCTTCAGATGCATCTGCGATCACAGCACCGCCGCCAACAAAAATAAATGGCTTTTTCGCTGCTGCGATCATCTGGGCTGCTGTATCCACATCCTTCGGACGGATGGTGTCAACCTTCGGCTCTACGGCTGTGATGGTGTGACGGATATATTCACATTTTGCTGCAGTTACGTCCTTGGGCACATCTACAAGTACCGGACCAGGGCGACCGCTTTTTGCGATGATAAAAGCTTTGCGGATGGTGTCTGCAAGCTTTGTTACATCTTTGACAATATAGCTGTGTTTTGTCACAGGCATTACAATGCCTGCGATATCAACTTCCTGGAAGGAATCTTTTCCAAGAAGGGCAGTTCCAACATTACAGGTAATTGCTACCACAGGAACAGAGTCCATACACGCGGTGGCAATTCCGGTTACCAGGTTGGTTGCACCTGGGCCGGAAGTTGCCAGACACACTCCGACCTTTCCTGTCGCACGGGCGTAACCGTCTGCCGCGTGGGAAGCTCCCTGCTCATGGGAAGTAAGTACATGTTTAATTTTATCACTGTATCGGTAAAGGGCGTCATAAACGTTCAGAATAGCTCCGCCTGGATATCCGAAAACGGTATCCACGCTTTGCTCCAGCAAACATTCTATGATGATCTCCGCTCCTGTAAGCT